>Ga0066709_100004891_pt1 | contig 10850 bp, 10 predicted proteins | sample GraSoiAngelo_158_FD_79665 | JGI IMG/M metagenome (GOLD analysis project Ga0066709, IMG submission 79665) | Grasslands soil microbial communities from the Angelo Coastal Reserve, California, USA - 14_1009_16_30cm | ecosystem: Environmental > Terrestrial > Soil > Grasslands | place: USA... | reverse complement strand
GAGCGGATCGATCGCCGCCGGTTGATCAAGCGTGGGCTCGCCGCCGGAGCGGGTCTGACGATCTTCTCGCTCTCGGACGTGGCTCTCGCCGCTCGCACGAAGGCGCTTGCCAACCCGCCGCTGCGCGGCAAGGACATCACGATGGCGGAGCTGGTCAAGGAGGCGAGGAAGGAAGGTCATCTGAACCTGATCGCAACGCCGCCCGAGTGGACGAACTACGGCGAGATCATCCCCCTGTTCTCGAAGAAGTTCGGCGTCCCGAACACGGTCGACAACCCGGAGGGGACGTCCGCCCAGGAGATCCAGGCGGTCGTCTCCCTCAAGGGCCAGAGCCGCGCGCCCGACGCCCTCGACATCGGCCCGAGCTTTGCCGTCGACTCCGCGAACAAAGGGCTACTCGCGAAGTACTACGTCTCCAACTTCAAGACGATCCCCCGTGCCGAAAAGGACGGCCGCGGCTATTGGACAGCCGACTACTGGGGAGGGATGGCATTCGGCGCCAACCTCAGCGTCGTCTCCAAGGTGCCGAGCGACTGGAACGATCTCCTGACGGCGAACTACAAGTTCGCGCTCAACGACGATCCAAGGTCGGCGAACGCCGCGTTCTCGGGCGTCTTCGCCGCCGCGCTCGCGAACGGCGGCTCGCTCAACGACATCACTCCCGGGATCGACTTCTTCGCCAAGCTCGCCAAGGCCGGCAAGTTCCAGGCGCCGAATGTCACGCCACAGACCGTTGCATCGGACCAGACACCTGTGACGATGGACTGCGACTACAACCAGCTCTCCTACAAGAAGACGTACACCAATTTCAAGTGGGCCGTGAACATCCCGAAGACGGGCGCCTACGGTGGGTACTACTGCCAGGCGATCAACGCGACCGCCCCGCATCCATTTGCGGCGCGGCTCTGGGAGGAGTTCATCTATTCCGACCAGGGGCAGCTCCTGTATCTCAAGGGCTACGGGCACCCGGCCAGGTTCCCGGATCTCGTGAAACGGAAGGTGATCCCGAAGGCGCTGCTCGCGGCTCTGCCGCCGGCGTCGCTCTACACGGGCGTGAAGTTCGCCAGCCTCGGGCAGATCGCCAAGGCGAAGGCGATCGTGGCCGCGCAGTGGGGGCCGAAGGTTCTCGGAGCCTAGAACCTGACCGGTACGGAAGTCGACAGCGTCGTCCGGCCGGGCATCGTGATGCCCGGCCGGCGGCGCTTCCCGCTCGCGTGGCTCGGGGTCATCCCGTTCTTCGTCTACGCCACGGCGTTCCTGCTCCTGCCCTCGGGCGTCGTCCTCGTCGGAGCGTTCAAGAGCGACAAGGGCAGCTTCACGCTGAAAAACATGTCGCAGGTCATCCACACGCCGGAGTACATCCACGCCTTCCGCACCAGCATCGAGCTCAGCCTTGTCACCGCGGTCGGCGGCGGCATCTTCGGCCTGCTGCTGGCCTACGCCGCGGCACGGTCGGGCACACCGCGGTTCATCAGGCCGATCCTGACGACGTTCTCAGGCGTGGCGGCGAACTTCGCCGGGGTGCCGCTCGCGTTCGCCTTCATCGCGACAATCGGCAACCTCGGCATCGTCACCAAGTTCCTCAAGGATCAGCTCGGCGTCGGCATCTACCAGCACGGCTTCTCGCTCTTCTCGTTCACCGGCCTCGCCATCGTCTACCTCTACTTCCAGATCCCGCTGATGATCCTCGTGATCGCGCCTGCAGTCGACGGGCTGCGCGCCGAGTGGCGCGAGGCGTCGTCCAACCTCGGAGCGAGCTCGTACCAGTACTGGCGGCACATCGGCTTCCCCGTCCTGCTGCCCTCCGTGCTCGGCGCCACGATCTTGCTGTTCGGCAACTCCTTCGCCGCCTACGCCACCGCGTCGCAGCTGACGGGAAGTGCCGTGAACATCGTCCCCACCATCATCGGCCAGAACATCGGCGGCGACGTCCTCTCCAACCCTCGTCTTAGCGAGGCGCTCGCCTTCGGGATGATCGTGGTGATCGCCGTCTCGATGCTGCTCTACGCGCTCGTCCAGCGGCGCGCGTCGAGGTGGATGAAATGAGACGGCCACGGATCTCGCTCTCCTCCGCGACATGGCTGTTCCTCGGCGCCGTCTACTTCGTCGTTCCGCTCGTGGGAACGATGCTGTTCAGCCTCCAGAGCGGCCGCAACTCGAGCTACAGCCTGAGCGCCTACGGCACCGTCGTGCACGACCACACGTTCTGGACGACGCTCCGCCTGTCGGTCGAGCTTGCACTCGAGACGATCGCGATCAGTCTCGTGCTCCTCGTCCCGACCGCGTACTGGGTCCACCTGAAGCTGCCGCGGCTCAAGCCCTACGTCGAGTTCATGACGATCCTGCCCTTCGTGGTGCCGCCGATCATCCTCGTCGTCGGGCTGCTCAGGTTCTACAACGGCACCGTCCACGCACCGCTCTGGTACCTCGAGAAGCCGTACTACTTCCTCGTCTCCGCCTACGTCATCCTCGCCTTCCCATACGTCTACCGCTCGCTGGACGCGGGGTTCCGGGCGATCGACATCCACACGCTGACGGAGGCCTCGCAAAGCCTGGGCGCCTCCTGGCGGACGACGATGCTCCGGGTGATCGTCCCGAACATCCGCACGGCAGCGCTCGGCGGTGCGTTCCTCACGCTGGCGATCGTCATGGGCGAGTTCACGATTGCGAGCCTCGCCGCGTTCTTCACGTTCCCGACCTACATCGCGCAGATCAACTCCGAGAAGGTCTACGAGGCCTCGTCGCTCTCGCTGATCAGCTTCGGCATCACCTGGGTGGCGATGCTGGGGCTCCTACTCGTCGGCCGCGGCTCGCGCAACCGCGCACAACTGGCGGGGGGTCGCTGATGTCGCACGTCGAGCTGCAGGAGCTGCGCCGGTCGTTCGGCGACTTCGAGGCGCTCAAGGGAATCAACGTCACACTCGAGACCGGCGAGTTCCTCTCGCTGCTCGGGCCCTCCGGGTGTGGCAAGACGACGGCGCTCCGGCTCGTCGCAGGCTTCGACCGCCCGACCTCCGGTCGCGTGATCGTCGACGGCAAGGACGTCTCGGGCGTCCCGCCCAACCGCCGCAGCATGGGCATGGTCTTCCAGGCGTACAGCCTCTTCCCGAACATGACCGCCGCCCAGAACGTCGAGTACGGGCTACGCGTGCGCGGACAGCCCCGTAGCGTCCGGCGCAAGCGCGTCGACGAGCTTCTCGAGCTCGTCGGGCTCGGCCATGCCACCAAGCGCTATCCGCACCAGCTCTCCGGCGGTATGCAGCAGCGCGTCGCGCTCGCGCGCGCCTTGGCGATCGAGCCGAAGGTGCTGCTCCTCGACGAGCCGCTGTCGGCTCTCGACGCCAAGGTTCGTGTGCAGCTGCGTGAGGAGATCCGGCGCATCCAGCTCGAGCTCGGGATCACGACGATCTACGTCACTCACGACCAGGAGGAGGCGCTGTCGATCTCGGACCGCGTCGCCGTCATGTACGGCGGGCGGATCGAACAGGTTGGGTCACCGGCAGAGATGTACGGGAGCCCCGCAACGCCGTTCGTCGCGGAGTTCATCGGCACGATGAACAGGCTCGTCTCGAGGGTCGCGGCGGACGGCGTGGTGGAGTACGCAGGGCGGCGGCTCAGGGTCGACGCGGCCAAGGGACTGCCCGCCAACGAGCGCGTCCTCCTGCTCGTGCGTCCGGAGACGGTCGATCTCGAGCGGGCCGCGAACGGCGCCGAGACGGAGGGCTCCGTCGCCGGCGAGGTCGTCTCGCACACGTTCCTCGGCGCCGTGACCAGGATCAGGATCGACGACGGCAGCGGTGGGCGCGGGCTCACTGCAGACGTGTCGACCTCGAAGGCCGCGCGCATCGAAGTCGGCTCTCGGGTGGTCGCGCGCTTCCCGGCCGAGAGCGCGCGGCTCCTCAGCCTGGCCGACGAAGCACTGCCCGTAATCGATCCGGACGATCAGTAAAGAGCCCGTCGACGCCGAGCGCGACGAGCTCCCGCGTGCGGGCCTCGCCGTTCACGGGGAAGACGTCGGTCGCCAGACCCAGCGCACGGGATCGTGCCAGGCCGCGCGGCGTGACGGCGGAGTCCCAGAAGCCGACGCCCCAGGCATAGCGCGCCGCAGCCCGGATCGAGACACGGGGGCCGACGTGCTGGACGAGGCGGAGCTCCGGCGCGAGGCGTCGCGCGTCGAGCAGCGCGCGCGACTGGAAGGAGATGACGACGTGCTCGGGCGAGAGCTTCGCGACCACACGCTCGACGAACGGGAACGACCGGTACCGATTGGCGTTCTTCAACTCGGCCATGACCCCGATCCGACCGCGCACGACGTCGAGCACCTCGTCGAGCGTGGCCACCCCGACCTCCCGAAGCTCGGCGGCGCGGCGGCGCCGGAGCGGACCGGTGAGCGGCGTCAGCCGGTCGAGGTCTTCGTCGTGGAACACGACCGGCTCGCCGTCAACGGACATCTGCACGTCGAACTCGACGAAGTCGGCGCCGTCCGCAATCGCTCGCTCGAACGCCGGCAGCGTGTTCTCCGTCTCGGCGAAGGACGCGCCACGGTGAGCGATGACCCAGGTCATCCGAGCAGGCGCTGCATGAGACCGACGTCGATGCGATCGACGATCTCGTCTGCGCGTGAGAGCCTGTCGCTCGGGAGCGTTCCGCGAACCGCGATGCACCTCACGCCCGCCCCCTTCGCCGACGCCACCCCGGCCTCGGTGTCCTCGAAGACCACGACGTCGGCGGGCACCATCCCGTCGCCCAGAATGCGGACGAGCCGCTCGTAGCACTCAGGGTCGGGCTTGCCGCGCACGACGTCGTCGGCGGTGACGAGGAACGCGAAGAGCCCATCGAGCCCGGCAGCGTCGAGGACGGGCTCGATCTCCTCGCGGAACGCGCCCGAAACGACCGCCACGGGAACGCGGGCGGCTGCATAGCGAACGGACTCGCGAAGCTCCGGCGTGACCGTGCTGCCGCCCGCGACCGCCTCCTGGTACCGCTTGATCCGCTCGGCGACCAGCGCCGCCAGCTCCTTCCCGGTGACGCCGAGCCAGCCGCCGATGATCGCCTCCTCGGTGTTGCCGGCGAGCGCCGCGTAGTAGTCGTCCTGGCTCATCGGCCGGCCGTGCTCGGCGAACAGCTGCTCGTAGATCGCGCACATGATCTGCTCGTCGTCCGAGAGCGTGCCGTTGAAGTCGAACGCGATCGCGCGTGGGCGGGTGCTCATCGGCCGGCCATCGTACGCTGCGCTGGCGGTGCCGGCCTTCGCCTTCGAACTCGCCCTCGCAGCGGCCTTCCTCCACGCCTTCTGGAACCTGCTGCTCGCGCGCGCCCGCGACCCCGAGGGCGCGGCGGCCGTGGCACTCGTGGCCGCGGTGATCGTCTTCGCGCCGGTGACGGCAGTGGTCTGGAGAGCCGAGGCGAGCGTATGGCCCTTCATCGCCGTGACGTCGTGCTTGCAGCTCCTCTACTTCGTGCTGCTCGCCGCGGCGTATGCGCGGGCCGAGCTGTCGCTCGTCTATCCGATCGCCCGGGGATCCGCCCCGGTCCTCGTGCTGATCGTCGGCGTCGTTGTGCTCGGGACAGGGGCGTCGGCGGCGCAGGCTGCGGGCGTCTGCCTGGTCGGACTGGGCGTCATCCTCGTTCGCGGCCTGCGCGGCCATGCAGACATCGTCGGTACGGCCTTCGCCCTCGGAATCGCGTCCACGATCGCCGCGTACACGCTGGTCGACAAGCACGGGATCCGGCACGCGGGTCCGATCCCGTACCTCGAGCTCGGCATGACTCCCGCAGCGGTGGCGTACACGGCGATGGTCGTCGCACGCCGCGGTCGCAGTTCTATTCGTTCCGAGCTCCGGCCGGCGCCCATCGTGGCCGGCATCACCCAGTTCGGCGCCTACGTGCTCGTCCTGGCGGCGCTCGCGCGAGCATCGGCCGCCTCGGTCGCGGCGGTGCGCGAGACGAGCGTCGTGATCGCCACCGCAGCAGCGGCGCCGTTGCTCCGGGAGCGAGTCAGCTGGTCGCGGCTCGCCGGCGCCGCCGTCGTCGTGACCGGCGTGGTGCTGGTCAGCGTCGGCTAGGCGGGTCAGACCTTCCGGTCTGACCCAGCTTTTCGAGCAACGACAGTCCTGAGGCTGGGTCAGGCCCGACGGCCTGACCCAAACCAGGACGTGGCTTCGTCGTCGTATGCGTCTTGCGAGAGGTTGCGCTGGTGTGACCCGTCGGCGTTCATCACGAACACCTGCCGGTGGCCCGTGCGGTCGCTCGTCAGGAGGATCTTCGACCGGTCGGGCGACCAGGCGGCGGCCTCGTCGGCGTGGCGCCCGTTCGTGAGACGCCGGAGGCCCCTGCCGTCGAGCCCGATCGCGTAGATCGTGGCCGTGCCCGAACCGTCCGTGGCATAGCGCGTGAAGAGGATCCGCCCGTCCCTCGACCAGTCGGCGGGCTGCTCGAGCGCCGGTGTGTGCGTCAGCCGCAGCAACCCAGTCCCGTCCACCGATACGACAAAGAGATCGCCGTCACTGCCGGCGGTGGGGGCATCGAAGACGAGTCGCGTTCCATCGGGCGACCAGCGTGCGAACTGGCCGCGGACGAGCCGGCGAGGATGCGCGCCGTCGCGCCGCACGATCCAGATCCACGACTTCCGCCACTCCGACGGCGGCGGCGCGCGCGAGTAGCTCAGATGCACGCCGTCGGGCGACCATCGGGCGTCCGTCTCGGCGGCGGGCGTCCCCGCAAGGGTCCTCCGGCCGGTGCCGTTCGTCCGGACGACCTGAACGTCGAAGTCCGTCATCGGCGGCTTGCCAGGGGAGGCGCCGTCGAAGGCGACCCACTCTCCGTCGGGGGAGAGCACGGGCCGCTTGGCGTTCTGGCCGGTGCGGTAGAGGACGCGCTTGCCGGAGCCGTCGGGCCGCATCGACCAGAGCGCGGCCCAGTCGCGGTTGCTCCAGAAGAGAATGCGGCCGACTGCTGGCGCACGGTCTGTGGCGGCCGCGGCGCTCGCGCACGCCGCGACACAGAAGACGACCAGGGCGGTTCGTCGCATCGTCCGTATCTCTACACCGCGGCCGCGCGGACGGGTCCGGCCGCGCGCAGATGGTCACTCCTGATTGGATTCCCGGTGCAGCTTCGGCGAGAGGAGCGCGGGTGACGACGGTCGAGGAGCGGGCGTTCATTCGCCCGGACGGCAAAGAGAAAGTGACGGGCATCGGCCGCTACACGGCCGACCTCACGCTGACCGGTCAGGCGCACGCGAAGTTTCGCTACGCCGACCACACACACGCTCGGATCACGCGGATCGACGCGTCCAAGGCACGCGCACTGCCGGGAGTCCTCGCGATCGTCACGCACGAGGACGTGCCGGACGTGCTCTACGGCGGCATGGTCAAGGACCGCCGGCTCTTCGCCAAGGAGAAGGTGCGCTTCGAGGGCGACATCGTCGCGGGCGTCGCGGCGACGACCGCCGAGATCGCGGAGCAGGCGGCCGCGCTCATCGAGGTCGACTACGAGCAGCTTCCTGCCGTCAAGGACTTCGACGCCGCCACCGCCGACGACGCACCGCTCGTCCATCCCGACTGGGAGGGGTACGAGGCCGCCGAGGCGCTGCTCCGCAACCGCAACACCCTGGGGTACTCGACGATCGTCAAGGGCGATGCGGATGCGGCGATGGCGAAGGCCGACATCGTCGTCTCGAGCCGGTTCGTCACCGACCCGGTGCAGGGAGTGCCGATCGAGCCGCGCGCGATCATCGCCCAGTGGCAGGGCGACCGTGTCACGGTCTGGTCGTCCACACAGGTTCCGTACGCAGCGCGGTCGGGCGTCTCCCATGTGCTGCAGATCCCGGAGTCCCACGTCCGCGTCGTCGTCCCCTTGCTCGGCGGCGGCTTCGGCGCCAAGTGCGACTTCCACTTCGAGGGCCACGTCGCGGCACTCGCCCGCGCGGCCGGTCGCCCGGTGAAGCTCGTCTTCTCGAGGCGCGAGGAGTTCGTCGCCGTCGGCCACCGGCGCGAGGGGATGGTGATCGAGCTCGAGACCGGCGCCCGCAAGGACGGAACGCTGGTTGCGCGCCGCGGTCGCCTCGTGCTCGACAAGGGCGCCTACTGCGGTGAGGGAGGCTTCTTCGCCCAGATGGCGGCCATGCACGCGCTCGGCCCGTACGAGATCGAGACCGTCAACCTCGAGTCCTTCCTCAACTACTCGACGAACCAGCCCTCGTCGTCGATCCGCGCACCGACGGCACCGCAGGTCTGCTGGGCGCTCGAGCAGCACATGGACGAGCTCGCCGAGGCACTCGGCATGGATCCCGTCGACCTCCGCCGCCGCACGCTCGTCGAGGAGGGCTCCGAGACGCCGACCGGCCAGAAGCTCGAGCGTGTCGCGATGAAGGAGACGCTCGAGAAGGCTGTCGAGCTGATCGGCTACGGACAGGAACTGCCTGCCGACGAGGCGATCGGTGTTGCGTGCGGCTGGTGGCCCTGCTTCAGCGCGAACGCCGGCGCCTACGTGAAGCTGAACCCGGACGGGAGTGGGACGATCGTCACGGGCGCGCAGGAGAACGGAACCGGCGCCGTGATGGCGATGCCGGCCTTCGTTGCCGCCGAGCTCGGCATGAAGCCCGAGGACTTCTCGATGCTGTACCAGGACACCGACGCGGCGCCCTGGGACATGGGGTCGTGCGGCTCGCAGACGACGTTCAACAGCGGCCGTGCGGTGATCGCCGCAGCAGCGGACCTCCGCGACCAGCTCCTCGGCGCCGCGGCCGACCAGCTGGAGGCTGCGCGGGAGGATCTCGAGCGCGTCGACGGCTCCGTTCGCGTCAAGGGCTCCCCCGAAAAGACGGTGACGATCGTCGATCTGGCCGGCTCCGGGACGTTCCACGGGAAGGGCGCCGGCGAGCTTCCGGAGGGTCCCTCGGCACCGGCCGAGGGGTGCCTTGGCCGGCTCGGCCTCGAGTCGTTCCACGCCCCCCAGCTGATCGCGCATGCAGCGCGTGTGAAGGTCGACCGCGAGACCGGCGTCGTGCGGGTCCTGCACGTCGCAGCGGCGCACGACTGCGGCAAGATCCTGAACCGGATCGGAGCCGACGGGCAGGTGTACGGCGGCGTCGTGATGGGGATCGGCCAGGCGCTCTCGGAAGGGACACAGCTCGACGACGACGGGCGTCACCGGAACGCTCACCTGCTCGACTACAAGCTCGTCACGGCGTCGGACGCACCACAGATCGATGTCGCCTGGATCGAGACCGATACACCGAACGCGGGACCGAAGGGTTCGAAGGGCGTCGGCGAGCCGCCATGTGTGCCCACCGCGGGCGCCATCGCCAACGCCGTGGCGAAGGTCGTAGGGACCCGCGTTCGCGCTCTGCCGATGACACCTGAGCGCGTCTGGGAGGCGGCGACCGAATGACGAGCTCGTACGTGGCGGCGACGTCGGTCGACGAGGCAGTCGCAGCGATGGCCGACGGCGCGCGGCCGGTTGCCGGCGGCACAGATCTCGTCGTCGGCGCGCGTCAGGGAAAGGCGCCGCTGCCGCAAAGCCTCGTCGCCATCCATCGCCTCGACGAGCTTCGAAGCATCGAGGCAATGGACGGGGCGCTACGCCTGGGCGCCCTCGCGAGTCACGAGGACATCGCCGAGAGCCAGGTCGTCTGCGAGCGGTTGACGGCGCTCGCGGATGCGTCGGCGATCGTCGGCTCGCACGCGACGCGCGCGCAGGGAACGCTCGGCGGGAACCTGATGAACGCATCGCCGGCGATGGAGACCGGCGGGCCGCTCCTGTGCTTCGACGCAACGGTCACGCTGCACGGGCCCAACGGCGTCCGCTGGGTCGCGGTCGCCGATCTGTTCGCCGGGCCCGGGCAGACGACCGCCCACGCCGACGAGCTGCTCACGACGGTGGACGTGCCCCTCCCGCCGGCCGGGACGGGCAGCTGCTACGTGAGGCTGGAATACCGGCAGCAGATGGAGATCGCGGTTGTCGGCGCCACGGCAGTTGTCGCCTTCGACGAGGGCAGGGTCTCCGAGGCCAGGATCGCGATCACCGCGCTGGCGCCGACGATCCGCCGCGTTCCCGAGGCCGAGGCGGCGCTCGTCGGAACCGACGGGGGCCGCACGGCAGCAGAGGCGGCAGCGGAGGCGGCGGCTCTCGCCGCAGAGCCGATCTCCGACGTCCGGGCCTCGGTCTCCTACCGCCGGGCCATGGCCGCGGTGATCACCCGGCGCGCGATCGAGGCGGCGGTGCGACGTGCGTGGGGCGAGGTCGTCCCGGTGCCCGCGAGCCCCGCGCTGCACGGGGGGTTGACGTGAAAGTCGCGGCCATCCTTGCGGTCAACGGCACGTCCTACCCGGTCGAGCTCGACCCGGGAACGAGCCTTCTCCAGGCGGTGCGCGACGTGATCGGGCTCACGGGATCGAAGGAGGGCTGTGACGACTCCGAGTGCGGCGCCTGCATGATGCTGCTCGACGGGAAGCCGGTGAACTCGTGCTCCTATCTCGCGCTGCAGACAGAGGGTCGCGAGGTCACGACGATCGAGGGGCTTGCGGACGGCGGCGAGCTCAGCGCGCTGCAGCGGGCGTTCCTCGACTACGGAGGCGTCCAGTGCGGCTTCTGCACGCCCGGCATGCTGATCTCTGCGACCGCGCTCCTGCGCGCCAACCCTCACCCCACCGAGGAAGAGGTGCGCATCGGACTGTCCGGCAATCTCTGCCGCTGCACGGGCTACGACGGCATCGTCAAGGCTGTTCTCGGCGTTGCCGAAGGCTCCGGGTAGCCCTCAGGCTCAGACTCCCCGCGAGAACGCGTTGCGGTAGATCTCCTCGTAGCCGGCGACGTCCACTTCGCGCGGGTTGCCGATCGTCTGCGGGTCG
>Ga0066709_100004889_pt1 | contig 10851 bp, 9 predicted proteins | sample GraSoiAngelo_158_FD_79665 | JGI IMG/M metagenome (GOLD analysis project Ga0066709, IMG submission 79665) | Grasslands soil microbial communities from the Angelo Coastal Reserve, California, USA - 14_1009_16_30cm | ecosystem: Environmental > Terrestrial > Soil > Grasslands | place: USA... | reverse complement strand
TGGTCACCGTCAATTTCGACAAGATGAGCTCGAACTTGAGCTGCGGGTAAGCCACGGGACCAAGGGAGGGGGCAGGCGGCGCGCAGTTGGCTGCCCCTTCCTTCTCGGAAGACCAAGGATCAGCACGAGCAAGCCCCGGCGCCGCCCACCGGCCCTCATTCTGAAACGGGTTCTTAGAGCGGTCTCGACCGGCCGCGGGGATGGAGCCTTTATGGAGCCCCGTGGTTGCAACGGGTGGCAATCAGCGGCAAATCGGATGCGCGCGGAAGCGGCGAAAACAAGCCGAAACCGTTGCCGTGGGTTGCGACCGGTTGCGTGCGAAGTTCCATGGTAAGGAGGGGGTCATCGGTTCGAGTCCGATAGAGGGCTTCGCGAAGTTCCTGCTGATCAGCTGTTTTCGTTGCCCGCGGAGGCGAGGAGTTTGCGCCTCGACGTCCACCGAGCGTCCACCGCCTGGAGCGAGCGCTTCCGGAGCGGCCGCGAAACCCGCTTCGTAGGCGGCATTGCGGGCTTCCGCGGCTGCGTCCACCCAGCGTCCACCGCCCGCTCGACCGCGAGCGCGTCGAGCAGCGAGACGGCATGCTCGCGGCTGTCGCGGGCGAGATGACCGTAGTGGTAGTCGATCATCGCAATGCTCGAACCCATAAACCGCGAGACCGCAAACACCGGCACGCCGGCGCGCAGCGCGAAGGTCGCGTAGGTATGGCGCATGTCGTAGAGATGGCGCAGCGGCTCGATCCCGGCCGCTATCTGCGCCGGTTTCCAGTGTCGGCGGCCGAAGCTGCGAAAGTCGATGCGACCGCCGCCCGCGTTCGGAAACAGGATCGGGTTCTGCGATCGCGGCAAGCGGTCGAGCGCCTCGAGCGCGACCGCCTGCAGCGGCACCGCGCGCGTGCTCAACCTCGTCTTGGTGTGTTTGAGGCGGCAGTTGGCGTACGCCCGTCGCACATAGACGACGCCGGTCGCGCGATCGATGTCGCGCCGCTCGAGCCCGAACAGCTCCAACGGTCGAAGCCCGGTGGCAACAGCAAACAGGACAATCGGCCCATAGACGACGCCAAGCCGCTCCGCGACCTCCTCGACCTGCTGCCACGACTCGAACGGTCGTTTCTCCTTCGCGCGCCGCACCGGGTTCGGAACACCGCGCTTCGCCGGGTTGTAGTCGATCAGCCCCCACGCCACTGCGCGGTTCAACACCTGGCGCAGCGCCTGCGTCGCCTCGTAGCGGTGGCCTTCCGGAATCGTCAGCCGCCACGCGTAAACGTCCTTCGGCGCGAGCTCCGCCAGCCGCACCGCGCCGAGCTCGGCTGTCGCTTTGCCAAGCAACCAGCGCAGCTTCGCGATAGTCACCGGCTCCGCCTGATGCATCTCTAGGTACTCCTCGACCAATTCGGCGAGCGTCACCCTCGCCCCGCGCCCGCCCGGACCGATCCGCTCCAGCGCCTTCGCCAACGCCCGTTGCGCCTCAGCCCGAGTCGCAAACCCACCAACCTGGGGCCTCGCCGACCTGCGTCCCTCGAGCCGGTAGCGGTAGGCCCACAACGGTTGCCCGTACTCGCCTTTCGCCTTCAGCTTGAACACCTGGCCATGCTGGATCACGGTGGAACCTCCTCGATCGACAATCGGATCGAGGAATCTCATCCGAGACCGATGGCCACCTCTCGCGTAGAGAGGGAGTCGGGGGACTGGCTTCGTAACGAAATCGAGTCAGGTGAACCCGAAAGCCGCACGCCGAGGTTACCTCGCGGATCAAGCAAGCGTTTGACGCTGACCGGTCGCCGCGGCAGTCTCGATCGCGTTCAGCATGCGATGGCGCCTGACTGCGTCTTGAAAGGTCGGGCAGAGATGCGTTCCCTCGCGATAGTCGCGGGCGAAACGCGCGTACGCTTGCGCGACGTTTGTACCGGGGCCTTGCGGCGGCGCCCACCAATATTGCTCTGGCACGGGCAGGAGCTCGAGCGAGGACTGCGCGCCCTTGCCGCCGCGGACGTCCAGCTCCCAGATCTGGGCCTGGCCGCCGGTGGCGGTGAGCTGCAGATCGCCCTCGCTGCCGTTGATTTCCCAGAGCAGGTTCGTGCCGCGCGAGACTCCGCCGCGGTAGTGGACCGAGAAGGCGGCGCCGCCCTCGAGCAGTCCGCTGACGGCCACCTGATCCGCCGCGTTCATCCGCTTGTTCTCGCCCGTCTCCGCGATCGTGAAGGTCTGTCGGCGCATCGCCATGGTGGCCGACAGCTCGCGGACCTCTCCGAGGCAGTGACACAGCGCGTCCGCCGTGTGGCCGACTGCGATCGAGAGCATGGTCGCGCCGTTCTTCTTGTCGTTGAGGTACGCGTTGAACGGCTCCACCGTTGGTCCCCAGCCCATCCCCGAGCCAATCAACGTGGTGGAGAGCACCTCACCGACATAGCCTTGCTCGATCAGGTCACGGACGTAGGCGACCGACGGCGCAGAGCGGGCCTGCAGACCCGCCACGGCGAGCACGCCCTGCTTCTTCGCCAGTGCGGCCAGGGTCTCCGCCTCTTTCAGGCCGTTGCCGAGCGGCCATTCGCAGTACACGGCCTTGCCGGCGCCGAGCGCTGCGGTCGCCAGCTCGAGGTGATACGGCACTTTCACCGTGACGGCGACGATGTCGACGGCGGGGTTGTTCACGAGCTCCTGGTGATTGTCGAAGGCGACCGGCACATCGAAGAGCTTGCTGGCGGCGTCGGCAGATTCGCGTCGCGTGGTGGACAGCGCCGTGATCTCGAAGTCATCCGCGAGCGACCTCAACGCGGGAATGTGCGCCTGCGCCGCCCAGCCGCGATCCGGGTTGGCGCCGATGATGCCGACACGAATCCGCTTGGCTCCACCGTTGCTCATCACGATCAGGCGACCTTCATACCTTCGCGTTCTCGGGTTTCGGCGGCCAGCGCCTCCACCGTCTCGGCAAGGCTTCCCCGGATCTCGTCGTCGGTCAGGCCGCGTTCGTCGAAGCGGGTGTGGGCATGCGAGACGGGGAGCTCGACACCGAGTACCCGGGCCCCGAGCGCAGCCAGGACTTTCCGGAACTCGGCCTGCGCCCAGGTCGCCCCGAACGCGCCGGTGCTTGCGCCGACGACGGCCACCGGCTTGTTCCGCAGCACGTTCGTCGCCACCGGGCGCGAGACCCAGTCGATCGCGTTCTTCAGCTGGCCCGGGATCGAGGCGTTGTACTCGGGCGTCGCAAAGAGCACCGCGTCCGCGGTCGCGATCGCTTGGTTCAAGCGCGCGACGCTCGCCGGGCGCGGGTACACATCGTCGTCCTCGTCGTAGGGTGGAACCTCCTTGAGGCGGTCGTAGAGCTCGAACTGGACCTCCGGGCCGGCGGCCTCGGCCGCGGCGCGCAACAGGCTCGTGTTGTGCGAGTCACGGCGGAGGCTGCCGGAGATGCCCAGGATTCGCGTCACTCGCTCGTTTCGCCTCCCGGCTTCACGAACTGCAGCTCGGCGAGAATGGTGACGTCGTTCGCAAGCGACAGCTCACCGCTCGGAAGCGGGTTGTTCCAGTCGACTCCGAAGTCGGTGCGATCGATCTTCGTGGCCAGATTGAGGCCGATGCGCTCGTTTCCATAGGGATCGGCCATTGGCGGGGTCACCGTCCCGGTCACGGCGACCGGCTGGGTGGCGCCCTTGATCGTCAGCTCGCCGTCGACCGAGACCTTGCCGTCGCCGTCGAGCCGGATGTCGGGGGCTGCGAAGCGGAGCTCCGGGTGCCGCTCGGCGTCGAAGAAGTCGGGCGACTGCAGATGGGCGGCGAGGTTCTCGTCCTTCACGTCCACGCTCGCGACCTTCGCCGAGCCCTCGAGCGATGCGCGCTCGGCGTCGACGTTCAGCTCGGCTCCGATCTCGTGGAACTCGCCCTTGAACGTCCCGGCGAGGTAGGAAACCTCGAAGTCGACCCGCGAATGAACGGCGTCGAGGTTCCAGGTACCCGTCGGGGCAACGGTCAGAATCGGCGTGCTCATCGGCTGTGCTGCTCCTTTCCGAAGCGTTTGGATATACTTGCAACTGCAAGCACTCTACCGATTGGTTGTTGCGCATGCAAGTACCGTCGCAATCCGATGTCGCCGGTCTTCTTCAGCGGCTCGTGGCTCAAGAGCTACCGAGCGGAAGCGGACTGCAGGCCTGGGACTCGTTCCTGCGGGCACACGCCACGCTCATGCGCCGCCTCGAGCTCGATCTCGAACAGGTGACCGGACTAGCGCTGGCGGACTTCGACGTGCTCGCTCAGCTGGCGCGCGCCGGGGGTGAGCTACGCATGACCGACCTCGCGACCCGAGCGCTCGTCTCCCGGTCGGGCATGACCCGGCGTGTCGCTCGGCTGGTCGAGGAAGGCCTCGTCGGGCGAGCGAACACCGACGCCGACGGACGCGGTGTCGTCGTCACGCTGACCGACGCCGGTGTGGCACGCCTGACCGAGACGGCCCCGGTGCATCTGCGCGGCGTCTCGGAACTGTTCGTCACGCAGCTCGACGATCGGGAGCTCGCCGTTCTCTGGAGTGCCCTGGACAAGGTCACGGTCGACTGCACGTTTGGCTAAAGAGCCGAGGTCGCTATCCCTTCTTAGCCGACTCGAAGCTCGCACTCGCGCGAGCCCCACGTCGATGCGACCCTCACTGACGTCACAAGTCTCCGGGCACACGATGGAGCAGCCGCCCCGCGAGTTCGGGAAGAGAATCGGGTTCTCCGACGCCGGGAGACGATCGAGCGCTTCGAGCGCGATCGCCTGCAGCGGAACCGCACGGGTGCTCAGCCGTGTCTTGGTGTTCTTGAGCCGGCCGTTGGCGAATGCCCACGGACGTACACGACACCGGCCGCGCGATCAATATCGCGCTGCTCGAGCGCAAACAGCTCCGAGGGTTGAAGTCCGGTCGCGGCGGCGAAGACGACCATCGGCCCGTAGACGGGACCGAGCCGCTCGGCGACCGCCTCGATCTGCTGCCACGACTCGAACGGCCGCTTCTCCTTGTGCCGCCGCGGCGTGTTCGGGACGCCCCGCTTCGCCGGGTTGTTGTCGAGCAACCCCCACGCCACAGCACGGTTCAACACCTGCCGCAACGCTTGCGTCGCCTCGAAGCGGTGGCCTTCGGGAATGGTGAGCCGCCATGCGTACACCTGCTCAGGGAGGATCTCCGCCAACCTGACTTCGCCGAGCACGGCCGTGGCTTTCCCAAGGAGCCAGCGGAGCTTCGCGATCGTGACCGGCTCGGCCTGGTGCATCTCCAGGTACTCCTCAACGAGTTCGGCGAGCGTCATCGAGGCGCCGCGCCCAGCAGGACCCAACCGCTCGACAACCTTCTCGAGCGCCTTCTTTGCCTCAGTCCGACTCGCAAACCCACCGACCTGCGGCCTCGCCGAGCCGCGCCCCTCGAGCCGATACCAGTACGCCCAAAGGGCCTGGCCGTTCGCGCCCTTCGCCTTCAGCTTGAACACCTGACCCTGCTGCACCATCACCCAACCTCCTCGATCGACGACCGAATCGAGGAATCACAGCCACAAGACACCCGCAGGGATGACCACCTCTCTCACAAAGAGGTAGCCGGCCGGCTCAGGCGGCGGGAAGCTTGACCAGAAATCGCCCGCCGGGCGCGGTCGGGTCGGCGACGACGTCGCCGTCGACGCTGCGGGCGAGCCTCCGCGAGAGCGCAAGTCCGAGCCCGGCACGGGCACCTTGCACTTCGGGCTGCGCCCCGCCGCGCACGCCCGGCTCGAAGATGCGTTGGTTTTCGTCGGCAGTGACGCCCCCGCCGTCGTCTTCGATCGCGTAGACGATGTTCGAGTCTTCGCGCGCGATCGAGATGCGGATGTTGCTCGCGCTGTAGCGGCAGGCGTTCTCGAGGATCGGCTGCAGGATTCGTTCGGCGAGGTCGCCGTCGAGGCCGATGCGCAGCCGCGGGGTCGGTTCGGCGATCTTGAGATCGAGCCCCCGCTCTGACGCGAGCCCGCTGCAGACACGCACCGCGTCTTCCGCGACGTCGCGCGCATCTGCACTTCCGTGCTCGCCGACGGCCTCGTAGCGAGCCGCGGCGACGAGCGCGTCCACGGTGCGCGCGAGTTGCTCCGCGTTTGCGTGAACAAGCTCGAGCGCGCGGCGGTACTCGTCCGCGCCGCGTTCGCGGCGGAGCGCTAACTCCGTCTCTGCGAGCACGCGGGCGAGCGGCGTGCGTAGCTCGTGCGCGACCTCGGCGGAGAAGCGTTGCTCGCGCCGCAGACTGGCGGCAAGCCGGTCGAGGAGGCCGTCGAGTGTCGCCCCGAGCTCGCTCAGCTCGTCGTGCGGCGCGCCGAGGCCAAAGCGGCGGTCGAGGTCGCGGTCGCTCCAGGTCGCGGCCTGCCGCGTCATCCTCACCACCGGTCGCAGCGACGCTGCGAGGAGCCAGCGGGCGGCGAGCGCGACGATGACGAGGACGATTGCGCCGAAGACGAGCGATCCGATCAATGCGAGCCGCCGCGTCTGTTCGTACGGCGCGAGGGAGATGCCGGCGACGACGGTTCCGGCGCGCGTGCCGCCGGCTACGACCGGCACCGCGTAGAGGCGCGTGTCGGTCGCGGCAAGGTCGAGGTAGCGCGCCGCGCCGCCGGCGAGCGCGGCTGCGGCGCGATCGATTGGAGCCGCCGCTGCGCGCGGTTGCTCGAGCGGACGGCGGCCGGCGAAGATCCAGACGTCGGCGTCTGCGGCGGCTTGGTCGGGAGCCTCGCCCACGCGTAGCTGACCGTTCGTCACGTGCAAGGTGGCGAGCGCCGATGTGGCGCGGGAGCGGACGAGGTCGCGCGCGTCATGGTCGAGCGTTCGGGCGAGAACGACGTTGAAGCCGGCAACGAGCGCGACAAGTGCGAGGCCGACCGTGAGCAGTACGGCGACGAACAGGCGCCGCCGGAGCCCGAGCTTGTTCACGAGAACCGGTAGCCGACCCCGTGGACGGTCACGAGCTGCGGTGCCGCCTCGAGTGCGCGCAGCTTGCGGCGTAGACGGGCGATGTAGGCGTCGAGCGTGTTCTCGTGCACGATCGCGCCGTGCGGCCAGCCGGCGCGGACGAGATCACGCCGTCGCACGGCCTCGCCCGGATTGGCGAGCAGGCGCGCGAGCAGCCGGAACTCGGTCGGCGTCAATGCCACCTCGGCGGATTCGCCGCGCACCGAGTGCGTGACCGGATCGAGGCGAACGCCGGCGGCCTCCACCGCGCCGTCGCCGCCGGCCCGGCGGAGCAGCGCCTCGAGACGCCGTACGAGCTCCGCGAACGCGAACGGCTTCGGCAGGTAGTCGTCACCACCGGCGTCGAAGCCGGCGACGCGATCGACGACCCCGTCTCGTGCGGTGAGGAAGAGCACCGGCGTCTGCAGGCCGCGCGCCCGCAGCGCCTGGCAGAGGTCGCGGCCGTCGGCATCTGGCAGCCCGATGTCGATTACGAGCGCGTCGACGCTCGCCCGGTCGACGTGTTCGAGCGCCGCGGCGCCGGTGGCAACCGTGTCCACGGCGAAGCCTTCCTCGCATAGCCCGCGGCGGAGCACGCCGCGTAGCTCGTCGTCGTCCTCGACGACCAGGACGGTCTGTCCGACGCTCACACCCAGATTCTCGTCATTCCTCGCGCAGGATCGCGCCCAGAGGGAGGCGGCGGATTAGCAGCGCGGCGAGGGCGGCCGCGACGAGGCCGCCGGCGACTGCGGCGCCGCCGAGCCCGGCCAGGAACGTCCAGGGTACGGCGAGCCGGTCGGGCGGCGGATCGAACACGTGCCGGAGCATGGCGACGAGCATCTCCGCGAGCAGCCAGCCGAGCAGCGCTGCGAGCGCGAGCGCGGCGGCGAGCACGAGCACCGCTTCGCTCCACAGGAAGGCGGCCGCTCGCCGCAGGGATGCTCCCAGCGCGACCATCGTCGCGAGCTCCTGCCGCCGCTCGGCGAGCCCGACGGCGACGAAGAGCGCTGTCGCTGCAGCCGCGAGCACGAGCACGAACGCCTCCTCGATCCGGCTGATCCCGCGCAGGTCGACGGTCGTGATCGAGCTGACTGTCTGCGCCGTCTGGCGGCGGATGTCCTTCACGCTCACGCCGAACCCGGCTGTCGCCGCGGCGAGGCGGCGTCCGAGCGCGTTCGCGTCGCCCGCCGCGCGCACGAAGACGACGTTCGGCCCCGGATCGTGCGTCACGTGCTGCAGGTAGGCGAGGTTCGTGACCATGAACGAGTCCTTGGGTGCGGAGGGGAACTCCTGGACGATGCCGACCACATGGAAGGGTGCGACGCGGAAGCGGCCGGTGCGGTGATCGAGCACGCGCAGCCGCAGCAGGTCACCGACGTTGAGCGAGTAGTCGGTGATCGTCTCCTTCGAGACGAGGATCCCGTCGCGCGTCATGCGCAGGCGGTCGAGCATCTGCTGCGCGCCGCCGCCCAGGAAGTACGAGTCGCGCAGGCTCGTCCCGCGCGTGAGCGTCGCGGGATCGACGCCGAAGGTGTCCTGCAGGTCCGGCCCGACGTAAGCGTAGGCGTGATCGACGGCCGAGACGCCCGCGACGCGCGGGAGAGCGGCGACCCGCCGCACGAGCCCGTGCCGGGCCACCGCGCCGGGCGGTGCCGTCGCGACGACGTCGGCGCCGAGCGCTAGCTGGGCATCGACGCGTGCCTGCTGGTCGTAGGTGGCGACGAAGACGCCGAGGTTGACGCCAAACGCGAGCAGCAGGCCGAGCACGAGCAGGCCGCGGTTGAGCGCGGCGCCACGGCGGCCGGCGCTCGCGAGCAGGAAGCCGAGCGGCGTTGTCGCGCGTCCTCCGGCGGCGCGCGCGGCGAGCCACGCGACGGCGCGCCCGCGCAGGCGCAGGAGCAGCAGCGCCGCGCCGAGCCAGAGCAGCGCCGGCGCGAGGAACATGTAGACCGAGAGCGAGAGCGTCGGGTTCGAGTCGGGGTTCACGACCGCGGAGAAGCCGGTCCGCGCGGTCAGCCAGTAGACGAGGCCCGCGACCGCGAGCGCGACGAGATCGAGATAGAGGCGCTGCCAGAGTGGCGTGCTGCGGCGGCGCACGCTGCGGCGGCTCTCGGCGACAGTGCTGCGGAAGGCGACCAGGCCCGCGCCGATCCGCGCCGCCGCCGCGCCCGCCGCGGCAAGTCCGACGCAGAGGCCGAACGTCGCGAGCACGCGCCCGACGCCGACCCCGCCGCCGCCCCCCACGAGCTGCACCGCGCCAAGCGCGACGGCGGTGCCGAGCGCGCCGGCCGCGACGCCGAGCAGGAGGCTCTCCAACCCCGCGAGCCAGACGAGGTCGCGGCGGCGCGCGCCACGCGCGCGCAAGAGCGCGAGGTTGCGACGGTCCCGCTCCGCCGTGCCGAGCGCAGCGAGGTACGCGAGGCCGAGCGCGACGAGCGCACCCGGAACCGCGAGCATGATGTACAGCGTCTGCGCGTAGAGCGCGTCGCCGGCGGCGGTGTTGAAGTTGTCGGCGAGGTTGTCAACGAAGACGATCTGTCCGGGCAGCGTCCGCTCGACCTGGTTGCGTAGTTGCGTCGCCTGCTGGAGGGCGTGCGCCGGGCTTCCGGTCAGCGCGGCCGGGTCGACCTGCGCCTGCACCTGCCACTGCGTCCCGCTCTGCGAGCCGGGCACCGCAGACGTGCCGGCGGCGGAGCTGATCGACGGCAGCATCGGCGCGAGCTTGGCCGTGAAGGTCGCAAAAGGCACGATCGCGATGTCGGCCGGCGGCTGCGCCGCCGCCGGCCCGATCAGCGGGTTGAGCGGCTGGAAGAGCACGTCGGGCGCGGTCACGAGCGCGACGCCGCTGACGCGGAAGCGAAGGGGCTTCGCGCCGGGATGCGCCGTCAGCGTCACCGCGTCGCCAGGCTGCACCTGCAGCGTCGCAGCGAGCTGCTGGTCGAAGACGATCTGGCCCGGCCGCAGCGCGCCGCGGAGAAAGCGGAACGTGTCGAGGTGCGCGAGGTAACCCGGCGGCACGGCGAGGATCGAGCCAGCGCCGGAGCGGATCGTGCCGACAGTGGGCGAGACGTGCTCGATCCCGGCGAAGGGAGCCGTCGCGGCCGGCACCGCCTCCGCGACACCGGGCTGCCGCGCGACCCGCTGCGCGAGCGACGTGGCGGCGCGAGAGCTGCCGACGGGGCCTTGCCAGTCGAGTGGAACGCTGCGCACCGCGTTGTCGGTCATCGTCCCGAGCGAGTGGCCGACGAAGAGCACCATCGCTCCGAGCAGCCCGACCGCGGCTGCGAGCGTGAGCACGCGCAACGCGGTCCGGCCCGGCGCGCGGAGCAGCTCGACGAGCGCGAGCGGCGCCGCGATCCTCATCCGCCCTCCTCCCGGACGGTCCTCCCGTCCTCCAGCTCGACCGCGCGCTCTAGCCGCGCCGCGACGTCGGAGTCATGCGTTGCGACGACAAGCGCGAACTCGAACTCGCGCCGCAGCGCGTCGATCAGGTCAAGCACACGCTCGCCCGTGTCCGAGTCGAGGTGCCCAGTCGGCTCGTCGCAAAGCAAAAGCCCGGGCCGCTGCGCGAGCGCGCGCGCGATCGCGACGCGCTGCGCCTCGCCGCCGGAGAGCTCTGCCGGGAGATGCTCGGCCTTCGCGGCGAGGCCGACGAGCTCGAGCAGCGGCTCGGGCGCGAGCGCTGGGTCTCCCGCGAGCTGCGCGGCGAAGGCCACGTTCTCGAACGCGGTGAAGTGCGGGAGCAGGTTCGCGCCCTGGAAGACGTACGCGATCCCGTGCGCGCGCACCGCGCCGCGGGCCGAGCGGTCGAGGGAGGCGAGCGGACGTCCCTGCCACTCGACGGCGCCGGCGGTCGGCTCGACGAGGCCGCCGAGCACGTGCAGCAGCGTCGTCTTGCCGGAGCCGGAGCGGCCGAGCAGCGCG
>Ga0066709_100004887_pt1 | contig 10851 bp, 3 predicted proteins | sample GraSoiAngelo_158_FD_79665 | JGI IMG/M metagenome (GOLD analysis project Ga0066709, IMG submission 79665) | Grasslands soil microbial communities from the Angelo Coastal Reserve, California, USA - 14_1009_16_30cm | ecosystem: Environmental > Terrestrial > Soil > Grasslands | place: USA... | reverse complement strand
CGTGCTGATCAAGGGCGGCGGCCTCGATGTCGTCTATCCGAACCTCCTCGCGCTGATCGCCCTCGCGAGCCTCTTCGTCGGCATCAGCGCCTGGCGGTTCCGCCGCCAGCTCAGCTGAGTCGACCCAATGCGTCAGGGGCGATCGTTGGCTACAAGGGTGGCAGCGGTTCCTCGCACTTGACCTTCCCCTATGGCGAAAGGTTTAGGCTGTCTGACATGAACGGCGGACTGAAGATCGGCGAACTGGCGCGCCGGGCCGGAGTGACGGCCAAGGCGATCCGCTTTTATGAGCGCAAGCGCGTGTTGCCGCCAGCCAGGCGAGCGCCGAACGGCTAGCGTGGTCCGGCAATACTCATCGAGGATCCGGCTCTTCATGAGGCGATCGGCCACGGCGTATCGCCCTCGCATGACTTCCGTGTACTCCCGACGCGCTGGCTCGGTCACGTTGCCTCCTCGGGGCGTTCTGTGGGGTAACACCCCTTGTGAGGCATCGCCTTGCGCGCGGGTAACACTTTTAATGAGGCACATCGTGACCTTGATTCCGCTGTCGCGACCCGGCTAAACTCGTGTCACACGTCCGACCGGCCCAGCTGCAGGGGAGGCCCGGATGCACTGTCCCGGGTGCCAGATGTACGACTGCCTGGCAGGGGGACGAAGGTCTGATCAGCCGCCGGAGCTCCGGAACCACGTGCTCACCGGCTGCGGGACAGGGACCTCCACTGGGATTCGAGGCGCCAGGGATGTGTATCCGACAACTCTCTACGGTCTTCCCAGGTTGCGTCGCCGCGCCCGACCACCACAAGTATGATTTGCGCTAGCTGCCAGCACGACAACGCTGCGCACTCGAGATTCTGCTCGAATTGTGGTCATGCTCTTCTTGGCTTCCAGGGCTCGGCCGCGGTCTTCGCAGCTCGCGCCTACACACCCACGCACCTCGCCGAACGCGTTCGCAACGAGGTGGTGACCGAAGGCGAGCGTAAACACGTTACGGTGCTGTTCGCCGATCTTAGGAACTCGATGGAGCTGCTGACGGCGCGCGACCCCGAGGAGGCGCGGGTGCTGCTGGACGGGGTGCTCGAGTGCATGATGGCGGCGGTACACCAGTACGACGGGCTGGTGAATCAGGTCATGGGCGACGGCATCATGGCGCTGTTCGGTGCGCCGCTCGCCCTCGAAGACCACGCCGTCCGCGCCGCGTATGCAGCCCTACGGATGCAAGAGAAGGTCCGCGCCTATGCCGCGCAACTTCCGAAGGCGCTGGGCGCAGCGATCAGCATTAGGGTCGGTCTCAACTCCGGGGAAGTGCTGGTCCGCTCAATCGGAAGCGACCTGCACATGGACTACACCGCCGTCGGACAGACCACGCATCTCGCCGCGCGCATGGAGCAGGCGGCGATGCCCGGCTCCATTCTGATCACTTCCGACACTGCCGCCCTGGTCAACGGGTACGTCATGCTCGACGCCGTCGGGCCGATTCGGATCAAAGGGCTCGAATCGCCGATGGAAGTATTCGAGATCACGCGCGCCGGGCAGGCGCGCTCGCGCCTGCAAGCAGCCGCCGCGCGCGGACTCACGCCATTCGTGGGGCGAACACAAGAAATGCAATGTTTGACCCAGGCGCTCGGTCAGGCTCGTGCCGCGCGCGGCCAAGTTGTGGGTGTGACGGGAGAAGCGGGCGTCGGAAAATCCCGTTTGCTCTGGGAGTTTATCCACTCAGATCGAACCTACGGTTGCTCGCTCCTCGAGGGGCAATGCGCGTCCTATGCCACGGAGGTTCCCTACGCACCCATCATCGACCTGTTGAGGAAATACTTCGAGATAGAGGAACGTCAGGATCAAGAAGAGATTCGAGTCCATGTGGCGAACCATCTCCACGTGCGCGATAGCTCGCTCGGACCCTTTGTGCCGGCCTTTCTCGCATTGCTCGACGTCCCAGTCCACGATCCGGAATGGGCGGCGCTCGACCCGATCCTACGCAGGGCTCGGACGATCGACGGTCTCCGGCGTCTGCTCCTTTCGGAGAGCCAACGACGGCCGGTCATCCTCGCGCTCGAGGATCTGCATTGGGTCGACTCCGAGACCGGCGCTGCACTCGATGCCATCGTTGACACGCTTTCCAATGCCCGCATCCTGGTGGTTGCCAGTTACCGACCCGAGTACCACCATTCATGGGGCGCAAAGAGCTCGTATATCGATCTGCAGCTCGACGCCTTGCTGTCGGAGAACATCGAGGCGCTCCTGAGCACGCTGCTCGGCGATGACCCAAGCCTGGAGCGGCTGAAGGAGATTCTGCGCGAGCAAACGGCAGGCAATCCCCTGTTTCTCGAGGAAAGCGTCCGAGCCCTCGTCGAGACCGAGGCCTTGATCGGAACGCGCGGTGCGTATCGACTGGCCCGACCGCTATCGACCGTCCACATTCCCCCTTCCGTGCTGCCGCTCTTGGCGGCTCGCATTGACCGACTGTCTCAAGGCGACAAGCAACTGCTGCAATCGGCGGCGGTGATCGGCAAGGATGTGCCGGCTGCGTTGCTGGCATCGATCGCTGAACTCTCGGAAGATGCCCTTCGAATGAGCCTCGCGCGGCTGCAGACGGGAGAGTTCCTGTACGAAACAAGCCTTTTCCCTGATCTCGAATACACTTTCAAGCACGCCCTCACCCACGAAGTGGCCTACGGAAGCCTCCTCAAAGACCGACGGCGTGTCCTGCACGGTCGTATTGTCGATGCCATCACGGCGCTGTATCGCGACCGCCTACCGGAGCACGTCGAGCGACTGGCTCATCATGCACAGCGGAGCGAGCGCTGGCCGGAGGCGGTTGGCTATTGCTGGAAGGCCGGTGGCAAGGCAATCGCGCGATCCGCCAATCGAGAGGCAGTCTCGTACCTCGATCAGGCGCTGGAGTCGCTGCAACACTGTCCGGACGATAGTCAAACGATCGCAGACGCTTTCGATATCCGCCTGGATTTGCGAAGCGCCCTCGTGCCGCTCGGCGAATTTCTGCGGATCTTCCAGACACTTCATGAACTCGAGTCACTTGCGGAGCGACTCGGAGACCGGCGGCGACAGGGCCTGGTCGCCGCCTTAATGTCGGGGGCCTACCCGAACTTGGGCCGTTCCGATCAGGCGTCCCGTTATGGCGAGCTCGCGAGGGAGGTTGCCGCCGAGCTTGGGGACAGAGTCATCGACGTCCTCGCCAACACGTATCTCGGGGTGTCGTACCACTTCCTCGGCGAGTACGAGCGGTCCATCGAGTGTACTCGACGCGTCGTTAGCTTGCTGCCCGGCGACCGTAGCTACGACAGCTTCGGGGTGGCGATACGTCCAGCGGTCTTTGCCCGGGGCTTCCTATGCTGGTCGTTGTCAGAGCTGGGACGCTTTGGCGAGGCCGAGGCAGCCGCGCGCGAAGCGGTAGAGCTGGCCGAGGCGATCGGGCACCCGCAGACCGTGGTCGCCGGCCTCCTCGCAATAGGCACATTCCACGTCAGGCGCGGCGACGTCGCGCACGCGGTGGCCCCATTTGAACGCGCGCGTGATCTGTGTCACCGCCACGATATCCCGTTGTGGCGACCAGCCTTCGCGTCCTTCCTCGGTTACTCGCTCGCCCTGTCCGGGCGGTTCACTGAAGCGGAGAGGCTGCTCCGGGAGGCGCTTGACCAGGCCGAGCGGATGCAGATGCTGGTCTTCCACTCTCAGATGGTCATCTGGCTCAGTGAGGCACGTCTGCTGATGGGCGCGGTAGAAGAGGCGAGCAAACTCGCCGAGGACGCGCTGGCGAGCACGCGAGAGCGGCACGAGGCGGGACTCGAGGCCTGGGCACTTCGCCTGGCCGCCGAAGTCACCACGCAGCGACACCCGCTCGAGGTTCAGCGCGCCGAAGAGGACTACCGTCAGGCGATGCGGCGAGCTGATAGCCTCGGCCTGCGGCCGCTCACCGCACGCTGTCATCTCGGTCTCGGGACCCTGTATCGCCGCGCAGGGAAGGATCAAGACGCGCGCGCCCATCTTGCGGCCGCTGCGGCGCTGTTCCGAGAGATGCAGATGCGCCTGTGGTCGGATCGCGTCGATGCGGAACTCAGGATGGTTACAGGCTAGTTCGCCAGGGACGCGGACATTGACGCATTAACCTCGCTACGCCGCGCCGTCGTGTCCACCAGCATGGCGTCGCCAGGATGATCATGCCAAGGCCTCTCAGATCAGAACAGCGGCACCGCGATGTTGTCGTCGTTGGCGCGATGGAAACACACTCGCAGGCCTTGGGGGCTCCCACCGGAGCGGGTCAGCGTCAGGGTGGCAAACCCGTCCCCAGGCGCCCAGGTCACGCGTTCAATCGCGCAGCGGTACTTGTGCGTCGGGCCGCCCCACCTGAAGTGGAACACCTCGTCGCAGGCGTAGTTGTCGGCCGAGCCGTTGGCGAAGGGATAGGGGCAATACAGCCCCGAGCTGTGCACCGACCACAACGTGGCGCAATGCCCGTCACTGGTCACGGTGGCCTGCGCGACACACGAGATGTGCGCGTCGCCCGACAGAAACACGACCCGCTTCAGATCGTTCTCGCATAGCAGCGCGAGCAGTTCATGCCTCGACGCTGGAAACCCGTCCCAGCTGTCGCAGTCGAGGGCGAGGCTCGGCTCGCGGCCGAGACCGAGCCTGCGCGGCAGCAACATCGACGGTGAAACGACGAATGACACCTGATCTCGGTTGTCGAGCAGGAAGGTACGCAGGGCGTCCCATTGCGGGCGGTCCATGATGTGCGCCTCGCGCCAGTTGTCCACACGCCGCGGGCTGCCGTCGGGGGTGCCGCGCTTGGTTCGCGTGTCGGCGAGGAAAAACGGCACGCCGAAATGCGTGAACTCGCACCACAGCGCTTGAGAGTCGCGCAGCGGTGGCCCGGCCATACGCTGAAAGCGGCGGTACGCGCGCACGCCCTCGACTATGAAGTCGGGCGCCGCGTCGGCTGGGACCTCGGCCCCGGGCTCCCAGTTGTCGACGAGCTCGTGGTCGTCCAGGATCATCGCCACCGGCAGCAGCCCGAAGACCGATTGCGCGCCCGGGCTGCCCATCAGGTTCTGGTAGGGCAGCCGCAGGCGGTCGTTCTGCGAGCGCGCATCGAACAGACCAGCCGTGGCGTCGACGTACACCTGGTCGCCTGCCAGCACCAGCAGCGATGGCGACGCAGGCGTCATCGGTGTCAGCAGGCGCGACAGCCGCAATAGCGCCGCGCTGGCCGGTGGTTCGGGCCCGCGGTGGTCGTTCGGCGCGCCGTCGGTCATGTCGGCCGGGTACTGACAGCTCGCCAGCGCGAACACCACGTCCCCCGCGGCTCGCGCGGGGGAAAGGGGCGGCAGCCGGACGAGGCCGCGCGTCACGAGCCGCTGGTCGTAATTTTCGTGGAAGAACGTCTTTATCGCTTCGACCTCTTCACAATACACGGCGGCATCGTCGAGTTGGCCGCTTCCAAATGCATCGGCGGTATCGCCCGGCTCTCCGATGCCGGGCGGCTCGTCGAAGACCAGCAGCACCACGAGGTGGTGGGCGCCCCAGGGCGCGCCGCAGTCGTCGGCCATGCTCGTGGCGCGCGGCGCGGCCGGATCGTTCCCTCGATCCTCCATGCCTACCTGGACAGATTCGTCATCGAGGGCACGGCGGAGCCTGCGCAAGGGACAGCCGTCGACCCTGCGCCAGAACGGGCGTGGGTCGCGCTCCAGTTCGTCCATCAGCGCGGGCGGCGGCGCCCAGCGCGGGCCGTCGGGGCCGTCCTCCGGGACGACCGGCAGCGTCATCAGCGTGCGCGGCAAGCCGCGGCCGCCCGTGCTGGCCCAGGCTATACGGGTCGTTCCCTTCGAGTCATCGTCGCGCCACTGCTGAACGCCGAGTGATGGCGTGGTCAGCGTGAGCTTGGGCGCTGTGGTGGTGGTGCTCATGCATGCTGCAGTGTGGGGAGCTGTGTGCGCGGCGGCTGCGACGGTGCCGGCGGCGGTTCGCCCGGGGCCCCGAGGAAATCGACGATCTTGTCGAAGACCTCGCGCGGATTCATGCCGATGAGGCAGTCCTGGTGGCCGAAGCCGTCGAAACATCTGACACGGAAGTAGTTACGGTCGAGCTCGAGTTTGAGGAGCTTGGCCGTACTCACGTCGACCAGACCATTCTCGGCGCCATGGATCGACATTATTTGGTAGTTCCGAAGCCTGCGCAGCCGGTCGCGCGTGGCGAAGACATGGCGGCCCTGTGCATCGGTGATTGCGCGGGTGCGCGCGAAGTGGATCACCTGCGAGACGGTCTCCACATTCATCGGGCCGAAGAAGTCGTCGAGGTAGTCGAGGGTGTCAGATGACAGGTTCGCGAGCTTGAACACCTGGCCGTAAAGGATGTCCATGCGACGCCGCGTCCGGACCCAGGGCCTGCCTGCCCAGGGGCGCCATGGGTTCTCGATGCGGAACTCGTCGGGTGGATAGGGCAGTGTGGCGAGCAGGCGGTCCACCAGCATGTCGGCCATCGATCCGTCACTGTCGGGGCGGAAGCGGTACTCGCCCAACGGGATCAGTTGCTTGACGTAGCGCATCAGGAACGCCCGCGCCTGGTTGGTGGGCGACATCATCACGAGCGGGCCCACCTGCGACAGCACGATGCGGCGGAGGCGGTGCTGCATGGCTTGGCGCAGGTCCCGGTATCTGTCACCGCGAACCGCCTTGGGGGGGATGTCGGCGAGCAGCGACATGCAGAGCATGGCCGAGCCCATGCAGTGGGCCACCACGTCGATCGGTTCGCCGCAGATTCGCACCACGTGGTCGACGGCCAGCGGGATGTCCTCGCAGCCGATTTCCTCGAAGCTCCAGGCGTCCGCGCGCCCTAGCATGCCGGCGCTCGACCGCAGGTCGAGGACCCAGACGTCGCGCCCCTCTTGCACTAGCCGCCCGGCCAGGCCCGGCTTCAGCGTCGGGTGCACGAAGGTCGTTCCGCTCGCGCTGTAGCCGTGGATTAGAAGGACCGGTGGCTGGCCTGGACGCGGCACGACCGGACGGTAGCGCGTCAGGCGCAGATGCACCGGCTTGACTCGCTGGTGGTTGACCTCGACCTCTGTCACCTTCAGCTCCGTCACCTCTGGATACAGCCCCAAGTGGGGTACCGCGCCCGGTAAACGTGCCGCGCCCGGGAGGCGATGGATCATTCGATCGGGCACGCGGTCGGGCAGGCGAAAGCTCCACATGTGGCCGTCGAGGACCGTGCGCAGCATATAAAGGTGGAACGACGCGAGGTCGACGAGGGCGTGCACATGGTCTTGCTGGCCCACGACGCGCAGCAGCGCCACGCCCTTCCGCGCGAGGTACGGTAGGTCAAGGCTCAGGGTGGCCGGCGTCCCCAGCCCCGGAAACTGGCAGAGCGTGAGTTCCATCAGCTGCTGCCACGGACTGGACCTGCCGTCATAGGTGAGCGTCTTGCGCCCGCGTGCTTCGAGTACCGCCCCCGCCCGTGCCGCAGCCTTGCCGAAGAGTGCTGCGGCGGACTTCCCGGGGGCGACCTCGAAGTCTCTTAACCGCAGCGTGTAGTCAAGGGTGCGGATCGCGCCGGCCCGGGTGGCGATGGCCAGGACGTTCCAGGCCTGCTTCCACAAGCCGGGAGGCGGCCGCATCGGGTCAACGGGGGGAGTGAGGCCGGCGATGCGGGCGGCCCCCGTCTGCAGGAAATCGCGCAGCCCACGGTGTCGCACCCAGGCGAACAGCGCACGTGCCGCGCGCGCGAACGATGTGGTCCGCGCGAGCTGCAACACCGCGAGCGATCCGCCGGCCACCTTGGCGCGCGCTTGGAGGCAGAGCGGTTGGCTGTTCGAATCGGTGTCGCTTGGATCGGTGTCGCACGGTACGGGCGATCCCCGCGGGTCATCATCGATCGCGGAGGGCGCGCGGTTGAAGACCCGCAACACGCTAAAGTCGGGGTCGTAGTGGATGCGGCGGCATGCGCCCGTGCGCGACATAAGCGCGGCCAGGCCCACCGGTTCCGAATGCAGCGTGAGCTCGAGGTGATGCTCCTGGTCGTCAGCAAGTGTGGCGTTGCCCCGCAGCCGTTCGATCAGCTGCACCTCCGTCGCCAGCGGTGGAACGGGCGGCGGTGGTACGCGGAACACGGGACGCACAAGCGGTTTGGTGGTCCGGCTCGGAAGAGCCAGGCCGGGGCCAGGGGAGAAGCCCCAGTCGTCACGCAGCTTTTCGATCGCGCGCAGGGCGAGCGCCGCGATGGTCAGCGCAGGGTTGATGCCGAGCGACGTCGGTACGATCGCGCCGTCGAGCACGACGAGATCTTTGTACACGGCATCCGGCTGGTCCGGATCGCCCGTGAAGACCTGGCCCAGATGGTTGACGACACCGGACCGGACGTCGTCGCCCATCGGGCAGCCGCCGAGCGGGTGCACAGTGAGCAGCGGCCCGCGGGCGATGCCCAGCGTCTGCGCGGCGTCGTCGGGAAGCAGCTTCCACGCCGGGTTGGGCAGCAGCCGGGTGCCGGAGCGAGGGCGCACCAGCAGGCGCTCAGCGTCCTGATAGTGACGGTCGAACCGCGGATCGTTGGCAGCGCCTGGCCACCGCACGTGAACCGCGCCGTCGCCCTCGTCATCGGCGGGGCCGGGCTTGCCGCCGGGGGGTAGCACCAGTTCCCCATCGGCGCTGTCGCGGCCGATCAGCACGAGGGGCAGGGTACGACCGAAGGCGGCAGCGTCAACGGCGTTGCGGTCGGCGTCACCCGCGGCGTGCCCAGGCCAGTCGGCTTGCCCCAGCGAATGCAGCGTGCGCGCAGTGGTGAAGATTTCCTCGAACAGACGACGCAACGGGCCCGGCACGGCGAGCTCCTGGATGCTGAGGTCCTCCGGGTCACCCTTTCGATTGTCGATCGCGGCCGTGATCGTGGGTCCGATGTTCCGCTGCGCCGGCGGCACCGACTCGGTGGCTACTGCGTTGACGTCGCGCTGTAGGTCGTAGGCCGCGGCGAAGAGGTCGCCGTTGCCCGAGAACTGCTGGCCGAGCCGGCTCGACAGCGGAAGCGTGTCGCGTGACCGCAGCAGGATCTCGGTTGACCCGAAGGTGCCCGCGGCGAGAATGACCTTGTCGGCCTCGATGCGAAGCGGCCTCTGCTGCCGATGGCGCAACGCCGCGTCCGTGTGGTTGACGACGACCGACCATCTCGACTCGAGCTTCTCCAACCGCAAGACGGTGGCGCCGGTGTAGATCTGTGCCCCATGGCGGCGCGCGTGCACGAGGAGGTTCACGTCGAGCGAGTCCTTCGCGCCGTGATTGCAGCCGGTGGCACAGTCGCCGCAGGCCAGACACGAGTTCATCGCCACGCCCGCGCTCGATGTCAGATCGGGCCTGAGGGCCACCGTGATCGGGACAGCCACAGCCGATTTGTCGCTGACATCCCACATGGCGTTGAATTTGGCGGGGGCCAAACCGGCGTGAACCACGGTGTTCGGACTCCCGGGCGCGCCCGCGCCGAGCCATTGGGCGGCGCGCTCGTAGAACGGCCTTAGCACGTCGGGATTGGAGCGGATCTGCGAAGGCCAGCGCGCCTCGGCCAGCACGCCTGTCTTCGGCTGCAGCATCACCCCCGCATTGATGAGCGATCCGCCTCCGAGTCCGTTCGCGACCACGCTGATTATGTCGGCACCCACCCGCACGTCGAAAAGGCCTGTGCGGACGCCGCGCGGTGACGTCGCGCCGGGCAGCGAGAAGCGCACGTGTCCCGGCAGTTCGGAGAGTTGCGACGGGAAGGCCCCCGGCAAGTACTCGTGGCCGCGTTCGAGCACGGCAATGCGCAGGCGTCGGCGAGGGCCGCCATTCCGCGACTTCAGGCGGGACCCGGCCAGAGAGGCCGCAGCGACCGCGCCCCCATAGCCGCTGCCGATAATCAGCACGTCGAAGTGCGGCGGGCCGTCGCTCCTCTTGCCGCGATACTGGCGACGATAGTGGCGGTCGAACAGGTCAGACAGGCTGCGCGAAAGCCAGGCGCGCGCACGCGGTGTCTGGGCGGTGCCGAACCCGGCGGCCGAGTGCTCCGCCATCCCTGGCTTCCCCACCACTGTTCTCCCCGGCCTCCCTGGTACTGTTCTCTATTGCGCGACGCACGTTAGCGCGACGGGCCGAGCAATTCACGTAGCCCGCCGGCGCGGGCTAAACAACCTCCTCGTCCTGGGCGCAAGTGATGGTGGTGAGCCTCGATCGACTAGGGGACCGCCGTCCGATAGGTCGGGTCCATCCCGAACGCGAGAAACTCGAGCAAGAGGAAGGGCGAATCAGTGAACTGCTCAACTCCCGGCCGAGGAGCACAACGACATCGTTGCGCGCGGTTTCCCGATCGCGCGGGAGCCCACGAACGGCGTTGTGCCGACGTGGTCCTCGGCCAGCCGTCGTCCCCAGCCATGACCGCGGTTCTCCATTTCACGAGGGCCGGGCCGTGAAACTACTGGGATGCTTGGAAACCCCCTCCGTGCTGCAGGGGTCACTGGCGGCTTCTGCGCCGGAGAACTGACCTCCTCTGTCCCGTGCGGGAAACTTTCGGAGCGGTGCCGGCACCCTACGCCGAACCGGAGCCCTTGTCAATAGTGCGACACGCTCTAGGGGGTGGGACGTGTCCAGACCATCTCGAGCCTTGACATTCTAGAGCGACACCATGCCTGACCGGGCGCAGACGGAAGCTTCCCGGGCCCGCGCGCCGGGATAGCGCGGTGTTTTCGTTGCGTCGATCTTTTCGGAACTAACCAAGCCGTGAATCCGGATCGTTCCTTGCGAAAACGTGGTCGTGACTGAAACACGCGTTCGAATCCCGTTGGGGCCACCAAATCGTTTTTATTGAGGTTCTCCGCAAAGG
>Ga0066709_100004886_pt1 | contig 10851 bp, 7 predicted proteins | sample GraSoiAngelo_158_FD_79665 | JGI IMG/M metagenome (GOLD analysis project Ga0066709, IMG submission 79665) | Grasslands soil microbial communities from the Angelo Coastal Reserve, California, USA - 14_1009_16_30cm | ecosystem: Environmental > Terrestrial > Soil > Grasslands | place: USA... | reverse complement strand
GTTCCGGGATCGTCATGGGAAATTCGGCCGTTCTGTTTGAGTCGTCGAAGTCATGCTGCCTCTGCCACCGGTTCCGGCTCGCGGCTGGGAAGCGGCTTTAATGCGTTCCGCCGGTATCTGACCCCGATTCCGCGGCTGCCGGCGAGGCCTCGAGGTCGTGCGCTGGCATGGGCTTCGTGCTGGCCCTCGCCGTTTCGCCCGGACCGTCCCCGAGTTGTTCCGGCGGGGCGGTGGCCAGTCCCGGCTCGAGCGTCAACAGCGATTGGGGTTTCTGCACCGCGATGCGGCGCAGCTCATCGGCGGCAGGCAGATCTTCCAGGCTACGCAGGCCAAAATACTCGAGGAACAACGGCGTGGTGCCGTAGGTCATGGGGCGGCCGATGACTTCCGCGCGGCCAACCTGCTCGACCAGTCCCCTTTCCTGCAAGGTCTGCATCACACCATCGACTGACACGCCCCGGATTTGCTCGATTTCGGCGCGCGTCAGCGGCTGGCGGTAGGCGATGATCGCCAGCGTTTCCAGCGCCGGTTGCGACAACCGCGGCGGCCGAGCTTTTTCGCCCACCAGCGCCTTTACCCAGGGCGCATATTCCGGCTGGCTGACGAACTGCCACGAACCGGCGACGCAGACGAGCCGGTAGCTCCGGGCCGCGGCAGCGTGTTCCCCTGCGAGTTGTTCGAGGGCGGAATTGAGGACGTCGAGCTTCACCTTTCTGACCTCGGGCGCGACACCGTCTTCGGCCTTTTCTGCGGCGCGAGCCAGCACGTCGCGCACTTCCGCGGGGCTGAGCGGTTTCTGCGCGGAGAAGAGGATGGATTCGAGAATGAATTTCAGTTCCATCAGATGGATCGGGGACTGTTGGGCAGGGCGTTTCGGCGCTCGGGTCGGTGACCGGGAATGGAATCGGTCGATGAGGGGGTCGCGACCGGAGCGCCGACCAACGGGCCGCGGCGTATTTCAATTTCGCTGAACGGCGCGGGCTGGACCACGACGATCTGCCTGAGCCGGATCAATTCGAGCAGGGCCAGAAACGTCACCACCACCTCGGCTCGGCTGGTGGTCTGTTCGAACAACTCGGAGAACTTAAGGGCCGGCCGCGCGGCGATCGTTCGGCGAAGTAGTTCGATTTTCTCACTGACGGTCCATTTGTCCTCGAAAATATCGCGGGCGCTCTCTTTCTGTTGAAACCGTTTGAGGACGTCGCTGACCGCGCTGATCAGGTCGAACAGAGAAATCTCCGGTCGCGGGGGCGGGGTCGCGGAGACGAATTCCGGTTTGGCCGGCAAGCGGGGGAAAATGTTCTCCTGATCCGCCTCGCGCTCCTGCAAGTGCGCGGCCGCGTCCTTGAATTTTTTATACTCGACGAGCTGGCGGATGAGTTCCCAGCGTGGGTCCTCGGCCTCATCGTCGCCCTCGGTCTGCGCCTGTTGGTCCACCGGCAGCAATTCCCGGCTCTTGATGTACATGAGTGTCGAGGCCATCACGAGGAACTCGCCGGCGACCTCGAGGTCGAGTTGGCGCATCAAATCGATGTATTCGATGAATTGAGTGGCAATTTTCGTCAGGTTGACCTCGTAAATATCCACCTCCTCCTTTTTCACCAGGTAAAGGAGCAGGTCGAGCGGGCCTTCGAAGACCTCGAACTGGACTTTGTAATCTGCCATTGGTTCGGCCGGAGGGCTCGCCTCATCGGCCGGTGCATCCTAACAGGGAACACTCCTTTGGCAATGCCGGAATGGGTGACCGGGTGACCCCAACAGAAAGGCGAACAGGGCAGCAGAATGATTCCTGCTGCCCTGATGACCGGCCGGCCGCGCCCGGCGCGACTGACTATTTGCCTTTCTGCGTTACGATGAACGTCTGGTCGCCAATGGTCACCGTGCCGTTGCGAATTCTCTTGCTGAGGTTGGCGGCCACGGAATAAGTCACGTTTCCGTTGCCGTTGCCAATGCCGGTCGAAGTGATGGTGATCCAGTGGGCCTTGGCTTGCGCAGACCAGTCGCAGCCTGACAGCGCGTGGACGCCCACACTGCCCGTGCCCCCGGCAGCGGGAAGAACCGCACTCGCAGGAGAGAGCGCGCAGGTACAAGGGAAATCTCCATAGAAAAACGCCCAGTTCGCCCAGTCGCTCCAGCGGCTCGAGTTGCCCGCTTGAACCGTCCACGCGTAGTGGGTCTTGTTGACGGACGGAGAGTAGGAGAAGGAGCTTTCCGTCGTTGTGACCAACGTGTCGTAAACCCAATTGCCAACGGCCGCGTCCCAGTAAAAGACCACCACTTGGTATCGGTCTGCCCCGTCCGATGCCTTCCAACTCAAAGTAACCGGGTCGGAGTGGACGATTACCGAACCGTCCTGATAGGGGCTGCCCGGAGTCAAGCCGGTTGGCGGGGATAGCTCCAGGGCCTTCGAGAGGTTGAGTCGCCCGCCAGTCACACATTGGCCGCTCAAGGCCGAAATGGGATCGACCGTGTCGAACATGCGGCGGATCAATTCGGCGTAAGACTTGGTGGGAAACTGCGCCGTGAGCAGCGCGAACGCGCCGGCCACGTGGGGCGTGGCCATGGACGTGCCGCTTTCATAGCCGTAGGCATTATCGCCGGAATTGAGGCAGGAGTAGATGCCCACGCCGGGCGCGCCCAAATCCACGCTGGTCTGGCCAAAGCAGGAGAAATACGCCAGTCCATCATAGTCATCTGTTGCCGCGACCGAGACGATGTTGTCGAGGTCGTAACTGGCAGGGTAAGTGGGATTAATGTCGTTATCGCCGGAGCTGTTTCCGGCCGCGGCGACGAAAATAATTCCCTCGCTGCGGGCCGCGGCGATCGCGTCCACCAGGGCCTGGCTGTAACCGCCGCCAGCCCAACTGTTGCTCATTATGCGAGCGCCCTTTTTGCGGGCGTAGTCAATGCAGGTGATGGCGTCGGAGATGAAACCGGACCCGCCGTTATTCAAGAATTTGCAGGCCATCAACTTCACGCGCCAGGCGACGCCAGCCACACCCACTCCGTTGTTTCCGGCACCTCCAATTGTGCCCGCGCAGTGAGTGCCGTGGAAGAAGTCATCGTCCGGGTTCCCGGTGCCGGTGATGGCGTTGATGCCATACACATCGTCCACATAACCATCGCCATCGTCGTCGATGCCATTGGTCGCCTTGTCATTCCCGTTCGCGTCCAGGCCGGTCTCGCCGGGATTGCGCCACATATTGGCGGCCAGGTCTTCATGCGTGTAGCGGATGCCCGTGTCGATCACCGCCACCACGACGTCCTCCGCGCTGGTTCGGATGTCCCAGGCCGACGGGGCATTGATTTTCTGCATTCCCCACAGCAGACCGTTGACACATGCCGGGTCATTCGGCATCGCGCTGATCTGCACCTGGTAATCCGGTTCGACGTACTCGAACAACCCGGAGCGCTGATAATGCTGGACGGCCTGTTCCAACGAGACATTTTCCGGCAGGTCAATTACCTGCAGCCCGCCAATCTCCGGATGTTCCCGGCGCACTTTGGCGCCCAGTCCTTGATGCACCGCTTTCAATTCGGCGCCGGCCGTCCGCACACCGGGCCTCGGTTTCGCCAGGACACGGCTCGGATGAACGCGCGGCTCTTGTCCCTCGCCGAATGCCAGGCCGGAAATACAGACAAGAAATCCGATGCCGAGCAGCAGGCGGCGCTTGAATTTCCGCTCGATGAGTTGTGCCCGGGATCGTGCCGCGGGCTCCACGGTTGTTTGATTTTGGGTGCGAACCTTCATAATTGTCTTTTCATTTTGTTGTTTTTGGCTGGCGCTTCGGAGGCGTCTGTTTGGCTCCCAAGCCAGGATCGCCGGAGGAATGGCCAACCGTCGGCTGTACGGGGCGGCCCAATGAATCTTTCAGCGGGGCGAAACTTTTCGGGCCGTTTCTTTAGCCTTTCAAAAACTCGTGGGCTTGAAGGAACCGAGACAACGAGAAGCAGAAGGGGTCAGTCAATAGTATCGTGCCTTTCACGTTCCTTACCGATGCCGGTCAGCGGGCGCCCCAGGGTAGGTTCTTCATCTCCGTTGCAACCGGTTCGTGCGCCAGTCCAACTTAATCGTCATCTCCCGCGGTTCATCCGGTGACCGGGGCTCGCGGAACTCGAACTCGAGTCTCAATTTACGCGCCTTGCCTGAGAACCGGTTCGAAGATGCACGAGTTGCCAATACTATTGACTGACCCCAGCAGTCAGGTCATTTCCTTTTCGAGCCGTTTGACTTCCGCCCTGATGGTTTCGGTCATTCGGTGTTTTATCAGGTAAACCTGGCCCACGGAAACGTTGAAGCGCGACGCCACTTTTTCGGGTGGCCACTCCTTGTTCACGTAAAAGTCGAAGATCTGGTATTTCTGCGGGTCGAACTGGCGCTTAACTCTGGCGATGGCCGCATCGACGAGGTTGGTTTCCCATTCGGCCTCCCAAATCGCGTCGAGTGCGTGGCCTGCGGGATCTGCGACTCTTTCCACCGTACCGGTGCCGGTGGCCTGGTTGGAGATCGGACGGTGTTCGGCGTAGGGCCCGCGCTTGCGGAGTTGGTCAATGATACACCACCGTGTTTTGATCAAGAGCCACGCCTTAAAGGAGCCGATGGCCGGGTCATACTGGAAGGTGGGCATGTGTTTGGCGACCGAGGTCATGGTTATCTGAACGACATCCTGCGCTTCGGCGTCCGTCAGCCCGGCTTTGCGTGCCACGCCATAGATGAGTTTCCAGTAAATGTCGAAGAATTCCTGCCAACTCGCCTGGTCTTGCCAGTTCTTCAGCCGATTGATCAAGCTCGCGCGAGTCGGAATCAGCTCTTCCCTGTGCTCTGGCATCGAATACTAATGCCTGGTGGCTTCTCGCTTGGCAAACAAATAAGCAAATAATCCCCTGCAGAGTTGCGACGCGGTGGACATCGGCGGCTCCGGGAACACCCAGGCCGAAAGGCCCAAATTCCTCTGCTTTGCGGCTTGTCTTTTATGACGGCTTTGAGTTACCTCAAGCGATGGCTCGAGGCTTCGTTTTGATCATGGTTCTCCTCCTCGCCGGCTGTGGAAAGTCCCGGGAGAGTTCACCGCACACCCCGGCTTCGACAACGGACCCTTCTCAGGGTGGAAAGAGCGACGCCGCTACCGCGACGGAACAACCGTCGGTGGCCAATGGTTCGACGGCGGTCGCGCGGAGCGGCGCCTCCGACACGGAGATCGCCGCGGCGCTGGCCGAGTTGACCCAGGCGCTTCGCAAATACAGCTTCGAGCACCAGCGCATGCCCAAGACTTTTGGCGAAGTGGTTGCGGCCGGCTACGTGAAACAGATGCCTCAAGCGCCCGCGGGCAAGAAGTTTGAAATAGACCCAAAGACGGTTCAGGTTGTCCTGGTGAAACAATGATCCGCATTGGGCAAGGCACTTTCCGGCCCTCGTTGCCACCGGCGATTGATTACTTTTTGATCAGCTTCAACGCCATGTCTTCGCGATAAGGTGGCGCCGTCAGCACGATCAATCCCTTCTTGCTTTTCACGGTCTCGCGTTTGTCAACCTTGCCGGTGAGTGGATTGACCCATTCCGCTCGGTAATTTCCCTCCGGCACCTCGAGCGAAACCACCGCTTCGCGAGGCGCGGCCTTTTCATCATCGGGCGCCAGGTAAACCGCATACGCCTTGTCGGGCTCGGCCAACACGTAGGCGCGCGCGCCGCCGTCCACGGGGGTACTGAGCGCGGAATTCAACGGCTTCATTTTCACAAAGTCGAAGCTCCGAATAAACTCCCCGAGGACCTTCATCTGCCGCCGAAAGGCCGAATTGCCGCCGCCAGGCTGTTTCGCCGGATAAACGAAATTGCCCGCCTCGTGCCCGGCAACGAACGAGTAGTCGAGGTGATTGAACAGGCCGCCGCCGGCCAGGATGAAACTCCAGGCCTCGCTGCGATAGGGCAGATCGTTCGTGCCACGAAAACCGGTCTCGTTGTCGCCAATGACCTTGTTGAGGCCGTAGTTCAACGCGACCGTGTCGGGCGGGGAGGCGTAGTGGAAATTGAAGATCGAAACTGCCGGATACGGATTCTCGATCTTCGCCTTCCCATTCGCGACGTTCCGCGAGATGAGATGGAACTCGCCCCCAACCCCTCCGGGTGAGAGGAGCTGCGCGCGGCGGCCTGAAATTCCGTTCCCCTCCCGGGAGCGACCAGGGGTGTGTCCGTTGGACGGAAGTCCCGGCCGATTTTGCTCAGTCTCGACAATCACATCCGCGATGTGATGCTGCCATTCGAGGGTCACGCCGCCAAAATAAGGTTCGTTGCAAATCTCGTAATAGACATTGTCGAATTGGCTGAGTTCCGTGACGATTTTCCGCGCCATCGCCTCCTGCACCGCCAGCAGCTCGCCGTTTTTGTCGAGCGTATAGACGTTCGTGCGCGCCACATCGCCGACGCCGTTGATATTGTTGGCGGCGTTTTGGGGGCTGAGCCGCCACTGTGATTCCTCATAGAAGGGACAGAACAGATTCAGCTCCACAACGACGCCTCGCTTGCCCGCCTGCGCCACGAAATTCTTCAACCGTCTGAAGTAGGCCTCGTCCCATCTGGTCAGGTCGAATTTGTTTCCGCCATTCGGGTAACCCGGCGTCTCGCTGCGCGCCCATGGACAGATGAAGCGGCCCGCAGCGGGCGCGAGCGTATTGCTGGCAATGTTAAAGGCGCCAAGTGGCTCGACATAGGCGCCGGAAAACGTCCGCGTGAGGTTCAAACCGTCCCGGGCCAGCGTGTCGAGATACTTCACGTAATCGAAATCAAGATTCAACACCGCGCCGTAATGCTCGCCGGAAGTGATCAGCACGGTCGGCTGACCCCGGAACAGGAAGTAATGCGGATTGGCCGGGTGCAGCGAAAGTGGCCCGGCCGGAGCGGCGGAGGCCGGGCCGGCCTGAATCAGGAGTAGCCCGGATGACAGAAAAGCGAGCGGGGTCAGGAAGCGGCGGTTCATGCGTTCTTCGATATCATATTTGCGTTTGATTTGTAAGCTTCCCGGCGGTCCGGCGCGGGAAAGGCCCTTTTAATTGCTCGCGCTGCGAAGTGGCGGGGCGATCGGCTCAGTCCGCAACGCCGAGGTATTCGATCAGGTCGGCCATGTCCTGCGGCGTGAGTCCGACTTCCAGACCTTCGGGCATCAGCGATTGGCCGGAAGGTTGCAGCCGCTCGATTTGCGCGCGCGGCACTACTGTTTCCATTTCATTCGGGCCGCGCAGCGTGACGCTTGACGACGACTCGCTCGCGATCAAACCGGAAATGCTCTCGCCGGATTTCGTCTCGACGGTGTAGTTGAGGTACCGGGGGGCCACTTCGCGGTTCGGGTCGAGGATGTTCACGAGCAATGTTTCCTTGCCCGCGGTTTTGACGCTCATGAGGTCCGGACCGACGGCGTGGCCCTGACCGCCGATGCGATGGCAGGTCGCGCATCGCTCCAGCGATATCCTCTTGCCATTGGCCGGATTGCCGCGCAGTTGCAGAGCGGGAAGGTACGCCTTCACGACATCGTCGCGTCTGCTGGCCGGCGGCGCCCCGAAAAGTCGAATCGCCTGCCCGCGTATCTTCGGGTCGCGATGCGCCCGCAACATTTGCAACTGTTGGGCGGTGAATTCGGACGGCGACACAGTTCGTTCCTCGACGGCCTGGAACAGCGCATTGATCCGCTCGGGCCGGGTCAGCAGGGAGGCCAAAACTTCGCCCCGCACGCGCGCGCTCAATTGCGGCCAGTGTTCGAGCAGCGCGCCACTGACTCCGGGGTCGTTGAAGCGGGCGAGCGCCGCGACGGCCGCGAGTTGGAGAGGTTCGGGCCGCCCGGCGGCCAGCAACGACGACAACGTTGCCCCCGCCTCGGCCAGGCTCGACAGGGCCAGAAACTGGATCGCCTGAATGCGGGTTTGCCTCGAGACAGTTGCGTCGTTAAGGATCGCTATGGCCCGCGCGAAAATCGGCTCTAAAGCCTGAGCCGGGTCAGCGCGCGGCAGGGAAGCGCCAGCATTGCGCAAGCCCTCGCCCAATCCGCGCGCGAGCACAAAGGCCACGTCGGAATCGGCGTTCTTTTGCAGGAAGTGCAGCACTGTCTGCACTTCGCCCGGGTCATTCTTCGCCCCGATCAAGCCGGCCAATTGTCCGAAAAATTCGCGGCCGTCTGCTGAATCGCGAAACGGCGCGTCGGCCGCCAACTGCTCGAACAAATCGGCGGCGCCCTCCTTCAGGGAACTCAAAACCGCGGCCCGCATCCAGCGGTCGCCGGTGTCGCGGCGAACTATCCTGGCGAGCGCTTTGGTCGCGTCAGGGTGGCGGAAGTCGCCGAGGGTGAAAGCGAGTTGGTAACGAACCTGTATATCCGGATCGTCCTCCAGGCGGGTTAGTTCCTTCCAGGGTTGGCCGGAAGAGCCTGAAATTGTGGCCGTCAACCGGACCGCATGCTGCCGCACGATGCTGTCCCGGTCTTGCAGGGCTTTTCGCTCCGTCGCCTCGTCCAGTTTGCCCAGGCCGTGAAGGACGTAGAGCGAGTGCATTCGCGCCAAGGCCGACCGGGAGTTTCGGAGCGACTCCTTCAGCAACGGCGCGGCCAACCCATCCTGACGTTCGTAAAGCAGCCGCGCGGCCGTGTCGCGCTGCCAGCCGTTGGGATGCTGCAGCAGCGCGACCAATTCCTTCGTCGTCGCCACGCTCAAATGCGGCCGCTTTGGCTGTCGGAATCCGTCAGGCGCGACGCGATAAATCCGGCCGCGGTCGTTTCCGCTGTTTAAATCGAGGTGTTTCTTGATCGACTCAGGCAGCGACCACGGATGCTCGATCACCTCGCGATACATGTCGGCTATGTAAAGCGTGCCGTCGGGCGCGTTGGCAAATTGCACCGGCCGGAACCAATTGTCGCGACTGGCGAGAAATTCGACCTGCTGTTCGTCGTCCGGGCGCCGGGCGATCAACCCGACGCCGTCCGGAAGGAGCTTCTTTCGGTGGACCAGATTGCTTCCACAATCGGCGATGAAGGCGTTCTCGCGATATTCCTCGGAGAACGCGTCGCCTCGATAGATGGTCGTCCCGGTCGCGCCGGTGAAATAGCCGGAGGGACGGCCACCGCCTTCGACCGGACCGGGCACCAGACCGGCGACGCGCCAGCGCGTGCGGATCACGCGCCAAGGTTCGTCCGGACTGATCCGAAAGACCTCGGCGGCGGGCCCGTCCGCCGCGATGCTCGAGCGAGGCGGTGGCATGGCGAAGAACGGGTTTCGCGAAGCATACCGGTCTTCGTACGTGACCAACTGGATGTGATCGCTGTTGCTGCACACAAATTTCCGGCCCCGGCTGTCGAAGCTCATCCCGTGTTGCGCGCCGCCGCTCTCGGCGCGAAAATCGAGCGTGCGCGGATCGAAAGAAAAATCCCGGCCTCGCAGATCAACTGACTTGTGATTGGTGACGGGTGATGGGTGACCGGTGCCGGCCCGTTCCAGCCACGCACGAGTGAACGCGCTTTCCACCATCCGGACCTTTCCTCCGCTCATGCTGGCCGAGCCGTGAATGCGGTTGTCCAGATTCCAATTGAAGGAATTGAGCAACGCCTGGACGTTCAACCGGTTCGTCTCGTAGGGGGCGTAGTCATTCGCGAACCCGGTGAAAACCACTTCGCGGATGTCGGCCACGCCGTTGTCATTGGTGTCCTTGCAGAAGAGAATGTCGGGCGTCGCGCCAATGAACACACCGCCGTCGTAGCAGAAAACCGCCGTCGGCCACGGCAAATCGTCCGCATAGACCGTGCTCCGGTCGAAGCGGCCATCACCGTCGCGGTCTTCAAGCCGGCGGACGCGCCCGAGCCGTTCGGGTCGTCGCTCGGAGTAGTCGCGCATCTCAACCACGTACAGCCGCCCGTCCTCGTCGAAAGACATGGCGATGGGATCCACCACCAGTGGTTCGGCGGCGACCAGGTCGAGGTGAAAGCCTTTTTTGATTTGGAACGTGGAGAGGGCCTGGCTCGGTTCCGTGGGCGGGACGCGGGGGAGGTCCTTTTCGCCCACCTCGGGTTCAACGCCTCGTGTTCCCAGCGCAAACCAGAAGAGGGCGAGGGGCCAGGCAATCAGCCTGCGGATGAGCATCACGCCGGGAGGATGCCCAAAGCGCGGCGAAGGGAAAAGAAGGAAAGCGGCCATGCTGGGCCGTATTTCGTGTTTGAACAGTCCATCAAACGCCGACAGACTCGGGCGCGGGAAAACCACCCGAGTCATGTCAACCGATCGTCAAAGGACCTTATCCCGGCGCCGGTTCATCGGCGCCTCCGCTGCCGTCCTCCTCGCCCCGCGTGGTAACCTGAGGGCCGCCGCGTCGGCCGAGCCCGTCATCGATATCCACCAGCACACGCACTATCACGGCCGCGCGGACGAGGACCTGATCGCGCATCAGCAGACGATGGGCGTTGCGCTCACGGTGTTGCTCCCGGCCGGGTCCAGCGTGATACGCCCCTCCACACTCGAGGGCAAGGCCAACGGCCTCCAAGCCGAGTGCCACGGCAACGAGTCGGTCTTGAACCTCGCCCGGGCGTATCCGAAGCAATTCCTCTTTTTCGCCAACGAAGTGCCGGACTTGCCCGGGGCGCGCGCGGAACTGGAAAAATATTTGAAGCTCGGCGCCCGCGGCATTGGCGAACAAAAATTCGGCGTCGAGTGCGATTCGGTCCACATCGAGCGGGTCGCCGAGGTCGCCCGGGACTTCAGCGTGCCGGTGCTGCTGCACTTCTGGGAGGGCGACTACAACCGGGGCTTCGCGCGTTTCCACGAAATCCTCAAGAAATTTCCGACGGTAAATTTCATCGGTCACGCCCAGACCTGGTGGGGCAACAT
>Ga0066709_100004885_pt1 | contig 10853 bp, 9 predicted proteins | sample GraSoiAngelo_158_FD_79665 | JGI IMG/M metagenome (GOLD analysis project Ga0066709, IMG submission 79665) | Grasslands soil microbial communities from the Angelo Coastal Reserve, California, USA - 14_1009_16_30cm | ecosystem: Environmental > Terrestrial > Soil > Grasslands | place: USA... | reverse complement strand
GCTCTGCCGGCGCACGCGTCTCGGCGCTGCGGACGCTTGGGTCTGCGATGGTCTTGCCGAATGCGATGAGGCGTTCGACGACGGCCGACGGACCGAGGGCCTGGGTGAGCGGGCACATAACCACTTGGAACGCGACCATATGGGCGGCGAATCTGAGCGCGCGCGCTCGGCGCGCTATGGATCATGAGACGATTCGAGGATTCATTCGAGATCTAGATCTAGGCCTAGATGTGTGCCGCATTTGGGTCATTCGATCCATTACGGTCAGGACTCACGGACGCGACGCTACGGAGGTATGGGAGCCGGGCTCTGCATGCGTCCGCTCGTGCGGGTCGCCGTTCTTGCGTACGCGCTGTGCGGAACCGCGCGCGTGAGCGCACAGCAGCCAACGTGCGACTCTGCTCTTGTCGTACGGGCTCACGGCCCGCACGGCTACCAGAAGCGCGGTGATCGCTGCGAGGGCGTCTACGCGCAGGACGTGGGCGGGGATCCGCTGGTACTCGCGTCGCTGACCGAGTCATTCGAGGACTACACGCCGAGCGAAGACGGTGATCCTCCGCTGACGATCGAGTGGACGCCGCTGGATGGCGGCCCGGTCACGCTTCGTGCGCAGGGAATGAAGCGCGATCTCTACTATCAGATGGATACGGGGCGCCCCTCGGAGCCCACCCGGTACGAATGGCCTTGCGACGTCCTGGCGGCTCGGCACATCCCGCGGCGGGACTTGGGTGTCTTGGGATGGACCCGCCGTTCAATTGGCGGGACCGAGCGGGACGTCTATCTTCCGCTCCGCATCGGTCAACGTAGCGCCCCCACCCGAAGCGCGGCGTACGAGTTGACGTTCTTCCCCTCCGCAACGCTGACCGAGGTTCATCTGCGTGTGACGCAAATCGACGACTCGGGTCGGGTGAAGCGCGTCGTGCGGAATGGCCGGGAGCTGGGATATGGGGACTACCCGGCGCAACGGCCGATCCGAATCTCCCTCAGCGAATTGGGACCGCCGGGCATCTATCAAGTCGAAATCGGTGCCGTGCTCGAGTCCGGGAGCAGCGTGACGCTCAAGAACTGGTTCTATCATGGAATCGAAACGGTCCCGCACTGAAGTGTCCGAGCTACGCAGGTTGCTGGCGCGACGCACCGAGGAGACGGCAGCCGAGGCGGTGCAGACCGGGACCGTCCCCATTGATCGCATTGAAGAACTGACGCGACTCGAGCGATTGCTCAAGCTGCGAGAATCCAGCCGCGCGGCTGAGCGGCGCGAGTGGCCCGTACCGCTGGTCGCCGCGATTACATTGCTCGTCGCGAGTTTCCTCCTCTTTACGCATGTCCGCCATACGCCCGTAGAGTTGGACCTGACGGTTTCGGAGATTGGGTTTGTCGTCCCGTCAACCCAACCGCTCAGTAATCCTATGAGCGCGACGACCGTGCGCGTCTCGGGTCTGACGACCGTTCAACTGCCTGACGACAATCCACGGCCGGCATCGTATGTCACCGTCACGACGGCGCACGCTTCGGGGAGGGGGACCATCGATGTCAACCCCCTGACCGTCCCGGCAGGCACCGCGGTGCTGCTCCGCCCTGGACAGACTCCGCGTACTTACGAGCTGATCATCAAAGGAACGGCTGCGAATCTGGCTCTCAGCGTCAATGGGTCAGTGCAGTTCACGGGGCCGCGGGGCGCCAGTGAGCGGCGCGTCTTTGGGTGGCCTCGGCGCGTCGAGCTCCAGCCGGATTCGGAAGAAGTGCGCCTGACCGTGACGCTCTCCGGCACGGAGGACATCAGCGTGCCGCTGTGGACGCCCCTACCGGTTCGAGATCTGTCCCTGTCGAGCGTCGACCGGTTTGCGACGGTGGATCGACCGCTGGTTCGGGAAGTCTCGACGATCACGTCGGGCACCGTGTTCTTCGAGGCGCTGCCGGGGCAAACCCACGCGCTCCGCAGAGGGGAAGAGTTGCAGTTCGGCCAATCCCGCGGCGAGGTGCGCGAATGGCGTCTTCGCGACTCGGGCATCGGGGTCCGGTTCCGCGGGACGGTTTCCGGCTTGACCACGGGATCGGAAGGAGCGAGGCGAACGCTGATGCCGACCCGGCTCGAGTTTTGGCGCGCGCAGCACGGACTCGCGCTGCTGTGGGGCACGACTGCGTATGTCGTTGGGGCCTTCCTGACGGTGCTGGGCTGGTGGAGGCGTCAACGGTGATGACACTCCGGGGGGCGTCAGCCGCTGTGTTGCTGGGAATCGGCGTTGGCGTCCGTGTGCTGGGCGCTCAGGCAACTCAGGACACGACCAGGTGCGGGCAAGACACTCTGGCACGGAAGAACGTGCCCTTGTATGCGCAAGCACTGGTTGTCGGCCTGCAGAGCTACTTCGGCAACGCCACCACGCCGGTGCTGGGTGCCGGCATCATCGTCGGCAGCGATTCCCGGGGCTTGGTCATCGTTACGGCCGGGCATGTCGTCCGGAAGCGCAGCGACGGCACGCCGGCTCGCACGATCTGGGTGTGCTTTGCGTCTCAGGGTTCTCGTCGCGCGGCGACGCTCGCGTCACTGGATAGTATGACGCAAAGGGGCCTCGATCTCGCCGTGCTTCGAGTCGCAGGGGATCCCCGCAGCCTGAACCAGTGGATGCCGCAGTCCTGGGATCGCCAGGGCGTGATGAGGTCGGTCGGGCGGGACGATCCCGTCAATCCAGTCGGCTGTCCCAACGATCGGTGTTGGCAGACGCCCACGCCCGCGGACCGCGTCTCCTTCGCGGGCAAATTCGAAATCGAGTTTCAATCGGCGTTCGTGGACGAGGGCAGTTCGGGGGGCGCACTGTTCAACCGATCCTGGGAAGTCATCGGTATGCTCGTCGGAGAGGAGCCGCCGCATGGACGCGCGATCCGCGTCGATCGGATCGTCGCGCAGCTCGACGCCTGGAAGATCCCGCTGCAACTGCGCACCGCGTCATATCCGCGCGGCGGGTATCGAATGTCGATTGGTGGCACGTTGATGGCTGGGACAGGAAGTGGCGGGACCCCGGGTCACTTTCCGAGTGGCCGAGTGACGGTGATGCGGCAGGCGTCACCCCTCGTGAGTTGGCACGTGGGCGTGATGCGTCTCGCGCCGATGAACCTGGCGATCACCGCTGGCGTCGCCGGAATGGACATCCAGCTGCGCGCGGGGCGCTTCGTCTTTCGGCCGTTTGCCGAAGCGGGCTTCGGCCATATGGAGGGGCGCTACGATCTCGGCGGTTATTACGTCGCTGCGGGTGGTGGGTCGCAGTACGTGCCTTTCTGGCTTCGTGTGACGGCTGATGGTCTGGGGATTGGCGGTGGGCTGGCGCTCGACATCATTACGCTGCCGCGCACGATTCTCGAGATCACGGGCGGCTACTGGGGTTTCACGCCGCCAGAGAATGCGCCGCGGCTCAAGACGGGGTTTGTGGGGGCGGGAGTGAGGTGGGGATTGTGAGGAAGCTGGCGTTGGCGGTGCTGGTTCTCGGCCTCGCGTGCACCGAGTTCCCGAACGCCCCCCCAAAGACCGTGACCGTTTCGCTCGGTACGGGCTGGACCCGTGAATGGTTCGTGCGCGACAGCGCCATCTTGTCCATCGTGGTCACGCTGACTGATTCGATTTCGATTGTCGGACTAAACGTGAACTGGCAATCGAGCGACCCGAATGTGCTGGATGTAAGAAGGCTTCCAACTCAAGAACGCGATCGTCATGATTCACTCACGGTTCAGCTCCAAGCCACAGCAGTAGCGCGAGCGCGCGGACACGCGCAAGTGCGCGTGACTGTTGAAGGAGGCGCTCTCAAGCAACGCGTAGATACGGCCACGCTTGTCGTTCACGAACGGTGGCTGGCTATCAGTGCAGGCAAATCACACACATGCGGGATCGCCTCGGATAGCGCCGTGTACTGTTGGGGTGCGGCGGAGAACGGGTCGCTAGGTAACGGTGTGCCATTGCCAAGTGCCACACCGGTTCCGGTGTTGAGAATCGGCGACTCACGATACATTCGCATCACTGCGGGTGACGAGAATTCGTGCGGGATAATTGCACAGGGTGTCATCTACTGTTGGGGGTGGGGGAGCCTCGGTCGGCTCGGTACGGGTTCACAGGCCAATCAGTTCGTTCCAACGCTCGTTTCTTTGGGTCAAGCTTTTGTCGCCATCGCTGCAGGACAGACGACCTGCGGAATATCCACTCAACGTGTTTCCTTCTGCTGGGGTACTAACTCAGATCTTCAGCTCGGCACTCCACTTCCGCAGTCTGGACTCGATGTTTGTGGTGCCGTGTCGTGCAGTCTGAAGCCGCTGGCGGTGTGGGTGCCTGGGGACACGTTCCGGTTCACTGCAGTTGATGTTGGCACGTTCCACACCTGCGGCATTTCGAGTGATCAGGCCACCTTGCAAGAGGCCTTGTGTTGGGGCAGCGGTCTCAACCCGTCCCCCCCGGAGGATTCCGTCTATCTCCTCGGCGACACCGGCAGTGCGGCATTCAAGCACATAGACCCCATTCGAATCGCCATTCCCGTGGGTAACGCGCAGCGACTTCATTTCAAGTCGCTCGGTCTCGGTGACCGGCACGCGTGCGGTGTTGCGATTACGGGGAGTGTTTACTGCTGGGGACACAACGATCGAGGTCAGCTTGGGTTGAATTCGAGAACCAATCACGCGAAACCGATTGCCGCTGTTGCGACTGCCATGGTCGACTCCGTTGTTGCCGGTTTTGGATACACTTGCGCTCTGGCCCCGACCGGAAGTGCGTACTGCTGGGGTGCCGATGACTACGGACAGCTCGGCGTTGACTCAGTTTCGACAGCTGACCGGCTTGTACCGAGCTTAGTCGTTGGAGGGCGGCAGTTTGTTACGATTACGGCTGGAGACTTTCACACGTGCGGGATCACGACGAACGGTGCCGCCTATTGCTGGGGCCGGAATTCGATCGGACAACTGGGCACGACGGATGTTCCCAAGACATGCGTTGTTGGCGGACGTGGTATCAATTGCAATCTCAGGCCAAGCCGAGTCTCGGATCCACCCGACTGACATCTGCATCCATCTCGGAGGAAGACCGTGAAGGCATCATCTCTCAGTTCGCTGTGTCATTTGCCTGGTCGCTTGTGCTCTACGACGCTGGTATTGTGCCTTACCGTTCTCCTCGTACCGTGTGCGGCGGAGAGTCAGACAACGACATGCATTCCGCGCTCGGTGGGGATACCGCCTAACTTTCGGGCCCCCAATTGGTGGGATGCGGCGACGCCTGAGTACGCCAGATACGGAACGCGACTTGACGACCCGCGATGGTTGGCCGCAGTAAGTCACAGCGATGGCAGCACAAACTCAGGGCATGTGGACTTCAGGGCTGTGCGTCGCTCGGACAGTCTCTTCCTATCTTGGATTGTGAAGGTCGATCCGCTCATAAACCCCGACCCTAATGGGAACCAAGACGCAGACATACTCTGGTTTGGTATCGCGCAGCAGGGAGCCAAGAAGCCGGTGATCTTCAGGTTCAGTCCTTCGACTGTCATGACTGGGAATGCTGACAACGCTTTGGGGTACTCGGTAAAGGCCTGGACGGCGGATCCAGTAACGTTTGGGGGCAATGACTACCTCAATTTGACAACACTGGTCTTCGCGAGTGGTTCAGCAACTCCGCCTCCCGTCTGGATCACCAAACCGACGCGACTATGGGTTGCATCTGGTGCAGGCGAGTCCTGGGCATTTCAGACAGTCATACCGACGGCTGGGACGAGTCCCAATTTGACTGACGGCCTGAACATCGGGACCGACTTTAAGATGTGGTATCAACTTACCGTTCGGCTAACGAACGATGTATCCATTCCGCCGGCAGTGTATGCATGGCCACGCGATCCAGCCCTACCCAAGATCAGCAGCGTCGACGGTGTCGGCGGCCCGTGGGTCACGGCATGGTGGAATTTCACGTTGGCGACCGCCCCTGCGCCCGGCACCTGTATCGGGGATCTTACGATAGCGTCCAACGACGACATCGGCACGACCAATACGGATCCCTCCAAAATCGAATACACGCTGCCGACGAAGCCTCTCACAACGCTCCCTACGGGCACTGCATTCGATGACATCGTGCCCCGGAACACCTTTTTCTTGAGACCAACCAATAACACGACTGGTACAATTCCCAACGGGGATGTCACCGCTCGTTTCTGGGTCGCAAATTGGGGGTCGCAACCTGATTGGGAAGAAATATCAGATGCGGCCGTGAATCTGTGGAAGGAAGTCCCGCCGCCGCCTACTTCTACTCCCCCGCAGCCGTCCAACGATCTCCCAGTCGGCCTGGCCCCGGATGCCAAGCGAATCACTCTCGAGTGGAAAATGACGGTTTGTCAGTGGTTCAATTTCCTTCCTTCAGCTACCTATTCCGATGCCGACTTGAATGCATGGCTTAGCATGAATGGCGCCGCCGGCCTTTGTGATCTCACGAAGAGATACGCCGCCAAGACACACCAATGCGTCTTGGCGCAGTTCGAGACGCCTCAGGGAAAGCCGCCGCGGACGTTTTTGAGACGCAGCTATTGGAACAACCTCGACACGAAGGTGAAGGCCTCGAGATTTGTCAGAGACGCGGCCATAAGTGTGCAAGGGCTTCACCGGTCGGAGGGAACTGACCCCAAGACGTTGTACCTTTATGTGCAGACTTTCAACATGCCTAAGCGGGTGGGACTGTCTGCGCGTCGCCGGGATACACCAAGATTGGTGCATGTTTACAGCGACAGTTTAGACCGAAGACCGGATCCGGTCTTTGACGACCTGGGAACCAGCACTCTTTCGCACACATACTGGGTGCACGTCTATCGTGAGACGGCGGACAGCGTCCCACGAACCGATCCGAAGCGCCCCGTTCTGCGAGCACAAACGTCGTTCGGCTATCGGGTCGAACACGACGGCGAGATCGCAGGGTGGAAGCATTCCCTCACCGGTAACGCCCACCTCGAGCGTCTGGCGCCAAATTTCTACCGGCTCACAGTGCCCAACGACAGCTTCGAGAGTGTGACCACAGCTATCGAAGGCCTCGAACCTCGGCCCACGAGTGTAAGACTTCATGCCGGCATCAGCTTCCCCACCGGGAACTTCAAGAATGCATACGACCGCGGCTTCGGCGCGACGTTCGACCTCGAACGGAGGCTGAACAACCGGATCAGCCTGGTAGCACTATTCGGGTATCATCGCTTCGATAGCACCGCGGCGACCGTCAGCGGTCCGACTCCACATCTTGAGCTCTATCACGTCGCGGGAAGCCTCGCGATGACCGCGATGTCGTCGGGGTGGGTGTCAGTAATTGTAGACGCGGGCGGCGGGATGTATTGGTTCAAACCGGGCACCTCAAAGACTGGTGCTCACGCGGGTGTCAGCCTCGAGTACTTGCCGTCGCTGAGCCTCGCAGTCGGACTCTCGGCACGCATGCACAACGTCTTCACGGGAGGATCGAACACGCGGTTCGCGGCGATTCAGGCGGGCGGCCGCGTGCTGTTCTGACGCGGGAGGGGAGCTAAGTCGCTTTCACCTTCGCGTTCGACGGGACGAAGCTCCCCTTCCCGCCCGAGTACTTAGTCGTCGAGTCCGGCACGGGGGGGCCCGGAGGAGCCGGTTGTTGAGCGGGTGACTGGACCTCGAAGACCGCATCGAACATCGAACCTTTGAGAATGACCTTCTTCCCCTCGATCTTCGTTTTCTCGGTGAGCTGATCGCTGTTGAGCTTGTCGATTTTGAGCGTCCCGGTGCCGGGGATGACGTAGGGCGGCGCGATGTACATGCACCCCGACGACTTGACGTCCTTCTCGTCGCCTTCGAGGCAAGCGGGTTTGCCAGTGACCTTGGTCTTGGAGGCGGTGGCGGCGATCGTGGTCGGGATAGGCACCACCACGGCCGCGCCGAAGGTCGGCATGAAGTTGACCATGTCGCCGTCTACGACGATGAAGTCAGACATCCCTTCCCTCGATCCTACTTCTTCCGGTAAAAAGTCGGTTTCCCATAGTGGGCGGGCACGGCGTCAGGTGGGTGCTCGAATAAGGAATAGTGGCCCCATTTACCCTTCACCTTGACGGCCTTTCCATTCGCATCGACCTCCGTGACTTTCCCGCTGTGGGGAAGGTCCCCGTTCGTCGAGTAGATCACGATATCACCCACCCCAACCTTTTCGCCCGCTTTCAATGGTTTATAGTCAGCCCTGTCGGCGTGCGTTGCGCCGCTGGTGCACGATGCGTCGTCGTGACCGTCGAACGTCACCATGGGGTCGTCACGGTTGCCCGTCTGGAGTCAGGTCATGAGACCCGAGATCGAAGTGATGAGTGTCGCCGCTTTGGTGCGCCCCGAAGTCTGCGATACCCCACCGTAGCCTTCCTACGTCGACCAGGGTCTCGACCAGCACCGGTGGCATGTGCAAGAACCCTCGGGCCGGATTCCGCGTGTCCGCAGGCCTGGCGACCGGCGCGCCTCGCACCATCGGGATGCGAACGTGCTCGTAGTCGCGCAGAATCCTGAAGTACTGCTCTCGTGGTGTGAGCGGCCATCCAGGGTGGCTGTTCTGGAACTGTGGCGTCTGCATGTGATCCTCCAGAAGCGCAGTTCCAATATCCTCCGGGCGGCGCTCGGTTTCCGGGATCGTGGACAGCAGGTCGGCGTCTGTCGCGCCTTCGATGTCGGCAATTGGCTGTCGTGTCACAGCCCTCGGATCCGGCAGGAACGCAAAGTCGAAATAGCCTCGCAAGGCATCGCTGACTCGGCTGAATCGCGCGTACACGGCCGACGTCGTTTCTCCCGTCCCCCTCGCACCCGCTTGGGCGGTCTCCGCCGGCGTACTCATGAACCGCACCGCGCGATCATAGACCTCTGTCGCCGCTCTACGCTGCGCCTGAAGCCCCGCACCGGCTAGCTCACCGCCGAAAACCGTAGTGCTGCCTTGTGTGGTGCGCGTCGCGATGTAGGGCTGGAGGTCATAGTTGATGTCCACCGCCGAGCCGGATTGGTGAAGCGAGCAGGTAGGGGGACACGAACTCTGCGGTCGCCAGGACCTTGCGGACGTGACTCCCGCCCACTCTTCGAACGACGGGGGTGTACCACCGAGAACAGTCGCCACCGCATTGGCGACGGGCTGCGCACGGTTGTACACGGCTGTCAGCGCCGTCTCCACATCGCGGAGCCGATCGCGGAGGCCCGGGCTGATGCCACCTTCGACGTGGTGGCCGATGAAATTGAAATTGTCGATGAGCGCGGCCGGGCGTCGTTGGATGACGACATCGGATGGACCCGACAGCGCGTGCCTCACGCTGATCCGGCTCGCTCGCGCCGGCGTCAGGGGGCGGCTCGGCAGTGGATTCGGCGTCGTTCGGTGGCGCCTGACGATGTCATGGATGACGCCGAGATTCTCAGACATCCACGTGCCAATGGGCCGCGTCCTCCGGCCCGACGCCGATGGCAGCATTTAATAGGTTGAAGAGTGCGGCGTTCGGACCCGTGGACTTTAAATAGGTCGCTACGCCGCCAACCAAGACCGTTCGACTGATGTCGATGCTCTGGCCGATGCGGTGGAGCTTGTGTGGGTTCGCCCAGTTATCGGTGAAATCGTAGACCCCACCGTGCTCCAGACTCATATCGTTGATTTGCACTGTCGGGGCGTCATCGGCTTTGCGACCGGCCGCGGCCGCCGCCCAACTATCGCGGAACGCGGTGATGATGCTTGAGATGCGCGCAACGGCAGCAGCGGTCCCCCAATGGTTGGTTCCGTGGTTGGCGACCTGGCCCACGAGCGTCTCGTTGGCGTCAGTCGTCGTGTACTCTTTTAGCCCACTGACTTCCGCCGTCACCCGCGCGGTGGCCTGCGCCGCCGCGTCAGCGCGACCGCGGATCTGAGCGGTGAGCTCCACTTCACCCGCTGCGTGCGGTGCGTGATACGTGATCGTCCGGTTGGCCCCAGCTGCATCGATCTGGAAGTCATTAAACTGCCTGCCGGCGCCGTCGGCGCGATTGGTGAGGTGGCCGTGTTTGAACCGCTTGGCCATTGGTCCGGCCGGCTCATTGGTATGAGTGTGTCCGTAGGTCTGCGCGTCGTCCCGCACATGGGTGATGTCGATCGTCGCGTTCGCGGGCCCGCCGATCTCGATATTGGTTCGGGTGTCGGCTCCCCCCGACGTTACGTCGTCGCGATCACCCCAGCTCTTGGGCGTGAGATCGGTGGACGCGACGTTGAAGGTCAGCGGCACCAGAGCGGGAGCAGGTGCCGGAGCTGGCGCAGGGGCGGGAGCTGCGTCTGCTGGGGCGCGGGCGAGACGTTCCGCCGGTGCGTTTGCTGCGCCCTGTTGTACCACATGCGTCAGCTCGTGCGCCAAGAGCTCGCGGCCGGCGGACGTGTTCGGCGCATAGGCCCCCTTCGCAAACACGATGTCCGGTCCCAGTGTGAAGGCCCGCGCACTGACCGCGCTGGCGGCCCTCGCCGCGGTAGCGTCCGAGTGTACGCGCACGGCGCTCAGGTCGGCGCCGAGGCGCGGCTCGAAGAAGGCGCGCGTCGAGTCCGGAAGCGGTTGGCCGCCGCTTTGCTGCGATCGGAGACCGACCTCAAGGTCGGGGTCGATTTCCAGCGTGTCCGCAGCGACAGACTTGCGTTGCAGCTGTTCCTCCTCACACTCGGCACACATCCGCTGCACTTGACCCTCGCGAACCGCCTCGTCGGCCATTCGCATGACGGCATTGGCCACGCTATCCGCTTCACGTTCATACGCGTCGTCGGGAGGTCCTACGGTCAGCTAGGTCTGAACCCGCGGCGCGAGAGACTCTCGGACCTTAGTACGTTTTGTCCGGTCCGCGTCCTGGTTGCTCAGGAACGCGGGGTGTCTTCG
>Ga0066709_100004884_pt1 | contig 10854 bp, 9 predicted proteins | sample GraSoiAngelo_158_FD_79665 | JGI IMG/M metagenome (GOLD analysis project Ga0066709, IMG submission 79665) | Grasslands soil microbial communities from the Angelo Coastal Reserve, California, USA - 14_1009_16_30cm | ecosystem: Environmental > Terrestrial > Soil > Grasslands | place: USA... | reverse complement strand
TTTCTCCGGATATTTTCCTGCAAGATACCAGGTTCCGTAGCCGCCCATGGAAAGCCCCGTTAGATACGTGTGTTGCGTATCCCCATGAAACTCCTTGGTTGCGGCCTCAAGCGATTTCATGGCGACGTCCGCCATGGAGTCGGACCACCAAACGTTCTTGCGGCATTGCGGCATCACCACCACGGCTGGAAAGCGGCTGCGGTCCATGCGGATGGCTCTTCCGATCCCCACTTGCGTTTGCACGAGGCCGTCGTCTCCGCGCTCGCCGGCGCCGTGAAGGAAGAGAATGACCGGCCACTTTTGCTTTTTTGTCCACGTGTCCGGAACGAAGACCTGATATTTGTACTGGGTGCCCGCGACGGTTATGGTGCGGTCGAGAAAACCCGTTTGTGTTTTCCTGGCTTCTGCCGGTACAGAGGTCACTGAAAGGGCAATGACGGCTAGAACGAGCAGCAACATCAGCTTTTTGCTGGAAACCCGCACGGCGCACCTCCCAGCGCGAAACTGTAACATGACTTGCAAGAAGTCTGCGCAACTTCATCTCACCGAGCAGCTGGAACTCGGATGCGCGGAAAGCAATACACTCTCCGGTGTGATATTTTGAAAGCTCCTTTTTCTCATGCCAGAACTTCCTGAAGTCGAAACCGTCGCGCGGGGATTACGACAGGCCATCCTGGGGCGGCGGATTTTGTCGGTCACGCTGGGGAAAACGGATTTCATCGACGATCCCGTTGCGCTGGAGCAGCACTTGCCCGGGCGGCGGATTGAAGCAGTCGAGCGCTACGGAAAATTCATGCTGCTGCGTTTGTCAGCGGCAGCCGGGGCGAACGGCAATCACGGCGAGGATGGCGCCAAGCAGGCATCCTTGCTCGTGCATCTGGGGATGACCGGGCAGATGGCGCCGAGCCCCGCGGAAAGACCTCAGGAAAAACATACGCACGTTTGCATGCTTCTGGATGATGGGCGCGAGCTGCGCTACACCGATGCCCGGCGATTCGGGCGCATCGCATACTTGACCGAAGCTTCGCTGGCGGAGGAATTGACGCACTTCGGGGCCGATCCGCTGGAAATCAGCAAAGAGGAATTCGCGAAAGGAATCCGTGAACGGCGTGCACGAATCAAAGCATTGCTGCTGGATCAAAGTGTACTGCGCGGTGTGGGCAATATCTATGCGGACGAAAGTTTGTGGAAAGCGAAAATTCATCCGGCGCGGCTGGGGGCGAAGTTGAGCCGGGAGCAAGCCGAGGTTTTGCGGCACGCGCTGCAGGAAATCTTGCACAAGGCGATCGTCATGCGTGGCTCCTCGATCTCCGATTTTCTTGACGCGCAAGGCGAGCCGGGAGAATATCAGCGGCGCCATCGGGCGTACGGACGGGAAGGAAAGGCATGTCATCGTTGCAAGACTGTGATTCGCCGGGGAATTGTGGCGGGGCGAAGCAGCTATTTCTGCCCGAAGTGCCAGCCGGCGCCGAGCGGGTTCGTGATGTTGCCTTTCCCGCGTCGCGGAAGACCAAAGAAAAGCATGAAAAAGACAACACAGAGACGCCGGGCAGGCGCCGGGCGCTGAGGAGCGCAGTGGAGAGAAGGAATATTTGAGTGCGAGCGGTTCTGCAGAGAGTCAGCCGCGCGAAAGTGACGGTGGAGGGGCGCGTCACTGGGGAGATTGGGCCGGGGCTGATGATTCTGCTCGGCGTCGGGCGCGCGGACACCTCGCCGGCGGTGGCGCGGATGGCGGAAAGATGCGCGAACTTGCGCATCTTTGAGGACGATCAGGGCAAGATGAACCGGTCGCTGCTGGAGGTCAAAGGCAGTGCCCTGGCCGTTTCGCAATTTACACTGTACGCGGACGCACGCGGCCAGCGGCGGCCCAGCTTTATCACTGCTGCACCTCCGGAACTCGCGAAAACGCTCTATGACGAATTTTGCGAAGCGCTCCGCAAGCTGGGCGTTACCGTAGCCACTGGAATTTTTCAGACCACCATGTCCGTGGAGCTGGTTAATGAAGGCCCGGTCACGATCCTCCTCGACTCGGATAACACGTTCTGACCGCGGCGTAGCGAGGAAAGCAGCAGGTGATCGCTGGACTTGCGCACGTGCGCTGAAGGAACTGCGCGGTTTGGGGGAAGAGCGAAATGTGGATGGCATGGCCCACTACGGCATCCGCGCGAAAGTCGTCTATGGCGTGGCAAAGCCCAAGATGGATTTGCTGGCGCGCAGAATTGGCAAGGATCATCCACTGGCGCTGGAGTTGTGGGCGAGCGGGGTGCACGATGCGCGGATTTTGGCGGGCATGATTGATTTACCGGAAGACGTTTCGGCTGGGCAAATGGACAGGTGGGTGCGTGACTTCGATAATTGGGATGTTTGCGATGGGACTTGTTGCCATCTCTTTGTCTTTGCCGCCCCGGCCCGGAAGAAAGCGCTCCTGTGGTGCCGGCGGAAGGAAGAATTCATCAAGCGCGCCGGATTTGCGCTGATGGCGTACCTGGCCTATCGCGACAAGCAGGCAAGCGACGCGCAGTTTCGGAAGATGCTGCCGCTGGTCGAGCGAGAAGCGTACGATGAGCGCAATTTCGTGAGAAAAGCGGTCAACTGGGCGTTGCGGAACATTGGTAAGAGGAATCTTCGGTTAAACCGCGAAGCGATCCGCGCAGCCGAGAGGATTCGACGACAGGGGACGCGGTCGGCACGGTGGATCGCCACGGACGCACTGCGCGAGCTCCAAGGCGCGGCCGTACAAGCGAGGCTGCTGCGAAAAGCGAGCACAAGGCAATGACGACGGCGGGAAAAAGCAAAGAGCTGAAGATTCGGCTCGCGAAAATGGGCGATGCGGGGCGGCTCGCGGAACTATCCGGCCAGCTTGGCTATCCGGCCACGGCAGCAGAGGTTCGCAAAAGGCTGCGCGGAATTCGGCCCGCGGCGCAACACGCCGTCCTCGTTGCAGAAACAAAGGACGCCGGAGTTGTCGGTTGGATCCATGTGAGCAAGCAGCCGCTGCTGGAAGTTGAAATCCGCGCGGAGGTCAACGGGCTGGTGGTGGCCGAAGGGCAACGCAGCCTTGGCGCGGGCGCGCGCCTGCTGGCCGCAGCAGAAGATTGGGCGCGCAACCACGGATGCCAGGGCATGTCCGTGCGTTCGAATGTGATTCGCAATCGTGCCCACCAGTTCTACGAACGAAACGGCTACGAACACTACAAGACGCAGAAATCCTTCCGCAAGCCTCTATAAACTGCGGCACAAGCCGCAGTCCTGCGTATGATTGCTTTCTTGAAAGCACCAGCAAGTTTTCAACAATATTTATATCGTACTACGATATACTAACGGCATGCCCAAAGAGCTTACTACGGCCGAGTACCAAGCCCTCGCGGAGCTGCGCTACCGCATTCGCAAGTTCTTGCGCGAAGGCGACACGGTTGCGAGCGAGTCCGGCCTCGAACCGCAGCAGTATTTGCTCCTGCTGATGATTCGTGGGATTCCCGACGGCCAGGAAGCCACTGTCAGCGACCTCGCAGAGCGGCTCGTGCTGAAGCATCACAGCGTCGTGGAGCTGATCGACCGCATGGAAACGCACGGCTACGTGCGCCGCAGCCGCAGCCGGGAAGACCGCCGGAGTGTTTTGGTGTCGCTGCTACCGCGGGGCGAAAAGTTGCTCGAGCAGGTCGCGCAGCACCGCGTCGGTGAATTGCGTGCTTCGGGGGCGGCGCTGGCCAACGCGATTGCCGCGCTCTTGAAAAACAGTCATGCGTTTCACGGCGGAAAGGTTTCCATTGCTCGCCCCAGGAAAGGATTGGAAAAGAGGCGTGGATAAGGTTCAACGCAGAGTTTTTCCGCAGGGTCAAGAAAACAGTACAACTACGAGCCAACGGCATGAGGAATTGGGAGATTTTTCCACCACGCTTCGCGTGTTGCCGATCTCCGCGCTGGCCATCGTGATCGGCGTGATTTGCGCGTTTGTGGCGCTTGCGCTTTTGCGATTAATCGGGCTTTTTACCAACTTATTTTATTATGGCCACTGGGGTACGGCGCTCGTTTCCCCCGCGGGAAATCATCTGGGATGGTACAGCGTTCTCATCCCCGTCGGTGGCGCATTCATTATTGGGATTATGGCGCGCTACGGCTCCGAACGAATCCGCGGGCACGGCATTCCAGAAGCCATCGAAGCGATTTTGATCAACGGCAGCCGCGTGGAACCCAAGGTCGCGCTGCTCAAGCCGCTTTCTTCCGCAATTTCGATTGGTTCGGGCGGTCCGTTCGGTGCGGAAGGCCCGATCATCATGACCGGAGGCGCGTTTGGCTCGATGATCGCGCAGCTTTTTCATTTGACCAGTGCGGAACGCAAGACGCTGCTGGTGGCTGGAGCAGCTGGAGGGATGTCGGCAACGTTCGCCTCGCCGGTTGCGGCGGTGCTGCTTGCGGTCGAACTGCTGTTGTTCGAATGGAAGCCGCGCAGCTTGATTCCCGTCGCGCTGGCCAGCACGGTGGCCGCCGTGGTTCGCCGCTACTTTCTGGGATTTGGCCCGCTGTTCCCCGTGCCGGAACATCCCCTCCACATTGGGCCCGCAGCATTGCTGGGTTGTGCGCTTGTGGGTCTGCTTGCCGGAGGGCTTTCGGCGCTGCTGACGGTTTCAGTGTATGCGGCCGAGGATGCCTTTCAAAAACTGCCGATTCACTGGATGTGGTGGCCGATGATTGGCGGACTCGCGATTGGATTGGGCGGCTTAGTTTTTCCGCAAGCCCTCGGCGTGGGATACGACACCATTGGGGCATTGCTGCAAGGCAGCGTAACCACAAAAGTGATTCTCGGCGTGTTGCTTGTGAAATGGTTCATCTGGGCGGTGTCGCTAGGCTCAGGCACTTCGGGCGGCGTGCTGGCTCCGCTGCTGATGATGGGCGGCGCGCTCGGCGGAATCGAAGCCATGTTCCTGCCCAATGAAGGCGCAGGCTTCTGGCCGCTCGTCAGCATGGGAGCAATTCTTGGGGGCACGATGCGCTCTCCGTTTACAAGCATCGTTTTTGCTTTTGAACTCACGCACGACACCAACGTTTTTCTTCCTCTGCTGGTGGGAAGCGTGATCGCTCATGCGTTCACAGTATTGACCCTGACGCGCTCGATCCTGACGGAATAAGTAGCGCGGCGCGGTTATCACCTGAGCCGCGAGTACGCCGTGGACCCGCTGGAAATCCTGTTCGCGCGGGAAGTGATGCGCACGAAAGTCGCGGTGCTGCCGGCGGCGAGCAGCCTGCGAGAATTCCAGAAAGCCTTGACGGACCACCGCCAAAGCCAGAGGCTCCTGCCAGTGGTGGATGCTAGCGGGGTTCTCGTCGGGGTGCTTACGCGCGGTGATCTTCACAAGCGCGTGGAACAGGAAGGCTATGCGGCGCTGCGCCGGCAGCTTTGCGAGCTGGTCCGCCGGGAGACCGTCGAAGCCTTTCCGGATGAGCCGCTGCGATCGGTGGTCCACCGGATGGCTGAGAAACAGATAACGCGAATGCCAGTGGTCGAACGAGACACGCGAAAATTCCTTGGCTTGGTTTCGCTCGATGATCTGCTAAAGGCACGCGTTCGTCATCTGGAAGAAGAACGGCGGCGCGAACAAGTCTTGAATTTGCGGTTTTTCGAGCCCAAAAGGGAAGCCCGGGAGCAGACAGAGACGCCAGCAGCGCCGTAGAATTCTCCATTGCTCCAAATCCCCATCGAACCTACCGGATGAAATAAGAATCATGAGCACAGGCGCACAAGCAGTCAGAGGCTGGTGGAGAGTCTCGTCGCAACAGTGGACGGCCATCCTGCGCGAGCGCGAAGAGCAAGTGTTCCTGGTTTTGACGCTGGTGATTGGCGCGCTCGTTGGGTTGGCGGTGGTGGCGTTCATTTTGTTGACGGAGCGATTTGGCGCCCGGCTGTATCCCGCGGCGGGCATGGGACTGCGCCGATTGCTGGTACCGGTGGCCGGTTCGCTGGGAATGGGCTACCTGCTGTACCGCTACTTTCCGGATGCGCGGGGCAGCGGCGTGCCGCAAACCAAGGCGGCGTTGTACGCGCGCGAAGGGCACATTTCGCTCGGAACAGTGATAGGAAAGTTTTTTTGCACTTCGGCCACGCTGGCGAGCGGCATCCCGCTGGGACGCGAAGGGCCGGCAGTCCAGGTTGGCGCGGGGATCGCTTCGGTGTTGGGACGTTGGCTCGGTCTTCGCCCGGAGAAAGTGAAAGCGTTACTGCCCGTGGGGGCCACGGCGGCAGTCGCCGCTGCGTTCAACACGCCACTCGCGGCGGTGCTGTTTTCGCTGGAGGAAGTGGTAGGCGATTTGCACGCGCCCGTGCTGGGCTCCGTGGTACTGGCTTCGGCGACTTCGTGGGCGATGCTGCGCCTGTTGCTGGGAAACAATCCGCTGTTTCATGTGCCGCAATACCAGTTGGTGAATCCAGCGGAATTCGGGATTTACGCACTGCTGGGGGTGGCGGGCGGATTTGTCTCCGTGGCGTTCACGAAATTGTTGCTGTGGATGCGCGCGCGATTCTTGAAATTTCCCAAAAAGACTCTTTGGTTCCAACCCGCCGCGGGTGGTGTGATGGTGGGGATCATGGGCTGGTTCGTGCCGCAATTGCTGGGCGTGGGCTACAAACATGTCGGAGATGCGCTGAACGGCGGGATGGCGCTGAAGCTGATGGCTTTGCTGCTCGTGCTGAAGCTGGTGGCGGTGGTGACGAGTTACGCATCGGGGAACGCGGGCGGAATTTTTGGGCCGAGTCTGTTCCTTGGCGCGATGCTCGGCGGAGTTGTGGGGAACGTGGCCAATCACTTTTTCCCCAACACCGTGGGAACGCCCGGTGCGTACGCGCTGGTGGGAATGGGCACGGCGTTCGCGGGAATCGTACGCGCGCCGATGACCTCGGTGTTGATGATCTTCGAGATCACCCGCGATTACGCGGTGATCGTGCCGCTGATGATTTCCAACCTGGTGAGTTTCTTCATTTCGGCGAAGCTCCAGCGCAAGCCCATCTATGAGGAGCTGGCACGTCAGAATGGGATTCATCTGCCCACAGCGGAGACTCGACAACCGGATGCACAGCGCCAGGTGAACCAGACCATGCGCGAGGCCACGGAAATCTTGAACGCGGAGATGACAGTTCAGGAAGCGCTGGAACGAGTGAGGTCCAACGAATATCAGGGCTGCCTGGTTTGCGACAGCCGCGGGGTAATCGGAGTGGTGAACCTGCAACGTTTAAGACAAGCGGCCAGCGAGGGTTCGGCGGGCAAACGGCTGATCGAACTTATTGACGCGAACGATTTCCCTCACGTTCATGTAGACCACCCGCTGCATGTGGCGTTGGATCGCATGGGAGCGAGCCGGCTGGACCTGTTGCCGGTGGTTAGCCGGGCCAATGTGCACCAGCTGAGAGGTGTGGTGACGCTGCAGGATGTGCTGGCAGCGTACGGCTTGGCTGGGGCGGAGAACAGAGATCGGAGATTTGGGAACTGAAAGGGTCCCTCCCTTTTGGGCGGTCAGTGGGGAGTTGCGGCATGTGGGACCACGGTCACAGTCACCTGCGAAGGATATTGCCGGGAGTGATACACCGCGTTGTGCGCGACAACTCCCTTTGACTCGTCATAATTGTTGCCCCCGGTATTGAGGTTGCGGTCGAAGCGCGGGAAATTGCTGCTGGAAATCTCGATGCGAAGCTGATGACCCGCTTCGAAATAATTGCTGGTGTTGAGCGGCTGCAGCGTGACCTTGTAGACTTTTCCTGACTCCATCCAAACCCGGGGCTTGTCGTAGCCGTCGCGATAGCGCATGCGCTGAATGGACTCGTCGAGGTTGTAGGCGCGGCCGTCGGGATAAACATCGAGGACCTTCACGGTAAAGTCCGTGTCTTTTGCGTCGGAAGAAACGTAGAGCGTGGGCACGATTGATCCCGTCACTTCGGTACCTTCCTTGAAGGGTTCGGAAGTGTAGACGAGGATGTCCGCGCGCGCCTCCATCTTGCGCTGGTCCCAGGCGCCGCCCTGAACGGCGTCACCTGTGCAACACACGTTGCCGCCGTACGAAGTCACGGGGTTCATCGGGTCATAGGTGAACGCGTCGGGCTTATCGGCCTCGGGAGGAGAGGCGACAAGAACGCCGTCACCGGTCAAAGAGTTCGCACGCCCTGCACTGGACATATACAGGGTCATCGGCTTCGCGCCATTAGGCGGCCAAGTGTCTGAGGACTGCCACTTGTTGAGGCCCATAGTGAAGTAGCTGACTTTTGGCAACGACTCGAGGCGCGGGCTCTTGTCTCCCTTCAGAAAACGGTCAAAGAAGCTGTAGATAATCTCCTGATAGTCGAGCCGGGCATCGCCCATGCTCCGTTCGCCGACGATCGTGTCTTGCGTAGCGCGCGTGTAAGCGCAGTGTGTGACGGGAGCGATGATGGCCCATTGCTGATCAGCAACTTCGGGCTTGGCGGTTTTTCGGACGTGATTGTAAAGGGCGAGGTTCGGCCCAATCGAAACGTCGTACCACGACATGAACCAGAGGCCGGGGAGATTGAGCGGCATATCGTCGTGGTAGAGGCCGCCCTTGTACCAGGCGGGATCGTTCGGCGTGCGCTGAATCATGCGGCCGCCAGTGGGGACGGGCATGGCGTCGGCGAAGATTCCTGGTGGGCCGTCGACGGCCTTCAAGATGTCTTGTTCCGGCAGATGCCACAGCGCCTTGGACCATTCGACGGGGGGAAGTTGTTGCGCGAGATCGAAGGATTTTGACTCGCGGATCAGATCGGCCTGCGTGGCGTTGGGTGGGAACATGGGGCGCACCTGGTTTTGCTCGCCATAGAGCCAGGCGATGAAAAGCATTTGGACGGCGCCCCCACGATACCAGTTGCCCTGCTCAAAGTAAGGAGCGACACGTCCCACGCCCGCGCCGAAGCCCTGAACATTCATTGCGGCATACGCGGGGTTGCCCATCGCGGCGATGCCCATCTGGTATTCCGCCGTGGAGGAGCAACCGGTGGTGCCGACTTTTCCGTTCGACCACGGTTGCGAGGAGATCCAAGTGAGGGCGTCGGAGCCATCGGTGCGCGGCGCGCCGAGAATGTCGTAATTGCCTTCAGAGAAAAAGTGGCCGCGTTCGTTTTGGAGGACATAGGCGTAACCGCGCTTCACGGCTGTGAGGATGTTAGTCATATCCGCGGGCACGCCGTTGCGCACGTCCCAGAAGTTGAAGTTGTAGGGAGTGCGGACCCAGATGGTGGGCACTTTGCCCGTGGCGTTTTTGGGACGATAGATGTCGGTCGCCAGGCGAATGCCGTCGCGCATCGGGATCATGACTCTGCGATCGATGATGGCGGCGGATTCGAGCTCCCTCTCGGTTTGCACACGCTGCTCGCGCTGCGCGGGCGTAAGCGTTCCTTGTTGGGCGCTTACTTGCACTGTTACGAGCGTGCCAGTGCACGCGACGGCTGATGCCAGAACTAGGCCGATTGTGGGTTTCCTCATCGAATGGCTCCCTCTCGAAATTGGGAGTGTGATTATGCATCATCCTGCGAAGCGCAGAAAGATTCGACGCATTGGCTCGTAACATTGCTTCAGGGAAACGCGTTTACGAGCGTTTCGGGCGTTTTCGCCGCGGAGGACTAATGTTTCTGGCCGATGCCGAACTGATCACCAGCGCGAACAGGCCGTCCGTTGGCGAACACGATTTCCAATAGTTTTTCGCTTTGCACGTGCCTTCCGGTTTCGTCTTCGAGCGTGGCCACAATGCGCTTGGTATTGGTGTCGATAACGTCGCCGGTGGACGGATAAGCGAGACGGCCGTCGATGCTGAAGGTGATCCAGCCGGGCTGGTCCCGCAGTTTAATGCTGGCCGTCTGCTTTGGGGGCATCACCGTGGCGTCGAAGATGTGAATGCTGCTGTTGGCGGCATCGGCGAGCCACAGCTCTTTTTCGTCAGGCGTGAGCGCGATGCCATGGCTCGGGCAGCCGTGCCGCTTTGTCGGGCCTTTCTGATAGCCGGTAACCTCGACGCGATGCAACATCTTTCCGGTTTTGCAGTCGCCCACTTCAAAGCCGAGCAACTCGTTGACGTTGACGAAACAGAGCGTCTGGCTGCCATTGATGGTGAAGGGGCGAATCGAATTGCTGAAGGGCCCAATCTTGTCCACGACGGTGTGAGTTTTCGTGTCCGCCACAGAAAGGATTGGCGAGCGCAGGCCGGCAAGATAAACGCGGGAGCCATCCGGTCCGTAAATTGTGTTGTGCGCGCCGGAATCAGGCGTGATCTTGGCGATCACTTCTCCGGTCTGGGCATCGACGACGTTCCAATGAGGGCCTTCGAGCGAGGGGATGTAAAGTGTTTTTCCATCAGGAGAGATGGCTAAGCGGTCGGCGCCGCCGTCGTACGTTTTCTCCCAGACTTTCTTTTCTGTGAGGAGATCGAAGCAGGCCACGCGCTTGATGGTGCTGACGTAGAGCTTCCCCGTTTTTGCGCTAGCGGCTATGCCCTTTACGTTTTCGGCAGGCTGGCCCGGCGGCGCATCCCAAGTGGGAATCCGTTTGACGAATTTGTGGCCGGCGTCGATGTCGTAAACCAGAATACCGGCTCCGCCGTATTCCAAGTCATTGCGAATGCCTGGAGACGCGACGTAAAGCAGATGTTTTTCCGTTTGTGCGGCTGACGAGGCTCGCAGTACAAGCAGAACAAAAAGAACCACGGGGGCGAGCAGACACAACGCCCAAACTACCTGTTTACGCAGATTCATGGTCTTTACTCCAGTGGGGCCGACCCATGGCAAGCTATCAGACCGCACTGAGCGCGTCGAGTGCGCATTTCGTTAAGCGCATGAGCGCGCCGAGCGGACAGGGTCGGGCAGAAGGA
>Ga0066709_100004881_pt1 | contig 10855 bp, 10 predicted proteins | sample GraSoiAngelo_158_FD_79665 | JGI IMG/M metagenome (GOLD analysis project Ga0066709, IMG submission 79665) | Grasslands soil microbial communities from the Angelo Coastal Reserve, California, USA - 14_1009_16_30cm | ecosystem: Environmental > Terrestrial > Soil > Grasslands | place: USA... | reverse complement strand
TCGCCCGGCCGCCTTGCGCGTGCGCGCGGCGCAGAGCATCCACGGATCCGCGCGCGGAGAGACGCATCAGGTGCAGCGTCCGCCCCTCGTAGGCGGCGAGCGCAAGGTCGCGCTCCACCATCACGCTCTCGGCGATCGACGGCCAACGGCCGACCCCGAGCTCGGCCGACACCGTCCCTTCGTGCATGTGCCCGCCGCGGGAGAGAGTGGGGTCTTCACAGTGCACCGCGAGCGGCCGGTCGGTGATCGAGGCGTACTGGAGAGCGCGCCACATGAGCGCCGTCGCGACGACTGGGCGGCCGTCGTCGGTGAATCCGACGGCGCCTTCGTCCGCAAGCTCGCCCATCTCCGTCAGTTCCGCCCCTTGCTGACCCTTCGAGATCGCGGCGAGGAACCCGACCTGCACCTCGGCCTGGGCGCGCGCTTGCTCGACGAGCGCGCCGAGCACGGCGGCCGAGTCGACGACCGGCTCGGTGTTCGGCATCGCGAGGATCGAGCAGTACCCGCCGGCCGCGGCAGCCTGCGTGCCCGAGGCGATCGTCTCCTCGTCCTCGCGCCCTGGTGTGCGCAGGTGCACGTGCGGGTCGACGAAGGCGGGGGCGAGGACGAGGCCGGAGCCGTCGAGCACCCTGTGCCCGTTGACCGCGAGGTTCGACCCAAGCTCGGCGACCACGCCCTCGTCGATCCTGACGTCGACCTGGCCGTCGACGCCCTCGACCGGGTCGAGGACGCGCGCGCCCCGAACGACGAGGTTCTCCTTCGGAGCGTCCTTGACGTGGAGCATCACGCCACCTCCATCGGGACCTCGGCCTTGACCGGCTTCGGCCCGGTTGTCAGCAGGTCGTAGAGGACGGCCATCCGGACGACGAGGCCGGCGCGCACCTGGGTCTCGATCAGCGCGTCGGCCGCATCCGCGACGACGGGGTCGATCTCGACGCCGCGGTTCATCGGCCCCGGGTGCATCACCTTCTGACCGGGCCGCAGGCGCTCCGGAGTGACACCCCAACGCGCCGTGTACTCGCGCAGGCTGGGCACGTAGTTGACGCCCTCCTGCATGCGCTCGTTCTGCATCCGGAGGACGTAGACGATGTCCGCCGCGCCGATCGCCTCGATGTCGGTCGTCGTCTCGCAGCCCATCGCCTCGATTCCCCGCGGGATGAGCGGCGGCGGGCCGACGAGCGTGACGCGAGCGCCGAGCAGGACGAGCGCCTGGATGTTCGAGCGGGCGACACGGGAGTGCAGGACGTCGCCGACGATCGCGACGTGGAGCCCCTCGATGCGGCCGAACTGCTCCTGGATCGTGTACAGGTCGAGCAGCGCCTGCGTCGGGTGCTGGTGCTTCCCGTCGCCGGCGTTCACGACCCGGGCGTCGGTGACGCGGGCGACGAGCTGCGGCGCGCCGATGTGCGGGTGGCGCAGCACGATCACGTCCGGGTCGTAAGCGCCGAGCGTGATCGCCGTGTCCTTCAGCGATTCGCCCTTGTCCACCGCCGAGCCGGACGCCTTGATCGACATCGTGTCCGCGGAGAGACGCTTGGCGGCGAGCTCGAAGCTCGACGACGTGCGCGTCGACGATTCGTAGAAGACGTTGATCACGAGCCGGCCGCGCAACGTCGGCAGCTTCTTCATCTCGCGCTCGAGCGAGCGCTCGAAGCTGCGCGCGGTGCCGAGCAGGCGCTCGACGTCCTCGCGCGTCAGGTCGCCGATCGAGATCAGGTGCCGCTTCGGCGGCGGCGCGGGCGGGCGCAGGTCGTCCCGCATGACGTGCAGGTCACCCATGTGGTTCCTCCTCGGCGGCTGGGATCAGCACGACGCGGTCGACCTCGTCGATCTCGACGAGCTGGACCTGGACGCGCTCCTCGCGCGCGGTCGGCAGGTTCTTGCCGATGTAGTCGGGGCGGATCGGAAGCTCTCGGTGGCCTCGGTCGGCGAGACAGACGAGCTGCACGCGCGCGGGGCGCCCGTAGTCGAAGAGCGCGTCGATCGCGGCACGGATCGTGCGGCCCGTGTAGAGGACGTCGTCGACGAGCACGCACGTCATCCCCTCGAGGGGGAAGTCGAGCTTCGTATCGCGCACGACGGGCTGCGGGTGGATCGGTGCCTCGCCGCCGCGCACCTGGACGTCGTCGCGGTAGAAGGTGATGTCGACCGAGCCGAGGCGCAGCTCCTGCCCGGTGAGCTCGGCGATCAGGCTTCGCAGGCGCTGTGCAATCGGCACGCCGCGCGTGTGGATGCCGACGAGAGCGACGCGCTCGAGGTCGGGGTTCCCCTCGACGATCTCGTGCGCGATCCGCGTGAGGCTCCTCTGGATCGCGTCAGCGTCCAGCAGGACCTTCTCGGAGGAGACGCCCGCCTGGCTCAATGGCTCGGCTGCGTCTGCGGGCGGACGGGGGCAGGCAGGTGCATCGGACTCCTTTCCGGCCTCTCAGGACCGAGTTAAAGGGGTTCGGGTCGCGCGGGACTCTAGCGGTTCCTCCGGACGGAGGAAATAACCGGTCGAACCGTTTGTATCCCAGCGCAACCGCTACTAGGCCGAGATCCGGGCGGGCCGCCTGTGGTGTGATTGCAGCCGTGAGCCCGGCCCTGCGCCCTTTCCGGCCTGCAGACCTGCGTCGTCAGGTTCTGCTTCAGCACCTGGCGGTCTCGCCTGACGGCGCATGGGCCGCGTACGGCCGCCGCACGATCGAGAAGGACGAGTACCGAAGCCGTCTGTGGCGCGTCACGCTCGACCGTGGACGCCCCGAGCAGCTGACCTTCGCCGACGCCAACGACCTGCTGCCGGAATTCTCGCCGGACGGACGGGCGCTCGTGTTCCTCTCCGACCGCACGGAGCGTGTCCAGCCGTGGATCCTGCCGCTCGGGGGTGGTGAGCCGCGGCACGTCGCCGAGATCGAGGGATCGGTCGCAGCCGCGAAGTGGTCACCCGACGGGAAGAGCCTGCTCCTCCTCGCCCCGAGCGGCGAGAACCGCTTCCTGGTCGGCGACGACGAGAGGCCCGTCGCGCGAGTGATCCGCGACCTCACGTGGCGCCTCGACGGGGTCGGCCTGCGCGAGCAGTTCACGAGCGCCTGGACGATCCCGACGCAGGGCGGCCGCGCGCGCCGCCTGACCGAACCGGGGCACGAGGTGGTGGACGCGGCCTGGTCGCCGGACGGCCGCCGGGTCACCTTCCTCGCCGACCTCCGGGACGAGGCCGGTGTGATCGAGTTTCCGCAGGCCTACACGGTGTCCTCGCGCGGAGGCAGGCGACGCCCCCTGGCAACCCTGAAGGGCTATGCCCTGTCACTGGCCTGCTCCCCGGCCGGTCGCATCGCGCTCGTCGGTGTCGACCGGGCCGACCCGGTCGGCTGGGAGCACGAGAACCTCTACCTCGTCGAAGGCGGGAGCACGCGGCAGCTCGGCGGCGCGCTCGACCGCCCGATCGGAAATCGCACGTTCGCGGACACACTCGCTCTCGGCGACCTGCTGCAGGCGCGCGCACACTGGCTCGACGACGAGACCCTCGTCGCGCTCGTCTCGGACCGAGGCGGATCGCGTCCCTATCGCTTTCCCGTCGACGGCGAGCCGGAGCCGCTTCTCGACGACACCGAGCTCGTCTGCGCGAGCCTCGCCGTCGGCGGAGGCCGCATCGTCGTCGTCGCCGCGGACCCCGGGAACGCCGGCGAGCTCTACGAGGTGGAGGACGGCCGCCTGCGGCCGCTGACGCGGCACGGAGCCCGCTGGCTCGCGGCGAATCGGATCGAGCCCGACCGGATCTCGGTCCGCCGTCGCGGCCGCCCGCCGATCGACGCGTGGTTCGTCCCCGCGCACGGCAGGCGCCGCCGCGGGCCGCTCGTGCTCAAGATCCACGGCGGGCCACACAGCGCGTACGGGCCCGTTCCCTTCACGGAGACGCTGGCGCTGGCGCACGCGGGCTTCCACGTCCTCTACGCGAACCCGCAGGGCTCGACGGGATACGGCGAGGACTTCGCTCATGCACTGACCGGACGCTGGGGCGAGCTCGACAGCCCTGAGCAGCTGGCCGTAGTCGACTGGGCCGTGCGGGAAGGCCTCGCGGATCGCGACCGGATCGGGGTGCTCGGCCTCTCCTACGGCGGCTACATGGTCAACTGGCTCCTCGGCCATTACCCGGGCCGCTTTGCCGCGGCCGTCAGCGAGAACCCGGTGACAGACCTTGTCTCCCACTTCGGCACGTGCGACTTCGCGACCTGGGTCGGACCGACTGCCGTCGGCGCCCGCTTCCCCCACGAGGATCCGGACGGCTACCGGGAGCGATCGCCGGCCACGCTCATCCACCGCAACAAGGCGCCGCTCCTGTTACTCCAGTGCGAGGGCGACCTGCGCTGCCCCGCCGACCAGTCGGAGATCGTCTTCGGCATCCTGCGCGGGCTCGGCCGCGAGGTCGAGTACGTGCGCTACCCGGAGGAGTTCCACATCATGGTCGCGACGGGCCGGCCCGACCGCCGCGTCGACCGCCTAGAGCGGATCCTCGACTGGTTCGAGCGCTACTTGTAGCCGTTGGGCGCCTTGGAGGCGACGGCCACGATCCACTCGAGGCCGTATTCGTTCTGCTCCGGCAGCTCCGCCTCCATCCGCCGAAGCCCAGTCTCGTACTCCCCCTCGCTGAGCAGCTGGAGCGGCGAGATGAAGCGGCCGCGCACACGATGCAGGGCCGATTCCCGGTCGATCCGGGACCGCTGACTCAGGCGGAAGGTCTCGACTGGGCCGAAACCGGCGTCCACGAGCTCGGCTCGAAGGCCGTTCCGGTCCGGGAACCGCGCGCGATCGATCGCCTCCATGGACGGGAAGAACCGGTTGAGCCAGTAGCGCTCGAAGTGAGCCGGGTCGAAGGTGGCGATGGCCAGGCGACCGTTGGCCCGGAGCACACGCCGCGCTTCTACAAACGCGCGCGGGCGGTCGACGAGATGGATGACAAGCTGCATGACGGCCCGCTCGAACCAGCCGTCCTTGAACGGCAGCTGCTCGGCCGGCGCCACTTTGACCGTGCTGATGCGCTCCCGCGCGAGCGCCGCCATCTCCGGCTCCGACTCGACTCCCCAGACCCGAGACCCGCGCTCCGCGAGCGCTGCCGCGACCCGCCCGGTTCCGCAGCCGATGTCGAGCACGCGCCGGCCGACGAGATCCCCCTCGCGGGCGAGGAGCTCAAAAACCTCCCACCAGTTGTCGTCGATCGGCCGGAGCTCGTCGTAGGTGGCCGCGACGCGGCCGAAATCAGGCGTCTTGTTCGTCGACGAGCTCGTCGGGCTCCGTCAGCGACTCGATCGCGTGCTGCGCGGCCTCAAGCGAGGTCTCGGGCACGAGCACCTTCTGCGGAGCGTCCTCGGTCTCGCGCGGGTGATGGTCGACCGCGACCTCGAGCTCCGAGTCGATGCCCGCCGAGCGCAGGATCGTCTGGAGCTCTTCGGCCTCGGTGACGTCTCCGGCCATTGCCACCTGAACCATTCGCGTCATTCCGTCGCCTCCTCGCCTGTCGGGACGGTCTCGCGCTCTGCCCGTCGCTGAAGAGCCCCGCCCTTGACGAGCAGCGGCCCTCCCCGCTCCTGGAAGCGCACGTCGATCGTATCGAAGTCCCTGGGCACGACCGTGTTCGGGAAGATCGTCTTCGCCTCGCGGGCGACCTCGCCGCCGAAGTAGCGGTTCGAGAGGTGCATGAGCGCGAGCAGCTGCACCTCTGCGGCCCGTGCGACCCCGGCCGCTTCGAGAGCCGTCGAGTGCGACGTCTCTCGGGCTCGGTCGCGCTCGTCTTCGCAGAACGTGGCCTCATGGACGAGGACGTCGGCGCCGCGGGCCGCCTCGATCACCGACTCCGACGGACTGCCGTCGCCCGCGACGACCACCTTGCGCCCGGGCCGCGCAGGCCCGAGCACCTTGTCCGGCGTGATCGTCTCGCCCGAGGGCAGGGTCACGGACTGCCCCCTCTGCAGCGACCCGCGCTCGGGCCCGGACGGGATCCCGAGAGCGTCCGCCGCCTGGACATCGAACCGGCCGGGCCGTGTGTCCTCGACGAGCGCGTAGCCGACCGCCGAGACACCGTGGGCGACGGCGAAGGTGACGAGCCGGTAGTCCTCGCGGAGCAGCTCGTCACCCGGCCGCAGCTCCTTCAGCTCGACCGTGTACGTGAGCTTTCCGAAGATCCGCCGCAAGGCGTCGAAGAGCTCGCGGAGCCCGGGCGGGCCGTAGATCGTGATCGGCACCTCGCGCCCGCGCAGCGCGAAGGTCTTCAGCATTCCCGGCAGGCCGAGATAGTGGTCGGCGTGGTAATGCGTCAGGAACACCTCGCGCAGCTCGATCAGGCCCACGTTCGAGCGCAGGAGCTGGCGCTGCGTGCCCTCGGCGCAATCGAAGAGCAGCCGCTCGCCTCCCCGGCGCAGCAGCAGGGCTGCGGGGGCCCGCTGCGCGGTCGGCATCGAGCCGGACGTCCCCAGGAAGACGAGATCGAGATCCATCGAGGCAGGTTAACCAGCAACAGGGGGTAGCGCCTCTACCCCCTTTGGGTGAGGGAGACAGGCGCGTTCGGCCGATACTGCGATGAGAGGAGCCTGCGGCCCAGTGGCGTCCCTGACCAGAACCCAGATGTCACGCTCGCTCACATTGTTGCGAGCGTTCGTCCTCGCGAGCGCGATCCTGCTCGCGGCTGCCGCTCTCGTGCTCGCAGGTCTCCTCACCCGCGCGCTCCGTCAGCAGGCGCAGGACGACGCCCGGGTCAGCCTCACCGAGTACACGAACGGCGTCCTGCACCCGCAGATCGTCCGCAACGGACACATCGTCGTCGGCCATGGTGCGACCAGGGTCGTGAAGGACAGCCTCGAGGCGAGGCCGGACATCCTCAGCATCAAGGTTTGGCGTCCGGACGGCGTGCTCGCCTGGACGAACCTCGCCCCCAAGCGCATCGGCCACAGGTTCCCACTCTCACACCACCTGGGAGAGGTGATCGAGACCGGCGAGGCCGAGTCTGAGCTCGAGCACCTGGACGCCGAAGAGAACGCCGTCGAGTCGCGGCTGGGCTTCGACCACGTCCTCGAGGTCTACGCACCCGTGACCAGCCGGGGACACGTTGTCGGAGCCTTCGAGATCTACGCGAATCCGGCTAGGCTCGAAGCTTCGATCGGCCAGCGAAAGCGCACCATCTGGCTCGCGACGGTCGCCGTCTTCGCGGTGCTCTGGGCGCTGCTCGTCCTCCTCGTCCGCGGAGCGTCGAAGATGCTTCGCCGGCAGACCGAGCAGCTGCGCAAGCGCTCGAAGGATCTCATGGAGGCTTACCGCAGGCTCGAGGAGAGCTCCCTCGAGGCGATCGAGAGCCTGAACGCGACCGTCGAGGCCAAGGATCCCTACACCGCCGGCCACTCCTTGCGGGTCCAGCGCATCGCGGTAGCGATCGGCGAGGAGCTGAACCTGCCGAAGGAGCGTCTCGATCCGCTGCGCCTCGGCGCCCTCTTCCACGACATCGGCAAGCTCGGCGTCCCAGACGCCGTCCTGACGAAGCCCGCCCGCCTCACCGAAGAGGAGTTCGAGCTCATCAAGCGCCACTCCGAGGTCGGCGCTCACATCGTCGGCAAGTTCGGCCCGCTCCGCGCCACGGTGCCGATCATCCGTTACCACCACGAGCGCTGGGACGGCCGCGGGTACCCTGACGGCCTGGCCGGCGAGGGGATCCTCCTCGAGGCCGCCGTCGTCGGGCTCGCGGACGCGTGGGACGCGATGACGACCGACCGGCCCTACCATCGCGGGCTCTCACTCGAAGAGGCCTTCGCCGAGGTGCGCAAAGGCCGGGGAACCCAGTTCGCGCCCGCCGTCGTCGACGCATTCTTCTCCGCCCATTGGCGCCGCCCCGTGGAGTTCACCGCAGTGCCCGATGAAGAAGAGGACGCTCCGCCCCTCGTCGCAGAGGCGAGCTAGGGCAAGACCAGGCGTTCGCCCGGGGTGATCGTCGTCCCGGCGAGGTCGTTCCGGCGCTGCAGCTTCCAGATCCCTTCTCGCGGATCACCCGCGTAACGCGCCGCGGCGATCGACCAGAGCGTGTCGCCGGGCTTGACGACGTAGTGCTGCGGCCGCCCGGCGCCGTCGGAGGAACGGGCCAGGAAGCTCCAGAAGAGAAACGTTCCGACGAGCGCGACTAGGAGGAAGCGACCGAACATGTGTTCGGCATACTAGAGCGAACACGTGTTCGTGTCAAGTGAAGCGCGGCCTCTTCCTAACGCGCGGTTTCTGCACCCCGCCGACCTGGAACGGCCTCCCGAAATAAGTCTCGCGGCGGGCGAGGTTGAGCTCCGCCGTGATTCGAGCGGCGTAGACGTAGTAGCCGGGTGCGAGCTTCCTCGGCGGGAGCGTGACCACGCGGTCCCAGCCTCCGACAAGCTTCCCGCTCAGCTTCAGGACCGCGCCCGGAACGCGGCGCGAGCGGAGAGCCCGGCCCATCTGCCCGCGGAACGAAGGCGTCACGCGCCGAGGCCCCGAGAGTCGGAAGAGCGCCGCGGAGAACAGTGTCCCCTCCTCCGAGCCCGCCACAAAGCTCCAGGCGGTGTTTCGAGCAGATCGCTGCCGGCTCCCGAGGGTGAAGCCGAGGTGGACGCCGACCGGCCGGTACGCGTGGCGCCAGGCGACCTGGCGGCCGGAGCAGTGGGTCTGCCCCGCCGCGATCGCGCCCTTGACGATCCCGTACGAGGGCCGCCGCGTCCAGTCCGCTCGCAGCAGCCCCGACTGCCAGCGATCGAGGTCGGCCTCGTCGACGAGGTTGAAGAAGAGCACGGACTTGACGGCGGGGTCGCACGCCAGCATCGGGATCAGGTTTCCGTAGATCGCGGCCTGCGTCCCCTCGTCGGTCGTGACGACGCTCTCGCGCCCGAAATAGGCGCCGCGTGAGCCGGGCGGGATCGCGACCTGCCAGCCGACCTCGTTCAGCCGCAGCTTCAACGTCCGCACCGGCCCATACGGCATCCCCGCCTCGGGGAAGGTCGGCTGTGCCGTGCCGTAGAACGCGTCCCATACCGCCTGCTTGATCCGGGCGAGATTCGGAATGCCGGCGTTGGGCCAGGAATAGCCGGTCTCGAGCTGGTCGGTCGAGGAGTTGGGGTGCGGGTGCAGGCTGAGCTCGTCCATGATCGGCCTCGTCCGCCGGCTCGCCCGGTACGCGCGGCCGATGTCGCGGATGCAGCGGACCGGCGAGATCGACTGGTTGCCGGGTGCGAACGGGTTGTCGGTGCCGCGCGGCCCGAGGCCGACTCCGACCACCGTGATGTTCCGGTCGACGGCCTTGAGAGCGTCGTAGGCGGAGGCGAGCACCGGCTCGTAGGCGGCGCACGCCGCCGCGGTGCCGTTTCGGTTGAACTGCGGCTGCCAGAAGCGCGACTTGTTCGGCTCGTTGCCGACGATGAAATCCTTCACCTCGGGGAACGTCCGCGCGACGAGCTGGACGAAGCTGACGAACTGCTGAGCGGCGGTCGGCGAACCCGTGAGCGCACGTGCCCGGTCCGGATAGATCGTCAGCGTTACGTGGACGTCGTGCGTCGCCGCGAGCGCGGTCGCCTGCTGGATTGCCTCGAGATTCGGAATCGTCGCCGGCCTCGACGGGTCCCAGGTGACCGAGATCCGGTTCTCGGTGAGACCCACGTCCTTCATCGCGTCGTAGAAGCGCCCCGCGATCTCGGGGGAGATCTTCGGGTGGTCGTCGGAAACGCCAACGCGGAGATCGGCTCGTGCGACCGGCGCGAACGCAAGCACCGCCAGCGCGCAAATGAGCATCAGCCCCGTGGCTGTCGTCGGCCGTCTCTTCATCAGACCCTCGCCCTTCAGGATTGCACGACCGAGAGGACGGCGTCCAGGACCTTGCCCGCGCCGAAGCGCACCGGGTCGTCGGCCGGCAGGCCCGTCTCCTTCTCGACGGCACGGGCCGCGGCGCGAGCCTCTTCCTCGCCCAGGGCCCTCGTGTTGAGAGCGATCGACGCTACCCTGGCCGCCCGAAGCGGGAGCGAGGCGCGCTCGTGGAGCTCGATCAGCTCGCGCAGCGAGGGCAGCGGGTGACCGGGATAGCCCTCGATCTCCGTCGCTCCGGCCATGTGGCAGAGGACGTACGCGTGGGGCGCAGCGCCGTGCATGAGCCCGAGCGTGACGCCCGAGTAGGCCGGATGGACGAGCGAGCCCTGGCCTTCGACGAAGAGCAGCTCTCCCCCACGCTGCGCTCCCTCGACCACGAGCTGCTCGGCCGCGCCCGCGAGGAAATCCGAGACGACGGCGTCGACGGCGATACCCCAGCCGGCGATCGCGATGCCGGTCTGGCCGGTCGGGACGAAGACAGACTTCAGCCCTCTTCGCTGCGCCTCGCGGTCGAGCTCGATCGCGACCGTCTTCTTCCCGATCGCGCAGTCGGAGCCGACCGTGAGCACGGTCTTCGCGGCCACCTCGAGGTTGGCGCCCGTCGGCACGTTCAGATCGGCCGGCGGCTTGCGCAGGTCGCGAAGCTCGACGCGGTGCTTCGCGGCGAGCCTGGTCAGCTCGGGATCGTCGGAGATGAACTCGTGCAGGCCGCTCTCGACGTCGAGCCCGGCCTCGATCGACGCCTTCAGCAGCTCGCGCCAAGCCGGCGGGAAGCGCCCGCCCTGCGTGGCGACCCCGACGAGCGCGGTCGTCGGCTCGTACTGCAGCCCGTCCTGCACGCTTGCGACGACCGGGATGCCGTCGTGGTTGGCCCCCGGCCGCTCGGAGTCGACGATGGCGACGGTCGGGTGAGGGCTGTACGCGACGACCCCCCGCATCGTCTTCCCGTAGTGCGGATCGGCGGAGCGCCCTTCAGCGAGGATCAGATACCGCTTCTCTGACACCTAGCCCCGGGCTCTCGGAG
>Ga0066709_100004877_pt1 | contig 10857 bp, 6 predicted proteins | sample GraSoiAngelo_158_FD_79665 | JGI IMG/M metagenome (GOLD analysis project Ga0066709, IMG submission 79665) | Grasslands soil microbial communities from the Angelo Coastal Reserve, California, USA - 14_1009_16_30cm | ecosystem: Environmental > Terrestrial > Soil > Grasslands | place: USA... | reverse complement strand
TGCGCGCCAATCATCACCTTGAGTTCCTGTGCTTCCCTCAGGATGACAATATGCTTTGCGTGCATGACATGGCTAAATGCGATGAAAGGCCTTCTCAATTTCTTTCATGGAATACCGCAGCACCACCGGCCGCCCATGCGGGCAGCTCATCGGACAATCGGTCTTGGCCAGCGCGTCCAGCAGCCATTCCATTTTCGATTGTTCGAGCGGCGTGTTCACCTTGATCGCCGCGTGGCACGCGGTGGACGCCGCGATTTTCGCCTGCAGTGTTTCCATCGAAATCGCCGCGTTTTCGCGCTCGATGCCATCGAGAATTTCGGTGAGCAGTTTTTCAGCATCGGGCGCGCCAACCCCGGCGGGCACGGCCTGGATCGCCACGCTCTTAGGACCCATGGGCTCGACTTCAAATCCGTTCGCGAACAGTTCTTCGGTGATCTTTTCAAACGTGACGATCTGGCGGGGCGACAATTCAATCACCAGCGGCATGAGCATGCGCTGCGATTCTACTCTTCCGGCGCGCCGCGCTTCCAAATGCTGCTCAAAGAGTACGCGCTCGTGCGCCACATGTTGATCTACGATCCACAGCCCTTCGCCGTTCACGGCAACGATGAAGCTTGCGCTCACCTGGCCCAGTGGCTTTAGATCTGCTATGTGTTCGGTGCGCGGGAGACTCGCGGGAGCCTCCGCGCTAGGGGCGGCGAGATTGGCGGCCCAATTTCCAGAAGAAGAAGTCTGCGCTGGTGCGACAGCGGCGCCAAAGGCAGTCCCGGAAGTGAATGGAATCCGCTGTTCGACGGGTCCGAGGGTCGCGCCGGTGGGATCAAATCCGCCGTCGGAGCCGACACCGACCTCTTCCACGGGAGGAATAATCGCGCGCGGCACGCGCGATTCCACCGCCGCGGGCGTTATGCCACCGGAAAACGTCCCATTTCCGGAGCCCCCGGTTTGCGGCGTGGCGGCAGCGGCCGCAGCGAAACTTGCAATCGGCCGCGCGCCCATCAATGCTTGCCGAATTGCATCGCGCGCAAAATCGTGGACCAATTGGGAACGCCGGAAGCGCACTTCGATTTTTGCCGGATGCACGTTGACGTCGACTTCGTCGTAGGGCATCTCCAGGAAAAGCAGCGTCGCGGGAAAGACGGCCGGCGGGAGAATGTTGCGATAGGCCTCGTGAATGGCGTGCAGAATCAGCCGGTCACGCACCAGGCGCCGGTTTACAAAAATGTAGATTCCATTGCGATTCATCCGCTGTATGTCGGGACGCGAGGTAAACCCACTCACCGTCAGCGATGACTTTTCGTCTTGCGGTTCGAGTTCCGGCTCGGTGATGGCCGCGCGGAAAGGCGCAGAGACGGCGAGAATTTCCACCAGCTCTTCCAGTGCTTGCCGTCCGAAGAGTTGATAGACGCGGTCGGCCAGCTTCTCCGCGGGCGGACAGTTAATGATTTCCTGGGTCGGGGTCGTGAGAATGAATTGTTTGCCGGGATTCGCGAGCGCGTAGTGGGTGACCAGCGAAGCGATGTGGCCCAACTCCGTGGTGTCCGCCTTGAGGAATTTTCTGCGCGCTGGGACACAATAAAAAATGTCGGCGACGCTGATGGTCGTTCCCACAGGCAAACCCGCCGACTTTACGTTAACCAGCTTGCCCCCCGCGAATTCGACGCGCGTGCCTTCGGCTTCCGCTTCCTCACGCGTTTCGAGCAGCAATCGCGATACGGCGGCGATCGTTGGCAAGGCCTCACCGCGAAATCCCAGCGTGGCAATCGAGAGCAGATCGTCTGCCGAGCGCAACTTGCTCGTGGCGTGGCGCTCGAACGCCAACAGCGCATCGTCATGGGTCATCCCGTGACCATCATCGATCACGCGAATCATGCGCTTGCCGCCGACCTCCACTTCGACACGAATCGTCTTCGCACCTGCGTCGATGGCATTCTCCAGGAGCTCTTTCACCACCGACGCCGGCCGCTCGACAACCTCGCCCGCGGCGATTTTATTCGCCACCGCCTCCGGCAATATACGTATCCGTGACATCAGCTGAGCCTGTCAGTCTCTAGGGCGATGCCCAACTGGTCAAGCTGGTCTTGGTCCACTGGTGACGGCGAATCGGCCATCAAATCCTGTGCGGCAGTCGTTTTCGCGAAGGCGATGACTTCGCGGATGGACTTTTCACCGGCGAGGAGCATGACCACGCGGTCGATCCCGAGTGCGATGCCGCCATGCGGAGGAGTGCCATAGGTCAACGCGTCGAGGAAGAAACCGAAGCGGCGACGCAATTGCTCTTCGGATAGGCCCAGCGCTTTGAACAAGCGCTCCTGAATGTCCTGGCGGTGAATTCGAATGCTGCCGGAGCCGAGCTCATTGCCATTCAGAACGAGGTCGTAGCCTTTCGAACGCACTTCCCAGGGCGCCGATTCGAGCTTTTCCAGATCTTCATCGACGATGCCGGTGAAGGGATGCTGCGCGCTCACCCAGGTTTTGTCGGACTCGCTCCATTCGAACAGCGGAAAGCCTGTGAGCCACAAGAATTTCCACTGGGACCTGTCGATCACGCCGAGTGCTTCACCAAGGTGAACACGTAATTGACCCGCGATCAGCGCGGCTGCTTCGGTGCCTTTGATTTGTTCTTTCGCGGAAACAGCGACAACCAGATCGCCGGCCTTCGCGCCGCATGCCTCGGCGAGCTTCTTCACATTCTCCGCGCCGATCAATTTCTCAACCGTCGAGGTCAACCCTTCCGGTGCTACTTTTACGAAATATGCGCCGCGCGCGTGGAGCGACTTGGCCTTCTCCGTCAACTCGTCAAGCTGCTTGCGCGAATAGCCTGCCGCTCCCGGGGCGGCAAAAGCGAAGACATGGCCTTCGATCTGCAGTTTTTCCTTTGCCGAGACTGGGAAACAAGGCGTCACTTCATGCAATTCCATTCCAAAGCGCATGTCCGGTTTGTCGCTGCCGTACGTTCGAATGGCATCCTTATAGAGCATGTGCGGGAACGGCGCTTCGGCCTTGATGCCTGCGACAGCACAAGCACGCACCATCACGTTTTCGATCACGCGGAAGACGTCTTCCTGCCTCGGAAATGACATTTCCAGGTCGAGCTGCGTGAATTCGAGCTGGCGGTCAGCGCGCAAATCTTCGTCTCGGAAGCACTTCACGATCTGAAAGTATTTGTCCACCCCGGCGATCATCAGAATCTGCTTGAAAATCTGTGGCGACTGCGGCAGCGCGTAAAACTGCCCGTGATGAATACGACTGGGCACAAGAAAGTCGCGCGCCCCTTCCGGCGTCGAGCGCGTGAGCATGGGGGTTTCCACTTCGAGGAAGCCCATCTCGTCCATCACCTTGCGAATTTCGAGGATGATCTTGTGGCGCAGCGCGAGATTATGGTGCGGCTTCGGCCGACGAAGGTCGAGATAGCGGAAGCGCAGGCGCGTCTCTTCCGCCGCGTTGATTTCGTCTTCGATCGGGAAGGGAGGCGTCTTGGCGTTATTCAGAATGTGCAATTTCGCCGCCACGAGCTCCACTTCCCCGCTGGACAATTCCGGATTGGCTTTCTGCCGCTTGAGGACCTTGCCCTCGACGGCGACGACGAATTCGCCGCGTGCCTGCTCGGCTTTGGCGTGCGCCGCAGGCTGCGTCTCTTTGTTGAAGACTACTTGGACGATGCCGGTGCGGTCGCGCACGTCGAGAAAGAGCAGATTGCCCAGGTCGCGGCGCCGCGCCACCCAGCCCATCACAACAGCTTCTTGTCCTTCGTGCTTCGCGCGGAGCTCGCCGCTGTAATGTGTGCGCTTCAAGTTTCCCAGAAAGTCCAGCACGGTCCCTGACCTCTCAAATCTCTACCATCGTCATGCTGAGCCCTTCGACAGCGCTCAGGGTAAAGTTCCGCAAAGCATCTCCACTCATCATCACGCGGGGCGTGTCCGACGTTCGGATCCTTCGGCCATCCTGGCCGGATGACCTCAGGATGACCCCGCTTTGCTTTTGCGCAAGTGCTCGATCAATGCGGGCGCCGGCAATTTTAGCTGCGAGCCGTCCGCCAGCGTCTTCAACGTCCACAAGCCTTCGGATACTTCATTATCGCCAAGGATCAGCGCGTGTTTCGCGCCGAGCTTGTCCGCCTGGCCGAGAGCTTTGCCGAATTTTTGTTCTACCGGCGGCAGCTCAACACTGAAGCCCGCTTTGCGCAGATCTTTCGCCGCGCGGATGGCGGTCGCGTGAGCTCGTTCACCCATCCAAGCAATGTACACGTCGCGGCCCGGCTGCGCAGGTGCTTTCCTGCTCTCCTGCAACGACAAGATCAGGCGGTCTTCGCCGATGGCAAACCCAATGCCCTTGGTTGGCGGCCCGCCAAGCAATTCTACCAGCCCGTCGTAGCGGCCGCCGCCGCAGACGGCATTTTGCGAGCCCAGTCCCTGCGCCGTGATTTCAAAGGTCGTGCGCATGTAATAATCCAGCCCGCGCACTAGCCGCCAATTCTCCCGGAAGAACACGCCACGCATTTCAAGTTGACGTTTTACGGCCGCGTAGTGCGTCGCGCAGGCTTCGCACAGGTGATCGGTGATACGCGGCAGCGTGGCGATAGTGCCCTGCTCGCTTTCGAGTTTCGAATCGAGCACGCGCAGCGGATTCGTTCGAATCCTCCGCTGGCTGTCTGGCCCGAGCTTGTCTTTCACTTTCAGCAGCTCCGCGCGCAGCAATTCGACGTATTTCGGCCGGCATTCGCGGCAGCCGATTGAATTGATGTCCAGCTGCACGCCATGCAATTCCAGCCGGTCGAAAAACGTCATGACCATTTCAATCACTTCGGCGTCGATGGCCGGTGCGTCGCTGCCGCCCAGCACCTCCGCGCCGATCTGATAAAACTGCCGGTAGCGTCCTCTCTGCGGGCGCTCGCGCCGGAACATCGGCCCGATGTAATACAGCTTGACCGGCTGCGGAAGCTGCTGCATCCCATGTTCGATATACGCGCGACATACGCTGGCGGTGGCTTCTGGACGCAACGAAATAACATCGCCAAACCTAACCTGACGGACGGCATCTTTTAACTCCGCCACTCTCGGGAGGATTTCGCGCTCACCTTGGTATCCAAAAGCCTGAAGATTGGCGGTAAGCTCGCGGGCCATTTGCAAGGTGCGTTCGTTCTCAGGAGTTTTTGGGATACGTCCAGCCTCGAATGCCTTTTCCGCGGCCAAAATGAAATTCCCAACGCGGTCCAGGAAATCTATGAGCGCCTCTCCGGTGGCCAAGGAAGCAACATTTGTCACCACTGCGGTTCGAAGCTCAACAAGTTCAGTTGCTTCGTAGTCCTCGAATGTGTACATCTCTTTTGAAACGACATCGGTATCCAGGCCGATGGAGCGTGCAAACAACTCGGTCGGCTCGAAGATGGGGACACGGATTGCGCCAAAGCCGAAAGTGGCAAAGACTTGGTTGGCGGTTTGCTCGACATGATTCCAGAGCGCCGTCTCTGGCGGCAAGAGATCGCGGGTGCCGCGGATGGCCTGAAACTTGCGCCGTTCTTCCTTTTTGGCTGCGCCTTCGCTCACTCGGTGGGTTCCTCGCGATAGATATTTTTATAGCCGACGTAGCGCTGGGCGTAGGAATCGATCGATGCCTTGTCGATCTCGGTGAGCGCACGCCTCACTTTTCCTGGCGAGCCCATGACCAGGCTGCCGGCAGGAATCGCAGTTCTCTCGGTGATCAGTGTACCCGCCGCGACGATGCTGCCCGCGCCAATGGTCACGCCGTTCAGAATGACCGCGCCCATGCCGATCAGGCAGCGCGACTCGATGGTGCAGCCATGCAGCGTCACCGAATGGCCGACGGTGACGTCATCGCCGAGGATCAGTGGCCGCTCGTCGCGCATGACGTGTAGCACCGAGCCGTCCTGAATGTTGGTCCGCGCGCCGATGCGGATGTAGTGGACATCGCCGCGAACCACGGCGCACGGCCACACGCTGGAGTCCTCGCCAATCACAACGTCGCCGATGATAACGGCTGCGGGGTCGATATAGGCCGAAGCGGCGATTCGCGGCCGCTTGCCGCGATGGGGCCGGATGTCGGGTGGTCGTGCCAATCGTGTCCTTTTCCCCGGTCTACCTTCGTCTCAGCCGCGAGCGGTGGCGCTATCTCATTGTAGGGGCACGATATATTGTGCCCCTAGGGGTGGACAAAGCCCCGCCCTATAGAAGACTTGGCGTTTCCCGGATCACGTCAAGATATCATCCGCGTTGCCCGACTGACAAGGAACCGCGGGTACGGCTCTGGACGGCGCGCCACAACTGCGCCATCATCGCCTGGTGGAAACGCACTGCGCAAAGTGCGGCGCGACGATGACCTGTCGGCCGGAAGGTGGCTGTTGGTGCGCGGAATTGCCGCACCTCCCGGTGCCGGCCGATGAGGAGGGATGCCTGTGCCGGAACTGTCTCTGTGCCAAGATGGAGGCATCGCTCGAGTCCGACCATGGAAAAGAAGCGTGAGCCTTCAATCGATCTGAACCGCCGGGCCGCCGGAAGTGCCAGCCACTTCGTCCAGTCGCGCGACCACCGCGCGCGCCAGCCTGTAGAGACTCTTCGCACCTGCGGCGTCTTCCCCGAGCGCTGCCACGGGCTTCCCGGTGTCCCCACCGATGCGAATGCGCGGATCGATTTCAACTTCGCCAAGGACCGGCACACCATAGGCCAGCGCCGTTTTCGAGCCTTCGCCGTGGCCAAAAATATCCAATGACTTGCCGCAGTGTGGGCAGGAGAACGTGCTCATATTCTCGACCACGCCGAGCACTTCCACGTTTACCTGGCGGAACATTTCGATGGCCTTGCGCACATCGGCGAGCGCCACCGTCGATGGAGTGGTGACCAGCACAGCGCCGGTAACGGCAACCGTCTGGATCAGTGTCAACTGCACGTCACCGGTGCCCGGCGGAAGATCAATGATCAGATAATCCAGCTCACCCCATTCCACGCTGCGCAGGAATTGTGTAATCACGCTGTGCAACATCGGCCCGCGCCAGATCATGGGCTTATCACCGGGGTTCAGCAGGCCCATGGAAATCATCTTCAGCCCCTGCGATTGGACAGGAATGATGCGCTTATCCTGCGTGGCTTCCGGCTGCTGCGTCGCGCCCAGCATGATCGGTACGTTGGGCCCGTAAACGTCCGCGTCGAGCAAGCCGACGCGGTGGCCCAGCTTCGCCAAGGCCAGTGCCAGATTCACGGCGACGGTGGTCTTGCCGACGCCGCCTTTGCCGCTGGCAACCGCAACGAGATTCTTCACGCCGGGGATCGGCTGACGTTCCGGTGTTGGTTGCGGTGCTGGAGGCATGTGGTTCTCTTTTCTCGGATGCGTCAGACGTTAGCACCGTGGCATTTCTTGTATTTTTTTCCTGATCCGCAGGGGCACGGATCGTTGCGGCCCACCTTCGCGCCAACCTTCACAGGCTTCGGGGCTTCGGCCTGTGCCGGGCCGGTCTGATACTGCAACTCTTTTTGCTGGCGCTGCTGGCGGCGCTCGATTTCCCGCGCAACGGCGGGCAAATGCTGCGGCTCTCCCGCGCGCGCTGCGGCGCTGGCGGCGACGGCATCGGCGCGAGGACGCGTTGGTTGCGGCGGAGACGAAGGTTGCGGCGCGCGCTCCGGAGGCGGCTGTTCGCCCTGTTGAACCTGAATGTGAAAGAGATAGCGGATCGTTTCGTTATCGATGCGCGCCATCATGTCTTCAAACAGCGTGAAAGCCTCTTTCTTGAACTCTACGATCGGATCTTTTTGGGCGTAGCCGCGCAGGCCGATGCCCTCTTTCAAGTGGTCCAGCGAGAGCAGGTGGTCTTTCCATTGCGAATCGACCACGTCGAGGATGATGCGGCGCTCGAGCCAGCGCATCAAGTCTGCGCCGAACTGTTTTTCTTTTTCTTCGTACCGTTTCGTGACGGCTTCGGCCGCGGCGTCGGCAAGCTGGTCGTGGCTCAGCGTGCTCGGATCGGCACCCGCCGCCTTCATGTCGATGCCGAACTGCGCGTTGCTCTCGGCGAGGAATTGCGTGGCGTTCCATTGATCGGGATGCTGCTCGCGCGGGCAGAAGGTATCGACGAGCTCGCGCACAACGTCTGCCGCGATGCCCAGGACGTAGTCGCGCTGGTCCTTGCCTTCCAGCGCTGAGCGGCGAATCGCATAGATCGTCTCGCGCTGCTTGTTCATCACGTCGTCGTATTCGAGGAGGTGTTTGCGCGCGTCGAAGTTCTGCGCTTCGACTGATTTTTGCGCATTCTCGATGCGCCGAGAGATCAGTCCCGATTCGATTGGCACACCTTCGGTCATGCCCAGACGGAACATCAGCGCTTTCACGCGTTCGCCGCCGAAGATGCGCATCAGGTCGTCCTCGAGCGAGAGGTAGAAACGCGAGGAACCCGGATCGCCCTGGCGTCCGGCGCGGCCTCGCAACTGGTTATCGATGCGCCGTGCCTCATGGCGTTCCGTGCCAAGGATGTGCAGCCCACCGAGCGCGACGACTTCGTCGTGCTCGGCTTTGCACTGTTCGGCGAACTGCTCGTAGACCGGCTTCCACTGATCGGCCGGCACTTGAAAAATCTTGCCTTCGTTCTGGAAGAGCACCATGGGGGCCGCCGGCGCGGCGCCATTGCCGCCGGCAGGATCCGCCCCGATCACCGCCGGAGCCGCCGCATAAGGCATCGCCAGCTTGTTTTTCAGAAAATGGTCGCGAGTCATCTGCTCGGGATTGCCGCCGAGCAGAATGTCCGTGCCGCGGCCGGCCATGTTGGTCGCCACGGTGACCGCGCCTTTGCGCCCGGCCTGGGCAACGACGCGCGATTCGCGCTCATGCTGCTTGGCGTTCAACACCTGATGCGGGACGCCACCTTTCTTCAGCAATTCGGCGATGGCCTCGGACTTTTCGATGGAGATGGTGCCCACGAGCACGGGCTGGCCCCGTTCGTGATATTGGCGGATGCCGTTGGCAAGAGAGTTGTCTTCCTGCAAGATGCCGTTGACGACGGCCTCAAATTTTTCTTTCTCCGTGCGGTACACGACGTCCGCAGACTCGATGCGGATCAACTGGCGGTTGGTGGGAATGACCGTGACGTCCAGATTGTAAATCTTGCCGAACTCCGCCGCTTCCGTTTCCGCTGTACCGGTCATGCCCGAGAGTTTCTTGTACATGCGGAAATAATTCTGGAAGGTAATCGTCGCGAGCGTCTGATTTTCGCGCTCGATCTTCACGCCTTCTTTGGCTTCCACGGCCTGGTGCAAGCCGTCGGACCAGCGGCGGCCGGGCATCTGGCGGCCCGTGAATTCATCGACGATGATGACTTCACCGTCTTTTACGACGTAATCCACGTCGTGCTTGTAGAGCGTATGGGCCCGCAGCGCCTGATAGACATGGTGCATGATGTCGATGTTCGCCGGATCGGACATGTTGGTGAGGGAGAGGAGGCGTTCGCACTTGGCAAACCCCTCTTCGGTGAGCGTCGCGGTGCGGTGCTTCTCGTCAAGCGTATAGTCGATGTCCTGAATCAGTTTAGGAATAATCTTGTCGATCTTGGCGTATTTGTCAGTGGACTCTTCCGACGGCCCGGAAATGATCAGCGGGGTGCGCGCCTCGTCGATGAGGATGGAGTCGACTTCGTCGACGATGGCGAATTGGTGTCCCCGCTGCACGCATTGCGCCAGGTCGTACTTCATATTGTCGCGCAGGTAGTCAAAGCCGAATTCGTTGTTGGTGCCGTACGTGATGTCTGCGCCATACGCCGCCCGGCGCTGGTCGTCGTCGAGATCGTGCACGATCACGCCCACGCTCAATCCTAGCGCACGGTAGAGCGGGCTCATCCATTCCGCGTCGCGACGCGCCAGATAGTCGTTCACCGTGACGATGTGAACACCTCGCCCGGCCAGCGCATTCAGAACGGCCGGCAGCGTGGCGACAAGCGTTTTGCCTTCACCCGTTTTCATTTCCGAGATTTTGCCTTCGTGCAGGACGATGCCGCCGATGAGCTGCACGTCGAAATGCCTCATGTTCAGGAAGCGGCGGCCTGCTTCGCGGACCAAGGCGAACGCCGGCACAATCGCGGGCTCTAGCGCCTTCTGCAACTGCTCTTTGTAAGCGGGCTCCGCCGGATCGGCTTCTTTCAACTGCTCCTGCACCTGGGTTCGCAGCTCCGCAAAACGCGTTTTGAGGCCTTCATCGCTCAGCGATTGCACTTCGGCTTCGCGTTCGTTGATGGCCGCGATGACGGGCCGCAATTTCTTGATGTCGCGCTCGTGCTTGGTGCCGATAAACCGAGCGACGATCTTGTCAATGAACTTGGCTAGATCCATGAAGGGTGTTGCCGTCTCCTGACGGTTCTCCGCGTGCTCGCTTCGACTGGGCAGTACGATCTCGTCGCTGCAACATCTTATTCTAACTGGTTGGGTGCGCCAGCGCCAAGAACCACGGCGTAAGCTCTGGCGGGGCAAGAGAATCGCTATCGGCGCGGGTGAATGAGGGTTACTTGGAAGCTGCTACGCCAACGGGTTCGGGAGTGACGTCGCTTTCGACGACCGCGGGCCCGGTAGGTTGCAGGCTACCCGCGAGGAGCCGCCGGTACTTGCTGCGTTCCTCCAGGTTCATGTCCACGATCTCGAAGGCCATGTCCTGGGCGCGGTAATCGCGCATGAGCGCGGTGGCCTGCAGGTTACGCATGCCGACCTGCAGCTTCAATTGCACCTGCGTTCCAGGGGGGAGGTGCCGGCTGATGGTGGCCACGCCACCGCTCAGGCTCGCGGTCTTGATCTCCAGGGAGCAATTCTCCGTCAGGTTGATGCTCACGGCCCTGACCGGCTTCTGCAGTCGCACGCGCGTGTGCCGGCGCTG
>Ga0066709_100004875_pt1 | contig 10858 bp, 9 predicted proteins | sample GraSoiAngelo_158_FD_79665 | JGI IMG/M metagenome (GOLD analysis project Ga0066709, IMG submission 79665) | Grasslands soil microbial communities from the Angelo Coastal Reserve, California, USA - 14_1009_16_30cm | ecosystem: Environmental > Terrestrial > Soil > Grasslands | place: USA... | reverse complement strand
GAGTCGAGGCTGACGAGCACGGGCTCGAACGGCACGAGATCCCAGACGTGATATGCGCCCGCGGAATCGGTCTGGGCGGCCAGCGTCCCGACGAGGACGCGCGCATTGGCGACCGGTGCCTCGCCGATATCACGGATGCCGTTCGCGTTCACGTCCATGAACACGCGGCCCGAGAGTCCGGAGCGCTCGAGCGACGGACCGGGAGCGACGCCGAGGCGCTCCGTGCGACGGTCCCACAGGACCGAGCCCTGCAGGAACTGGGTGGCGCTGACGGGCTGGCCGGGCGGAGCGAGCACGGCCGTCACGGCCCGCAGCGCAGAGAAATTCGACGTCACCGTCAGGCTAAAGGTGAGCCCGTCATCGCCGCGAAGCCAGTTCGCACCGATCTCGAGGCGCACCCCCTTGGCGACGGGGCGAGCGGCGAAGGCCGACCAGGAGACGAGCCCGGCCTGGCGCTCGATCTCGGTCGTGCCGCGCAGCAGCACCTGACTCAGGAAGCCGCCCCAGCGGGGCCGCGGCAGCATCAATGCGCTCATCCCGACGAACTCGCGGTCGCCGCCAGCGGCCTGCCCATGTTCCGTACGCACGTACGGCAACAGGCGGATGTCGTTCGTCTGTAGCGACGCGCCGAGTCGAGTCCGGGTGAGCGCACCGGCAGCGGTGCTGATGCGCTCGACGCGGCCGTCGAAGAAGAAAAACCCGTGGCTCGTTCTGGGCCGCACAAATCCGGTCAATGTCCACTGCGCGCGCCGGCCAGGGACGGCCAGGACCGAAGCCGAATCGCGCTCGAAATGCACGTACTCCGCTTCCACGCGCAGATCCACGGACGGCTCGTAGCGCAGCGCGCCACGCTCGAGTCCCGCGCCCACCACCTCACTCTGAATCGCCCACGCATTGCTGGGATTCCCCACCACCGTGGCGTACGGGTGCGTCCGGTCGGGCAAGGAATCCCGCCAGTACTGATCGAGACCACCCTGCACCGTCCAGCGACGCGTGGCGCCGTAGCGCAGATCGAGACTCGCCGTGGCATCGCAGATCACCGTGGGCTGCGGGCAGCGGCCGCCGCCCAACCCGTATTCGAAGCGATGGGCGGGAAGCAGCTCGCTCAACACCCGGTACGTGCGGTTGAACTCGCGGATCTCGCCGAACGGCCCGTACGCGACGAAATCGACCGGATTCTCGCCGTAGCGCACGGGGAGATCGATCGCGAAGCCGCCCGCGGCATTCGCCGAATCGAAGGCGACCAGATCACCGCCGCGGTACGCCTCCACCGACCAGCCCGGCTCGAGACTGCCGGCGTAGCGCAGCGACCCGATGAGCGACGGGCGAACGAATGGCGCGTTGGTGAGCGAGACGCCTTCGAGCGCACGCGCGCGCGGGCCGGTGGACGCGACATCGCCCAACCGCAGCTGCTTGACCCAGCGGTTCTCCCGCCAAACGCCGGTCCACGACCCATCGACATGAACCCGGCCCTGGTCCGCCGGTCCGACACTCTGCCCGAGCATCTCCAGCGAGCCACCCCCGACATCGGCGCCGAGCCCAAACCCGTAGGAGGATCCCGCGAGCGGATCCGACGACGGCGCAAACAGGGAGTAGTCGATGACGACACCGTCCCACGCCGGACGCTGCAGGCCGAATGTCAGATCGGGGCGCAGCCCGTCGGCACGCCGCAGATACGCGTCGCGCGCGGCCTCACGGCGCAGGCGTCCGGCGATCGGCAGGCTGCCGGGATCCACGACCGTCGCCGTGAGATCGGACCAATCGACCGCGAACATCACGCCGAGCAAGTCGCCCAGACGCTCGCTGCCGACGTACAGCTCCGGAGATTCGAACCGGATGAACTCGTGCTCGATGTGAACGCGGTGGTCGCCATATTCCATCGAGTCGCTGCGCGGATCGATGATGATGCGGCGGTTGCCGGGATCGACGGTCGCCTCAAGGCGGCCCTCCGGCGTGAGGCGATGGCGGATCTCGACGAGCTGGAAGAATTGCGACAGCGGCAGCAGGACCTCGGACCGCACACGGTACCCTTGCACCGTCGTCCCGGTGATACGGCCGATGCGCAGATCGATGACGACTGGTTCCGGCGTCGTATCCTGGGGCACCTGGGGGGGGGCGGTATTCAGGGCCGCCACGAGCGGGAGCACCGCCCCGAAATGGAGCATGGGCTACTGGTAAATCAGCGAGACAATGACGTTCCCCTGGTAAATCCCCGGCTTCGCTGCGGCCGCGGGGTTCACGGTGCCGCCGATCCAGATGTACATGTTGAAATTCGGCGGTGGACCGAGACGACCCACGGCACCCGTCGCGGGGTTGAACGTGGTGCCGCCGGTCGGATCGTTCGTCGCACGGCGCCAGATCGCCGACGTCGCGTTGAAGGAGATGGGCATCGTCGAGCCGGGCAGAGCCTGAATGTTGGTGAGCTGCGTCGGCAGCGTGAACCTGATGATCACGAATGCATTCCCGCTACCGCTGACCTGCCATTCCCCTGCAGTCGCCGCCGTGGGCGCGATAGTCGTTGCGACTCCCTTGATGACCGTGCCGAAGTTCAGGTCGCGCAGCGTCGTGATCGTCATCCCGACGGTCACGATGACCGCGTCGGCGGAGACGCTCGCGCCGGCTTGCGCGGAGACACGCCCGCTCAACCCCAGGTACATCGCGACCAGCAGCGCCCGTTTCACGGAACGACCAGCTGCACGGAGTCACGGACTGCGGGAGCCTTCAGCACGACCGCGGGGTCGAGATCCTCGCGCTCGGTGACCACCTCGTAGCGCAGCCAATACCGGCCGCGCGGCAGCCGCGGCGGCGCGACCACGGTCGCGAGGCGCGGCTCCATCGTGAAGTAGACGCCGATGGGTGAGGTGTACGAGGCGCGCACCGCCCCGGTGGAATCGACCAGCGTCTCGCGAATCATGCCGATGAAGGCCGCATTGCCGCGGCGCTCGAGCCGGCCCCAGGTAACCAGCGTGTCGCCCATGAGTTGGGCGCGGACATGCGACAAGCCGACGCCCGTCGTGACGGGACCTTTGCGATAATTCACGCCGATGATCGTGCGCACTTCCAGCGTCAGGCCGACCCGAATCGCTGTCGTATCTCCGACGCCGGTGATCGGCACGTGACCGGCCTGCGCCGCGATCACGAGACGCAACCAGTATTCCCCGTCGACGAGCCCGACGGGCGGGCGAGCCAGCAAGCGGACCGTCTGGCGCTCGCGCGGCGCCACGGTGAGGCGCCGGGGAAAGGCCTGAATCCACGCCAGCGCCGAGGGCAATGTCGAATCGGGCGCGTCGACGGTGCGCAGCGCAATCGATCCGGTCGAGTCCGTCACCGGATAACCGAACAGCGTGGAGATGGTGACTTCGACGGGCTCGGTGCCCGGATTGTAGAGCAGGACGGAGCCGCTGCGCAGGCGGTGATCGATGAAGACCGCGTGTGGGGCGACCATCACGCCCTGGGCGGCGAGCGACGCGCTGCCGAGCGCCAACACACCGGCGACGCCGAGGGCGCGCATCACGGCAGCACCGTCACGTTGAGAATGATCGTCGCGGTGTATGAGCCGGCGCGCTGGTTGGTCACCGCATTGGCGGTTGCCCCGATGAAGACCGAGGCGCGGCCATTGGTCGGAATCGCCGCCGTGAACGGCTGCTTCGGATCGAATCCCACTTGGCTCCCAATGGCCTGAGTTGCCGAATAGCCGGCGTCACTCGATCCGAAAACGAGGGGCATGAGCGCGCCGCTCGGACCGGTCATCGTCAACGGCAGCACGAACGACAACAACACGTTGCCCTTCGGACCCTTGATGTCGAACTGACCGCTGTTCGCCGGATCGGTGCGTAACACCACGCGTGGGACACCGGGCAGCACGGCGCCGAACGTCACGCCGCGCACACCGGTGACCGTCAGCGGCTTGCCCTGTGCCCCCAGCGGCACGGCGAACAGCATCGCTCCGATCGCGAACCACAATCCCTGTTTCATGCGTTGAGTGCGTCTGCTTGCGACAGCGCCGGCAGAGGAACTGGAGTCCCCTGCCGGCGCGCCATCAGCTCGACGCCAAGATCCTTCGCTTAGTAGACCACCGTCATGGTGATCGAACCTATGTAGACACCAGCCACCTGGTTCGTTGCCGGCTGCACCTGCGCGCCGACCCACACGAACAGCGCGCCGGTACCGCTGAGGGTGGGCGTCGCACCCGCTGCGGGCGAGAACGCAACACCACCAGCCTGCGTGGCGAGCAATGCATGCACGCCCGCGTAGCTGACGATCGGCATGGTGTTACCGCCGGACGACAGCGTTGCGGGGAGCGTGAACGACAGAGTGACGGGAGTGCTTGCCTGGCCCGTGACGTCAAAGCGGCCGCCGTTCGTGAGGTCGGTCGCAGGGACCGACTTGTTCACGCCCGGGAACACGTTCCCGAAGCTCAACTGCTGAGCGCCAATCACGTTGATCGGCGTCGCCACACTTGCCGTCGCCGTTATGGCGGCGTTGTTCGTCTGGGCCTGGAGCGCCGTACCCGTGAGGACGAGTGCGGCTACAACCAGGGACAGCTTCGTGATGCTGCGCATTTCGTTACTCCTGTCTTGGTGTCGAGCTATTAGTCAGCTGGAGTGCCATTCGGCTCCTCCATCATTCCGGAACCTCGCCAAGGCAAGGCCTATGCCAGACGCCAATTTCTTTGGCAGTGTCAAATTTTTTGACGAAATGGCTCGAAAAGGCGGAAGCCAAAATAGGACATTGACTTAGCTAACGCAATAGAGCGCCGGTGTCGTAATAGCTGACAGTTCGCGGGGCATGACGACGAGCGACAGAATCGTCTAACTACCGTTCACGTGATGTTTTAGCTCGTTACAATTGAACGGCACGTAGCCTGCCCTAGTGAGACCCAGAAATCAAGCGGTTCCTCACACAACGGAGCAGGCAATGCGGTTCGGTCTCGTGGCGGTCCTGATGGTTGGCGCGCTGATGCTGGTGGGCCAGAGTGCAGAAGCCCAAGCTCGTGGCACGGTGCAAGCCTCCGCGACCGTGGTCGACACCCGCCAGGGCTTCGAGGCGCTGTCGCTGGTCCGCCAGGCGGTTGCCGATTCCCGCATCGAGAGCGCGCATACTGTCGCGACAGTAGCTCAAGTCTCGGCCGCCCGTGCGTCGACTGATCCCCGCACCTTGGTCGTGACGGTCGATTACTCACGTAACTAACAGACGGCATAGACGCACGAGACGCAGCAGACGCAGCAGGTCTACCTAGACGCCGAACCGCTGGTGCAGCGCCGGCGGCATCAATCACTTCGCCGTCGGCGTTGAATACCGGACTCCCTGATGAGCCGCCCGTCGTCATGTCATCGAATTGAATGAGGTCGGGGGTTCGCGCATCGTGTACCGATGGACAATCTCGCCCACGCCCTGGTTGGTGCAGTGATCGGCCGCGCCGTTGCCGATCGTCATGTGCCGCGCGCCGGCGTGATCGGCATCGTGGCCGCCAACGCGCCCGACTGGACCGAGCTGTTCATCGGGCTTCCGGGAACGAGGGCCGATTATCTCGTGCTGCATCGCGGGATCACGCATTCCCTCGCCGCCGCGTGCATCGAGATCGTCGCGCTCACACTCCTAGTGGGCGGCGGCTGGCGTCTGCTGCGACCCCGTACGGCGCCGCCGTGGCACTGGCTGGCCGCCTGCATTGGCGCGGCGTTGGTGAGCCACCTCTATCTGGATTGGCAGGGCTCCTATGGGTGGCGCCCGTTTCTTCCCTGGAGTGGGACGTGGTATTACCTCGACTGGGTAGCGGTTGTCGATCCCTTCTTCTGGCTCGTCCCCCTGGTCGCACTCGCGTGGGGTGCCGAGCGCCACTGGATACCGCTCGCGGGAGCCCTAGTAGTAGGGGGCACGTTCACGGTCTTTGTGCTGCGCGCCGGTGATATCGTCGCGCGCTGGGTGCTCATGGTTTATGGCATCGTGTGCCTCGTCGCGGCGGTTGGATGGATCCGCTACTGGTTCGGACCGGTGGGCCGGCAACGCGCGGCAGCGTTTGCCGTGTTACTGCTGGCGCTCTACGCCGGTGCGCAAGGTATCGCGGGCGCCGAGCGCAAAGCCGAGATCCGTCGGACGGCGAAGCAGCGGTTTGGCACCGCGGCGTCGTGGGCGGCGCTCACGAACGTCGGACAACCGTTTACCTGGGAAGCCGTGTATGCCGGTGTCGATACGGTTGCGGGAGACGACTGGCGATTGTCGCGGAACCTGCGGAGTCCCGCCGTCGCACGCGCGCTGCGCGAGACGCGCGAGGGGCGCGCCATGGCGCAGTTCGCCCGGTTTCTGGTAGCCGAGGTCGACAGCAACACGATCTACCTGCTGGACGCGCGCTACGCGCGCGCGGCGCGTGACGGGTGGGCGGTGGTGCGGATTACGAAGAAGTGACCTCTTTGAACGTCAGTCCCGAGCCGCGCCGGTCCTTCAGTGTGCGGCGTTGGCGGAGTGATCGGCGCTCGACCCGGCCGCGTCGTGGGGCGAGTCCACGCCGATCCACCAGCACGTCGTCGTCACGGGTTCGCCGTTCCGCGATCCGGCGATCCAGCCCGGAGCGGCGTTCCGGCCGGACGCGCCGCTCGACGCGGTGACGCAGATCGGTCATAGACCCAATCTGCGACGTGCGCGTGATTCGTGCCAGCCGAACCGACTGGCTACATTTCTCGGCCGTGCAGACGCCCGATCGACGTGCTCCGACCAATGTGATGCCCGTCACTACGGCACCGCCACAGACACCGCCCGCCGGCCTGCTCGACGACGCGCTGCGCGCGTTGGAGCCGGCGTTCCGGTTGGACAATCTGGTGGCGCTGTCGTCGGACCGCGCGCTGTATCACGCGTGGGATCGCGTGCTGAAGCGCCACGTGGCGATCCGGGTCCACCTCGCCGCCGAGGCTCCCGGCCGCGCGTGGTTCATGCGCGAAACCGAGACGCTCGCGGCCCTCGACCATCCGGCGATCCGGCACGTCTATGCCGCCGGCGAGATCGCGACCTTCGCGTACCGGACGGCCAACTGGGTCGAGGGCGAAAGTCTGGCGGATGCGCTGCGGCGCGGGTCTCGCCCGATCCCGCAGTCGATGTCGCTGATTCGCGATCTGCTCTCGGCGCTCGAGCACGCTCACGCGCGCGGCATCATCATGCGCCGCATCGTGCCATCGACGCTGATGATCAACACCGGCGGCCAGGGCGTCATCACCGACCTGCGGTACTCCAACTGGTGCCTGCCCTATCTGGCGCCTCTTCAGACGGACGATGCCAATGCGGCGTACATGGCGCCGGAAGTGCGCGCGGGTGAAGCGGGCGAGCCGTCGAGCGACGTGTACACCGTGACGGCAAATATCTACGCGGCCCTGACCGGTCTCGCGCCGGATGTCGACCCGGCGAAGATCATTCCACCGACGCAGCTGCGGCAGGCGATTCCTGCGGCGGTCGAGCGTGTCATCACACGCGGGCTGTCACGCGTGCCCAAGGACCGCTACTACACGGCGACCGAAATGCTGGAGGACTTCGTGAACGACGCGGGCACCTTCCAGGTCCCGGCGGCCGCGCCCCTCGTGACGGAGTCGGGGTTCGAGCGGCGCCTGCGCCGCGCGCTGGGCGACGATTACGAGCTGCTGGAAGAAATCGGCGCGGGAGGATTTGGCCGCGTGTATCGCGCCCGCGACCTGGCGCTGGAGCGTGACGTCGCGATCAAAGTCCTGCATCCCGCGCTGATCACGGATCCCGGCGTGATGGAGCGCTTCCGGCGCGAGGCGCAGCTCGCGGCCCGGCTGCGCCATCCGAACATCGTCGCGATTCTCGACATTATGGGGCGCGCCGGACTCACCTGGTACACCATGGAGTACGTCCCCGGCTCCAACCTCGCGCAGGTGATTCACCGCCACGGCCCGTTCTCGCTCGACCAGGCGGAGCGATTGCTCACGGAGGGCCTCTCGGCACTCGAGCACGCGCACAGCGTGGGGCTGATTCACCGCGACTTGAAGCCGGAAAACATGCTGATCGAGCCCGACGGCCGGCTGCGAATCACCGATTTCGGACTGGCGCTCGCGTTGCGGGGCGGCGCGCGCTTCGGCGGGGCGACGTCCCGCAGCGGGACACCGCAATTCGCGGCGCCGGAACAGCTGCTGGGGGAACGCGTAGACCAAAGAGCCGACTTGTATTCCCTCGCCGCGGTCGCCTATTTCGCATTGTTGGGCAGGCCGCCCTTCAGTGGGAAGACGCCCGAGCAGATTCTCGCTCGGCAGGCGATCGACGACGTACCGCCGCTTACTGCCGAGCGTCGCGACGTTCCGCGCGAGCTCGAGGACGTGCTGAAGCGAGCATTGCGCAGCGATCCCGCTGAGCGGTTTCACTCCGCCGGCGCGTTTCAGTCGGCTGTGAGGGGCGCGCTGGGCGGGTTCCTGCGGCGATTGGCCGCGCTGTTCCGACCGGAGAGCTGACTAGCGGAGGAGCTTATGCGCCTGTGCTGCGGTTTGTTGCTCGCGTCCCTTGTTGCCTGCGGCTCCAGTACCGGATACGGTGGCAACCCACCGCCCCCGCCTCCCCCACCCGCGCCACCGCCCGCCCCCGGCACCGTGTTCGTCACGATCTCGGAATATCAATTCAGCCCTGATACGATCACGATCGCGAAGAGCACGCCGGTACGATGGACTAACTCGGGAACGGTCTCGCACACCGCGACGGCGGACAATGGATCATTCGATAGCGGCACGCTTGACGGGACAGGGACCGATCCCTATGGAAATCCGACGCAGGGCGGGAAATACGACCACACGTTCACGACGGCAGGGACTTTCACGTATTACTGCATGTTCCACGCGCAGATGCATGGAACGGTGATCGTCACCCCGTAGGCCTACCGCCAGCGGAAGATCTTCAGCGCGACCACGAAGCTGACGGCGCCCCAGACCACGACGATCGCCAGTGGGGCGCCCAGCGTCGGCAGGGCGGCGCCGTCGATCATCACCGCACGCAGCGCGTCGTTGAGCGCCGTGAGCGGCAGCGCTTTGACGAACGGAATCATCGCGTCCGGGAACCGGGCGTAGGAGAAGAACGTCCCCGAAAGAATCCACATCGGCAGCATCACGAGGTTCATCAACCCTGAGACGCCCTCGATCGTGCGCGCCCGGCTCGCGACCAGCAGGCCCAGCCCCGCGAACGCAAACGCCCCCAGGATCGTGATCCCCGCCAGGGTCACGACCGAGCCGCGCACGGCGACGCCGAACAACAGCCACCCGAACCCCACCAGCGCCACGACCTCGAGAATCAGAAAGACGAGCCGCGACAGGATGAAGCTGAGCAGGTAGTGGCTGCGCCGCATCGGGGTCGCCATGTAGCGCTTGAGCAGCTTCTTCTGGCGCGCCTGCACCACCGAGAAGCCGACCCCCCAGATCCCGCTGCCCAGCAGGTTCATTCCCAGGAGCCCGGGAATCAGGAAGTCGATGTAGCGTGATCCCGGTGCGACGACGCGGTCGTCGCGCACGACGGCGCGATCCCTGCGCCCCCGCGCGCGCTGCACGACGTCGTCGACTTCGAGGCGCGCGAGCCGGCTGTCGGTGCGGGTCGAATCGTAGCGGTACACCAGCGAATCGCCCGCCACCACGAGCAGCGCGACGCGGCCGGTGCGCAGCCGCAGGCGCGCCGTCGCCGTATCGAGCACGGCGGCAATGAGTCGCGGGGACGAATCGAGGGTCGCTGCGAGCGCGCTGTCGCCGGGCCCTCGTGCCACGCCGACCTGGAGCTCTCCCGGCCCGGTATTGCGGAACGCGAGGCCCAGCGCGAACGCGAGCACGATGGGGAAGCCGAACACCCAGAACACCGCTTCCGGCTCGCGGTAGAACTCGCGCATCCGCGCGAGCGCCAGCTGGAACATCGGATGCTCACGTATCACGGAGCTGCCGTCCGGTGAGCGCGACGAAGACATCGTCGAGCGTCGCGTGATGCGTCGTCAGCAGCGACAGCTCGAGCTGGCGCTGCTGCAACAGGGCGAGCAGCGCGGGCAGGGTGCGATGCAGCTCGGTGACGGTCAATGCGAGCCCCCCCCCGTCCGCCCCGGATCGCACCGCGGTCACGCCGCCCAAGTGCCGCAGCCGGTCGATCAGGTCGTCGGGCGTGCCTTCGCTGAGCGCGAACTCGACGACGTGCTCCGCGCCGAGCGTGGCGATCAGCTCGCGCGGCGTGCCGAGCGCGATGATTTTGCCGTGATCCATGATCGCAACGCGGTCGCACAGCCGCTCGGCTTCCTCCATGTAATGCGTCGTGAGCAGCACGGTGCCGCCCGCGGCGCGGAAGCGCCGGATGATTTCCCACAGCTGGCGCCGCGACTGCGGGTCGAGGCCGGTCGTCGGCTCGTCGAGGAACAACAGCTCGGGCTTGCTCACCAGGGCGCAGGCCACGGCCAGGCGCTGCTTCTGACCGCCGGAGAGCGTCACGACCCGCGCGTCGCGCTTCTCTTCGAGCTCGACCAGCGCGAGCACTTCATCCACGGTATGGGACTGTCGGTAAAACGAGCGAAACAGGGAGAGCGTCTCCCTGACCGTGAGTTTGTCGGCGAGCTGGGTTTCTTGCAGCTGAATGCCGAGCCGTTCGCGCAGCGCCCGCCCCTCCGCGCCGTCGCGCCACGGTGTGCCGAGGATCTCGACGGCGCCGCTGTCGGGCGGCGTGAGGCCCTCGAGGATTTCGATGGTCGTCGTCTTCCCCGCCCCGTTCGGGCCGAGCAGCCCGAAGCACTCGCCGGCACCGACCGTGAGATCGAGGCCGGCGACCGCCACGACGTCCCCGAAGCGCTTGGTCAGCGCGCGACAGCTGATCGCTACGATCGTGTCTTCTCTTTGTCTTTGTCTTTGTCTTT
>Ga0066709_100004874_pt1 | contig 10859 bp, 7 predicted proteins | sample GraSoiAngelo_158_FD_79665 | JGI IMG/M metagenome (GOLD analysis project Ga0066709, IMG submission 79665) | Grasslands soil microbial communities from the Angelo Coastal Reserve, California, USA - 14_1009_16_30cm | ecosystem: Environmental > Terrestrial > Soil > Grasslands | place: USA... | reverse complement strand
CGTCCTCGGGCGCGGCCACCCGGGCCCCCCCGACGATCCGGATCCGGATCGCTCGGAGCTCGTGGATCAGCGTATCGGTCAAGGCAAGGGCCTGCTCCCGCACGGCGTCGTCGACCCGGGCGGCGATCTCGACGTCGCTGAGGTCGCCGAGATCGCGCAGCAGGTCATGAAGATCGTCGGTGTGCCGGACCCGCCGCGAGGTTGGTGCCAACTGTTGCAACTCGAGCTCGACTTCGGCGACGACCTCGGGGTCGAGCAATTCGCGCAGCTCGTCGGCGCCCAGCAGCTCGCGAAGGAGATCACGGTCGAGCGCGAGCGCCGCGGCTCGCCGTTCGGCGAGCGGTGCGTCACCCTCGTACATGTAGACGGCGATCCAGCCGAACAGCAGCGATTGTGCGAACGGCGACGCGTGGCGGGTCTCGACCGGGACCATTCGTACGCGCCGCGAGCGCAGGTCGGTAAGCACTTGGCGCAGCGCCGGCACGTCGAACACGTCGGCGAGGCATTCGCGCGTCGACTCGAGCAGGATCGGAAATGCCGGGTAGCGCGATGCGACCTCGAGCAAATCCGCGGCGCGTTGTCGCTGTTGCCATAGGGGAGTTCGCTCTCCCGGTCGTCGTCGCGGCAGCAGGAGGGCGCGCGCCGCGGCTTCACGAAACCGCGACGCGAACAGCGCGGTGGCCGGCAGCTGCCGGACGACCAGCTCCTCCACCTCGTCAGGATCGATCAGCAGCTCGTCGGTGGGGATCGTGTCGACGGCCTCGGGGAGGCGCAGCACGATGCCGTCGTCACTCCACAGCACTTCGACCCGCGCGCCGAGCCGCTCGGCGAGCCGAGCCTCGAGCGCAAGGGCCCACGGCGCGTGCACCCGCGCGCCGAACGGCGACAGCACGCACACGCGCCAATCGCCGATCTCGTCGGGGAAGCGTTCGACGACGATCGTGCGGTCGTCGGGTAGCGCGCCGGTGGCGGCCGCTTGGTCGTCGAGATACCGAAGCAGGTTCTCGGTGGCCCGCTCGTCGAGGCCGTGCTCGTCGCGCAGGCGGACGCGTGCGGCGTCGGGTGATGCGGCGCGCAGTTCACGCGTCATGACCCCAAGCGCGCGGCCGAGCTCGAGTGGGCGCCCCGGTCCGTCGCCGTGCCAGAACGGCATCCGCGCCGACTCGCCGGGAGCGGGAGTCACGATCACGCGGTCGAACGTGATTTGCTCGATGCGCCACGTGGACGCGCCGAGCACGAACGTGTCGCCGGGACGGCTTTCGTAGACCATCTCTTCATCGAGCTCGCCGACGCGCGTTCCTTCAGGAAGAACGACGCCGAAGAGCCCGCGGTCGGGGATCGTCCCGCCGTTGGTGATGGCGACGCGGCCCGCGCCCTCACGCGCGCGGACGCGATGGCCGATGCGGTCCCACACCAGGCGAGGGCGCAGCTGTGCGAACTCGTCAGAGGGATAGCGCCCGGACAACAGATCGAGGACCGATGTGAAGGCGTCGTCGGAGAGCTCGGTGAAGTTCGCGGCGCGCCGTACGAGGGCGAGCAGCGCGTCGACGTCCCATTCGTCGACGGCGCATGCTGCTACGAGTTGTTGTGCGAGCACATCGAGTGGGTTGCGCGGGTAGCGCGTCTCCTCGACGAGCCCGGCGCGCATGCGCGGCACCACGACCGCGGCTTCGAGGAGGTCGCCGCGATACTTCGGGAACAGCTTGCCGCGACTCGGCTCGCCGACGTGATGCCCGGCACGACCGATCCGCTGCAGGCCCCGCGCGACCGATCCCGGCGACTCGACTTGGACAACGAGATCAACCGCACCCATGTCGATGCCGAGCTCGAGCGAGCTCGTGGCGACGAGGGCACGTAGCTCGCCGCGTTTGAGCGCATCCTCGATCTCGAGGCGCCGTTCGCGCGACAACGATCCGTGGTGCGCGCGAACGAGGTCTTCCTCGGCGAGCTCGTTGAGCTGCGCGGCCAGGCGCTCGGCCAGACGGCGCGCGTTCACGAAGATCAGCGTGCTGCGGTGGGCTCGGACGAGCTCGAGCAGTTGCTCGTGGACGTGCGGCCAGATGCTGGTGCGTGCGGGTCCGGCGGCGGCCGGACCGCTCGCCGGCTCTTCGAGGATCTCGCCCATCGCCGCGAGATCGTCGACCGGGACGATCACCTCGACGTCGAGCTCCTTGCGACTGCCGGCGTCGACCACGGTTACCGGGCGCAGAGTGCCGTCGCGTCCGACGCCGCCGAGGAACCGCGCGATCTCGTCGAGCGGGCGTTGCGTAGCTGACAGCCCGATGCGCTGGGGAGCATGGGCGCACCGTTCTTCGAGCCGCTCCAGCGAGAGCGCCAGGTGGGCGCCGCGCTTCGTGGCCGCGACCGCGTGGATCTCGTCGATGATCACCCAGCGGACGTTGCGCAGCGTGTCGCGGGCGCGCGATGTCAGCATCAGGTACAGCGACTCGGGCGTGGTGATCAGCAGATCGGGGGGTGTGCGGAGCAGCTGCCGGCGGTCCCGTGCCGGCGTGTCACCGGTGCGCACGCCGACGGTCGGCTCGTGGAGCTCGACGCCGAGACGGCGCGCCTCCCGCTGGATGCCCACGAGCGGTGCCCGGAGGTTGCGGTCGACATCGACCGCGAGCGCCTTGAGGGGCGAGACGTACAGGACGCGGCAGCGGGCGTCCGCCGGCGGAACCGGATCCGTGAGCACACGGTCGAGGGCCCATAGGAAGGCGGCGAGCGTCTTGCCCGAGCCAGTCGGTGCGAGCACCAAGGTGTGCTCGCCGTTGGCAATCGCCGGCCACGCCTCGTGTTGGGCGGGTGTGGGCGCGGCGAACGCACCGTCGAACCACGCCCGCACAGGGGCCGAGAACAGCGGCGGCATCTCGATACGGCCACGGTACTGGGCGCCTGTGACGCTCAACATCGGGCGATGAATCGGGGCTGCGCCGCGCAAGCCGGGGGCCTTCGATGTCGATACCTCACATGTACCGTGGTGCCGACCGGACCCACAGAGGAGTAGCCGACGAGTGGGAGGGGACGCGACGGACGGCTCCACCTCGGCGTCGTGGCCGGCGCCCCGCGCCGCCCCGCATCCCGCGCCGTCCGGTTTGCTCCGTGAAGGGCTCGCGGGCCTCGTGAGCGACCTGCTCGAGACCAGCGAGCGGCCGATTGCCCTGCTCGATCCGGATTGCCACTTCCTCTACGCGAACCGGGCGATGCAAGCGCGGCTCGAAGTGGACGCCGACCGGGTCGACCGTGTCACGGTCACCTCCCTGGTCGAAGCGGACGAGCTCGAGCGCGTCAGGAGCGAAGCGTGGCCGGCGTTGCGGCGCGACGGCGTGTGGGAAGGCCACGTCAGCGCCAAGGCGTCGGGCACCGAGCCGGAGATCATCGCGCTGACCGTGCGGGCGCACGCCGACGGTGATGGTCGGGTTCGGTACGTCTCGGTGATCGCAGAGGATGACCCCCCCGGCGTCGCCATGACCGCCGAGCTGGTCGCGAGCGAGGCCCGCTTTCGTGCGATGGCCGAACGCTCGCACGACCTCGTTGCCCTCTTCGTCGATGGTCGCTTCGCCTACGCCAGCCCGTCTCACGCGCGCGTGATCGGTTACCAGCCAGACTAGCTGATCGGCGAGCCACCGACCGACTTCATTCATCCCGACGACGTCGAGCGGGTGATGACGTGCTTCGAGGAGCAACTCCTCGGAGGTGCCCCGCAGGAGCCGGTCGAGTTCCGACACCGGCACCGCGACGGGGGTTGGGTGCACGTGGAGGCGGTGGCGACGAACCTCGTCGACGATCCCGCCGTCCGCGGCATCGTCGTGAACACCCGCGACGTCACCGACCGCCGCCGCGCCGAGCTCCTCGCCGCCGACCAAGCGCGGATCCTCGAGCGGGTTGCGCGCGGCGCTCCGCTGAGCGACACGCTCGCCGAGGTCGTGGCGATGGTGGAACAGTTCGTCGAGGGCGGGTGTGGCGCGATCGCGTTGCTCGACGAGGCCGCGCACTCGCTGCGGGTCGTCGCTGCGCCGCGTCTGCCGCCGGCCTGCGTCGAAGTGCTCGACGGCTACACGGCGCATCCCGCGACGGCTGCACGGCTGACGAGTCCCGGGCTGGTGTCCGATGTCGAGATCGCCGCACCGCGCGTCAGCGCGGCGTTGCGGGCCCACGGCTTCGAGAGCTGGTGGAGCGCGCCCATCCGGTCCTCGGGCTCGGACCCGATCCTCGGCGTCGCGATGATGTTCCGCACCGACGAGAAGGATCCGACGGAGGCGGACGAAGGTCTGCTCGAGCTCGCCGCCAACGTCGCCGCGATCTGCGTCGAGCGCACCCGGGCGGCGACGCAGCTCGAGCACCTCGCGCTGCACGACCCGCTGACCGGGTTGGCGAACCGAGCTCAACTCATCGACCGTCTCGGACACGCCGTCCTCCACCCCCGCACCGGCGGTCCCTACGGTGCGGTGCTCTTCCTCGACGTCGACCGGTTCAAGACCCTGAACGACCGGCTCGGTCACGCGGCCGGAGACAACTTGCTGCGCGAGATCGGCGCGCGGATTCGGAGTGCCACGCGGCCCGGAGACCTCGTCGCACGTCTCGGCGGCGACGAGTTCCTGGTCTTGTGCGAGGGACTGAACGATCCCGAAAATGCCGTCGAGATCGCCGGCCGTGTGCTCGACACCCTTCGCCAGCGGGTTGACCTCGGCGGTACCCAGACTTCGGTCACCGCGAGCATCGGTGTCGCGCTGTTCCAGGGCGGCGACCCCATGGACGTACTACGCAACGCCGACGCCGCGATGTACCGCGCCAAGGAACTTGGTCGCGATCGGTTCGAGCTGTTCGACGAGACCCTGCGCATCGAGGAACAGGCCCGCCGAGTGCTCGATGAGGAGCTTCGAGCGCTCGCCGAAGGTGACGTCGCGGGCGGAACGGTCGTCCTCGCTTATGACCCAATCGTGCAAATCACCACGCGTCACCTCGTGGGGTTCGACGTGCGCGCGAGCTGGGAGCATCCACAACGCGGAATCGTGCTGCCCGGCGAGTTTCTCGCCACCGCCGATGACGCCGCGGTGGCGGCGCTGCTCGCCGAGCGCGTGTGGAGTGATTCGCTGCGCCGGGTGCAGCGCTGGCGCGCCAGCCTGCCCGGCGCCGATGGGCTGGTCGTGGGCATCCCCCTCACGGTGCGCGAGCTGACCGACGTGCAAGTCGTCGATCGCGTCGCCTCGCTGTTGGCCGAGACCGAAACGGCGCCCGAGCACGTGCTCGTGCAGGTCGCCGAGAGCGCGCTCATCGAAGACGCCGCGACCGTCGAGATGTCGCTGCGCGCGCTGCGAGACGCCGGTGTTCGGATCGCGCTCGGAGAATTCGGCGCAGCGCATTCTTCGCTCTTGCACCTCGAACGATTCGCGATCGACGTCGTCCGAATCGACGCCGCGTTCATCGCCGGCATGCTCGACCGGCCGGGGCGGCTGGCGATCGTCCGCGCCGTGGTGGATCTCGCGAAGGAGCTCGGCATCTCGACGATCGCGGAGGGCGTCCGGACTGCCGCCGAAAGCGAGCGCCTCGGCGAGCTCGGCTGCGACCTCGCGCAAGGACCGTGGTACTCGCGGGCGCTCACGGGATCGGAGGCCGAGACGTTGCTCGCGAGGTCCGGGCCGAAGCTCGAGGTCGTGACATGAGCTCGACAATGCGCATCACTCCCGAACCGGCGGTGCTCGGTGCCACCGTCGAAGGCATCGATCTCCGCGCGCCGCTCGCACCCGACCGGCTGCGCGAGCTGCGGGAGGCGCTGGCGCACTTCGAGGTGTTGTTCTTTCCCGAGCAAGGCCTCGAGCCGGACGAGCAGGTCCGCTTCGGTCGCCACTTCGGCGCGTTGCAGGAGCACGCATCGCTGGACGCGCTCGAGGACTTCCCCGAGGTCGTGGTCTTCGACACCGCACAGAAGGCGCCGGTCGCGGAGATGTGGCACACGGACGTCACGTGCGCACCGCAACCCCCGATGGGATCGGTGCTGCAGCTCGTCATCGTTCCCGAGCGAGGTGGAGATACTCACTGGGCGAGCATGAGCGCGGCATACGACGCGCTCGACGATGCCACCCGAGCCCGCATCGATGGGTTGCAGGCGTTGCACCGCTCGTGGTGGCAGCCCGTGCAAGAGAGCGTCCATCCCGTAGTGCGTACCCACCCTGAAACGGGTCGCCGCGGCCTCTTCGTCAACGGACTGTTCAGCAAGCGGATCATCGGAATGCCCGACGACGAAGGCCGTGAGCTACTGAAATTGTTGTGTGACCACGCGACGCGCGAAGAGTTCACGGTCACGCACCAGTGGCGCGCCGGCGACATCGCGTTCTGGGACAACCGCTCTACGCAGCATCGGGTCGACAACGACTTCGGGGACGCACGCCGGCGAGGTCACCGCGTCGCCATCGACGGTGACGTCCCGCGCTGACGGTTGTATGGAACTCGCACCGGACGGCTTCCGGCGGCTCGTTGAACTGGCCGACGAGCTCGTTGCCATCGTCGACGAGTCGGGCCGGATCCTGTATGTGAACGAAACGACGGAACGGGTGCTCGGGTACCACCGGCGCGAGCTCGTCGACAAGGTCGGCTTCGACTTCGTGCACCCCGACGACGTCGCCGACGTCGCCGCCGATTTCCTGGAGGTTCTGAAGGCGCCAGGCACGCGCCGCCAGCGGGATGTCCGCGCGCGAGACGCGGAGGGGACGTGGCGCTGGCTCGAGCTCGTACAGACCAACCGAACCGATGATCCCGTCGTTGCCGGGGTCGTGGTTTCGTGTCGCGATGTCACCAAGCGGAAGCTGGCGACCGAGTTCCTCGCGCATCAGGCGCTTCATGACCCCCTCACGGGCCTCCCGAATCGTGTGCTGCTGCTCGACCGTCTCATGCAGAGCCTCGCGAGGGCGCCGCGCGACGAGCGCGCGGTCGCGGTTGTGTTCCTCGATCTCGACGGCTTCAAGGCGATCAACGACGAACACGGGCACCCAGCCGGCGACGCGTTGTTGACTGCGGTCGCGACGCGCCTGCGGACCTCGTTGCGAGCGGCCGACACCGTGGCGCGCTACGGCGGCGACGAGTTCGTGGTCGTCGCCGAGATTCATCCTGCCGCGAGCGCCGTCCTCATTGATCGAGTCCACGGCGTGTTCAACCGACCGTTCGGAGACGCCGGTTTGGCGTTCGACATCACCGCGAGCGGCGGGCTCATGATCGCGGTCGAGGGCGATCCCGAGGAACTCCTCCGCATCGCCGACGACGCGATGTACCGCGCCAAGGCCAACGGCGGCGGTCACATCGAAGTCGCGCTGCAGTCACAGTGATGCCGGAGCGTGTGGGCTACGCGTAGTGCGCCATGATCGCGTCGAGCAGACGCGGTGCGAGGTATCCCGGTCCGTCCCCGGAGAAGTGGTGACCATCGCCGGGACGCAGGACGACCCCGTTCACCTCAGTAGGGCACGGTGGTCCGCCCGGACACACCATCTCCGAGAGATCGACGAGAAACGTGTTCGCCGGATGCCGCTCCGCGTACACGCGCAGGATCTGATTCAGGTAGATGCCGGGACGCGCATCCGCGAGGGAGGGCGTGCCGAGCTTCTCACTGTTCGCCGCGGGCGGGAACGTGAAGAAGACCACCCGCGCGCCGTTCGCGGTGAGGCGATGGACCGCCTCGTCGATCAGCTCCAGCCACTTGGCGTCTCCGTCGAGAGTTCCGAGCCGGTAGCCGCGACCGTCGACGATGCGGTCGGCGCTCTCCCACGAGCTGAGCCACACGACGAGATCGGGATGAAGCGCGGCAACGCCGTCTTCGTGCGGCGGGATGTTCTCGTCACACGTCTTTGACCACGGCAGCGTTTGTGTGAAGTCGGGGCTACTGACCAGGCCGCGGATGAGCCCGCATCCCGGAGAGCTCCAGTCGGTGACTTCGATGCCGCGACCGCCGGCGACGAACTTCAGCGCCGGCGCGAGCGTGGAGAGCAGCGAGTCGCCGGCCAAGACGATCGACTTCGGCGGCGGCCACGACGGTGCCACCGTGGTTGTTGTCGAGGCCGCGGTCGACGCGACGGTGGACGGAGCCGTCGACGGCTCGGCGGCCCGCTTGCTGCTGGTGCTGTCTCCGAGCACGACCGCGGCAACTCCGGCGCCGATGGCGACCGCGGCGAGTCCCGAGACGATGATCCACATCACGCGCTTCGAGGGACGAAACCCCATGGATGCTTCGCAAAATACCCCTCCGCAGGGCGCCGAGGCTCGCGGGAGCCGCGCTACGCGGCGACGAGGTCCGCGTACTCGGGATGCTCGTCGTGGTCAGTGAGTCTGGAGGACTCCGTCGTCGCGGAAGTCGGCGAACAGACTCGCCGCGCCGGCTCCCAACAGCAGGTTCGTACCGGGTCCGGAGGCGACCGGAATAGTGATGTTCTTTATGTTTGCCGGGTCGAGCGAGAGTCCGAGCCGCGCCAGCCGGTACAAGTCCAAGATGCTCATATTGCGGGCGCGTACATGACGAGCGAGGATCGCGACGAGGCGCATCGTGCCCGCGGGCCCGGGGTTCTGGGCTCGCAGCGTCGCGAGCGCGCCGAGAATCGCGATGCCTTGGTTGTTCGTTCGCGTGATGTCGCCGTTGGCGAAGTTGTGCCGGTCACGCGAGAACCGCAGCACTTGGTCGCCGGTGAGGTGCTGAAGGCCGGGGTGGAACAACGCGCCGGAGTCGTTGAGGTCGTTCATTTCGAAGGGGACGTTCACGTCGATGCCGCCGATCTCGTCGACCATGCCGACGATGCCGGGGAAGTTGGTCGTGATCGCGAAGTCGATGTGGATCCCCATCATGCGCTCGAGCTGATCTGTGATCCCGGGGAGCCCATGGAGGGAGTGGTAGGAGTTGATCTTCCCGCCCGACGGTGCGGTCGTGTCGCGTGGGACGTCGAGCATGGCTGCCTGTCCGAGCGCGGGGTTTACTCCGATGACGTGGATTGCGTCGCCCAGCCCCGGATCGGCATCGGTGCGCGCGTCGTTGCCGAGTGCGAGGAAGAAGAACGGGCGATCGGGGAGACTGGGGTCATAGCGCGCGTCGGCCGCGCCCATGCCCGTGACCTGGAACCAGATTGTGCCTTGCGCCTGGGGCTGGCCGAGTGCGAACCACGTGGCCACGATCCCACCCGTCAGGAGGAGGGACGTGAGCGGAATGATCAGGAGTAGCCGCACGAGCGGACGGCGCCACATCACCTTCATTGCTTCTTCTTCTTCTTCTTTCCGCTCGCGGTGGTGGGCGGCGGGGTCGTCGTCGGTGTGGTGCCGGTGCCACGGCGTTGCACGTGGAGGTTCCAACCGGTGATGCGCCAGCCGCCCTCGACCGGGGCGAGCAGAAGCTCTCCCGTACGGCTGATCTCGAACTTGCCCTGCCGAGTACGGCCCTTCGCAACGAAGCCCACTTCGGCGCTCACGAGGACCGGCTTGCCGTCCGTATCGGCGAGCGCGGTAAGCGATACCGGGAAGGCGGCGAATTCGACCGCGCCGACTGCTCGGCCGAAGCCTTCGTCGGTGACAATTGTGCGCTCGAGGCCGTTGACCCGGTAGATAGCACCGAGGTCGAAGACTTCGCCCAGGTCGGAGGATGCAACCTTCCCCGTGCGCAGCGGCGTGATCATGGCGACCTCGACGTACCGGACGAGCTCGCTCTTTACCGGGTCGCGGACCTCGTCGGGAAACGGCGGCGACGACAGCGAAGCGGTTTCGAGCATCGCCCTTCCGATCTCGACGTCAATTGTCGTCTGCCGCGCCCTCGTGGTCGTCGTCGGCTTCGGCTTCGGCTTTGCCGCCTCCTTGTTTCCGCCGCCGCACGCGCCCGCGAGAACGGTCACCGTCACGAGTAACGCGACCAGGACCGACCGGGATCTCGGGCGCGGTTCGTGCACGGGCCGGGTAGGACGCATTGGGGCGTCAGGATAGAACCGCGCCTCCGCCGTGCTGATGTCGGGCGCCGGCCCCTCACCAGGACCGCGGTTTGCGCGGGTGCGGAGCGCGGTCGGGCCCTACGCTGGCCGGTCGATGGCAACGCCGGACGTGCGCAACGGTCGCGGCGACGTGTCCACGAACCTCACTTCGATCGAGCCCGTCGACGCTGGCGTTGACGTCGCCGTTGAGGTCGATCGCGACGACGGCCGCACGGGTTCCTGGCGTTCCTGTGTGCTCGCCGTATTACCGGCATGGATCACCGCGCGCGCGATCGTGCTCTTGTCGCTCGCCTTCGCCCGTTACCTCGTCGATCATCTCCATGTGACGGCGCCCCGCGCCGTTCGAACGGTTCATGCCGGACTGTTCGCGTGGGACGCGGCGTGGTACACGGACATCGCGCGCTCGGGGTATGAAGGCGTCGCGCGCCAGGGTCTGCGATTTTTTCCGCTCGTTCCGTTGGTGACGCGCGGACTGGCGTCGATCGGTTTCGGGACCAAACCGGTGCTGCTGATCGTCGCGAACGGTTCGGCGTTCGTTGCGGCCGTGCTCCTGTACCGCCTGGCTTGGTTCGAGAAGCGCGAGGGGGCACTGGCCCGACGCGCCGTCTGGCTGCTCGCGATCGCGCCACCCGCGTTCGTCTTCGTCATGGGATACGCCGACGCCACCGCCATCGCACTGGCGATCGGCGCGTTTTTCGCGCTCCGTCGCCGGCGGTGGGGCTGGGCGGCGCTGGCGGCCCTGTTCCTCGGCGCGTGCCGGCCGACGGGGTGTCTGCTCGCCGTGCCGGCGGCGATCGAGGCGGCGCGTGGGTTCTCGACCACGACATGGTGGGAGCGCGTCCAGCGCGGCGTGGCCGTGGTTGCGGCTCCCGCGGGCATGATGGCCTATCTCGGTTGGGTCGGCGCGCGGTT
>Ga0066709_100004873_pt1 | contig 10861 bp, 10 predicted proteins | sample GraSoiAngelo_158_FD_79665 | JGI IMG/M metagenome (GOLD analysis project Ga0066709, IMG submission 79665) | Grasslands soil microbial communities from the Angelo Coastal Reserve, California, USA - 14_1009_16_30cm | ecosystem: Environmental > Terrestrial > Soil > Grasslands | place: USA... | reverse complement strand
GTCTGGATGCGCGGCGCGAACTGGCTCAGCTGCTCGCGCGGGCTGCCGATCACGGCCGCCATGTCCGCGAGGATGGACTTGCGCGCGCCGTTGGCCTGGGTGAGCGCGTCGCGCAGGATCTCGAAGGTCACGCCGGAGATCTTGATGTCCATCTGCAGCGCGGTGATCCCGCGCTCGGTGCCGGCGACCTTGAAGTCCATGTCGCCGAGGTGGTCCTCAACGCCGGCGATGTCGGTGAGGATGATGTAGTCCTCGCCCTCCTTGATCAGGCCCATCGCGATGCCGGCCACGGGCCGCTTGATGGGCACGCCGGCGTCCATCAGCGCCAGCGACGAGCCGCACACCGACGCCATCGAGGAAGAGCCGTTCGACTCGAGGATGTCCGACACCACGCGGATCGAGTAGGGGAAGTCTTCGATCGCGGGGACCATCGGCGCGAGCGCGCGCTCGGCCAGCGCGCCGTGGCCGATGTCGCGGCGCTTCACGCCGCCGATGCGGCCCGCCTCCCCGACCGAGAACGGGGGGAAGTTGTAGTGGTGCCAGTAGTACTTTTTCGTCTCCAGGCCGAGCGTGTCGAGGCGCATCTCCTCCTTCAGCGTGCCGAGCGCGGTAACGCTCAGCGCCTGGGTCTGGCCACGGGTGAACAGCGCCGAGCCATGGGTGCGCGGGCTAACGCCCACCTCGATCGTGATGTCGCGGATCTCGTCCTCCGCGCGCCCGTCCGGGCGCTTCTTGTGAACCGCGATGTGCTCGCGGATGATCGACTTCTCGAGCGCCTCGAACGCGAGCTGCACGGCGGCGTGACGCTCCTTGGACGCCTGCACCTGCTCCTCGGACGCCCCCTCCGGGGGCGCGGGAGCGTACTGCTCGAGCACGGCCGCCTGCACCGCCAGCGTCGCGTCCTGGCGCTTGAGCTTGTCCTCCACCTGGGTCGCCTCGTCCAGCGCCTGGCCGTGCGAGCCGCGAATCGACCGCACCAGCTCCTCCTCGACGGGCACGGACTCGTGCACGATCTTCTCCTTGCCCGCCCGCTCGGCGAGCTCGCGCTGAAGCGCGCACAGCTTCTTGATCTCCTCGTGGGCGATGTCGAGAGCGTCGAGGATCTCGGCCTCGGGGATCTCGTTGGCGCCCGCCTCGACCATCAGGATGGCCTCCTCGGTGCCGGCCACAACCAGATCGAGGTCCGAGCCCTCGTCGGCATCCGAGAGGAGGTCCTCCTCTTTGGGATTGACGACGAAGTTGCCGTCGACCTTGCCGATGCGCACGGCTCCGACCGGCGCCGGGAAGGGGATGTCGGAGAGCATGACGGCCGCCGAGGCGCCATTCATGGCCAGGATGTCGTACGGATGGACGTGGTCGATGGACAGCGGGATCGCGACCAGCTGCGTGTCGTAGCGCCAGTGCTTCGGAAACAGCGGCCGCAGCGGGCGGTCGATCATGCGCGCGGTCAGGGTCGCCTTCTCCCCCGGCCGGCCCTCGCGCTTGAAGAACGACCCCGGGATTTTCCCCGTGGCGTACATTCGCTCCTCCACGTCGACCGTGAGCGGCAGGAAATCGACATCGCGCACGGCTCCGGCGACCGCGGTGGCGAGCACCATCGTGTCGCCCTGGCGCACCACCACTGCGCCTGAGGCCTGCTTGGCCATCCTGCCCGTCTCGAAGGAGATCTCGCTGCCCGCGATCTCTACCGAAACCCGCGTAACGGCATCACTGCTCATATCCACTGCCTTCCTGTTCCGCCCCGTTCACTCGGCGGTCCGTTTTTCGATCTTCAGTTGAACGCAACGAGCTTAGCGGACGCCTTGCCGCCCCCCGGCGTGCGCCGCGCGCGCGGCGCACTGCTCGCAGTGCGCCGCCACCGTTTACGCTCGGGCCGCTGGGCGAGCGGCCGTCAGAGCTGTGACCCCTTCGCGCAGTAGCTCGACCGGCGGCAGCTCCGCCGGCGAGTCCGCCTGAAAGCTCCAGCGCACGATCCCGTCGCTGCCGACCGCCACCAGCGCTCGCTGCGCGAAGCCGCCCTCGTGCAGAACGCCGAAGGCCGCGCAGGCGGCGCCCTTGGGCTCGAAGTCAGACAGCTGCTGGCTGCTCACCCCGAGCTTCTCGCGGAAGGCCTTCTGCGCCCAGGTGGAGTCGCAGGAGACTCCGTATAGCGCCACCCCCTGCTCGGCTAGCTCGGGCAGCAGCCCCTCGTACAGCTGCAGCTGATCGGTGCACACCGGGCTGAACGCGAACGGATAGAAGACCAGCATGCTGTGCTGGCCCCGCAGCTCGCGCTCGGTGAAACTCGATCCCTCCTCGCGCGCAAGCCGGAAGGCCGGCGCAGGCGTGCCGGGGGCGATCACGCTGATGGGGCGTGCCTCACTTGCGCAGGCCGAGCTCTTTGATCAGCGACCGGTAGCCCTCGAGGTCGGTGCGCTGCAGGTAGTCCAGGAAGCGCCGCCGGCGACCCACGAGCATCAGCAGGCCGCGTCGCGAGTGGTGATCTTTGCCCTGCTCGCGCAGGTGCTCGGTGAGATGGTTGATCCGCTCGGTCAGCAGCGCGATCTGCACCTTGGTGGAGCCCGTGTCCCGCTCGCCCGCGCCGAACCTGGCGGCTATCTCACGCTTGCGCTCACTCGTTATCGCGGCCATCGGCGCGGACACGCTAGCAGACGCCCGGCTACTCCCGGGCAGCGTGAACGTCGACCAGCTCGCGCGTGCGCTCGACGTCGCGACGCATCTGCGCGACCAGCGCCTCGGGCGTGTCGAAGCGACGCTCACCGCGAAGCCGCTGCAGGAACTGGAGGCACAGCTGGCTGCCGTAGAGGTCGCCCTCGAAGTCCAGCAGGTAGGCCTCGATCAGCTCTCCGCGACCGGTCTGGAACGTGGGCCGCACGCCGATGCTGACGGCCGCCGCGTAGCCGTTGGCGAGACAGGCGTAGACGCCGTGGCCGGGGCACGCAAGCGCCTCCTCGGGGATCAGGTTGGCGGTCGGAAAGCCTAGCCTCCGCCCGCGCTCGTCGCCGCACACGACCTCCCCGCACAGCTGAAACGACGCGCCGAGGAACTTGTTGGCCTCGGCCACGTCCCCCGCCAGCAGCAGGCCGCGGATGTGGCTCGAGGAGACGATCTCGCCATCGACCTCGAGCAGCGGGTGAACGATCGTGCTGAAACGCCGGTCGGCGGCGAGCATGCGGGCGTCGCCCTGAGCCTTGTGCCCGAAGCGGAAGTTCTCCCCGACCGCCACCTGCCTGGCCGCGAGCGCGTCGACGAGCACCTCGTCGACGAATTCGGCCGCCGAGCGGCTCGCGAAAGCGCCATCGAAGGGAATCACGATCAGCTCTTGCACGCCCAGCGAGGCGATCAGCTCGGCCTTGCGCTCGGGCCGGGTGAGGAGCTTGGGAGTGTGCTGCGGCGCGACCACCGAGACCGGATGCGGGTCGAAGGTGAGCACGCTCTCGGAGGCGTCGATCACCTCCCGGTGCCCGAGGTGCACCCCGTCGAAGGTGCCGACCGCCACGCTTGCTCGCTCGCGGCGCTCGACCTCGGGCAGGGCAACGATCTTCACGCCGCCAAAGCCTAGTGCGGTGGCTCGCCGGGCAGCATCGCAAGCGCGTCGCCGAGCGCGATCACGGGCGCGTCGGGCCAGGCTGCCCCGCGCCGGGGCGGCGCGACGGCGTCGCGCACGTCAAAGGGACCGATCGCGATGCGCCGGAGCTGCAGGCAGTAGGCATCGCCCAGGTCGGCGATGAGCGAGCGCACGTAGGTGCCGGCGGCGCACTCGATTTCAAACGCGGCCGTCGCCGTGCGAGCGGGCCCGCCGCCCTGCTCCCGCCACAGCTGCCGGAAGCGGTACACGGTGACCACGCGCTCGGGCATCACCAGCTGCTCTCCGCGGCGCGCGCGGCGGTAGGCGCGCTCGCCCGCGATCTTCACGGCCGAGTACACGGGCGGGCGCTGGCGGACCTCGCCTGTTGGCAGGTCGGGCGGGTCGGGGGGCAAGCGGCCGGTCTCGGTGATCTCGCCCTCGGTGTCGCCCGTGCTCGAGCGCGCTCCGAGCCGCGCAACCGCTTCGTAGCGCTTGGGCAGGTTCATCAGCGTGCGCTGTGCCCGCGTGGCCCGTCCCACGAGGATCAGCAGAAGGCCGGTCGCGAACGGGTCGAGCGTGCCGGCGTGACCCGTGCGCGGGCCGCCCAGCGAGCGCCGCACGGCGGCCACCACGTCGTGCGAGGTGGCCCCGGCGGGCTTGTTGATCAAGAGGACGCCGTCCACTGCGGCGCGAACGCGTCAGGCCGGCGTGACGGCGGCCTGCTCGCCGGAGCGGACGTGCAGCTGCGCGGCGACGGCTGCGCGCAGGAAGGAGATCAGCTCCGCGAGCGCCAGCCTCGTCGAGAAGCCCGCCGCGCGCCTGTGGCCCCCACCTCCCTGCGCCCTGGCGATCGCTGACACATCGACAACCTCGTCGGTCGCCCGCAGCGATACTTTGTGCTGGCCCTTGCGCTCCCCGGTGGTGAGCTCGCGCACGAGCACCGCCACCTTGGTTCCCTGCACGGACCGCAGCTGGTCGATGATCCCCTCCGAGTAGGTGTCCTCGGCGCCGGCCTGCGCGAAGTCCTCTGCGCTGAGCACGGCCAGCGTGATCGCGCCGCTGTCGAAGCGCTGCACGCGGCCGAGCGCGAGCGCGTATAGCGCGAGCTTCTCCTGCGGCACTTCCTCGTACAGCCGGCGGTAGACCCCGGGAACGTCGACGCCGGCCTCGATCAGGTCCGCGGCCATGATGTGCGCCCGCGAGCCCGTGTTCTCGTACATGAACCGCCCCGTGTCGGTGATCAGGCCCACATACAGCGCCTGCGCGACGTCTGGCGTGAGGCGCACACCAAGGTCGCGCGTGAGGTCCCAGACCATTTCCGCCGTGCACGAGGCCGAAGGATCGACGTAGTTCAGCGTCCCGAAGCGCGTGTTGTCGTGATGGTGGTCGATGTTGACCAGGTGCGCGCCGTCGCGCAGGACCCGTGCCGAGTTGCGGTCGATGTTGCCGCAGTCAAGGAACACGACCGTGCGCTGCGCGATGTCCGCGGGAGGCGCCTGGATCAGGCTCTCCAGGCTGAAGATGCGGTACTCGAGCGGCAGCGGCAGATCATCCGGCGCGATGAAAATCTCCGAGTGCTTGCCCAGCTCTTCCAGCAGTCCCTGCATCCCCACCAGCGACCCCAGCGCGTCGCCGTCGGGACTCTCGTGCGTGGCCAGCACGAAACGCGCGTCCTGGCGGATGTGCTCGAGAACCTGCTCGCGCGTCGCCGCGGCGGCGCCGACGTCGTTCATGACGAGCCGATCTCATCGATCAGCGCGTCCACACGCATCGCGCGATCGGTGGTGTCGTCGTAGCTGAACTCGAGCATCGGCGTGCGCTTGAGTCGCAGCTCGCCCGCCACCCGCGCCTGCAGGAAGCCATGCGCGCTGCGCAGCCCATCGAGGCTGGCCTCGCGCTGCGCGGCGTTCCCGAGCACGCTCACGTAAACGCGCGCGTGCCTCAGATCAGCGCTGGTCCTCACGTCGGTCACGGTTATGAATCCCACCCGCGGGTCTTTCACCTCTCCTGATACCGCGTCGCCGATCACCTGGCGGATCGCCTCATCGACGCGCCGCATCCGTCCGGAACCCATCCTACCCGCCCGCCCGGTGAGCCGGCCAGCCTTGAGCGCTCGCCTGCAACCCTGCCCGAGCGCCGCCTAGTAGCCGGCCGGCGGGCTCGACCTGACCCTGCTCTGCGGCGCTCCGCGCCGGCGGAGTGCGCTTCGATGGCGGAGAGCCCCGTCGATCAGGAGGTGAGCACACGCTCCTGCAGGCGCGTCTCGTACGTCTCGAGCACGTCGCCCTCGTGCAGGTCCTGGAAGTTCGCCAGCACGATGCCACACTCGAAGCCGCTCGCGACCTCGCGCGCGTCATCGGTGAAGCGGCGCAGGCTGGCGATCGTGGTGTCGTAGATCACGGTGCCGTCGCGCACGACCCGCACGCGTGCGCCGCGCGTGACCTTGCCCTCGGCCACGAACGCTCCCGCGATCGTGCCTACGCGCGAGGCGCGGAACAGCTGGCGCACCTCCGCCTGCCCGAGGGTGGTTTCGACCTCGGCCGGCTCCAGCATCCCCTGCATCGCCGCGCGCAGCTCCTCGATCGCACGGTAGATGACCGCGTAGGAGCGGATCTCCACGCCCTCGCGCTCGGCGATCGCGCGCGCATCGCCGACCGGGCGCACGTTGAAGGCAAGGATCACGCCGTCGGATGCGGCCGCGAGCATCACGTCGGACTCGTTGATGCCGCCAACGCCGCGGTGGATTATGTTGACCTTGACCTCCTGCTGGGGAAGCTTCGCGATCTCGTCCTCGATCGCCTCCAGCGACCCGGCCACGTCGGCCTTGATGACGAGCGCGAGCTCCTTGACGGCCCCCTCCTGCGCGAGCTTGAACACGTCCTCGAGCGAGACCTTGCGCCCCGAACGGCGCGCCAGCGCCTCCGTCTTCAGTCGGTTGGCACGCTCGCCGGCCAGCTGGCGGGCGCGTCGCTCGTGCTCGACCACGCGCACGATCTCGCCCGCCTCGGGCACGCCGTCGAAGCCCAACACCTCGACCGGCTGGCCAGGAGTCGCGCGCTTGACGCGCGCGCCGATGAAGTCGTGCATGGCACGCACGCGGCCGAAGTGCGCGCCCGCCACCAGCGCATCGCCGACGCGCAGGGTGCCGCGCTGGATCAGCACGCTCACGACCGGTCCCCGGCCGGGGTCGAGCTTGGACTCGATCACGGTGCCCGACGCGGGGGCGTCCCGATTTGCCTTCAGCTCCTCGAGGTCGGTGACCAGCTGAATCGTGTCCAGCAGCGCGTCCAGCCCCTGGCGGGTCTTCGCGCTCACATCGACGAACTCGATATCGCCTCCCCACTCCGACGGCTGCAGCCCTCGCTGCGTCATCTCGGTGCGCACCCGCTCGGGCTGCGCGCCCTCCTTGTCGACCTTGTTCACGGCCACCATCATCGGCACCTCGGCGGCGCGGGCATGGTCGATCGCCTCCTCGGTCTGCGGCTTGACCCCGTCGTCGGCCGCAACCACGATCACGGCCAGGTCCGTAACGCGCGCGCCGCGCGCTCGCATCGCTGTAAACGCCTCGTGCCCGGGGGTGTCCAGGAAGGTGATCTCCTTATCGCCATGGTGGACCTGGTAGGCGCCGATGTGCTGCGTGATGCCCCCCGCCTCGCCCGCGGCCACCTCGGTCTCGCGGATCGCGTCCAGCAGCGAGGTCTTGCCGTGGTCCACGTGCCCCATGACCGTCACCACCGGCGGCCGGTCCTCCAGCTCGCCGTCGGCGTCCGCGAACTCCGGTTCGAGGTCGACGTCGTCGGCGGCGTGGGCGATCTCGATCTTCTTGTCGAACTCGTCCGCCAGCACCTGGATCGCGTCATCGGACAGCGTCTGCGTCAACGTGGCCATCTCGCCGAGCGTCATCAGCTTCTTGATCACCTCTGGAACCGCCACGCCGAGGTACTCCGCGACCTCCTTGACCGTGGAGCCCGAGTTGACCCGGATCATGTCGGTCGCCTCCATCGCCGCAGTGTCGATCGGCGCGATCGTCTCCTCGTAGGTCCCGCGCCGGCGCCGGCCACGGCGCGGTCGGCGCTGCGGCAGGTTCGCCGGGCCTCCCTGCTGGCGCCGGGAGGCCTGGGAATCGATCACCACGCGCCGGCGCCCGCCAGGACCGATCTCACCCGGGGTGCGCTCACCGGTACGCGAGTCGCGCGTGGGCCGCACCCGTTCGACGGCCGGGGCTGACGCGCGTGGCGGCGGCGCCTGTGGCGCGCCTGCCGCCACGGCGACGGGCGGCGCCGCGGTGCCCGCAGAAGCGTCCGCGCCAGCCGGGGTGGCCGCGCGCGCTGATGTCGAGGTCGGCGGCGAGGCGCCGGGTTGGGGCGCTGGCGAGCCGGCCGGGGCCGTTGCCGGGCTGGGGGCGCGCCCCGACGCACCGTCGCCATCGCCGCGGTGAGCTGCGCCGTCAGGCGCGAGCGCCTTCAGCGCCATCGCCTCGTCCACGGTGGAGGCGGCCGCCTTGACGTCGAGTCCGGCGGCGGTCAGCCGGTCGAGCAGCTCCTTGCTCGAGAGCCCCTGCTCCTTCGCTATCTCATACACGCGCTTCTTGCTCATCGGCCCACCGATTCTATGAGCTCGGCGTCGATCCTCACCGAGGTGCGCAGAGCACGCGCCACGCCACCGTTGCGCTGTGCGCGCGCCAGGCAGGCGGCGGCCGGCCGGCCGGATTGCCGCTCGCGGCACAGGTAGGCGCCACGCCCCCCCATCTTGCCATCGCGGTCGAGCACCGCGCGCGCGGCACGCGCGCCGGTGTCGGCGAGCGCAATGCGCACGAGCTCGGCCTTGGGCGCCACCAGCCCACAGCCCACGCAACGGCGACGGGGCTTCGCTGCTCCTATGTGGCCTGCCCCTCGGCGGCCTCGGGCGCCGCCTGCACGCGGGCGTGCTCGCCGCCGTCGGCGAGGGTCGCCTCCTCGGTGTCCAATTGCGCCTGAGCGAGCTCGGAAGCCGCCTCGCGGCCGGACGGCTCGTCGGGCTCCGAGCCGGCCTGCGCGGCGGTGCCCACGGGCTCGCTGGTCGGCGCGCCCGTCGCTGGCGCATCACCCGTCGGGGGAGACTCGCCCGCCGCGGAAGCCTCGTCCCCAGCGGGCACATCGTCCGCGGCCTCGGCGGCTGCATCCGGGACGGGCTGGGCGGCTGCATCCGGGACGGGCTGGGCGCCTGCATCCGGGACCGACTGGGCGCCTACATCCGGGACGGTCTCGGCGGCTGCATCCGGGACGGCCTCGGCGGCTGCGCCCGCCGGCGCGGCGGGCGTGAGGTCGGCGATCTTGTCGCTGTCGATGGCGGCCAGCGCTTGGTGCATCTCGAGCCCGCAATAACGCGAGCCGGGCAGCGCCGCGTTGGGACAGCGCCTGCCGTTTGAGAGGATCGCCGCGCAGCGGCCCTGGACTTCCTCCTCCTCGTAGGCGTGCTCGGCCTCCTCGGCGGCGAACTCGGTCTCCGAGCGGATGTCCACGCGCCAGCCGGTCAACCGCGCCGCCAGGCGCGCGTTCTGGCCCTCGCGCCCGATAGCCAGCGAGAGCTGGTCGTCGGGCACGATCACCGTCGCCTGCTTGGCGTCGTCATCGACCAGCACCTCGCGCACTCGCGCAGGCGACAGGGCCTTTGCGACGAATCGAGCGGGCTCGTCGTTGAACGGGATGATGTCGATCTTCTCGCCACGCAACTCGGACACGACCATGCGCACGCGCGAGCCGCGCGGGCCGACGCACGCGCCCACTGGGTCTACGCCGTCGGCGTGGGAGACGACTGCGATCTTGGAGCGATAGCCCGGCTCGCGCGCCACGTTGGCGATTTCCACCAGGCGGTCGGCGATCTCGGGCACCTCGAGCTCGAACAGCTTCTTGATCAGCTCGGGGTCGCGTCGGGAGACGATGATCGCGGGACCCTTGGTGGAAGGCGAGACCTCCTTGATCACGGCCTTGATCCGCTGAGAGTGGTCGTAGCGCTCGCCCTCGACCTGCTCGGACTTCGGCAACAGCGCCTCCACGCGTTCGCGCAGCTGGACCAGCGTGTAGCGCGAGTCCGACTGCTGCACGATGCCCGTGATCAGCTCGCCCACCCGGTCGCGGTACTCCTCGTACATCATGTCGCGCTCGGCCTCGCGGATGCGCTGCAGGATCACCTGCTTGGCGGTCTGGGCGGCGATGCGGCCGAAGTCGTCGGGGGTGACGTCGCGCTCCTCGATCTGGTCGCGATATTCCTCGAACTTGCGCGGATCGATTTCCGGTTCCTCCGGCTCGCGCATCTCGCCGGTCTCCGGGTCGATCGTGGTTCCCTCATCGATCGTCTCGACGATCAGGTGCGCCTCGAGGCGCTCCGGGATGATCAGTTCGATCACCCGGAAGTCGGCCGTGTCGCGGTCCATCTCTACGCGCGCATACTTGGCCGACCCGGGCTGCTTCTTGTAGGCCGACAGCAGCGCGTCCTCGAGCGCCATCATCAGCTTCTCTGGCTCGATTCCCTTCTCGCGGGCCAGCGCGTGCATGGCCTCGAGGATCTCGCGTGACATCGCGCTACTCCTCGAGCAGGTTCGAACGGCGAATGTCGGCGTAGGGGATCGCGACCATGCCTCCGTCAGCGGCGAGCGTGACCTCCTCCTCCGAGGCCGCCACGAGCTCGCCCGTGAAGCTGCTGCGTGCCGGCGGCGCCGAGGCCGCGCGGTCACGCGAGCGAGCGGCGGCCCGCGGGCCGCGCGTGCGCACGCGGGCGCGGCGGCCGACGAAGCGGCGGAAGTGGGCGGGCTTGGTCAGGGGTCGCTCGCTTCCGGGCGAGGACACCTCCAGCGAGTAGCGCTCGCGCAGGTCGCCGAGCAGCATCGTGACCCGCTCGCACAGCCCGAGCGTGACGCCGTCGGGATGGTCGATGTACACACGCAGGCAGTCGCCGCCGACGACCTCGGCGAGCAGCACCTCGACGTCGGGCTCGCTGCGCGCCAGCCGCGTCTCGATTTCCCCCTGCAATGTGGTCATTGAATCCGCTCCTCTACGTAAAAAAAGCGGGCGTGCGCCCACTTTCGGTACGACAGCCGGCGCCTGCGCACCGGCACGAAAGCTGTATATCGAGCATAGCATCGCGCCGGGCGCGGAACGCGCACGCAGCCGCCGCTGCGGCGCCTGCCCGCGGCGCGCGCGAGCGAGATCAGCAACCGTGGGCGTCACGGCGTGCGCGGTCCCGATACAGGCGGTAGTCCTCGCGCTCGGGGCGCAGCGAGCACGCGAGCGCCAGCGGCTGGCAGGCCTCGCGGTG
>Ga0066709_100004871_pt1 | contig 10862 bp, 6 predicted proteins | sample GraSoiAngelo_158_FD_79665 | JGI IMG/M metagenome (GOLD analysis project Ga0066709, IMG submission 79665) | Grasslands soil microbial communities from the Angelo Coastal Reserve, California, USA - 14_1009_16_30cm | ecosystem: Environmental > Terrestrial > Soil > Grasslands | place: USA... | reverse complement strand
CGTCATCCGAGCGCGTAGACTTCGACCTCGGCGCTCCGTCCCTTCACGCGCACGGCCGGCAGCGGCATGAGGGGCAGCCCGCCACTCATCCGCGCGCTGGTCGTGCCGCTGACGAGCACGTCGGCGTGCAGCTCCTTGGTAAGGCTCTGCAGGCGCGAGGCGAGATTCACCGGGTCGCCCTCGAGCGCGTAGGAGAGCCGCTCGATGCTGCCGATGTTGCCGGCCACGACCAGCCCGGTGTGCACGCCGATGCCGTGACGCAGCGGCGGCCGCCCCGCGCGCTCGCGCCCGGCGTTCCAGACGGCCAGGCGCTCGCGCATCTCGCGCGCCGCCTCGACCGCACGCTCGGCATGGCCCGACTGCGCGACGGGGGCACCGAACACGGCTTCGATCTCGTCGCCGATGTACTGGAGCACGAGGCCACCGTGGCCGCGGATGGCCGCTTCCATCTCGGTGAAGTAGGCGTTGAGGTCGCGCACTACGTCGCGCGGATCGCTGGCCTCCACCCACGTCGTGAAGTCGCGCAGGTCCGAGAAGAGGATCGTCACCTCGCGCAGCTCACCTTCGAGGGCCAGACGGCCGGCGAGGATCTCGTCGCGGATCTCCTCGGTTACGTACTTGCCGAACGTCTCCTTGATGAGCTCGCGCTCCTTGAGGCCGTGGACCATTCGATTGAAGCCCTCGGTCAACGCACCGATCTCGTCGTTGGACACGACGGGACAGCGGACGTCGAAGCGCCCGCGCTCGACCTCGGCCATCGCCGATTGCAGTTTGGCCAGCGGCTCGGCCACGCTGCGAGACACGAGCAGCGCCAGGCCACCCGAGGTGATCGTGGTCACGACGACCAGGAAGCCGACGATCGTGAGCATCCGGCCGATGACGCCCTCGGCATTGGGCCCGGCCGCCAGCGCGGTGGAGGCGCCGCGGTAGGCCGCCATGCCGAGGATCGCGATCGGGATCACGCCGACGAGCAGGAAGACGCCCATCAGTCGGACGCGCACCGACATCCGCGGGCCTGGCACGGCGGTGAGCCCGCCGTCGGGAAAGTACGCCGGCAGCACCTGGCGCCAGCGCCGCTCGGCGAGGAGGAAGGCGAGCGTGACGGACGCCGAGCCGGCGATCACGGTGATGCCGAAGACGGTGCGCACGGCGCGGACCGGCACCAGCGTGCCGTTGATGAGCGGCCAGCCGATTCCCCAGATGATTCCGGCCAGCGTCCACGCGAGCAGCGTGATGGCGGCGAGCGCGAGCGGCAGGTGCACGGCCCGCCGGCGCGCGAGATTGCCGGCGGGGCCAGGCGGCGGCGGGCCGGCCTCGAGTGGCCGCGCCCACCACGCGGCCAGCGTCCACACCAGAGCGCCGAGCGCGACGAAGCCCACGACGAAGTAGGCGATCTCGCCGGGCGTCAGCCGGTGCCCCAGCTCGAAGGCCGTGTAGTCGACGAAGCGGAAGTAGATGAACGTGACGACGGCCCCGACCAGGTGCATCGGCATCATCACCCGTGCCAGCCGCTGCGGCATCCGACGTAGCTCTGCCTGTTCCATGGAGTCCCCCGGGATCGGCGTCGGCCGGCCAGGATTCTACGCGCGAGGTCCGGGAGGACGTCGCCCACTTCCAGGACGGCCGCGTCAGCAGCTATGCTTGCCGGCGTTCGCCGTGCCGAGGAGGATGACGATGCCGAAACCCCGAATCGCCCATCTCGCTGGATCGAACGCCACGATCCAGAACAGTCCACCGCTGGTGACCAGCAACAAAGCGCGCGTGAAGTACGGCCTGCCGCCGCTGACCAGCCCCGACGGAAGCGCGCTGCGCTTCGATGCTCTCCGCGCGCAGCGTCTCGCCGCGCCCGTGACGGTCTACGTCGAGCAGTTCAGTGCGCATCCGCTCGAGCGCGACGCCGCTGAGCTCTACGGTCCGCCTGACGGGTATCTCGACGGGAGGGGGACGTTCCACAAAGAACGTCGCAGCGCAAACGACACGCCGGTGTACGAGATCACGCTTCAGCCCGAGGACGGCGTCTATCCCTTGCCGTACATGGCTCGGCAGGCGGACGGCCGGGCGTGGGAGGAGGATTGCGCGCGTCCGATGGCGCCCGAGCCGCAGGCGCGGCAGCCCTTCTATCCCGACGGATCGCGGCTCTTCGAGGAGATCGATCGCCTCGGAGTCGGTGAGAAGGGCGTCGGCAACTTGATCTCGGCGCACGCGGAGATCGACTTCTATCGCGTGGTGCCGTCGTCCGGTTACACGAAAGGTCTCGCCGCGAAGCTCCGGACCGACGTCGGCGAGGGCGACATCGCCGCCGAAGTGCGCGGTCGCGACTTCTTTCCGTACCGGCCGTATCACCTCGGGCCGTCGCCGCCGCGGCCGGCGCTGGCGCGCATCGCCAATGCCGTGCAGCGCGTGCTCGCCACGGGCAGGTACGCGGGGGCGATCTGGACGCAGGGCAGCCCGCGCGTCGAAGAGGCGGTCTACTGGCTCAATCTCCTCGTCGACACCACGCTGCCGATCTGTGGCAACGCCTCGCAGCGCCCGCACGGGCAGCTCAGCAACGACGGCGACAAGAACATCGTCGATTCCGTCGACTACATCGTCTCGCGCGTTTGGGCGGACGAGGCCGGCCGCAATCGTGCGGGCGTCGTGCTCGTGCAGGACCAGCAGGTGTTCGCGGCACGCGACGTTCAGAAGGCCGACGCGCGGCCGGGCGGCTACGTCGCCACCGGCGGGCACGGCGGTATCCTGGGCGCCGCAGGCTGGGACGGGCCGGCCGTCCTCAACTACGTGCCCGCGACGCGGCACACCGATCTCTCCGCGGTGAACATCACACGGTTGCCCGCCGAGGTCATGGGGCATCTGAAGGACGGCGACACGCGAGTGCCCATCAAGGATGCGCGCGGCGATCTCCTCGACTCGGCGATCCCCAAGGTCACCATCGTGAAGGACGGCAACTACAACGTCGACGACTACGACGACGATCTCTCACGCGAGGTCGACCTGCTCGCGCAGATCGAGCGCAATCTCGCCGCGCATCCTCTCGCCGGGTTCGTGGTGGAAGGTCTGTCGCCCTACGGTCGGCTGACCTCCGCCGTCCGCACGCGCGTCATGCGGCGCGCGGCCTTCTCTGGCATGCCGGTGGTGCTCACGGGTCGCGGTAACGCCGAGGGCTTCGTCCCCCCGCCGCCGGCGCCGTTCATCGGTGGACGCAACCTGACGTCGACGAAGGCGCGGCTCCTCCTCATGGCATGCCTGATGAAGCTCGGGAGCGTGCCGGCGGCAACCGATCCGGACCAGCCGACGACGGGTGAGGTCGACGCGGTGCAGAAGAAGATCCGCGAGTATCAGGAAGTCTTCGACACGCACTGAAAGGAGTGGTCGACTGTCGATCTTCCTGATCCGTCACGGCGAGACGGTGGGCAATGCCTCCCGCATCGTCCAGCGTCCCGACAGCCCGCTCTCGCCTCGCGGCGTGGCGCAGGCGGAGCGGCTGGCTCGCCGCCTCGCTCGCGAGGGCATCGCGCGCATCGTGTCGAGCGACCTCGCCCGCGCCACGAGCACCGCCGAGCCCCTTCGCGACGTCACTGGCGTTCCTCTCTCCCTCGAGCCGTTGCTCCAGGAACGGAACTTCGGCGATATCCGTGGCACGTCCTACGCCGAGCTGGGATTCGACATGTTCGCGCCGGACTACGCTCCGCCGAACGGCGAGACGTGGCCGGCCTTTCATGCGCGCGTCGATTCAGCGTGGGCGCGCGTTCAGGAGGTGGCGGTAGCGACCGGAGGTCATCTCGCCGTGGTCACGCACGGGCTGGTCTGCCGCTCGCTGGCCGAGCGGCATCTCATCCTTCCCGACGGCGCGGCGGTGCCTCTCCGCTGGGAGAATACGTCGCTGACGATCGTCGACGGCCAGTCGCCGTGGCGCGTGCGCCTGCTCAACTGCATCGCGCATCTCGACGGCCTGGACGCCCTCCCCCTCGACGAGTCCGGAGCGGTTTGAGGGCCCGGCCGGCGGTCAGTGCTCGTCGAACGAGCGCTCACCTGAGCGCTACGGCGACAGCGGACTCAACGCTTTGACGCGGAAGTGCTTCGCAATGAACGCCAGCTCCTCAACCGCGGTCGGCGCGAAGTGGCCCGCGTCCGGCTGCGCCCAGAGGAAAACCGGGGCGTCCATGCCGAACCGTTTCTGGAGGGCGTCCGTCATCGCATAGGCCTGGTCAGGTTCCACCCGCTCGTCCCTGGTGGCCGTCACAATGAGGACTGGTTTGAGCGGCGCCTTGAGCTCGTCGAGATTTTGCATGGGCGACCACGAGTTCAGCATCTCGATCTCGCCGGGCTTCTTCAGGAGGTTTCCGGCCTTGTCGTGAGCAAGCCCAAAATCATCCCACGCGTGCCTGCCGAACAGTCCAGTGTCCAGGAACCGAACGACGTCGCTGACCGGCATCGCCGGCACGAACAGGCCGAAGTCGTTTTGAAAGTGCACCATCGAGGCGAGGGTGTGCAGCCCGCCAAACGAGCGTCCCGAAATGACGACACCGTCACGGATGGTGGGATAGGTGCCCTTCAACCATCGGGAGGCTGCCGCGATGTCTTCCACCGTCGTGCGCCGGTCCAGCTTCACGGGGAGTTGCCAGTCGACCCCGAACTCGCCGCCCCCTCGGATGTTGGCGATCGCCACCATCCCGCCCAGCTCGAGCACCATCTGGAATCTCGTGTTCCACTCGGTGAAGCTGGGTATGCCGATGGCGCCGTAGTAAGACAGGTAGGCGAATTTCGGGCCTTCGGTTGAATCGGACCGAGTCATGACCTGGATCGGTACCTTCCGCCCGTCTCCGCCCTCGTATTCGTGCAACTTGTACCTGACCCTCGAGGCGTCGAATCGAACCGCCGGCGAATTCACGATCCTGACCTCGACCCGGCCTTTGAGGTCGACCACGAGCGTGTGGGGCGGCGTCGCGATACCACTGTAGGTGAAGTAGGCTGTGTCGGACCGACTGTCGCCGGTGAACAGCGACAGCGTGCCATGCTCGGGCAATCCCACCTTCGCCGGTATCCATTCATGAACGAGCTGGAGGTTGGTCAGATCGATGAACCGAACGACGTTGGTCAAGGTTCGCGTGACGTATTGCAGGATGAGGAAGTTGTTGATGTGTTGTGCTTGAAGAAGGACACGATCGGGATCCGCCGGCACGAGAACGCGTTTCGCAAAGCCGGCGGCAAGTTCGACGCCGACGATCTCGTGATTATCAGCCGCCGGTTCTCCGCCGGCATTCGTCCTGAACAGCGCCTCATTGCCGCGGACGGTCACGAACCGGCCCAGCGTTCGCTCCTGAGACACGAAGAGCGGTCTCCACGAGATGTCTTTGCCGACTCGTTGTCCGAAGTAGCATGCCAGAGGAATCTCGGCGGCCCCCTGGACGCGATAGGCGAGATACTTCTCACCCGCCGCGACCTCCCGCAGGCCGTAGTCGGCGTAGTTGGGTTGTTCCGGATTCTCGAAGATCACCCGATCGCGTTGTCTATGGACGCCGGCGGGAATGGGACGGTATCTGATCCGTTTGCCCTGGACGCCGGCGGCTTCCTCTTTCTCTGAGGCAGGGCTCGAATAGAAGATCCCGCTGGAGCGCTGATCCCAGTACACCGTTTCCATGTGGACGCGGACGGGCTCACCACCGATCTCCTTCTTCGAGGCGAGGTCCCACACGGACCAGTCGAGGATGTCGCCCCCCGCCACCGGCACGCCGTACGCCACCTTGGTGCCGTCGGGACTCAGGCAAAAGGCCGCGATGCCTTTGCGGGGCACGACACGCTTCTCGTCGCCGTTGAGGAAGAGAGAACCGTCTTTGAGGACCAGCTCTCCTCCCTGAAACCGGAAGCGGATCGGGGGATTCGGAGGAGACAAGGAGCTCACGCGCTTCTTGATGTCATCCATCAAAGAGTCGCGCGCCAGGAATTCGAGCGTCCGCTCGTTTTGAGCGTGTATCCAACTGCTCGCTCCGTTCTCGTGCGACACCCCGGCGGGCGCGGCGAGGGACGGCCGCTTGCGCCACTCCGCCTTTGCCTTCTCGAGGTTCTGCCTGAACAGCTCGCACTCGGGCGCGGTCGTCAGGATCGAGAACACCTGTTGAGCAAGACCCTGGCCTGCCTCGGTGTCGCTCCGGTAGTGCAGGCCGGCCCTCTCGCGATTGACGGCGACGTCCCACGCCAGCTCCATGAGACCCGCCTTGGCGGATGGAACGAGGTGAGCCAGTGTCAGGGCCATGAGGTGCATCTGTGTCGAGTGCCCACTGGGATAGGCCGGGTGACCCGGCAAGGGAATCGGCGGGGACAATCTGGGCTCCAGGACCCACGGCCGAACGCGGTTGAACTCGTTCTTGAAGGCCATCACCACCGAGCCCGCCAGATGGAAGCACGCGACGACGAGCTCGGTCGTCAATGGATGCGTGGCCGGCATGAACTTCAACAGATCGAAGAAATACCCGACCATCACGACGCCCTGCTGCTCCCTGACGATGCTGCCGAGCTTCGCCGGTCTCTCGCGCTTCTTGAGCTCGAGGAGATCGCCCAATTCCTTCTGGGTGTTGTGGTCGTCCCAGTGGGCGACCATCTTGTGCCGCCTGTCCGCCCAGGCCCGCGTGATGGCGAACTGTTGCTTGTACAGGTCAGCGCGGAAGTCGCGATCCCAGCTTTCCGCGAGGAAGCCCGATGGCGCCCAGGGCTTGTCGATCCCCGTGCCCGTCGCGCTGCCGGTTCCTGTTCCCGTGCCCGTTCCCGTCCCCGTGCCGGTCCCCGTCCCTGTGCCCGTGGCGATCCCCGTCATGGTGTCCTCCTTACGCCGAGCGCATGCTCGAGCGTTGACTGTTGCGACTTACCCGACCAGACGAAGGGCCTCAACCCACTCGGTGTCCTTGGCCTTCTTGAGGGTCCGCTTGAACATGGCGCAGTCGCTCGTGAGGATGGCAAACACCTGGTGGGCCAGGGCCCGGCCCGCCTCGGTGTCGCTCCGGTAGTGCAGCCCGGCCCTCTCGCGATTGACGGCGACGTCCCAGGCGCGCTCCATGAGAGCGGCCTCGGCCGATGGAACGAGGTACGCCGCCGTCATGGCCATGAGGTGCATCTGGGTCGAGTGTCCACTCGGGTATGCCGGGTGACCGGGGTAGGGAATCGGCGGGGACAACCTGGACTCCAGGACCCACGGGCGAACGCGGTTGAACTTGTTCTTGAAGTACATGACCACCGAGCCCGCCAGCTGGAAGCACGCGACGACGAGTTCGGTCGTCAATGGATGCGTGGTCGGAGCGAACTTCAACAGGTCGAAGAAATATCCGAGCATCACGACGCCCTGCTGTTCGTCGATGATGCTGCCGAGCTTGGCCGGACGCTCGGGCTTCCTGCGCTCGAGGAGATCGACCAATTCCTGCTGAACGTTGTGATCGTCCCAGTGGACGATCATCTTGTCCCGCCCGCTCGTCCAGGCAGGTGTCATGTAGAATTCCTGCTTGTACAACTCGGCGCGGAAGTCGAGGTCCCAGTCCTCCCTGGCGAAGTGAGATGGCTTCCCCGAGTTTGTGTTCCCCGTCGCTTTCCCGAAGTTGCCGGTTCCCGTTCCCGTTCCCGTTCCAGTGCCGGTGCCTGTACCGGTGCCGGTCCCTGTTCCCGTGCCCGTCCCCGTCCCAGTCATGGTCGTCTCCTCACGCCGGGCGCAGCGTTCGTGCGCCGCCTACTCCGGCAGCCCTGCCTGTCGAAGAGCCTGAATGTAGGTACTCAGCTCTGGCTCTCTCAGCGGATACCACAGGCGAAACTCAGAGAGCGTGAAGTTCCGCTCGATCGCGAGGAATTCGTGGGCAATTTCTCGCGCCTCCTCGAGCCTCTCCACGTGGACAAGGGTGGCGGCCAGGAAGCGCAGATTGACCGAGAAGCGGGGATTCTCTCGCCGAGTCTTGAAGCCGAAGGCCAGCGCCTCGTCGTATTTCGCGCAGAGCATCGCCGCCGCCCCGGACATCCCGGTGAAGTAGAAGCCGAGCGGATCGAATGGGCTGAGGCGCAGGGCATACGCTTCCCGATCCAGGGCGGCCTTCGCCTCCCCGACGTAACACAGCGTGGTGCCGCTGAGTCCCCACGTCAGCGCGCAATTCGGATTGAGGGCCAGGGATCTCTCGAAGAGCTCGAGCGCTCGCGAGCACTCCTTGTGAAAAAAGGACGCGATGTGCCCCGAGATCGCCAACGCAAGGGCATCGTCAGGATCACGATCGAGGGCCGCTTGCGCCATTCTGGTGGCCTCGTGTCTCTCCGAGTCGGGATCGGTCATCCAACCTTGCCCACCCTTCCACAGGTACCACCACGCCCGCCACGCGTACGCCGCCGCAAACCCGGGATCGAGGGTGATGGCCTTGGTGAGAAGCTCCCCCGCCTGCAGGAACTCCTCACGGGACAGGCGATAGGTCAAGGCAAACGCCCGCAGCACGCAGTCATAGGCGTCGAGGCTGTCGGGATGTTTCTGGAGTGCCTGCCGGGCCTCGGTGATGCGAAGCGTGCTCTCGAGGGTACCGACGATACGCGCGACGATCCGATCCTGGAAGTCGAACACGTCGGCGAGAGCGCCATCGTAGTGTTCCGCCCAGATCGTGTTCCCCCCAACGGCATCGACCAGGTCGGCCGTGACGCGGAGCTGAGCGCCGAGCTTGCGAATGGTGCCGGTGACGACGTAGCGAACGTCGAGTTCCTGCGCGATCTGGGGAATGGCCACGACCTTCGACTTGTAGGCGAGGGTCGATGTCCGCGAGATGACGAAGAGCCATCGGAAGCGCGACAGCGCACCGATGATGTCCTCCGTGATCCCATCGCCGAAGTATTCCTGCGCAGGGTCATCGCTCAGATTGCGGAACGGCAGGACCGCGATCGACGGCCTGTGGGAGATCGTGGACGTGCTCAGCACCATTGCGGAAGTCGCCTCCCCGGCCTCGAGCCCCGGCCGACCCGTCACGAAGGGAACGGCGGACTGGGTGACGAGTATGGTGTCCGGCGCGACGTCCTTCGCGAGGCGGTTCATGGTGGCGACCGCCTCGGCCCGATCGGCCGGGTCGAGCGGCTCTTCGGCCACCCCCTCTCCTGTCCGGCAATCCGTCACGTGGATGGCGGCTTTCGTGGACAGGCGGATGGCTTGGTCCGCACCGGCAGGCCCGACGGCTCGCTGGATCGAAAGGACTGCGTGCATGGCACGGCTGGCCCCTTCCACCGGTTCCGACGGAAAGGCCGCCACGACGCGAGTGGCAGCGATCTCAGCCGGCACGCCACCGAACGCACCGACCTTATCGAGGACGACGCTCAGCGCTTGGCCGGCCTGTGAAGGCGAGAGCGCTTCCTGAAGGGAATTGAGCTCGGCCCAAAGGAATGTCGTCGGCCGGCGCTCGGGCAATCGAGACCTGAGGCCTTTGCTTCCGGCGACGGGCGGAGTGTCGGGTCGGAGACCGTGCTTCTCAAGTCGATAACGGAGCGTGTTCCGCGGAATCCCGAGGAGTGCGGCTGCTCTCGACAAATTTCCGCCCGCAGACTCGAGGGCGGCGAGTAACTGGGAGCGCTCGAAGTCGCCCACGGCTTCACGCAGGGATCGATCGGCGTCACCCGAAGGTTGGCGTCCCATCGGCGGCACCGACTCCGTGCGGATGTCGAGATCCGCCCCGGTGACCAACGCCCCGTCACTCAAAACGGCAACGCGCTCCATGAGATTGGCCAGCTCACGAACGTTCCCCGGCCACGCATAGGTCTGGAGCATGACCCTTGCGTCGGGCGCGAGCCGCTTCGGGGGCAATCCATACTCCGCACACAGCCGGCTGAGAAAATGTTCGGCGAGCGCCACGATGTCTGCGCCACGCTCGCGAAGCGGGGGCAGCGAGATGGTCATGCCGGAGAGACGATGATAGAGGTCATCGCGGAACCGGCGCTCTCGCGTCGCGGTGAGAAGATCCTCGCTGGTGGCCGCCAGAATCCAGACGTCGAGCGGTTCGCTCCGCGTGCTCCCGAGGCGGCGAATCGTTCGTTCCTCCAACGCCGTCAGCAGCTTCGCCTGCAGCGCAACGGGTGTCGCGCCGATCTCGTCCAGGAAGACGGTGCCACCGTGGGCGCTCTGGAACAGTCCCTGCTTGCCCTGGCGGGCGTCGGTGAACGCTCCTCGCTCAAAACCAAACAACTCCGCTTCGAGCAGCGTCTCTGGAATGGCGGCACAGTTCACGGCGACGAATGGCCCGCTCGCCCGAACGCTGGCACGATGGATTGCGCGGGCGAGCAGCCCTTTGCCCGTGCCGGTTTCTCCAAGGATGAGGATGAGGGGCAGGCGGCCCGCGGATTTTTGATGCGCGAGCAGTCGACCGACCTGCTCTCGGACGGCCGAGATCCCTGGGCTTTGGCCGACCAACTCAGCCAATTGCTCCATTGGATTGTCGGGATGGTAGTCCCTTGGCATGTTGGGGGCAAGGCGCGTGAAATGGACGGTTTCATCCCGGTCACGCTCGGAGCCGCACGGCCATCAGCTCGAACACCTCGAGCGGATGGCTCCTTCCTCGAAGTGAGAACCATCCGCGGCTGCGGACTTCGACCCGGCCTCTCAGCAACGCGATGGTCTCACCGCTCATGACGATGGACGTCCCCAGCTTTCGGTTCAGCTCCTCGAGGCGTGAGGCTGTGTTCACGGTGTGGCCGACCGCCGCGTACTTCGGTTGTCTCGGCGACCCCACCGTACCGGCGAAGACCTCGCCGCTGTGCACTGAGATGCCCATGGCCAGTTTCATCGACCCTTCCGCCTCGAGGCGGCGCCGGAGAGACTCGAGCGCAGCCTGCATCTCGACGGCACTCATCGCGGCATGCCACGCGTGATCAGG
>Ga0066709_100004870_pt1 | contig 10862 bp, 15 predicted proteins | sample GraSoiAngelo_158_FD_79665 | JGI IMG/M metagenome (GOLD analysis project Ga0066709, IMG submission 79665) | Grasslands soil microbial communities from the Angelo Coastal Reserve, California, USA - 14_1009_16_30cm | ecosystem: Environmental > Terrestrial > Soil > Grasslands | place: USA... | reverse complement strand
CCTGCAAGCTTGTAGGGCGAACTGATGCGGTGAACTTCCTGCACTCCGGGCAGCAACTCGAGGATGCGGATGTCGAAATCAATCCCCGACCCGACGGCTCCGAGCACGGTCATCCGCGCTCCGGTGGAACGGTGCACCTCGAAGCCCATCCGCACCAGGTGCTCGATGACCTGCTGAATCTGGGCTTCTTCGGCGGCTTCTTGCATGGCAACAATCATAGGTAAGCTTTCAGCTTTCAGCTTTCAGCTTTTCGCCCTCGATCTGAAAGCTGAGAGCTGAGAGCTGGTTCAATCATTCACTTCCGAATCCAACTCCGTTTCCGCTTCCGTGCTTTCCGCCTTGGGCACGATTTCTCCCTTCTGAAGGTTTCGCATCACGTCCATGATGCGTTCGAAGATTCGCACCAGGTCGCGATCGTGCAGCGGACCTTGATTCAATTCCTGGACGTTGGAGAAAACAATCCGTTCTCTGTCGGGCTCGTAGATGGGCAAATTTGTGTTGCGCTTCAGGCGGCCGATTTCCTGCGCCGCGCGAGCGCGCTCGCTCAGCAGCTCCACCAGCCTGCGATCGAGCTCATCGATCTTCTTTCGCCAATCTGCGATGTCCATGAAGAGCAGCTCTCAGCTGTCAGCTATCAGCGATCAGTAAGTTCCAGCCCGACCAACCCATGGCTCAGCCGGTTCTGGCTGATGGCGGAGAGCTGATAGCTGACAGCTTGTTTACAAATTCTGCCACAGCGGCGGCTTCCCGTCCGCGATTGCGCTCGATGGTCTCCACAATGGCGCTGCCCACGACTGCCGCATCCGCGAATTCGCCGACTTCGGCAAAGTGCTCAGCGGTTGAGATTCCGAATCCCACTGCGATCGGCAGCTTCGTCACCTTTCTCAACCGTCGTACCAGCTTCTGCGCATCGTTGGCAAGCTGCTGGCGTGCTCCGGTTACGCCGGTGCGCGACACCGCATAGACAAAACCTTTGGATGCGGCGGCGATCTCTTTCAACCTGCTATCCGGACTGGTGGGCGAAGCCAGAAATACAGGGGCCAAGTCATTTGCCCGCATCGCCCGCAGATATTCGTGCGCCTCTTCCACGGGCAAGTCCGTGACCAGGGCGCCGTCCACTCCCGCATGGCGAGCCACGAGGCAAAACTTTTTCACGCCCATGCGCAGAATCGGATTCAGATAAGTAAAGATGATCAGGCCCGTCGACTGCGCCTGCTGCCGCACTTCCGCCGCCAGAGTCAGCACCTGTGCCAGCGACGTTCCGTGTTTCAACGCACGCTCGCTGGCGCGCTGGATCACGGGCCCATCGGCCACGGGATCGCTGAACGGCACGCCCAGTTCAATTACGTCTGCACCCGCCTCAATCGCGGCCAGCACGATGTCCCGCGTCGTGCCGAGGTCCGGATCGCCGCAGGTCACGTACACGACCAGCGCGGGCTTCTTGTGAAAAAATAAAGGCATTCTCAAGAATTGTTGATTTATTGATTCTTGATTGTTGATTGACGATCACAGCATTCGAGCAATAGACTTTCAATCAATTCAATCAACAATCAAAAATCGACAATCAATAATTTTCATTCGATTTCCAGGTTCTCGCGCATGATGCCGATATCCTTGTCTCCGCGGCCGGAAACATTCACGATCACGACATCGGACTTCTTCATCTTCGGCGCGCGCTTCAACACTTCGGCAACGGCATGCGCGGATTCTAGCGCGGGAATAATGCCCTCGGTTCGCGCCAGCAGAGTTGTGGCCTCCAGCGCCTCAGCATCCGACGCGGGAACATACTCTGCCCGCCCGGCATCGCGCAACGCCGCATGTTCCGGACCGATTGACGGATAATCGAGCCCAGCCGAAACCGAGTGCGTGGTTGCAATCTGTCCGGCCGAATCCTGCAGCACATACGAGTAGGTCCCTTGCAGGACGCCTGGCAATCCGCCGCGAAAGCGCGCTGCGTGCTCGCCCAGAGCCTCGCCGCGTCCGCCGGCCTCGACGCCGACCAGGCGAACTTTCTTGTCCTTGATGAAGTCGTAAAAAATTCCGATGGAATTCGACCCGCCACCGACGCAGGCGATGATCTCAGCCGGGAGCTTGCCCTCCGCTTTCAGGATCTGCGCCCGCGCTTCTTTCCCGATCACGCGATGAAAGTCGCGCACCATGGTCGGATACGGATGCGCTCCCAGCACGCTCCCCAGCAAGTAGTGGGTGGTGCGGACATTGGTGACCCAGTCGCGCATGGCCTCATTGATCGCGTCTTTGAGCGTACGCGACCCCGACTCGACGCCACGCACTTCTGCCCCCAGCAGCCGCATGCGGAACACATTCAACTCCTGCCGCCGCATGTCCTCAGTGCCCATGTAGACAACGCACTCGAAACCCAGCAAAGCGCAGACGGTCGCTGTGGCCACGCCGTGCTGTCCCGCGCCGGTTTCGGCGATCACGCGATGCTTGCCCATGCGCTCGACCAGCAGCGCCTGTCCCAGGCAATTGTTGATCTTGTGAGCCCCGGTGTGTAACAGGTCTTCGCGCTTCAGATAAATTTTCGCGCCGCCCAGCTTCTGCGTCAGCCGTCGCGCCAAAAACAGCGGCGTCGGACGCCCCGCATAAGTCCGCAGCAATTCATCCAGCCGCTGCTGGAATTTCCGGTCGCACTTGGCCTTCTCGTACTCGCGCTCCAGTTCCTCGAGCACCGCCATCAAGGTCTCGGGAACATACCGCCCGCCGTAGACGCCGAAGCGCCCAGGCTGAACCGTGGAGTTCTTCGACCTTGGGTGCCCCATCTTTGCGTTCTTTGCAAAGCTGGGGATTCTTTCGGCTCGGGTCCCCGCTCTCGCCTTGTTGATCGTCGCCGTCGCCATCGTGTTCCTACACATTCCTACGCAAGCTCATCTGCCGCCCGCACTGCTTTCACAAAGGCTCGCACCTTCTCGGGATCCTTCTTCCCCGGACTCGCCTCGACTCCAGAGGCCACGTCCACGCCCCAAGGCTTCAAAATCCCGATTGCCTCGCCCACATTCGCCGGGGTCAGCCCCCCGGCAACCACCAGCTTCACGCCGCCCTGACACATCCCTTGCATGATGGGCACACCCTTCTTCCAGTCGAAGGTCTTGCCCGTACCGCCCGGCTGCCGCAGGTCGCCGGAGTCGAGCACGAACGTATCCATGAGTCCCTGGGAAAGCGAAGCAAACTCGGCGAGAGTCTTTCCGCATTCTGCGAAGTGCGCCGCAAGCTGCTGGATCTGGGCCTCGTCTGTGGCGACCAGATTCATCGGAAGCGCCATCAGAAACCTGGCACGCTCGGGAAGGCACGACACGCCGACTGCCTTGAGAGAGCTGGGCTGTGCTCCACGTTCCGCTGAAGGATACGTCTGCAATCCGGTCAGTCCAGCGGCAAAGAGGACTTCAAACGGGTCAACCTCGTTGCCCACAAACACTCCCACCTTCTCGACGTGCTCCGGCAACTTTTCTGTAATCGCTCGCGCCGCCTCGACACTGATTTTACGCGGGCTCTTGTCATAAAAGACGAATCCCACAGCGTCCGCACCGGCATCGACTGCGACCTGCGCGTCTTCGAGATTGGTTGTGCCGCAGATTTTTATCCAGGTCATGAAAAAGCAGTTCTCAGTTCTCAGTTCTCGGTTCTCAGTCGCCGATTTATCGGGGCGTACTCGTCACCCGATGCTCCGTGCTCGCAACTAAAGCGCGCAGTGCATCCCCAGGAGACTCCATACGCATCAGCGACTCGCCAATCAGGAACGCGTGATAGCCGGCACCCCGCAGTCGCGCGACGTCACTTCCCGACTTAATTCCGCTTTCCGCTACTCGCAGAACATTCGCAGGAAATTTCTCTGCCAGCCGGAGCGCGGTCTCGAGATCCACTTTGAACGTTCGTAGATTTCTTGTGTTCACGCCGATCAGATCGCAGTCCGCATCCAAAGCTCGCTGCAGTTCTTCTTCGTCGTGCACTTCACACAAAACGTCTAACCCGCGCTCGCCCGCACCCTGCGCGAGGCTTTTCAATTCCTGAGGCAACAGGAGCGCGACAATCAGGAGCACCGCGTCGGCGCAATTTGCACGCGCCTCCGGCAGTTGAAACTCATCTATGATGAAATCCTTGCGCAGGCACGGGATCTTCACCGCCGCCGAGGCGTCCCGCAAATTCCTCAACGACCCTTGAAAGAAATCTTCGTCGGTCAACACCGACAGGGCTGCCGCACCGGCATCCGCCAGTTCGCTTGCCAACTCCGAGGGATGAAAATCCGCGCGTATCAGCCCCTTCGATGGCGACGCCTTTTTCAGTTCCGCGATCACCGCCACACCATCCTTGCTCTTTTCCGCCAAGGCTCGCCGAAAGCCACGCGGGATGTGCTGCCCGGCCTGCCGCTCGAGTGCACGCAAATCTGTGTGGCGCTTGGTTTCAGCGACCTTGCGGCGTGTGGCCGCAACGATCTCATCAAGAAAGGCGGGCATAGCGAGTCTCTTGATTATAAGGGAGGGACGGCGGTTAAAGCTCCGGAACCCTGTCGCTAGATACGGGGTGAAGGCAATGCCGATGCTGACGGTCGGTGACGATGCGCGCGAGATCCTTCGCTCCGCCTGAAGAACGGCTGCGCTCTGGATGACGCCGCAGAGGTGAGGACCGGCGATCTATGCTGCTCTATTCCAGCGTTGACGCCAGCCTTTGGGTTCGTTGGCTTCGAAGTCGGTCATCGAAATCACCAGGCTTTCATTGAGGGCCTGGCCGCGGAAGAAGAGGGCTTCTTTCCGACGCGCGAATCCGAACATCTTTGGCGTTACCACCGCCAGACTCGCCTGGAGCGCGTCGAGATCCCGTGCGTCTTGAAGCTGACCGGCTTCTTGCCGTCGCCATCAAAATCGGTGAGCGAGGTATACCCCAGTACAAACAATCCGTTCACCAGCGCCGCCACCGCCGGACGGCGTTTGCGACGCCACCAGATTCCGCCCAGGGCGAGGAACGTTCTTATGGTGAGCGCATCCAGAAGCGCATGCTTTCTCGGACTGATTACTTTGGGTAAAGGCATCGGATTACAATTCCCAACATCTCCACACTCCTGGTCCTTTGCCGAATAGCGAATGCCAAATGGCGGCAGCGACATCAGCGGGGTCAAGACGCAGTCTGCGTCCGGCGAATCCGCGCAATGGCCTTGAGGGCCTGCTGTTCTGCTGCTTCCCGGCTTGCTGCCTCACCCTGTTCGAGCACTTGATCCGTGGGCAGCGTGAAGTAGACTCTGAATTTCCAATCGCCGCGGAGCATGGTTGAGGGATCTATTTTCTGCTCCAGATCGTAGGCGTAGTCGCCTTCATGTATCCGCAAGAATCACCGCCACTCTCGAAGTCTCTTAAAGGATCATAGGTTCGCTGCCTTGTAGTAGCCATACCGTTGAAACTCCAGTTGTGAGAGATATGCGCCGTAATTCGTGGGTTGCGTGGGGCGGACACTCTTGTCCGCCAAAGCTTGCGGTGAATCGCTGCGCAAGGGATCAAGTGTCACTTTCCCTTCAAAAGCCTGCTTGCAGGACAGTTCAGGCGGACAGGAGTGTCCGCCCCACACCAGCAATGCGGAGTAGGAATCAGACTACAGCTGGTGCCATCGAAGGGACTCGAACCCCCACACCCTTGCGGGTACATGGACCTGAACCATGCGCGTCTGCCAATTCCGCCACGATGGCAAGTGGACTTGTGCTGCAGCGGCGGTCTCACTACGACCACCGGATCCGGAAGACCAACCTATCTATTTTACCGTGGCACCGCTGGCTGTCAAACCAGCGCTGCCGGGCCCGCACGCGGAAGGCTACTGCTCCAGCTCCGCGTTCATGGTGATGTTCGCGTTCAGCACCTTCGATACCGGACAGCCCTTCTTGGCGTCCTCGGCGGCCTTGCGAAACGCGGCTTCGTCGGCCTTGGGAACACGCGCGGTCACATCAAGTTGTACGGCCGTGATGGTCCAGCCGGCGTCCAGTTTCTCCATGGTCAAAGTCGCTGCGGTCGAGATGCTTTCCGCGGTCAGATTCGCGGCCCCGAGCTGCGCCGATAGAGCCATCGAAAAACACGCAGCGTGGGCTGCCGCGATCAATTCCTCCGGGTTAGTTCCGGGCGCATTCTCAAACCGCGTTGTGAATGAATAAGGAGTGTTGTTGAGAACTCCGCTGGTCGAGGAAACCGTTCCTTTGCCGTCCTTGAGACCACCCTTCCACACTGCGCTGGCCTTGCGTTGCATCGCTTCTCTCCTCAGTCCATGAGATGGGAATGAATCCAGTGTCATTGTAGACGGAGTGAAGGCTGCCCGTCAGGCGTGATGGAGCCGCTTTGGGGCTGAGAATGCGGCCCAGTGGCTTTGATTCAGATCAGGAAGCTATTTGCCGGCGCTGGCGAACTCACGGACGACCTTGCCGTTGTCATCCAAGAACTGCAGAATGGGCTTTCCGTTCGGCTGTACGGCTAGCAGCATCCGCGGTTTCCCGGCCTGGTCTCGCAGCTCAAGGCCGACAGAGCCATCTGGAGAGCGTCCCAGGGCGAGCCTCTTCAGGTCATGACGATGCGTCGCGAAAAACTTGTCCCATGCGGCATCCTGCTGATTCGCGGGCAGCTTGTCGATCTCTTCATTTGCGTGCCTCTTCTCTTCGATGGGGAAATCTCCCTGATCCGCCATGGTTATGCGGGCGAATTTCTCCTTTCCTTCCTGCCCGGCATCGATAGCGAAGATTTGATTTTCCTCGTACTGGTCAAAACTGAGGTGACTGTGATTTTCAATCGTCCTGTCAGGCAATTGACTTGCGCCCCAGATGAATCCCCCTTGCTCCGTTCCCTCTTCGCTCATGAACAACATTCCGGCAGCTTCTCGCCGATCGGGACGCGGATACTCTCTCTTCCGGTTCCATGCGCCCGGAAAATCGGCCCGATTTGAAATTGTCAGGCGAGTCGTCCCGTCAGGTTCGACAATGTCGATACGACGAGCGGTGATGATGCCGAACGTTTGGTTGCGAAGCTTTGCAGCACTGCAGAGGACAACAATAGCGAAAACTACAGTTAGCGCTCCCGAATAGACCACCAGAAAGCGAGGGTTCGAGAGAATCTTCATTGGTGCTCCTTCTCAGGACGAATTTTATCGATCACTCCCTACCACGTGAAACACGCGCGGGAGGTCCAACGCTATTCGCATTTGGGCTCTTCGAAAAAGCCTTGAACATCGTCGCCAACTGGAGTCAATGCTAGACCGAGCTTTCAGTAAAAATCCGAGCAGCTCAAATAAAACCCGCACTGCGGACAGCTCATCTTGCACCGACTCTCTGTGAGCTGCGCCGAGCAGTTCGGACAGAAATTGGCCGCGCTGAGGGTGGTTACTTTCTTGCCTGACGCTCCGGCGACGCATGAGGCATCGTCTGTCGGGGTTCGAATCGGTTCGCGACCGGCATTCATTCTGCGGAGATTAAACCCGACTTGCCGGCACGGCAAGTGAAGATTGTGGATCGCAGAAACCTACTGAGTCACCGGAGGGTTCCTGCTCCAGCAATCGGCCAGGATCAGCCATGCCCCCAGCCGCCGCCAGACCTTCACATACTTCCCGCGCTCGGGGATGAGCGTCCCGTTCGCCTGCCGGATGGTCACTGAATAGCGCCCAACTTCCATCGCCATGTCTCCGGAGTTCTCGACGCGTATGGTCTCCACGCGCATGTCGCTATAACCTTCCTCGCCGAGGTCGCGCAGCAACCGCTCTACACATTTTCTGCCGTTCGCGGCTTCACGGCTAGGCGCCATCAACACGCCATCGGGCACGAACATGGTCGCGACCTGATCGTAATTTCCAGTATTGAAAGAGGTAACGTAATCCTGAGTCAGGCTGCGCAGCTGAGACTCCACGTCCAGGAACGAACGAGAGTCCGCCAGGGAACTCAAATAGGGCCGGTACATCTACAACCTCCGGGGGGAAGGTAAATGATGAAATCCGTTAGCCGAGCCGAATTCACCGGAAAAATGTTCGGCCATTTTAGCGCAAAACTAGGTTGTGGAAAGAGAAAAGTTTTCCTAAGACGCAGCTGAATTTTGTTGGCCCCTCGCCCTGCCTCGAGGAGCGGCCAAGGTGGACGGTCAATCGTCGTCCGCTCAGCCTCACCTTCGGCTTTCAGGCGCATCTCAGATGCAAGCGTCACAAAAGTCAGGAGAGCTTCCCCATGGCCACTAGAGGTAAGAAATCCCGCCCGCGCGGCAACAGCAAATCGAAATCCGGCGGCAACCAACGTTGGGTCGCGGGGGGCAAAACCGTCTCCACATTTCCTCCGGAAGGTCTCTTTACCCAGGACGCGGCTACGATCGCCAAGGCACTCGCTTCCAAGAAGGTTTCGCCGAAGGGCCCGGGGTCGGGCATGCGGATGCTGACCTACTTCATCAATCGAGGAGGACGCGGTCTCAACGCCGGCCGTCGCGCCGAACTGGAACGAGCGAAGCCGATTCTCTCTCAACGCATCCGGAAGGAAAAAGCCAAGGCGGCCTGAACCGGCCGGCGAGAGACGGCCGCGAAAGCAGAAAGCTACCGCTCGAAGAACGAGGAGCGACTGAGCGTACGCGGCAAGCCTCCTGCCGTGACCGCCACTACCCGAGGTTTTGGCGATTGAACTTCAGGTGCCTGTTCGCGATTGTCCAGTTGGCGTTTGACGCGCTCGATCAGCACTACCAACTTCTTCGACTCGTGATCGCGCTCCGCCTGCTTGCACATCTTTTGAAAATCCTGCGCCTGCTCGTTTGTGTGCCTCATGCAATATCGATATCCTTTTGGAGTGACGAGCAGATTACCTGATCGCGAAGGATTTTGCTATGCGCAATTCTTCTTGTCCCGCCTGTCCCAATACCGTAGTTCCCTCCACTTCAACTAGTTAGTTCAAGACGGCCTACTGGAGTGCCAACCCCGGCTATGTACGGTACATAGCGTATGGCACACCTTGGCGCGTCTGCGTAGTCTGGAGATACCACTTGTCCCAGCTATGTATTATGGATCTTAAGAACGTAGACCGCGTACGCGATGAACTTAAGGGGCTGCTCCAGAAACAGACGGAGACCTTAAAAGCCCAGACGTTCGGTGGCCTGTCGCAACGGGAGTGGAACGATTTTGAGCAACGGCGCGAACGTATTCATGATTTGACCGTTCTCCTGCTCACGCTGAGTGTGCCTGCCGATCGCGCGGCGTAAACAGTCTGTAAACAACGGCGAAACCCAAGCTCAAAACGACGTACCCAACTTCCGTAGACATTCTGCATCCTAAATTGGATGCCTCCTCTGCGTGTGCAACTGGCGTGGCTGCTGATGCTCGCAATTCCCGTGGCCTGCATCGCCTGGACGGTCACGCACGAAGAGATCTTTCGCGAGCCGCGCGACTACTGCAAGCGCCAGACCAGCGAGACTGGCAGCCTCTGGCGTCGAAAATTCTTCTATCTGTTCACCTGCGAGTACTGCTTCAGCCACTACGTGGCCGCTATATTCCTGGCCATCACCCGCTTCCAAATGCTCTATACCGGCTGGCGCGGATACCTGGTCGCGCTCTTCGCCCTGGTTTGGGTGGCGAACCAGTACATGAGCATTTACAACCGTTTACGGCTCGACATCAAGCACGAGAACCTGGAAATCAAGGTAAAGGAAAATGATGTGGAACAACGCAAGGTGGCCTAGCCGCAACGAAGTAGATGCCGCTTTGACATTGACCTCTGCCCTGGCCACAAGGAGTCTCACCGTTGCGACCGGTCCGAGCCGTTTGGCTTTCCGCATTCTGCTTTCTGGTTTTGCTTGCTGTTCTATCGGTGGCCTGTGGCGGAGGCGGGCACACGCAAACTCCGGTTCCGGCCAACCAGCCAACGTTCGCCCACGTCATCATTGTGGTCGAGGAAAACCACGGATTCTCCGAGGTCATCGGTAACTCCGCGATGCCCTACCTGAACGGACTGTCGCAGCAATACGGTCTGGCCGGGCAGTACTACGGCAACGCCCATCCCTCCTTGCCGAACTATCTCATGCTGACCACAGGCCAGATGGAAACCATGAGCAACAGTTTCGCCGGGACCATCACGGACGACAACGTGGTGCGCGAATTGAGCAAATCGGGCAAGAGTTGGAAGTGCTATGCCGAGAGCCTCCCGTCCTTGGGATACACCGGCGCCGATGTCTTTCCGTATCTGCGCCATCACAATCCATTCTCTTACCTCTCCGACGTCACGCAGGGCAATACTCCGCAGACCTCGAACATTGTGTCATTCTCGGAGTTCGCTTCTGACCTCGCCAACAACACCCTGCCGCAGTATTCGTTCATCATTCCCGATGTCCTTAACGACGCCCACGACGGCTCGCTTGCGCAGGCCGATGGGTGGTTGCAGCAGAACATTGGTCCGCTGATATCGAGTGCATCTTTTCAGAGTTCCGGCTTGCTGATCATTACCTTCGATGAAGCCGAACAGGGCGACACCGCGCACGGCGGCGGACACGTCGCTACCGTCATCGTCAGCTCGAAGTCAAAGAAGAACTTCGTCTCGCAGACGCTGTACCAGCATCCCAGCGTTCTACGCCTCATGCTGGCCGGCCTCGGCGTGAATCATTTTCCCGGCGCCGCGGCGACCGCGCCCGACATGACGGAATTCTTTCAGTGAGTTCTATAAAAAGGGATGTCAAGAAAAAAGTTCTGCCTCGACCGGAGGGCGAGAAGATTTTGGTCTCGAGATCCAGCCCACTGCTGTGAGTGTGCCCCCGATTCGCTCGAGGGGTTTTGCTCTGGCTTGTTTGCCATCCCTGTGGTTCATCTGCCGATGGTGACGACGCCAATCGAGTCTGGAAACTTGGCAAGCGAGTCTTGGTGTCTTCATGTGT
>Ga0066709_100004868_pt1 | contig 10863 bp, 10 predicted proteins | sample GraSoiAngelo_158_FD_79665 | JGI IMG/M metagenome (GOLD analysis project Ga0066709, IMG submission 79665) | Grasslands soil microbial communities from the Angelo Coastal Reserve, California, USA - 14_1009_16_30cm | ecosystem: Environmental > Terrestrial > Soil > Grasslands | place: USA... | reverse complement strand
CCAGCGACCACCGCGCCCAAGCACTGTCACACTGGCTCAACTACTACAACCAGCACAGACCACACAGCTCGCTCGGCGGCCAACCACCGATCAGCCGTGTCCACAACCTCCCGAGGCAGGACACCTAGATGGTCTAGGGTTGGGGTGCCCACAGGCGGGCCGGAAGGAGGAGCCTCTTGACCGTCCATGTCGGAGACAGGATCAGTGTCGAATCGGAGCGGACCGGACAGGCGCCGCGCGCAGGCACCGTCGAGGAGGTGCTGGCGGCGACGCCCGCGCGGCTGCGCGTGCGCTGGGACGACGGGCACAGCAGCGTCTTCGTCCCCGCGGCGGGCTCGGCGCGGATCGAATCGGCGCCGGCCGTCAAGCCGCGCTCGCGGCGCTAGCCGGTACGAATGTGCGAGGAGGGCCGCCGCCGCGGCCCTCCTCGTGTGAGACCGTTCACGTGTGCCCGAGGGTGACGCCGTCCATCGCGCCGCCGTGACCTTGCGGCTGCTTGCCGGTGAGCGGATAGAGGCGGAGTCGCCGCACCCGCGCGGAGCCGCCACCGGCGTTGCCCGCGCCGTCGACGGTCTCGTGTTCGAGTCGGTCGAGGCAGTCGGCAAGAACCTGCTGCTGCACTTCGAGGGCGGCCTGACGATCCGGAGCCACCTGCGGATGAGCGGGCGCTGGCGTGTGCAGAAGAGGGGCGCGACGGTCGTCGGGAGACCGTGGCTCGTGCTGCGAGGGACACAGTGGGAAGCGATCGAGTGGAACGGGCCGGTGCTCGGGATCGATCGCGGGATTCGCGGTCGGGTCGGCCCGGACGTGCTCGGCGCCGACGTCGAGCGGACCGATCTCGCCCGTGCGGTTCGCTGCGCGAGCGCCGAACGGCTGCTCGGAGACGTCCTGCTCGACCAGCGGGTGATCTCGGGTGTCGGGAACATGTGGGCGGCCGAGGGTCTCTGGCACGCACGCTTGTCTCCGTGGCTTCGGGTCGGTGAGGCGTCGGACGACGAGATCGACGAGTTGATCGGCTGGCTGCGCGCGGCGATGCAGAGCTCGGTGGCGGGAGTGCGCTCGGCGTGTTCCGTCTATCGCCGTCCGGGCCGCCCATGCCCGCGGTGCAGGGCTCGTATCCGCTCGGGTGGGCTCGGTGACGCAAATCGCACCGCGTACTGGTGCCCCGGCTGCCAGCGCACGGATGGCTAGGCAGGAAGCTCGTCCGTGGGGGCGTACCGGGACCCGTGCCGCGCGTGCCGCATCTTCACCTTGCGCTCCGCAGCTTCGTGCTCGGGGCGTTCGCCTTTCTCCTGCGCGAGCTGGAGGAGAGCGACGCCGATCTTCCTTTCGCTTTCGACGAGCACGTGCTCGGCGAGGGGCCGGCGCTCTATGAGTACCGGCCGCTCGTGCGGGGCTTCGTCGAGGAGCGCGAAGCCCGTCTCCGCGCTCGCGACGACGCGCTGATCGCGCTCGACGAGCTCCGGCGCGAGCCCGCTGCCGCGATCTATGCACGCGCCCACGCAGGCCGGAAGCCGTCGGAGGACGAGGCGCTGTTCCGCACGATTCTGCTCGGGCTCGTCATCTCCACTGCCGAGGCATGTGGCGGTTTCGACTGGGACGACGTTGCCTTCGAGCGGGTCTACGACGAGCTCGAAGGCTCCCTGTTCGGGAAGAGCCGGGCGTACCGAGCCGTGGCGCCGCTCACCGGTCTCACGGTCGCGACTCAGCTCGAGCTCGCGCCGCCCGGGCTGCGTGTGCGCGCGTTTGCAGACGGTGAGCTGGCGAGGCATTGGCCGGAGGCACGCGGTCTGCTCCCTCGCGACTTCGGTCGCGAGCCGGACCGGTTCTGCGTCCTCGAGCTGCGCACCGACCTCGAGACCGCCGGCGAGCCGCCGGACGCAGCTTCGGAGCTCGCGGACGCCGTGACGGCGCTCCGCCTGGCGACGGCCGCCCCGCTCGCTGCGGGCCCGGTGTTCTTCGAGACGCTCGACGGCAGGCCGTTCGGCATCCGCCCCGTTCTTCCGATCGCAGCGACGCAGCCGCCTGGAGAGCCGACGCGCCTCGACGCGTTCCGCGGCGCTCTCGCAGGGGAGCTCCTGATCCGCCTCACTCTCGCCGACGAAGACGAGGCGCTTGCGGAGGCGCTCGATCGCTGGGAGCTGTCCCTCTTCCAGCAGGAACCGTTCCGGGGTGAGCAGTTGCGCGCCGCCATGGCGGCGCTCCTCGGTGAGACCTGGCCCCTGCGAGGCGCCCTGCTCCTGGAAGCCGACCCGGGCTCGCGCGAGCGCCTCCACACCGACCTGGCCCGGCTCGCGGAGCGTGACGAGCCGACGTCGCCGGCGGTCGATGCGGTGCGGCGTGCCCTCGTGCAGACGCTCCGGCACGGTCACCGGGCCGACCTCGTGCGGGATCTCGACCGCGCACTGCTCGGGATCGGCGACGCCGACCGGCTCCGGCTGGCGTCGTAGCTGCGTTTCGGCACGAAGTCGGCACACAGGTGCCCGTGTTGCCCGGCTAGCGTCGGGTCATGGACGAAGCAACTGCGGTTCTCGATCGACTGGCCCGCATCGAGCTGCTGGACGCGGCAGGTGCGCCTCCCGGCGCCTTGCTCGGCGAGCTTCGAGTCCTGCTGGCGGAAGCAGAGGCATGGTCGCGGCTGGAAGGGGGTGAGCGCAGTGCGAGGGCGGTCGAGCGGCTTCGGCGTGCACTCGCGCGTGAGATGATCACCGTGTGAGAGTCGGCAGGTGACCTCCGGCGGCGTGATCTCCCACTGGGACGACATCGAGGCGGTAAGGAACGAGCGCGGCCACATCGCCGCCTCCTGGCGCTCGCTCACCGGCGATCGCTCCGTCGGTGTCGGTGTCCGGCGGATCGAGATCGAACCAGGCAGGTGGTCGACCCCGCTGCACGTCGAGAACTCCGAGGAGGAGATCTTCTACGTGCTGTCGGGGTCGGGCGTGTCGCTGCAATGGGACGGCGAGACGACGGAGGCGTTCGCCGTCGAGGGAGGCGATTGCCTCGTGCACCTGGCGTCGAAGTACGCACACACCCTCGGCGCCGGCCCGGAAGGACTCGACGTGCTCGCGTTCGGCGAGCGGCACTACTCGCTCGGCTCTGCGTATCTCCCGCTCGCCTGTGTGTCGTGGGGCCTCGGAATGTGGACGCGGACAGGCGATCCGGACGACCACCCGTGGAAGCGGGAAGCGGAGGCGGGCCCGCCCGACGTGCCCGACCTGTCCGCGCGTCCGACGCGTATCGTCAACGTCGCCGCGACGGAGGCCGAGCGGTTCGGGAAGGAGACCGTGCGCTCGTCGTGGCGCGACCTCGGTTCCGTCGCCGGGTCGCTCCGGACAGGCCTGAACCACGTGGAGATCGAGCCCGGCGCGCTGATGGCGCCGCCCCACTGCCACTCGGCAGAGGAGGAGATCTTCGTCGTCCTCGCCGGTGACGGAGAGCTGGAGCTCTGGCCGAGCCGGCGACACGGCGGCGACCGGGAGACGCACCCGCTGCGAGCGGGATGCACCGTGGCGCGCCCCTCGGGGACGCATCTGGCCCACGCGCTGCGCGCCGGCTCCGGCGGGATGACGGTCCTCGGCTACGGCACCCGGGAGCCGAACGACATCTGCTTCTATCCGCGCTCCGGCAAGGTGAGCCTGCGAGGCGTCGGCGTGATCGGCCGCCTCGAGCAGCTGGACTATTGGGACGGCGAGGACTAGCCGGAGCGACCACTTCACCCGTGTTTCTTGAAGGAAAGGACCGGACCGTCTTGAACGTCAGGCACCATGGGGCTGATGCGTCTACTGCCGCGGCCGAACGAACGGTCTGAAACGAACGAGCCCGAGGAGATCGTGCGCGAGGAGATGGCTCCGGTCGTGCCGCTCGAGGCGCCGCTGACGTCCCCGGGCGAGACCGCGCTCGCCGGAAGTGCAAGTCGCGTCCGGGTGATCGCGCTCGCGAACCAGAAGGGCGGCGTGGCGAAGACGACCACGACGCTGAACCTCGGTGTGGCGTTCCAGGAGATGGGGCAGCGCGTGCTGCTCGTCGACCTCGACCCGCAGGGCAACCTGACCATGAGCCAGGGGATGAACCCGGATTCGATCGAGCGGTCGATGTTCGACGTGCTCGTCCACAAGATCCCGATCTCCGACGTGATCGAGCGCGTCGAGGTCGACATGGCGGTGTCCTCGATCGACCTTGCCGGCGCGGAGCTCGCGCTCGCGGCGATGATGGGCCGCGAGCGCTCGCTCGAGAAGGCGCTCGTCGAGGTCCGCGACAAGTACGACTTCGTCCTCATCGACACACCGCCGTCGCTGGGCCTGCTGACGATCAACGCGTTCGTGGCCGCGACGGGCGTGATCGTTCCGGTGCAGTGCGAATACCTGTCTCTGCGGGGCCTCGTGCAGCTCGAGAACACCCTTGCCATGGTCCGGGAGAACCTGAACCCACACGTCGGTGTCGAAGGAATCGTCGCCACGATGTACGACGGGCGTACGTTGCACTCGCGCGAGGCGATCGAGATCCTGGAAGAGAACTTCGGCGATCTCGTGTACCGGACGAGGATTCGCAAGACGATCCGCTATGCCGAGGCGCCTGTGAAGGGAAGCTCCGTGCTCAAGTACGACCCGGTCGGCCCGGCTGCCGACGCCTACCGCGAGCTGGCGAAGGAGGTGCTGCAGGGTGGCGCGCAGGCGCGCGAGCATGCGTGAGGGCCCGCTCGCCGAGCTCTTCCGCGCAACAGAGGCGGCGAAGCGCTCCGGGGCGCAGGAGCCTGCGGGTGCGGAGCCGTCCAGCTCCGAGAAGGCCGGTGAGGACACCGTTCAGATCGCACCGGAGCGCCGCCCCGAGGCTGCGCTGGAGGCGACGGTCGAGCACGTGTACGACTTCGACTCGGCGGCACCGACGGAGATACGACCGGCGCCGGCCGAGCCGGAGGCGAAGGTCGTCCCGCTTGCCGCGGTCCCCGCGCCGAGTCCGGCAGACGAGCCTGTCGAGGAGCCCGAGCCGGCTCCCGCCGCGGCTGCCGAGGCGGCCCCGAGCGCGCCGCCGTTCCAGCCTCCCGCCAGTCGCCTGCTGCAGCCGATGCCCGGCTCGGCGCCGAGGCTCGAGGTCGTGCGCGCCGGCGAGCTCGCGTCGTATCTCGCGGTCATCCGCGTCGTCGGCGTCGGCGGCGCGGGCATCAACGCCGTGAACCGCATGATGGACGCCGGCATCGCGCAGGTGGATTTCGTCGCGGTCAACACCGACGCCCAGCAGCTCGCGCTCTCCGATGCGGCGGCCAAGATCCACATCGGCCAGGACGTGACGCAGGGTCTCGGCTCCGGCTCGGACCCCGACGCCGGCCGGCGATCCGCGGAGGAGAACTACGACCAGATCAAGAGCGCGCTCCGCGGCTCGGACATGGTCTTCGTCGCCGCCGGCGAGGGCGGAGGCACCGGCACCGGCGCTGCGCCGGTCGTGGCCAAGATTGCCCGGGAGGTCGGCGCGCTCACCGTCGGCATCGTCACGACGCCCTTCAAGTTCGAGGGAACGCGCCGCCGCGATGCCGCACAGAGCGGCGTCGAGGACCTCCGGGACGCCTGCGACACGGTGATCGTGATCCCGAACGACCGGCTCCTGGAGGTGCTCGACCGCTCCACCTCGATGATCGACGCGTTCCGTGTCGCCGACGACGTCCTCCGGCAAGGCGTGCAGGGCATCTGCGACCTGATCACGATGCCCGGCTTGATCAACCTCGACTTCGCGGACGTGCGCACGATCATGTCCGGCGCGGGCTCGGCCCTGATGGGGATCGGCTACTCGGAGAGCGACAACCGCGCCCGTGAGGCGGCCGAGCGCGCGCTGCGTTCACCGCTGATCGACACCGAGATCGTGGCGGCCAAGGGCATCCTGCTCTCTATCGCCGGCGGCGACGACCTGACGCTCCTGGAGGTCAACGAGGCGGCGGAGGCGGTGCGTGCGGCGGCGACCGACGACACCAACATCATCTTCGGCGCAACGGTCGACGAGCGGTTGAACGGGCAGGTGTGGGTGACGGTGATCGCGACCGGGATCGGCGGAGCGAGACGGCGGGGCCTCGCACCATCCTTCGCCACGGATGAGCCTCGGCGCAGGCCTGCGCGCGACGAGGACACCGAGCTGCCCAGCTTCCTGCGCTCGTAGGCTCCGCACATGCCTGCCGCGATCGCCGCGGGACATCCCTCGACCGCGGAGGCGGGTGCTCTGACGCTGGCGGCGGGCGGGAACGCCGTCGACGCCTGCATCGTCGCGGCCTTCGTCGCCTTCGTCACCGAGGGGCCGCTCGCGGGCCCGACCGGTGGCGGCTTCTGTCTCGTGCACGAGCCGGACAAGCCGGCGACCGTGCTGGACTGCTTCTTCGCCGTCCCGCGGCGCGCTCTCGGCGTCATGGAGGAGGTCGTGATCGACTTTGCCGACGCCAGGACGCAGACCTTTCACGTCGGTGAGGGCAGCGTCGCGCTCCCCGGTCTCGTCCAGGGGCTCGCCGAGGTGCACCGGCGTCACGGGTCGAGACCGTGGGCCGAGCTGCTCGAGCCCGCGATCGAGCTGGCCCGGCGGGGATATGTGCGCGACGACGCACGGGTCTTTCTGCACGGCATCCTCACGCAGATCCTCCTCCGCACCGAAGCGGGTCGACGCGTCTACGGAGATCCGGAGCGGGTCGTGACGACGGAGCTCGCCGCGACGCTCGAGCGCATCCGCGACGCCGGCCCGGCCGCCGTCGTCGAGCTTCTGCCGGAGTATGCGGACGACCTCGAGGCGTACGACGTCGTCGACCGCATGCCGGTCGAGACGACGGTATCCGGGCGATCGGTCTTGACGACCCCCCCGCCGTCACGAGGCGGACGGATCGTCGCCGACATCCTCGAGACGCTCCAGGCTGCCGGTGCGCCCGGACCGCTCGAGCAGGCACGGGCGATCGGGCGTGCGTACGGCACGTCGGCGAAAGGGCTGCTCACGGGTACCACTCACGTCTCCGTGGTCGACGAAGCCGGCATGGCCGTAGGGCTTTCGATGACGCTCGGCTCCGGGTCGGGCGTGTTTCGCGGCGGCTCCCAGCTGAACAACATGCTCGGAGAGCTGGACGTGATCGGTACGGAGCCGCGCGACGCGGGCGAGCGACTGCCGAGCATGATGACCCCGACGCTCGTCCTCGAGCGCGGGCGGCCTCGACTCGTCCTCGGCAGCGCAGGGTCGGTCCGTCTCGCGGGCGCGATCGCGCAGGTGGCATGGCGCGTGGTCGGCGAAGGGATGGCGGTTGCCGACGCGGTGGATGCGCCGCGGATGCACGTCGACGGGAAGGAGCTGCACCTCGAAGGCGGCTGGCCCGAAGAGGTGGTGGCGGAAGTCGAGGAGTCAGGTGTCTGGAACGTCGTCCGCTGGGGAGACCGCAACCTCTTTTTCGGAGGAGTGTCCGCGGTCGAGGTGCGACACGACGGCTCCGCGGCGGCCGCCGGCGATCCAAGGCGCGGTGGTCATGGCCTGGTGGTGCCGTGATCCGGATTCGTCCCGCCGAGCCTTCCGACGCCGCCGCGCTCTGCCGTCTCGCCGAGGAGGTCGGCCGCGAGCCTGGGGCCTGGCTGCTGACGACCGAGATGTGGCGGGCGGTCGGTGACGAGCGGCGGTATCTGCGCGCGGCTCGGCGTCACACGGACGCCGCCGTGTTCGTGGTCGACGACGACGGCGAGATCGTCGGCCGGCTCTCGCTCGCGCGCGACCAGCACCCGGCGAGCCGCCACGTCGCCGATCTCGGCTTGATGGTGGCGCTGAGTCACAGGCGCCGTGGCATCGGGCGCGCGCTCCTGGAGCGAGCCGTCATCTGGGCGAAGGAGTCCGACGTCCGCAAGCTCGAGCTGCACGTGTTTCCGTGGAACCGGCCGGCAATCGCGCTCTACGAGGCGTTCGGGTTCGAGCGAGAGGGCTATCGGAAGGCGCACTACCAGCGCAGCGGCGAGGAGGTGGACGCGGTGCTGATGGCCTACCGCGTGGAATAGAGCGTCAGAGCTCGCGCGGAAGGAGGAGGCGCACGATGTGGGCGCTGCCCGCGTCCAGACCCTCCCACGAGGAGGTGTCGGCGGCCAGCGTCGCGAACGCGCCGGTCGGGAGGTTGCCCGCGATGCGGTCCCGATGGGCGCCGGGCCGCGCCAGCAGCAAGCAGAGCTCGGCGAGGCCCGGATTGTGACCGATGACGACCGCGTCCGAGACGTCCTCGGGGATCGCGTGCACGCGGCTCAGCAGGCCCTCTGCAGACGCATGGTAGAGCGCCTCGTCCAGACGGACCTCCGGTGATCCGAGCGCGTCGAGGACGCGCTCCAGCGTCTGCGTCGCACGGACGGCCGGTGAGCAGAGGACGAGCTGCGGCCGGACTCCCTCGGCGTCGATGACGCGGGCGAGCCGCTTCGCGGCCTTGCGGCCCCGCGCGGACAGGGGCCGGTCGTGGTCGGCGAGACCGGGGTCGTCCCAGCTGGACTTTGCGTGGCGGAGGAGATGGAGCTGGTGCCCGACCCGCGCCGCGCTCATGCCGGTTCGCGCCACGCCCTCACCATCGCGCGCTGCGCGTCGGTCTGCGGCGAGTCGAGCCAGAGCTCCGGCGAGCCGGCGCGAAGCGCGGTGATCCGCCGGAGCGCCTCGGCTCCGTCGAGGCCGTGGCGCACGAGCCAGCAGCCGACGACGGTGCCCGTGCGGCCCGCACCTCCCCAGCAGTGGACGTACGGCAGGCCGCCGCGATCGCGCTCGCGGTCGATCACGTCGAGCGTTCGACGCATCTGGTCGGGCGTCGTCACGCCCATGTCGGGGATCGACATGCGCACATGGCGGGCGGCCCCGTCGACCAGGTGTGCGTACGGGCCCAGCTCGTAGTCCTGGGTCAGATCGACGAAGAGGGTCACACCCCCCGCCAGCAGCAGTGGAAGCTTTGCCTCCATACCTGCCGGATCGATTGCGCCGGGATACTTGCCCGCGAGCAATCTGCCCGGATCGACCCAGTACGACTCGGGTGTGGGTGCGTCCACGTCCCGAGTTTACGAGGCCGGCGCGATCCCCACTGCGACCGGCAGGACCATCCAGGCGAGCGCCGTCAGGGCGATCGCGACGAACGCGAGCTTCTTGCTGCTCGGCCAGCATCTCCCGTTCTCGCGGCCCACGGAGGTCGAGCCGATCGAGGTACGAGGAGATGGCCTGGTCGTCCTCGCGGAGGAGGCGCAGCCGCTCGATCGGGTTGTCGATCTCCTCGCGACCTGCGCGCTCGTTCACGCGCGCAGCGTAGGGATGCGGTTGGATGGCACTCGGTGCCGTCCCCGGGGACCCGGCGGCATGTCCGAGGAAGGCGTTATAACGATGACCCCCGTGCCAGCCGACTTCGTCCACCTGCACGTCCACTCCGAGTACTCGATCCTCGACGGCGCGTGCAGGATCCCGGCGCTCGCCGCAAAGGCTGCCCGGCACGAGATGCCTGCCGTCACGCTCACCGACCACGGGTCGCTCGCGGGCACGATCGATCTCTACAAGGCCGCCAAGGAACAGGGGATCAAGCCGATCGTGGGCTGCGAGGTGTACGTCGTCGACGACCGTCGGCACCAGCACAAGGGCCACGCGCACCTGACCGTCCTCGCCGAGACGAACGAGGGCTACGACAACCTGATCAAGCTCTGCTCGCTCGGCTACCTCGAGGGCTACTACTACCGGCCGCGGGTCGACTGGGAGCTCCTCGAGCGTCACGCGCCCGGGCTGATCGCGCTGTCCGGCTGCCTGTCCGGCCGCGTCAGCCGTGCGCTCGCCGAATCGAGGGTCGCCGACGCCGAGAGCGAGCTCGACCGTCTCGTCCAGATCTTCGGCCAGGGCTCGACGTACGTCGAGCTGCAGAACGCCGGTCTGCCGGTCCAGGAGCAGCTGGTCCCTCAACTTGCCGAGCTGGCGGCGAAGCGAAAGCTGCCACTGGTCGCCACCGGTGACGTGCACTACCTCGACGCGGCTGATGCGGCCTCGCACGAGGCGCTTCTGTGCATCCAGTCAGGCGATTCGCTCAAGAATCCGAACCACTGGAAGTTCGAGACGAACGAGTTCTACTTCAAGACGCCGGCCGAGATGGCGCTCGACTTTCCCGGTCGTGAAGACGCGCTGCGGCGAACGCTCGAGGTGGCCGAGCGTTGCAACGTGGAGATCGAGCTCGGCCGGATCCTCCTGCCCGAGTTCCCGACGCCGGAAGGCCGTGACGCGTTCGACTACCTGGTCGAGCTCTGCGAGCGCGGTCTCGAGCGGCGCTACGGGAACACGACGCCGGAGCTGACCGAGCGGCTCCAGTTCGAGCTCCGGACGATCCGCGAGATGGGCTTCGCGGACTACTTCCTGATCGTCTCCGACTTCATCGACTTCGCGAAGCGCAACGGCGTCTCCGTCGGACCTGGCCGCGGCTCGGCCGCGGGCTCGCTCGCCGCCTACAGCCTCGGCATCACGGACATCGACCCGATGCGGTACGGGCTGCTGTTCGAGCGCTTCCTCAACCCTGCCCGCAAGGACATGCCGGACATGGACATCGACTTCGCGATCGAGGGTCGCGAGCGCGTGATCAACTATGTGGCGGAGAAGTACGGCCGCAACCGGGTCGCACAGATCATCACATTCTCCACGATGGCCGCCAGAGCGGCGTTGCGCGATGCCGGTCGCGTGCTCGAAGTTCCGTACGGCACCGTCGACCGGATCGCGAAGCTCGTGCCCGAGGGCGTCAAGGTCTATCTCGACGACTCGCTGAAGCCCGGTCAGGAGCTCCGGCAGGCGTACGACTCCGACCCGCTCGTCAAGGAGATCGTCGACCTCGCGAAGCCGCTCGAGGGGCTGATCCGGCAGGACTCGATCCACGCCGCCGGTGTG
>Ga0066709_100004867_pt1 | contig 10864 bp, 7 predicted proteins | sample GraSoiAngelo_158_FD_79665 | JGI IMG/M metagenome (GOLD analysis project Ga0066709, IMG submission 79665) | Grasslands soil microbial communities from the Angelo Coastal Reserve, California, USA - 14_1009_16_30cm | ecosystem: Environmental > Terrestrial > Soil > Grasslands | place: USA... | reverse complement strand
TCCGCGATTTCCGCGACCGCATGACCCCGGCGGCGATCATCCCGATGCACACCCCCGAGGAGGCGAACGAGGACCTCGACTACGCCGTCAAGCAGCTCGGCTACAAGGTCGCGATGTTTGGCAGCCTGATGGACCGCCCGGTCGAGGCGGCCGGCAAGGTCGAGGGCGAAGCCGCCCGTTTCGCGGTGTGGCACGACGTCATCGGGCTCGACAGCGAGTACGATTACGACCCGGTCTGGGCGAAATGCCTCGAGCTCGGCATCGCGCCGTCCTTCCACAGCGGCCATCGCCGCGCCGGACTGCGCTCCTCGCCGTCCAACTTTACCTATAACCACATTGGCCATTTCGCCGCCGCCAACCATGCCGCCTGCAAGGCTATGTTTCTCGGTGGCGTGACCCGACGTTTCCCGGGCCTCAACATATCCTTCCTCGAAGGCGGCTCGGGCTGGGCCTGTATGCTGTATGGCGATCTGCTGAGCCATTGGGAAAAGCGCAGCCGGCAGGGCCTCGAGGAGGTCGACCCCCGCAACCTCGATCGCGCTGTTTTGGCGGATCTTGCCGGCAAATACGGCGCCGCCGACTTCGTCGCGGCGTTGCGCGAGCGCGACGGCTGGCCCTATCCCGGCGACGACAAGCTGACCGGCGGGGTCGCCGATCTCGACGATTATTCGGCCTGCAGGATCAGCCGCAAGGAGGACTGGCGCGACCTGTTCGTCACGCCGTTCTATTTCGGCTGCGAGGCCGACGATCCGTCGAACGTCTGGGCGTTCAACTCCCGCGCCAACCCGCTCGGCGCCAGGCTCAACGCGATCTTCAGCTCGGATATCGGCCATTTCGACGTGCCGGACATGACCGAGGTGCTGCCCGAGGCCTACGAAATGGTCGAGAAGGAATTGGCGACGCCCGAGGACTTCCGCGACTTCACCTTCGCCAATGTCGTGCGTCTGTTCGGTCGGGTGAACCCGCGCTTTTTCGAGGGGACGCGCGTTGCTGCCGCCGCGGCCGCGGTGCTCGATCAAGCGCCGGCCCGAGCCGCGGCGGAGTAGGGGGAGCCGTAGGCTGCGGTCGCGCGCGGTTTTCGAACGCCGTTCGGAAAACCTGCTGCGCGCCGCGCTTTTGGGTTTATGATCACGTCTAGAGGCCGGCATTAGCCGGGCGGAATCGAGGGAGGTGCGTATGGCGGGTTACAAGATCATCTCGGCCGACTCCCACATCGTCGAGCCGCCGGACATGTATTCGAGCCGGATCGCGCCGCAGTTTCGCGAGCGCGCCCCGAAGATGGAGCGGCGCAAGACCCCGGCCGGCCGTGAATACGACGCCTGGATGCTCGAAGGCCGGCAGGTCGGCACGTTGGGCGCGGTGATGCAGGCCGGCCAGCGCTTCGAAGACCCGTCGCAGATCGATTTTCTTGGTATCTGGGAAGATGTCCGCAAGGGCGCCTACGACGCCGACGCGATGCTCGTCGAGAACGAAGAGGATGGCATCTGGGGTTCGGTGTTGCAGCCGAGCCAGGGACTTTTCTGGTACCGCGTGCCGGATAGCGCGCTGCTCTCGGAAATCTGCCGCTGCTACAACGATTGGATGGCTGATTTCTGCAAGCCGCATCCCGATCGGCTGAAGGGCATCGCGATGCTCAATCTCGACGATCCCGATGCCGGCGCCCGGGAGCTGGAACGCTGCGTCAGAATGGGTCTCGTCGGTTCGTTCATCCCGGTCTCGCCACAGGCGGACAAGCCCTACAGCAGCCCGATCTACGACCGTTTCTGGGCGACGGCGGAGGAATTGAAGCACCCGCTGCTGATGCATATCGGCACGCCGCGCAACGGTGTTCCGGCCAACGAATTCACGATGGATATAACCGAGTTGACCGGGGCTGGGCGCTCGACCACGGATTACTGGGTGCGCTACTCGCTGGGCTCGATGCTGTTCGCCGGCGTGTTCGACAAGTTCCCCGGCCTCAAGATCGGCTCGGTCGAACACGAGGCGGCGTGGATCCCGCATTGGCTGAAGCAGATGGACTTCACCTATGTCGAGCGGCCGGTCTTCACCAAGGGCTGGAAATCGGCCGAGGGGCTGATGCCTAGCGACTACTGGAAGCGCAACATGTTCGTCGAATTCATGGAAGACGATCTCGGCGTCCAATTGCGCGACCGGATCGGAGTCGAGAACATGCTGTGGGGCAGCGACTACCCGCATGCCGAGGCGACCTTCCCGCGCTCGCAGCAATTCCTCGGACGCATGTTTGCCGGCGTGCCCGAGGCGGATCTGCGCAAGATCACCTCGGACAACGCCGCCAAGATGTTCGGCTTCACACTGAACTGACTCAGTGTTTCAAGCGAGACGGGCTTTCTCTCCCGCATTGCGGGAGAGGGTGGCCGCGGCGTGAGCCGCGGTCAGGTGAGGGTCTTTCTACCGTCGGACACCCTCACCCGCCTCGCTGCGCTCGGCACCCTCACCCGCCTCGCTGCGCTCGGCACCCTCACCCGCAATGCGGGAGAGGGATAATGCCGGACGGCTTCGTGCCGGTCGCCAAGACTGGTGATGTGCCGCCGGGCGGCATGATCCGCGTCGCGGTCGAGCGTGAACCGATAATGCTCGCCAATGTCGCCGGGCAATTCTACGCGATGCGCGATGTCTGCGGCCACCGGAACGCGCCATTGTCGCGCGGCAAGCTCGATGGCCACATCGTCGAGTGTCCCTTGCACTTCGCGCAGTTCGATGTGCGTACCGGCAAGCTCGTCGACGGCCCGATCTCTGCCGATGTTCCGGTCTATGAGGTGCGGGTCGAGGGCGACATGGTGCTGATCAAGCGGTAGGGAAACTGGACCCTCACCAGCGGCACATCGCGCCGCTGTCGCACGGCCGCGTCAGTTCGACAACGAGCGGCATATACGCGATCGAAACCCGCATCGAGAGCGGCAGGAGCCGCGCATCATCGGAGATCGCTACATCAACCGGACGCGGCGCGTTCTCCGGGTCGCCATCATCGCTGGTCTCGCCTTTGAAACCGGCGACTGGCGACAGCGTCAGCCGCAGATGCAGCACGTGTTCGCTGTTGTTCTTGCTCGGCAGCACCCGTGCGATGACGTCGAAGCGGCGCGCGCCGTCATAGACCGGCACGGTGAATGAGCCGCGATTGCCGCGGCGCAACTCGTGGCGGATCGCCGTCAAGGCACTCAACGGGTCGAGCACGTTCTTGCGAAAATCGTCGGCGAGCTGCGGTTTCTTGCCCGTATCCGTGGGACCGCGCTCGGCGAACAGTGCGCTGGCGCGCGCGGTGAATTGCATGCTGAGCCGTTTGTCGCGCGCTTTGCGCAGATCGTAACGCGCTTCGTAATGGTTCGGGCTGGGCGGCCGGTCGGCGGCGAGCCGGCCCTCCGCGGTCGCCGTGCCGCGGAATTTCGTGAACAACCAAGCCAAGCCCTCTGAGCGGATCGCGATCTCGTCACGATAGCCGGTCGGATCGTCGCGCAACACCAGACGGATGTCGCCGGCCGGTAGTCCGGCCCAATACGCCTGGTACAAACCCGCCGTCTCCGCCCCGAACGCACCGGTCGAGGTGAAGAATAGCCCTACGGCAACAGCGGCGCCGAACCAGCGCCGCCGCGCACCCATGATGCCGCCTCGTAGCTATTGCAGCCGGGCGATGCCCATCGCCGCGCCGTAGCGCTGCGCGCAATCGAGCGGGTTGCCGTATTTGCGGTGCACCGCGGTGTGGTGGGCGCAGGCGAGCAGCAGCCGGTCGCGGTCCCAACCCTGGTTCTTGCCGTAATCCTCGAGCAGGACCTGGCCGATCTCCTGGTTGTGCGGGTCGTTGCCCATGCGGCAGGCGAGCAGGGCCAAGCGCTGCACCAGCGGCTTCCGGTCGGCGCCCGTATCGAGATAGGCCTTGGTCCAGGCGGTGCTGTCGGGCCCGTTCAGCGCGACGACCGCGGCGTCGACGCGGTCGAGGATCTCTTCCGGCGACAGCTTGTTGGCGGCGATCGCGGCGCGCACCTTCACCGGCTCGGCGTCGCCGATCCCCTTCTGGTGCCAAGCCGCGCGATTGACGTAGGACGCCGCCAGATACAGCAGCTTGATCTGGTGCTTGTGCTCGAAATTGTCGAAGAACCAGCCGAGCGTGTTGAGATACTCGTAGCAGTGTTGCGGCAATGAGAAATTGTTGACCCCCTGCGTCTCCAGGATCACCTGGGCATCTGCAATCTGCATCGCATCCAGGATGCGGCGCGGGCTCTTGCCGGCTTGGAGGTATTTCGACATCAGTTCGAGGAAGCCCGGCTCGGGCTGGCGGATCAGCGCGGTTTCGAGCGCCTCGGATTCCTCGCGCAACAGCGGCTCCTTGTTGTTGGTGAGGATCGCCAGCTCCTCCGGCGAGGCGCCGCCGTAGGGGATCGCCGAGACCGCCTGCTTTTCGAGGAAGATCTTCACGACGTTGCAGGCCATCTCATAGGTCGAGTACCAACGCGGCCCGACCGCGATATCGAGCGCGCCGGCATAAATCACGTTGTGCGCCTCGTCCCAGCCGAGCGCGTTGCCGAGCTCGACCGTGGCACGGGCGCGGAACGCCTTGTGGCCGGTCGTGTAGGAGCGGTTATAGAGGGCGCGGTCCTGCACATCCATCAGCCCGGCATGGCACAGCTGGGCGAGCACCGCCTTGCGCTCGGCCGGGTTTTCCATCAGGCCGAGAAAGGCGCGGTACGCGTCGATGACATTGCCGCGATGAACCAATGTCATCCAGTGGTCGAGCCGCTCCTGCAGCGGGCCTTCGAGATGTTGCGGCTCCTGGTCGGGCCACACGACTTCCGGCATCGGCGGCGGACCCGGCGGCATCGACCAGCCCGGGGCGCGGGCGTAGTGGCCCGGCGCCTTCAGGATCTTCTGGTTCCAGATGTCGAGCCCGGTCGGGATGTACCAGATCGTCTGCGCCATCGGCAGCCCCGCCATTTCGGCGGGCATCAGCTTTGTCAAATTGAGCGTGGCGCGCGCCGACAGGAGGCAATGGTCGTTATTGACGAAGTTCACATAGCCGTCGTCGATCCGCTCGTGATACGGGACATGAGTGTAGGGCGCGTGGATCCGCACCCCTTCGGCGATGATCTCGTTCAACGGCCGGCGCTGGCGCACCAGCTCGTAATAGACCTCGCTCGCCCCCTTCTGGTCCCGCGCCAGGATGCGATCTTCGAGCTTTCCGTAAAGCGCCTCCGGCTTTGGGGCGTTGCTGATCGCGGCCTGGACGTCATTGGGCATTCTTAAAAGCTCCTAATCTCTCGACCTCTCTGGGGGAGAAGCCGCGCGCCACGGCCTGAATGGAATTGACAATACCCCCACCGGGCCGCCTACGGCAACGCCGCCGGCCGGGATTGGGGCGATCGGTCTGGCTGTCATGCGCCGGCCGTATGACGGCCCGCTTCAGCCGCATTTGCAGGGAATTTGCAAGCGCCGGGCAGGCTTGTCCGGGAGACGGCGCACCGGCGGAAACGCTTCGACCGCTCGCTGCATACAACAAAAGCCCGACGCGCGGCCCGGACGGCGAAGACTGGTGGGTGTGGCGGGTCGGGGTGAGACAATTCCCGAGCAGCATCGTTAATGCTGCCGGGTTGAGTTTCGCGTCGAAGTATCGTTCCACCTGGGGAGGTAGCGATGAACTGGAGAACAAAACTGGTTTCCGCTGGGCTCGCTGTCGTCGCGGCGCTTGCCGTCGCATTGAGCGCGGCGCCGGCGCAGGCGCGCTTCTTTGTCGGGTTCGGGTATGGCTATCCGTTTTACCGGCCGTTCCCGGTGTTCTATCGCCCCTATCTGCCACCGCCTCCGCCGCCGCCGATCTATGTGGCGCCGCGCCCGGCCTACTATGTGCCGCCGCCGGCCGTGTACCGCGAGACCTATTACAGCTATCGTCGGCCGGTTCACCGTCATCGGAGGACGGTGTCGCACCGCACCTGCACCTGCAAATGACGGGCGCGACTTACCCGCAGAGTTTCTAGGGGACCTGCCCGTACAGCTTGAGGTCGGCGACGAGCCCCTCGTCGCGCTCGATCGCGTATTCGTGGTTGCCGCGCAGATCCTTCTCCTTGACGAGGAGCAGGTTGGGGTCGCTGGTCTCGAAGATCCGCAGGTGCCGGTCCTCGGCCGTAATGTCGGCGAGCTTCGGCCCGATCGGCGCCGGGTTGAAACGGTCGCTGGCGTCGACCAGCTCTATGAGGCCCTCCGGAGTAATGCCGGCTTCCTTCAGCCTGCGCTGATAGGCGGCCGCTTCGGCCGCCTTTTTCTGCGCTTCCGCCTTGCGCGCCGCCACCGCCTCCGCCTGCTTCTGGCGCCACTCGTCGTATTGCGGCTTCAAGCGCTGCAACAACGTTTGGGTCGGCACATCGCGAGTGTCGACCCATTGCTTGGCGCGAGGCCAGGTTTGCGCCCAGAACGCCCGCACCGCCTCGCTGGGGATCTCGCGTAGCCGCTCCTCGCGGATCGAGGCCGCCCAGCGCAGCTGCTCCGGCGTGCCGGACAGCTCGGGCAAGGGTCGCATCGGCGCTGCAGCGGGGCGGCGCGTCACGGTCTGCATTTCGCCGCCGTGGCGCTGTTTCAGCGCCGCGAATTGCCGGCGATATTCATCCTCCCATTCATCGCTGTCATCGCTTGGCACGTACCCATGCTTTTCGTACAGCGCACGGCTCGTCGCCTCGATCGCCGCTTCGCGGAGTGCCTCCAGATCCATTTGTCCTCCCTCGGCCACGATCCCTTTCGTACGTGACGGTCGCGGATCTTAGCGGCAGCGGCCCGTCGGGCGAAAGGCCGGGCAGCACGGCCGCGCCGGAGGGCCCATCAAGCGCCATGTCAATCGGACGTTTACCAAGCTGGTGCCCGCGATCGGCCGGCCGACGCATACCAAAGCATGCGCTGATACAGCCATTGGGCGCCGCGAAAACCGGCCGTTTTGGCCTGTTGCTAACCTTTATTTTGCAATTTGCCGCGCACTGTCCTCGCACCCGAGGCGGTTCCAAAGACGAGCAATGGTCGACAGTCGACGACACAGGGGTGACTCGCTGCTGTCCGCGTATTGCGAGCAGCTCGGCACCGTGCTGGATCGCCGCAGTCCCGGGTTCGCGCTCATCACCGCCCGCCAGCAGGCGCATCATCGCATGCTGGAGGCCAAGGCCTCCGACGACGCCAAGACCCAATTTCTCGCCAACATGTCGCATGAGCTGCGCACGCCGGTGAACGGCGTTCTCGGCATGCTGGAGCTGGTGCGGCATATCGAACCGGGGCCGAAGCAGCAGCATTACCTCGAAACCGCCCGCCGTTCCGCCGAGACGTTGCTCGGGATCATCAACGGCATCCTCGACATCTCGAAGATCGAATCCGGCAAGATCGAGCTCGAGCAATCGCCGTTCGATCTGCGCGAGCTCGTCGAGGATGTGACCGAAACTTTCAGCGATGCGGCGTTCGGCAAGGGCTTGGAACTCGCGTGCTTTGTACCGGCAAGTCTCTCGACCACGCTGGTCGGCGATGCGGCGCGTCTGCGGCAAATCTTGACCAATTTGTTCGCCAACGCGGTCAAATTCACTGAAAAGGGTGAGGTTGGCGTGCGCGTCAATGCTGGCGATGCCGACGCCGCGTCGGTCGTGCTGGCGTTTGAAGTCAGCGACACCGGGATCGGCATTCCGCCCGAAAAGCAGCGGCGCATTTTCGACGCTTTTACCCAGGCCGACAGCTCGACCACGCGGCGCTACGGCGGCACCGGCCTTGGTCTCAGCATCGCCAAGCAGCTCTGCGAAATGATGGGCGGCACGATGGGTCTGACGAGCGAACCGGGCCGCGGCTCGACCTTCCGCTTCACTGCCCGCTTCGGCCGGCAGAGTGGGACGATGCGACCGGCCGACGCCGCTCTTTCGGAACAGCCAGTGCTGCTCGCCGCAGGACAGAGCCTCAATCGCCAGAGTCTGAAAGACCAATTGTCGCATTGGGGACTGACGGTATGCGAGGCGGAAACCGGCGCAAGCGCGCTCGCCGCGCTCCGGGATGCCGCGGCGCGCGGGACTCCCTTTCGGTTGGCGGTCATCGACAGCGCCCTGTCCGACATGAATGGGATCGATCTGGTGCGACGCATCAAGGCCGATCCGGTCGGTGCCGAGTTGCATGTGGTGCTGCTGACCTTGCTGGGTCAGCAGACCGAAGACACGCCGGACGATGCGGTGAGCTGCCTGATCAAGCCGGTCCGCCAGTCGGCCTTGCGCGCCTGCCTCGCAAGTGGTGGGGCGGCGAACCCGATGCCCGCGCTCGCCGAGCCGATGGCGTCGCCTCTCGAGGGGGTAGCCGGGACGCGCGTGCTGCTGGTTGAGGACAATGCCGTCAATCTCGAAGTCGGCGTTGGCATTCTCGAGGGCTTCGGCTGCCGGGTCGAGACCGCGGCGAACGGAGTGGAAGCGCTGCATCGCCATTCGGGCGGCGAGTACGCCGTGATCTTCATGGATTGCCAGATGCCCGAGATGGACGGGTTCGAGGCAACTGCCGAGATCCGCAAACGCGAAGTGAATTCGGGCCTGCGGACCCCGATCGTTGCGCTGACCGCGAGCGCGATCGAAGGCGACCGCGAGAGGTGCCTGGCCGCGGGCATGGACGATTACATCCCGAAGCCGTTCACTGCCGATCAGATGCGGTCGGCGCTGGTAGCGTGGCTGAAGCCGGCGACCCCAAATGGCGGGCCCGCAAAGCACGATCATCTGACGGTCGTGGCATCGCCAGCGTTGCCCACCCCGGCGGTCAAGCCGATCAACGAGGCGGTGCTCGCCAATTTGGCGCAGCTGCAGCGCGAGGGCCGGCCGGATATCGTGAACCGCGTTATCACGCTGTTCCTCGAAAGCGCGCCGGCCCTGCTGAAGGATCTGCAGGAGGGCGCCGAAAACGGCGACGCCGCCCGCCTCGGGCGCGCCAGCCACGCCTTGAAATCTTGCGCCGCGAATGTCGGCGCGGCCGCCTTTTCGGGCCGCTGCGACGAACTCGAAGCACTGGCCCGGGCAGGCCAGGTTTCCGATGCACCGGCACGGGTCAGGGGTATCGTCGAGGATTACCGGCGCGCCGAAACCGCGCTAGCGGCGCGCCTGCTTCAGGTGGCCTGACGCGCCAGCCAGCAGGCTAACGGTATCGATTGCATCGACGCCCGAACTGGGGTCTGGTGGTTCGGGAACGGTGGTTTTTTAGTGCCGAATGTTGCTAACGAAACCGAGCTTCACCCTGTCTACGGGATGTTATCGGTCTCTTGGATCTAAGCACTAAAATGCCGTTTTCCTGCCCAAAGGGGCAGATCGTTTGTATCAAAGTGTAAAACACACCTCGGCCCAGAGCGGGGCGCATAAGTCCATAGTCAGCTGGCCAAACCTCTTTAACCTCGTTTAACGCTCTGACTTGGCGTAAGAAGCTGCCCCGTGTTTTGATAAATTATTGATTTGTGCGGGTTTCCTCGCCCCAGTTCGCCCTTCACGTTAGTGGAAGGGCATTGTTAACAAGTGCAGAATCCTGTTGCAATTACGACGGATGCTGTTACCGTTTGACACCTGGGCAAATCCTGGCCGACCAACATTTCGCTGCCCTGCGGCGGTGGTGGTGCCTGGAGCTTCTGCAAATGTTCGGAATTCGCGCCGTCGCAAAAGGAGATTAACGAGATGTCAGCAGACGTTGCCGTGCTGGATCCCATCCAGGCGCACGAAATCGACAACGATCTGGAGCGGAGCCTGACGCACGAGTGGGACGCTCAGATCATGACCTATCCCAACGAGCGTTTCCCGTTCAACGAGTGGATCCTCGGCCGCATCAATAAAATGGGGTACGCGGTCAAGGACCTCAGCTACTTCCACGAGGTCGTGCCGCAGGCCGACACCTACCGCGTCACCAAGCAGCTCTGCGCCGACACGAACCTCCCGGAGTTCCGGCGGCTGCTCAACCGCTTCGTCCGCGAAGTGGTGGTGCCGAAAGGCAAGCTGCGCACGCCGGTCGCGGTGCAGCGCTATATGAACGTCCGGATCATGCTGCCGACCACGCCGGAGCTGTACTTCCCGCTCCACACCGGGCTGCTTTACGGCCACGGCATCGCCTCGCGCAGCCTGTGGCTGCCGTTCGTCGATGTGACGGCGGATGAGGACAAGACCCGCTCGATGCAGATCATTCCGATCAAGAAGTCGCGCGAGCTGACCAAATACGCCATCGAAAACCGGCTCAAGATGCACGAGATGACCGAGGTCTGGGGCAAGCACGCCCACCAGATCAAGGCCGGCCCGGGCAGCTGCTGTCTGTTCAGCCAGGAGCACATCCACGGCTCTGGCATGCCGAACGCCACCGGCAAGACCCGGATCAGCTTTGATTTCCGGATTGCCGAAGCGATGTACGGCGATCTGCTGGGGCGCAAGATGCCCGCTGGCTATTTCCACCTGATCCCCGACACCGAGGAAGAGGAGGAGAGGCTTGCACAGCTGCCGCCGCGCGAGGTGCAGTACAAGAACGGCAAGCAGAACATCTTCTACGTCGCCAACAACACGGCGGCGACCTATTCCATCCCGGTGCATCTGCAGCGCTACATGCTGGTCGATTATGTCGAGAAGAAGGGGCTCAGCCGCGACTACGAGCTCTTCGATCTGGAAGACATGCTGCACTGTCCGACGCTGTTGCACCTGGTCGAGGATCGCAACGCCAACATCGTCATGTACAGCATCTTCGCATTGCCGGAAGGGGATGCGGACCGCAATCACCTGCTCGAGACCGCGTTGAAGAAGGGAAACATCATTCACTTCGTCAATGAGGATCTCCAGCTGGTGACGGCCGACGATCTGAAGACGATCAAGCATTACCTGGAGTTCGCCAAGTACGGCCATTCGCGGCT
>Ga0066709_100004866_pt1 | contig 10864 bp, 9 predicted proteins | sample GraSoiAngelo_158_FD_79665 | JGI IMG/M metagenome (GOLD analysis project Ga0066709, IMG submission 79665) | Grasslands soil microbial communities from the Angelo Coastal Reserve, California, USA - 14_1009_16_30cm | ecosystem: Environmental > Terrestrial > Soil > Grasslands | place: USA... | reverse complement strand
CTTCAGCACCGAACATCGGTTTATGATGGTTTGTATCTTGCCCTTGCTCTTGACCTGGGTTGGGGTTTTGTCACCGCGGACGAAAAGCTATACCGCGCGTTTGCGGCTTCTTTCCCGCAGGTCTCCCGGTTGCGCAACTGGAAGCCTTGAGCCGGTGCCGCGTTACGTAAAAGGCGAAACCCGAGCAGGTCCGCTCTAGCGCCGGTCGTGCAGGCGCGGGACCGGCGGGCTTACGTTTTTAATGATTTCGGAGCTCCCCGCCCTGCGGGGCAGGCGCTGAGGGCCGCTACAGCGCGTGCGCTTGCTCGCCGAGTGGGTATAAACCAGAGCACTTCACTTTGCGAACCCGTGGAGTGAGGGTAGAATGGTCGGCCTTTCGAGCTGAAGGGGGAGCCGAACAAAATGACGGACAAAACGGTTTTGGTGACCGGAGCGACGGGCGCACAAGGGGGAGGCGTAGCCCGGCACCTGCTCAGGAGCCACAAATACCGCGTGCGCTGCCTGACGCGCAATCCCAACTCCGACCAGGCAAACGCACTGAAGTTGGCAGGCGCGGAAGTGCGCCGGGGCAACCTCGACGATCCGGCGAGCCTCTGCGAGGCCCTGGAGGGCTCGTGGGGTGTTTTCGGGGTCACCAATTACTGGGAGCACTTCGCGAAGGAACTCCCGCAAGGCAAAAACCTGGTGGACGCGGTCCGCGCGGCGAAGGTGCCGCATTTAATTTACAGCACCCTGCCCTACGTCAAGAAACTGACGGGAGGGAAGATCGAGGTTCCCCATTTCGATCTCAAAGGCGAGATTGAGGAGCACGCGCACGAGCTCAAGCTGGGCGCGACTTTCGTCAACGTGGCTTTTTATTTCGAGAATTTTATTCACTTCTTCCCGCCGCAAAAGCAGGCCGACGGCAGTTACGCTCTTGCCTTCCCGCAGGGCGATGTGCCACTGGCCGGCGTTGCCGTCGAGGACCTCGGCGGAGTGGTTGCGGGCATATTCGCCGACCCAGAGGCTTTTCGGGACAAGACCGTGGGCGTGGTCGGTGACGATCTGCCGTGCGCCGAATACGCGGCGACGATGTCGCGCGTGCTCGGCAAGAAAGTGGTTTACAGCCACATGCCGCGCGAGCAGTACGCCGCGTTGGGCTTCCCGGGGGCCGACGACCTTGCCAACATGTTCGAGTACAACCGCCTCCACATTCCCAATCGGCAAGCGGACATCCATGAAAGTCTCCGGCTGTATCCCGGCATGCAGCGCTTCGAGCCCTGGGTGAAGGAGAACAAGGCAGCCCTTCTGAAAGTCCTCACGTGAGGCCGTCGCCGGGCCTGGTTGCCGCCCCCTCGCCTCGCCGCTCGGGGCCCTCCCTTCGACTCCGCTCAGTCTTCACTTCTTCAGACTGACCCTGAAGAATTGAAGGGTCAGGGACAGTGAGCGAAGTCGAAGGGCAGGCACCGACGCCGCCCGTCGCGCATCTAATTCTCGAGGGCTGGTTTGGTACGGTGGGGCCCTGAGCAAACTTATGTTGAACAATCTGAAAACTACGCTGTTACTTGCGGCGATGACAGGCCTCTTCCTTTTCGTTGGTTATTCGTGGCGAGGCGAACAGGGCATCGTGTTCGCGTTCGTGCTCGCAGTGGTGATGAATTTTGCCAGCTATTTCTTCTCCGACAAGCTGGCGCTGGCCATGAGCGGCGCGCAGCCGGTCTCGCGCGAAGAGGCAGGCCGCCTGTATTCGATTGTCGAACGCCTGGCGGCCAAGGCCAACATCCCGGTCCCGAAGATCTACTTCATCCCCACCGATTCTCCAAACGCCTTCGCCACGGGCCGCAACCCCAATCACGCTTCGGTGGCCGTGACGCGCGGGATTCTGGAGCTGTGCGACGACGAAGAGATCGAAGGCGTGCTCGCACACGAGCTCGGCCACGTCCGCAACCGCGACATCCTGACCAGCGCGGTGGTGGCGACGCTTGCCGGGGCCATCACCATGATTGCACGCATGGTCTATTATGCGGAACTGTTCGGCTTCGGCGGCTATGGCGGCGGGGGCAATTCCAACAACCGGCGCGGCGGGGCGCTCTCGGCCCTGGCAATGCTGATTGTCGCACCACTTGCCGCGTTGATGATCCAGCTCTGGATATCCCGGACTCGCGAGTTCGAGGCGGATCACACCGGGGCGGAAATCACCGGCAACCCTTACGGCCTGGCGCGCGCGCTCGAGAAGATTGACAGAGGGGCGAAACGTTTGCCCATGAACGTCTCGCCGTCCATGGCGCACATGTTCATCTGCCAGCCTCTTTCCGCGGGACAATTTCTGAGCAGCTGGTTCTCCACGCACCCTCCCATTCGCGAACGCATCGAGCGGCTCATCGGACGCGACTTCGTCTAAGAACAGTGGCAAGTGACTAGTGGCGAGTGACAAGCAAGAGCCCGAGGCCGGAAAATCTTCTCCCCACCTGCCATTTGCCACTGGTCACTCGCCGCTCGTTACACTTCTTGCGGCCCCTTGGCTCATCTCCCCCTTTGACATCGGATGCGCGGTGTGGCTACAATCCCGCCCGTAACCGAATGTTAAAAACCTCAAATCGGCTACGGAGAGGACCGCGATTCGGCTGCCTGTTCCTCGCCGTTCTGTCGGGGCAACTCCTTCACGTTCCGCGATCCTCGGGCGCGCAATTCTCCGCCAAGTTAATGGAGGTCCGTGTCGTCGGCTCCGAGCGCTTCTCGCAAGCGGAAATTCTTGCCGCGACGAAACTGAAGCTTGGGAGCACCGTGTCGCCCTCTGATCTCAAGGCTGTGGCGAGCAAGCTGGGAGGCCTCGGGGTCTTCTCCTCGGTCGGCTACCGTTACAAACCGCTCGGCCCCGGGGTGGCCGTCGAGTTTAAGGTGGTGGATGCGGAGAGGCTGCTGCCCTGCCGGTTTGCGAACTTCGTCTGGTTCACCCAAGATGAATTGATCGTAGCCCTGCGCTCTCGAGTCTCCTTGTTCAATGGTCAGGCGGCGCCAGGGGGCAACCAAGCGGAGGGGATTAGAGCTGCCCTCGAGGCCCTTCTCAAGGAGCGGGGGATCAGCGGCCACGTCACTTTCGAAGCCACGGGAGTGCGGGATGGCAAGCCCACGGAGCTGGCGTTTATGGTCGAGGGCGGGCCCATCATCGTCCGCGAGGTGGAACTCTCGGGCATGACCCAGATTGACCGCGAAACGCTCGGAAGAATGACGGGCGCGGTGGTGGGCGGAACTTACGACCCCGGGCTCGTTAACACCTTTTTCGTCGCCAACCTGAAACTCGAATATGGGGATAAAGGGTATCTCAAAACCCTCATCGGCCCCCCAAGCACGGAGTTGATTAAGCACGAGGGGCCGGAGACCTGGGTCAGACTGACCATTCCGGTGAAAGAAGGCCCGCAATACCACTGGGGCGAAATCCAATGGACCGGCAACAAGGCCCTCACGGAAACCGATCTGGTGAAACAGCTCGGCCTCAAACCCGGGGATGTTGCGAATCAGGGTTTGCTCGAGAAAGGCCTGCTGGCGGTCGCGAACCTGTACGCCGGTCGGGGATACGCGAGGGAACAGACCAAACAGCTTCCCACGTTCAACGACGACCAGCGCACTGTCAGCTACGAGTTGCGAGTTGACGAGGGAGCGGTGTATCGGATGGGCAAACTGACGATAACGGGGCCGGACGAATCAACCGCGGCGCGCCTGGAAGAAGCCTCCCACCTCAAGCCCGGCCAGCTCTACGACCGGAGCTACTGGCCGGCCTACCTAAGGAGTACTGCGGGCTCGCTTCCGCCCGCACTCCGGCAGACGTCAGCCATCAAAGAGGATATTGATGACACGGCGAAGACGGTCAACGTGACCATCAGCCTCGGCCCGCAAGCCGCGCCTTAAGCCTGCCTCGCCGCCGCCGTGCCCCGCACCTGGGCGGATCGCCACTCTCGTCCTAACCGTGCCGCGTCCCTTGAGCCAGGCCCTACCTCGTAGGCCCCCTCCCAGGGGCCCGAGCTCGCAGTAGCCTGGAAGCAAGCTCAGCCACGCCCTTCTGCGGCGCGCGAGTAAACCTCTCCAGCGCTTCCTCTGCGGTTCCAGCGACGACATGATCCTTGTCGGCTCGCGCTTCGGCTAGGCTGGGAAGGGCACTTATTATAGCCCCAACGACTTGGGGCGAGACGTCGTCCATCGCCTTTGCGCGCTCGTCAAACGTAAAGGCGGCGGACCGACGCACGAACAGGCCCCGGCCGAACCGATAGTCCTTCAGCAATCTGGAAAGGGCTTCGATTCCCTCTGGGGTCATACCCATAAGCGCGGCAGCTCCCTGACGCATCATATAGTCCTTTCGCGCGGAAAAGGCGCAAAGACCCTGCACAATTCTGACCAGTTCGGGCGCAATCACCGGATTTCCGGGGTCGACTTGCACAAGCACGCCCAGAGCGAAAATTCTGCCGCGGCAACCCTTCTCCTTTTGAACAAAGGCGACCAATGCTGGACCAACCTGTGGCCCCATCTTAACGAGCCGATCCTCAGCTCTTTCCGACCGAGCGTCGTCATTTTGCTTCAGTTCCTCAAGCAACGCCGCGATGTTCTGCTCCTGCGACCGCGCGAGGGGAACGAAGAAAGCGTAGAGACTAACCAGCAAGAGAGCCGTTGTCCCAAGCCTGTGCCAGTTTCGTTCAGACATTTGAAGGGTCCCCCAGCTAGTCCTTCGGCTCCGAAGGAGGCGGCAATTTCCCCGACATCTTCTCCGCTTGCTTCTCGCGCGCTTCGGCTTGGAGCTTGCCGGCCGCCGCCAATTCTTTCTCGGCGTCTTCACGCCGGCCGGCTTTGAGCAGCGCTTGGCCGAACTGGTAGTGCATGCTGGCGCTATCGGGTTGAAGGTCCACGGCCTTCTTCAAGTTCCGGACGGCGTCGAGACTTCGGCCTTCCCGCAAGTAAGCTTTGCCGAGCCCGGCGAGCGAGAGCGGAAGCTTTGGGTTGAGCGCCAAGGCGCGGCGAAACATCCCAATGGCGGCGGTCGAGTCGCCCTGGTCGAGGTCAATCGTCCCGCGGTTCTCGTAACTCCAGGGCTCTTGGGGCGAAACCTTCATCTCGGCGTCAAATTCCTTCCCTGCCGCGTCGAGCATCCCCAGCCGCTGGTAGACCACGCCGAGGTTGAAATGGGCGTAAGGGAGCTTCGGGTCGCCCGCCACGGCCTTTTCCAGCTCTTCGCGGGCCTTCTGGTTTTCGTAAAGGTCGAGGTGAGCTTTGCCGAGCAGCAGGTGGAGGTGCGGCGTGTCGCCGCCGGCGCGGACGAGCTGCTCGAAGGTGCGGCGCTCGTCGTCCCGCCTTGCGGGATTGGCTTTGCCGTAGGCGATGCCGAGCACGAACAAGTAATCCAGATCGGGTTGCTCGTCAGCGGCGAGGGGCTCAAGCGTATCGATCGTGGGCTGGTACTGGTTCAGCATGAAGTGGCACATGCCCTTGAGATAGCGCGCCTGGGAGCTCCGAGGGTCCGCTTCGAGCACTCGAGCGAAATGCGGAATGGCGGCGGCGAAATTATTTTCGTGGTAGTAGGCGAGGCCCAGGTTCAGATCAATTCCGATCACGCCCGGCGCCAGCTTCTTTGCCGAGTCAAACGCCCGGATGGCTTCTCGGTATTTTTCAGTTCGCAGGTAGCAGACGCCGAGGTTGCTGTAGGCGGCGGCCGAACGCGCGTCGAGCTTCAGGACTTCGCGGAACCCGCGCTCCGCCGTGGCGTAATCCCGCGCGGCCAGTGCCTGCGCGGCGCGCTCGAAGATGGCTTGCGGGGCCGTCGGTGATGTCTGCGCGGAGAAAAGTGCTGCTTGGACAACCACCGTGAAGACGAGTTGCAAGGCAAACGTGCGCACGGTTTCCGACCTGCGGACCCGACTCTATTCTAGGAGGGCCGGGGGCCGCCTGGCAACGGTGCCAATAAGGATTCGTGCGCCCCGCTAATCGGTTTGCCCGCTGACCACGCGATAGGCTTTTTCAATGTTGGCCATCACGTCCTTGGGGAAAGTATCGGGGAAGCGGCCCGTATACTTGGCCATGAGCTTCGCCGACACTTGGCGGCGAGCATCGTCAAGTGTCGCGCCGCCGGCGAAGGCGGCCGCGGTCTCATCCATAAGATCCTGGAAGTATTGCTTCCAGAGTTCGAAGGTGGCCTTTCCGTGCATGACGTCACCATGTCCGCCAATCGCAACCGCGAAATCAAGCCGTTCGGCCTTGTCGAGTGTTTGGATCCAATCGTAAGGGTAGCTGTCGCCCATGAAGGGCGTCCAGCCGTGCAAAGCGTCGCCGGAAGCGATCACTCTTTCCTTAGGCAAGAATACGAACACGTCGCCTTCCGTATGCGCGCGGCCAAGCCAGAGGATTTCAACCGTGCGTGATTTCCGGTGGAGGATGAGGCTGCGATCAAACGTCATCGTCGGCAGCGTGACCTGCATCATCTTCAACTCGCGCAAATACTCTTCCGCCTGACGCAGGTTTTCTTCCAATTCGGCTTTGCGTTTCGCGTCGGTGGCTTTCGCCAGCTCGGCCTTCAAACCTTCGATCTCCTTGGGCATGGTGGTGATTTCGTGCTTCACGCGGGGAATGCCGCGATTGACGATGTTTTCCCGCGTAGCCTCGGAGGAAATAATTTCGACACCTGCGGGCCAGGAGCTCGGATACGCTTCGTTCCCCTGGTAGTGGTCCCAGTGGAAATGCGTATTGACAACGTATTTCACGGGCTTGTCAGTGACTGTCTTGATCTGTGCGATCAAAGCGCGCGCCGCGGAGGGCTTCGAGTGTGTGTCCACCAGCAGCAAGCCGTCGTCGAGCATGACGATGGCCGCATTGCAGTTGACCTTGTATTGCGGCTTTGCGATGGCCGCGTAAACACCCGGCGCCACCTCTTTGATTTCGAAAAGGTCTTCCGCGCAGACGAGCGGCACCGTCTGAAACAGCACGGCGACGGCCAACAAAACTGCACGTTTCATTGAATCGCCTCCTCTTCGCCTTTGTATGACCAGGGAACGAAAGCGCGCGGATTCTAGCAACTCCCCCCACGGCATGCAACCGAGTCTCCATTTTCCGCCTCCGGTTTCTGGACGGCCACGAAAAAGCCGCAACCCGCCGTTCGCCCGCTTCGTCGTACAATGCAGTGGCATGTCCGACGCCGCCCCCCGCATCCTCCGCGCCGAGCGCGTTTCCCGGCACTATGCGATGGGCTCTGCGGTGATTCGCGCCGTGGACGAAGTGTCGCTCGAAGTCGGCGCCGGCGAGTTCGTAGCGCTGCTCGGAAGTTCCGGCTCCGGCAAGTCAACCCTGTTGAACCTCATGGGCGGGCTCGACCGGCCCACTTCCGGAGCGATGGTCGTGGCGGGCCGGGATCTGGCAACGCTCGGCGCCGAAGAGCTGGCGCGCTACCGGCGGCATTCGGTGGGAATGATCTTTCAATCTTTCAACCTGGTGCCGCGGATGACGGTCGAGGAAAACCTGGAGCTGCCGCTGCGTCTGGCGGAGGTCGAGCGGGGCGAGCGGCGGGCGCGCGTCGAAGAGGCGCTCGACCGCGTGGGGCTCCAGGCACGGCTCCGGCACCGGCCGAGCGAGCTTTCGGGCGGCGAGCAGCAGCGCGTCGCCATCGCACGCGCGCTTGTCAATCGGCCAACCATCCTGCTGGCCGACGAGCCCACGGGCAACCTCGACAGCCGCACGGGCACGGAAATTCTCACTCTGATCGAGGAGATCAACCGCGCCTCGGGGACCACCGTGGTGCTGGTGACGCACGAGGAAGCGCGCGCCGACCGGATTGCCAAGCGCAAGATCTTTCTCGCCGACGGGCGATTGGTGGAAGAGAGAAAGCCGAATTGAAAACCTACGACCTGGTCGAACTCGCCTCGCGCAATTTGCGCGAGTCCGTGCTGCGCAATTCGCTCACCACGCTCGGCATCGCGGTGGGCGTGGCCTCGCTCGTGGCCATGCTTTCGCTGGGCATCGGCCTCCAGCAGCTTGCCAACCGGCGCCTCGAGCACTCGGGATTGTTCGACAGCGTGTTGGTATTCACGCCGAGGGGGCCGGAAGGTTTCGGCCCACGAAGGGCGGCAAGCCCCGCGGAACCCCGCCGCCTCGACGAGTCGGCGCGCCAGGAAATCTCCCGCATCGCGGGTGTCGCGGAAGCCTATCCCGAGATTCGAGTCCCGACCGAAGTCCGCTACAACGGCAAGCCCTTCCGCACGGTTGTCGAAGGCTTGCCGCCCTCAGCCGCCGAAAGCGCGGCCATGGAAGGCATTCAGGGCCATTTCTTCTCGAAGCCGGACGCGGCTGAAGCCATCCTCCAGGCCGATTTCGCCAAGGAGCTCGACCCGGACACCGCTCGGCTCCGCGGCCGTCCGCTGACGCTGGTTTACGCGGAAAGTGTTTCGATTGGCAATTTCCCTCCTGGCCGCTCGCCGACAGGGGCTGCGGCTGCGGGCCGATCCCCCCGATCAGATCGGGGCGAGCCCGCCGGGTTTTCAGTGCTCCGAAAAGAGGCGACGCTGACCATCGTGGGAGTCACGGAGAGCCAGCCGAACGCCGGCTTCGAGCGTTTTGGGCGCGCTCGTATATTTGTCCCTCTCGACCTTGCTGAGAAGATGATTCCGCCGCAAATCTCCGCGCTGCTCGACTCGCCCGTGCGCCAACCTGCCCCGCCTGCGCAGGCAGGCTCCGCAGGCAGACCGACGGACGGCCCCCTTTACGCCACCCTCATCGTGCGCGTTGCGGACGTGAAGAATATCGAGCCCGTCGAAAACGCCATCAAGCGCATGGGGTTCAGCACTTTTTCGCTTCAGGACGCCACACGCAATCTGCGCCAGTTTTTCGCCGTGCTCGACCTCTTCCTTGGGATCTTCGGCAGCCTCGCCTTGGCCGTCGCTTCGCTTGGGATCATCAATACGCTGGTCATGGCGATTCTAGAGCGCCGGCGCGAGATCGGGATCCTCAAGGCGCTCGGCGCAAGCGACCGCGACGTGAAGGGCTTGTTCTTTGCCGAAGCCGGTGTCATGGGCCTGGTGGGTGGGGCGGCGGGAGTGGCTCTCGGCTGGGCCATCGGGCACACCATCAACTTGGGAGCAAACATCTACCTCCAGCGCCAGAACCTGCCCTCGCAAACCATTTGGTTGGTCCCCTGGTGGCTGGTAGTCGGCGCCATCGCGTTCTCCCTCGTCGTCAGTCTCCTCGCCGGCCTTTATCCGGCCTCGCGCGCCGCGCGGCTCGACCCCGCTCAGACGCTTAAATATGAGTGAGCGGTTCGGCGCGGGTCAAGCCGTGCCCTGATCCGTCAGCTTTGACACTTTGGTGAAACCTCTTAATTTTCCCCGTGGAGTTATCCCCCGAGGCAAATCAGGTATTCACCGGATTGACCGCGCAGCGAAGCCGCTGCTAGTCTCCTTCCACAAAATTTGAATCTCCCGTGCTGGTCGACGCACGGAACATACGTACTGCGCGGGTAAAAACCCGTAAGGGTCGCACACTTTTCGTGCGACTGCAGGGTTCACGACGCCTTGTCAAGCAGAGGCGCAGAAACAAATAGACCGTAAGACCTCCGAGGAGCGGGCCCTGCTCGCTGCTTCGAGGGGGAGGCATTGTCGGATTTTTCGGGTTTGCCTCGTTCGCTCCGACCAGGAGTGACAAAAAAACTTTTCTATGTATGGGAGGAATGTACAATGAGGTTAAATGCGCAGGGAAGAGGTTTTTTAGCCGGACCAAAAAGGCTGATGCTGACGCTGTCTGTCGGGCTCGTCACATTACTCGTGCCCGCCGGGAAGTCCAACGCCCGCGTAGCCTTGAATTTGGGCTTGAATACGACAGCGTTTCTCACTCAGAGCAACAGGATGGTTACCGTGACGGGGTCACTGGTGTGCCACAGCAATCAGAGCTTCGTGGTCAGCGTGGTGGTCCAGCAGGAAGGCCCCGACGCGAATGTGGTTGGAGCCGGAAATACGGTTCCCGTGGCTTGCACGGCCCTGCCCCAGTCCTTTGCGGTTCAGGTGGAGGCCGTAAGCCCGCACAACTCCACTTACCGAAATGGGCCCGCCAGCATCATTGTCGCAGCCGACCAATTCCCGAAGACGCAAGCGGCTGCCATTCGCCGAGTCAGGAGTGAAACGATAACCGCTGAACTGCGCCTGAGCGAAGTTAATCTCCAAGCGATGGTTCGGAAGCCTTCCTGGTTCCAGGGACCCCAGCGCGGGGCGGACTGAAGCCGCAACCCCATAGACACTTGCTGGGCGGGGCCTCGACCCCGCCCAGATTCTCCGGAATGAATGAGACACTCCTCGCTTTCGGCGCCAAGCGCGTCCGCGCATCTGTGTCCAGCACTTGCGCTTTCGTCAGCGAGCCGGCGACCCTCTACGCGCTAACGGCCAGCAATAGGCCAAGACCGGCGACCGAGAAAGGAACCATCGCGAGGCTCCGACAAAACCCGGCCTTTATGGCCGCCCACTTGATGTCAATGCCCGCGACGAGAACTCGTTCGAGCGGCCAAACGTCATCGCCGCATCCTGCGAAAAGCCGCTCTCGGCCTCCGGCAATCCGTTCACGTGGGCCATCCCGCCACACACCATGCAGACGCTGGCCGTTAAGCTTGCCTAGCGCGCCGGCCGGGCGCAAGCCTCGCCCGCCGCCGGCCATCTGCGTGCCCGCGCGGGTGTCGGCGCTCGTACCTCCGTTCGTCAGGGGATTATACAGTAGTGTTGGCCGTCGGTGCCTCGGATTGCCCCTTTACGGCTACAACGCATTCAGAGCCCAAGAGGGGGGCGACGAGGGGACAAAGTCTACCAGAGGCGGACCTATAGCCTATAAATCGTCGCCACGTCGAGTTTGAAGCCGGGAAGGAGACGCGACGTCAGAG
>Ga0066709_100004864_pt1 | contig 10864 bp, 12 predicted proteins | sample GraSoiAngelo_158_FD_79665 | JGI IMG/M metagenome (GOLD analysis project Ga0066709, IMG submission 79665) | Grasslands soil microbial communities from the Angelo Coastal Reserve, California, USA - 14_1009_16_30cm | ecosystem: Environmental > Terrestrial > Soil > Grasslands | place: USA... | reverse complement strand
GTCTGTGTCGAGGCGACCGTCCTCACCCTGTGGATCGACCCGGTGACCGATGCCCACCACGCCGCGCTCCAGCGTGAACTTGTGCGGCTGTTCACCGAGGACGTACCGTTACGGCTGTCCGGTCCGAAACTCGTCCTCCGCCTGCGCCAACCCCTAGGAACAAGAAGAACTTGACGGATCACGCGTCAGTTGCCGGATCCCTGCTAACTCCTGCCGCGACCAGCGCGGCTGCCCGCGCCGCGCCGCGCGCAACCCTCTCGAAGGGCGGCTGGGCGTGGTCATCGCGCATTGCATGCCAGAAGGCCGCGACGGCTGACGCCGCGCTCGCCGCGCTGATCAGTCCGAGTCCCACGATGGCGCGTCCACCAAGGGTCGCCAATCCCGACGTGAGCTGCGCCGCGCCGCTGACCCATGGGGCGGCAACCGCGCCCGCCGCGCCGATTCCGCCCGCAATGAGCGCGCCCGCCCCCACGGACCCGACGACCGCGCTACGGACCCGAATCACCTGCTCACTCGCCGGCCGGCCTGTCTTGCACCATGTCGCGATGTGCTCGCAGTTGTTCGTGATCAGATCGTAATTCCCGTGCCCGGCGCTCACGAGATATTCGGCATTCGCGACGACAAGGTCGGGCGAGAAACACTGGCGCGGATCGTAGGGCCGCATCCAGACAGTTCCTCCCGCCGCGAACTCGGCGATCGTGCCCGGCTGAACGTGAGCGCCAGGTTTCCCGCCGCTGAGGCCCGTGAAGTGGATGACGCGGCCGTCGCCCACGTCGATGCCGTGATGTGCGTAGGCTCCGCGGGAAACGTAGATGTGCTCGCCTCTCGCCATGCGGATGTTCCGCCATAGTTGGTTCGACGGTTGGGCCCCGCAAGTCATCCATCGCAAGGTGTCAGGTCCCTCGATCCTCCGCGCCACTATGCCCTGGCGCTCCATGCCGCCACGCGGTGTGGCCGTGCGGTGGCGTGCGCCAGGGAGCCGCGCCCACCCCCTAGCGGTGCCCTTCCCTCCCCACCTGAGTGCGTCTGGGCCTGAGGCTCGCGAGCGCCACGGCGACGCCTATGGCAGGAACTCGCGCTGGTGGAATCGAAATCCATCGACATACGGTGAGGGGTCGAGCGCACGCAACGCTTCGGCGCCCAATGCGGCCGTCAACAACAAGAACAGCAGCAGGAGATTGTGCTCAGCCGTCTCGAGCGCGATCCATCGGGCGTCCGGCCGCAGCCCTTCAGGCGTATCGGTCAGGCCGAGCGCGGTGTTGTTGAACAACAGCGAGCCCCGCTCCAAGACGAACACGCCGTCGATCGACGGCGCCGGCGTGAAGATCCGCTCCTCGCGCGTCGTCGGCAGGCTCGCGCGGTCGATGCCACGGGCCTCGTGAGCGGCCTGAATCCAGCCGTGCACCGTGCTCGGCCGCGCCGGGCCCTGGTACGCCACGACGTACGTCAAGATCGCGGGCGGCCCGCGGAACTGGATCGGGCCGCCGCGGAACCTGCGGCGGAGCTGCTTGAGCCCCGCGGCCGCCCCGACGGCTTGGTCGATGCCGGCGCGGTCGAGGGTCGACTTGACCTCGAGGGTCGCCACGACGGACTCGGCCAGGAAGCAGTGAATCTCGCCGCCGAAGTGCAGCCGTGGAGAGTCCGCGCGGTAAAGGACGATGTCGTGCTGGTGGCGGCTCTCGCCCGCCTGCGACCGACAGTCGATGACCTCCCCGGTGCCAATGCACACACCACTCGGGAGCTGGTTCCGCAGGAAGTCCCGCACGAAGATCTCGCGCGGCGTCCCCTTGTGGAGGGCGTGCCCGGCGACCGCCAGGGTTCGCCCCTGCGCGGCGATCGCCGTCTCCAGCGCGGTCAGGAAGGCGAGGAGCATCGCGTGGATGCTCGCCCGCTGCGCCGCCCGCGGCAACCGCGCCGGGCGTGGCGAGCCAGGGTTGCGAGGCGCACGCCGGGACTTGACTCGTGCCGCCGCGCCGGGTCTCGCGATCGAGAGCCCTTCGGCACTGTATGCCTAGCTGGTCAGAGTCCTGGCGCCGCGGTGCGGGCTCGGGGTCAGCGCGAACGGTGGAGCCCGCGGCGTGCCGACCGACTGGCGCGGCGGCGTGGCAGAAGCAGCAGGGGGCCGCTCGGAGGGGGCTCGGGACGGACCGCGGCCGGGGCTCCCAGGCCCGCCGTGAAGCCCGCCACGACGGGGTCCTGGGTCCGGGCGGGGGCGCCTGGCTGTTGCGCCGCGATGTGTGTGGCGAGCTGAGCGAGGAATCGCTCAGCTACCGACCGGTGCAGGGGCGATACGTGCGCGAGCAATCCCTCGTGGACCAGGCCTCCGACCGCCCCGCCTGCGGCGACCAGAAGCATCTCGCCGACCCGCGCGCCCGTCATCGGTGGGGTCACAGGTGGGGGGGCGTTGTGCAGCGCGGCCAGGATTGCGCGCCAAAGATACGCGGTCGGATCATCGTGGGCTCGGGACACAGCGGACTCCTTGGTCGGGGCCTAGGGGACAGTCTAGGCAGGGTGTCCGCGGCGGCAACGCTGGGCGCGCTCCAGGCCCCAGAGGTCGATCCGGAAGACTAGCGCCCCGCTCCGGGCCGCCCCGCCGGGGTCCGGCCGGTGGCGAGTGCACGGTGCCTTACCCCGGCGTGCCCCACGCCCCTGCTCCCCCGCCCTAAGTGTCTTTGGGCCTGAGGCCCGCCAGGCCCACGGAGGGAGGAGCCCGCGAAGCGGGCGACAGCCCGTGTGCGGGCGATGGCCTGTGTGACGTGGGTGCGGACCGACCACGCCAACCCCACGTGCCAGCGGTTCGGCGATCCCGGACGGTGGAGGGCCCGAGTAGGGCTAGTCCCTCGGTGCGGTCTTCCCAGGTGACGGCACGAAAAGTTGCCGGAGCGCCTGGCTCCAAGGGACTCTCAGGGTTCGGTTCCAGGCGCCGGAACTTGGAGGCGACGGGAGGGCCAGGCCCTAAAGCCTGGCCCGGACCGGCGCCGTAGAGAGATCCTTTTAGAGGATCTCTAAGAGGCCTGGATGCCAGCTAGAAGCCCTTTGTTTGCCTATATATATCGAGACGCTAGCCGTCGCTGGGGGCGGAAATGAGGGTCCTAGCCGTCGCTGGGGGCGGAAATGAGGGTCCTAGCCGTCGCTGGGGGCGGAAATGAGGGTGGCCTTGGCCAAGGCTTCACGGAGCGCCTTGCCGAGGGGCTTGGAGACGTTGGCGGGGGCTTCGGCGCGCTCCACCGTGGCCGCACTAACGCCGAGGGCCTTGGCGGCCTGGGCCTGGGTGTAGCGCTTGGTCTTGCGCCAGGCCTTGAGCGTGGCGCCTGTGGCGGGGGGAGGGGGGAGCGCGAGGGTGTCCTCCGCCGGCCGGATCTTGTGCACGACGCGGTCCCGCGCCCACTTCGGCGCGTAGAGCCTGCAGACCGTGTCCTCGGCCCAGGGATCGGTGGGCCATTCGTACCGCTCGAGCGCGTTCCGGTGCACGAGTTCGTCCAGCGTCGCGCGGAGCATGTGCCAGGCTTCTTCCGGATCTCTCTGGCGCAGCGTGATGCCTGCGAGGTCGAGCATGGTGGCGCCGCGGAGCGGCACGTGGTCGCGCTCCTGGGCGTCCCACCGCCAGCGGACCGCGAGCGCGTGCCCGAGGCCGATCGCGTAGGGGAACCGCACGTGGTCGATCTGGGCCAGCTCCGTCGGCACGGGCCACCAGTTCTTGCCCGCGTCGCCCGTCGCCACGTCGCGCACGCCCGCGTAGAGGATCGGGCTGATGTGCAGCTCCAGGCCCTCGACCTCCCACTCGCCGCTCGGCACGCGCTTGTCGAACTCGGTGTCGATCGAGAGGAAGCGCTGCCGCGCGCGCAGCGTGCCGTCCGGGTGGTGGAGCGCGACCTCGAACCGCGTGAACAGCCGGATCATGTTGCGGCAGCGCTGCCGCAGCTCCGGGTGGTGCCGCGCGGCCTGCGCGAGCCCCAGGGCCGCGAGGTGGTCGTCCACGGTCCAGACGAACCGGCCCGTGCGACCGCCGCGCGTCGAGAGCAGGCACAGCACCGCGGCGAGGTGGCGCATCCCCTCCGGCGTCAGGAAGCGCTTCATCGCTTCGATGGTCACGTCGCGCAGCTTCTGGCCCGCGATCGTGAACCCGGCCGTGCCACCGCCCGGGGCGATGACCTCGAGGCGCACGGCGCCGTCGGGGTGCTCGACGGGTCGCCGGAGGTCCAGCGTCGTGCGGGGCCCGCCGTGGCGCTGGCGGCGCATCTGCCGCGCCGCCGCCCGGACCAGGTCGTGGGCCTCACGGTTCGCGGGCATCGCGTAGGCGGGCCGCTGGCGGTCGGCTTCGATGGCGCGCCAGGCGCGGTAGACGCTCGCCACGAACGCGCCGTCGGCGCGCTGGCGGGGGTCGGTGGCGTCGAGGACGCCGCGGACCACGGCGAGGTACGCCGCCGCGACGGCGGGGTCTGGGGCCTGCGCCTGGAGCCAGCGCGTGACCTCCGCCGGGGCCGCGTCCTCGGGCCAGGTCGGCTCCGGTCCCGCGGCGCTGCGCGCCGCTGTGAGGCGCTCGAGCACGGCGGCCAAGCGGTCGGCCGGGATGAGGCCCGCAAGTGCTTGCGGTGTCCGATCGATCACGTCGCCTCCAGGTCGTCGTCGGCCGCGGTCAGCGCCGGTTCGCGGACCAGCACATCGCTCACGTCCGGGGACAGCGAGCCGAGGTAGGCCGTCTCGGGCTCCCAGAACACCGAGCCGTCGAAGCGAAGGTCGATCCAGCCCGTGACGCCGGCGCGGTGCTTGGCCAGCGCGAGGTGGATGCGCGTGCCGTCCTTCGGCGGGGCCTGCGTCGGCCAGCCCTCCTTGACCAGGACGAGCACGGCGTCCGCGCTGTACTCGGTCTCGCCACTCTCCTTGCCGAGGCCCACGAGCAGGTGGGCGGGGCCGTCCCATGGGGCCTTGGCGGCCTCGGACCGCTTCTCGCCGCCCTTGCCCGTCGGGAGCTGGTGCGGGGCGAACTCGGTCAGCGCGTAGTTCTCGCGCGACGTCGAGGAGATGAGCAGCACGACGGCGTGGTGGTCCCGCGCCGCGGCCCGGGCCTGGTAGGCCGCGTGGCCGATGCGCTCGCGCAGGTCGCGGCCATGGCCGGCCACGAGCTGGAGGAAGTCCACGACGACCAGGACGTGCGCGGCCGCGGGGTAGAGCCGGCGCAGGGCCGCGGCGCTGAGCGCGATCTGGGCCGGGTCCCAGCCGTGTGGCGGCGAGACGTCCCAGTGGAACGGCAGCGCCGCGAGCGCGGCGGGCACGTCCTCGGGCACGGGCTTGTGGCCGTGAAAGAACTCCGACCACTTGCCGGCCTCGCGCCGGAGGTAGCCCGCCGCCCGCGCGTACAGGTGCGTCTCGTCCAGCTCCAGCGCCACGTACATCACCGGCGTGCCGGCCTGGGCGGCGTCGAGCGCCATCTGCAGCGCGAGCTGCGATTTGCCGCTGCCCGTCGAGCCAACCACCAGGTACATGCCTGGCCAGAAGCCGCCGCCGAGGGCGCGGTTGAGCTGCTCGAACCGGGTGCCTAGGGGCTTGGCGTCGCCGTTGCGGCGGGCGGCGAGCAGGGCGTGGATGGCGTGGGCCCGCGCGTCGAAGCTCTGCGCGACCATGCGCTCGGCGGCGAGCTCGACCGGGTCGGTCTGCGGGGGCGGGGGCTTCGGGGCCGCGCGGCTGCGCCGCGGGGGCGGCGCGGGGGCCTCTGGGTCTGGCGGATCGGGCCACTCGTCCGCGGTCTGGGCGGCCGCGGGACGGATCGGGTGGACGGCGGGGCGATCGCGCGGGCGGTCTGGCGGTGCGGCCATCGTGCGGCTCCTTGGGTGGCGCGCGAGCGTGGATCGCGCGCACATACGCACTATCGCACTGACGCGCTTTTTGGTAGAGGCGACTGTGCATTCGTGCGATAGTGCGGTGATGTCGACCCGCCGCACGCGACGCCCGCCGCGCGTCCTTGCGCTGGCCATGCAGAAGGGCGGGGTGGGAAAGACGACCACGACGCTCAACCTCGGGGTCGCGCTCGCCCAGCGCGGCGCGGCGGTCCTGCTCGTGGACCTCGACCCGCAGGCCAACCTGACCCAAGGCCTCGGGGTCGCGGCGGACCGCGAGCCGAGCATCTACGAGGTGCTGCTCAACCCCGACCGTGGGGTCGCGGACGCGATCGTCCGGACCCCGGGCGGCGTGGACCTGGTCCCCTCGACGCTCGCCCTGGCTGGGGCCGAGCTCGAGCTGGCCGGCAAGGTGGGGCGCGAGCTGCTCCTGCGCAAGGCGCTCCGGGCGGCGCGCGAGGCCTACGAGTACATCCTCATCGACCCGCCGCCGAGCCTCGGCGTGTTCACGCTGAACGCCTTGGCGGCCGCGGACGCCGTGCTCGTGCCGCTCCAGGTGCACGCCTACGCCTTCAAGGCGATGCCCCAGCTCGAGGCGACGATCGACGTGGTGCGGGACCTGAACCCCGGGCTCGCGGTCCGCGGAATCGTGTGCACGCTGTCCGACCGTCGGACCAGCCTCAGCCAGGTGGTGGAGGCGCAAATCCGGACGAAGTACGGCGGCCTCGTGTTCGAGACCGTGATCCCGATGAACACCAAGCTCGCGGAGGCCCCCGCCGCGGGCGAGCCCATCGTGGTCTACGCCCCAGGGAGTACGGGGGCCGTGGCGTACGCCGCGCTGGCCGATGAAGTGGAGGCGCGCGATGGCGTCTAAGAAGAAGGACCTGGCCGGGCTGTTGGGCGAGGCGCAGGCCCCGCCGGTCCTGCGGCGGGGCCAGGGGCTGCGCCTCTCCACCGAGGCCCCCACCGGCGAGGTCGTCCCGCCGCCGAAGGACCCTGCCCCGCCGCGCGCGCGGAAGGGCACCGCGCCGCCGGCGGGGGCCCGCGCGGCCGCGCCCCCGGCGCCCGCCGGTGAGCCGAAGCGTGTCAGCCGGGGGTACAAGCTGCGCGCGGATCTGGTCAAAGCGTGCAAGCGGCTCGCGCTCGAGGAGGATCGCAACCTCTACGAGGTCATGGAGGAGGCGTTGGAGATGTACCTAGCCCGCAAAGCGCGGGCGCCGCGGTGAGCGCCTGGCGCCGCGCGGTCCGTGGGGCCACCCGCCGCGCCAGGCCCGGCCGCGGTGACGCGCCCCGGACGTGAGCGGTCGCGATGGCGAAGGCTCCACGCCCCCCGCCGGCCGCGCGGCCGGCCCCGGCGCTCCCTCGCTGGGCGCGCGGGCGCTGCCCGGACGCGACGCGCATCGCCGTCATCCGTCGGGACGGCGCGTGCGTGTACTGCCTGGCGATGGGAGACCTCACGTTGGACCATGTGGTGCCCGTGTCCGAGCGCCTCGACCACCGACCCTCGAACCTCGTCGCGGCGTGCTTTCCGTGCAACCGCGACCGCGGCGTGGTCGACTGCGATCTGTTCTGCAGGCATATGTCCCGGCGTACGCTCGAGCCGTGGGCGCGGATCTACGCCCGCGTGCGTGCCGCGTTGGCCACCCCGATCGAGGAGTAAGACCATGAAGGCTCCACGCCCCGCTGCACGATCTTGCGAGTTTCCGCGCCCCCTCGCCGTCGCCGTGGCCGAGGACCTCGCGCGGGCGCTCGGCGCCGACGCCAGGGCCGCCAAGGCGCTGCGCGCCGCGTTCGCGCGCGCCGACGGCTACCAGTTCGCGCTGGTCGTGCACCGCGCGGATCGCCGCGCGCTCACGGACGAGGACCTGGTGGCGTTGCGCGGGATGCAGCCAGCCCCCAGTGTGCCGGCGTCGCGCCAACCGCCGGCGCGGCGCAAGGCGCCGGCGAAGCGTGCGGCGGCGAAGGTGGCGCGCACGCGGTAGCGCGCGGCGTTGGGTCGCGCCGGCGCCGGCGCCCAGTGCGGGCGCCTGGGCGGCGGGTGCCGCCGGCCGGGGGCTCTGCGGGCCCGGGTGGGCGCGGGCGGTGGAGGCGCCCCAAGGGGCGCAGCCTCGCGGCTTCGCCGCTCGCGATTCCCTCGGCCCCTGCGGGGCCTCCGCGTCCCTGCGGCGGGCGCTTCGGGCGCCCGCCTCCGCCGCCCCGTGGGGGACCGCCGAACCCCCTGGACCTGGCGGCGTCGCGTGCCGGCACCGCGCGATGCCGCCCCGTGGTTCGAGCCCTGCTCGGGCCCGCCACCGTCCGGAAGCGCCGGACCGCGGGCGCGGGGGTCTGGCGTGGGCGCGCCGCACGCCTGGCGCGCAGGCCCTCGTCCGCACACGGGCGGAGCCCGCGGCGCGGGCTCCGCCCTCCGTGGGCCTGAGGGGCCGCAGGCCCAGAAGCACGGAGGGCGGGGGCCGGGGCCGGCCTCAGGTCGACCGGGCTTGTGCTTGTGCTACGAGCGCGCGGAAGCGCTCGACCGCCTCGTTGAGGTGGTTGCACCCCAGCTTCTTTCGCGCGTTGCGCCAATGATTTCTCACCGTGCTGTCCGCGATGTTGAACTCGTCCGCGATCGCTTCCGCGCCCCAGCCGAGGCTCTTGTAGAGCAGGCACTCGCTCTCGGTGGGGGAGAGATCGGACAGCGCCGGCGCCTGGACCCGGGCCGAGAACACCGCCACCAGATCGTCCTTCTTCCCCGCCTGCACGCTGAGGAGCCGGTATTCACGCCCGCCGCACCAGATACGGGGCGAGCACCCCTCGATCCACGCGCGGGGGTCGCGATCGTCGTACAAGATGGAGATGGATTGGCGCAGCTCTTGGAGGCGCGGCGCGGGGATCGCGGTCTCGTTCGCCGGGGTGCACAGCTCGCCGGCGGCAGTGCACACGGCGTCTGCGCGGGCCACAAGGCTGTGGCAGGAGGCGATCGCCTCCTGGGAGATCTGTGCGCGAAACTCGAGGCTCCCCAGCGCGTGCCTCGCCATCTTCGCAAAGAACGCCAGGTTGCGCGGGGTCACGCCGCCCCTCGCGGGCAGCGGGATGCCGAACCAGCAGCCAAGGCCGGTCAGCCCCGAGGTATGGAAACTCAGTACGTCCTCGATCCCGAGGTCGCGTAGTCCGGCGAGCGCACGGAATTCCGACTGGATCCAAGGGTGTTCGCTGAACAGTCTGCAGCCTGGCTTCGCGTAGTCGCTCTCTAAAATGGAGACCGGATCGATCTGCGTCTGCTCCACCGTCTGCTGCATCGCCTCGCCGAGCAGCGATGACAGACCCGGCGGAACGTTGGCCGAAACAACGCCGGTGGTGAGCTCGAGGCTCGTCTGAGCGTTCCGCTCGAACGTAAGCCCCACCACGCCGAGGTGTCCTCCTGCGTACTGATCCAGCGCGTCGACAACACCCTCGAGCCATGGGCGGGCGTCGAGCCATACCGAGTGGAACGCGAACCGTACCTTCTTTAAGAGGCGGTCACGCAGGACCATGTCTCGGTCTTTGCGGGACGGGAGAGCAGCAGCGAGGGGGATCGCCATGAGGTCAATCTCCTGGCGCCATCTCCCCCGCGGGATGGCTTGAGGGTGGCGAGACTGGCACGCGCGAGGACTCTACGCAGCCGTGGTCGACGGGTCTAATTCTCGGCGCGTCGCGAGGTCGTGGCGGCGGGACCTGCGTCCTTGGCGCGCGTCGGGTCCTTGCTCTTCGCCGCCCGGCGCACGGGGGCATCGACCTTCAGCCCGCGTCGTGTTCCAGCCGCTCCCGGCATTCGCGTTTAGTAAACGCTTTTGACCATCGATGTGGCGTGGCCGTGCGCTAACAACGTCCTGCACGGCACCTCGCACGGCAGGAGCTGGCGCTGGTGGTGAAAGCCGTCCAGGCGGTGTCGCTGAGCACCCGGATCGGTCGGAGCGGAAGGGAGCGTGGAGCGTCATGATCTTTCTCGACTGGGGCGATCTCTTCGTAGAGAAGCGTCTTGCCGATGGGGACATCGTTACGGCGATCGAAGAAGGCGCGGCAGAGGGCCCAGACATCACGCAGTTCGGCCTGGAACTAGCGCCACACAAGACTTGGTGGAAGGGCCTTCAGGTCCTCGACAACACGGACGGCCAGATCGCGTTTTTGGAGGTACAGGACAACAAGAAGGGGCCGGTCTGGTTTTCGGCCAATAACCTCGACATCGAGGTCGGCGGAAAGATCTGCCTGTGGAAGGCCAAGGCCTTTGGTGGTATCACCTCAATCCGGCGTGGTTGACGGCCCGCAGGGGCTTGTGCATCGGCCCGTCCTGATGGCATGAGGCGCGGATGCTACCCGACGCGCCGCCGCCCGACGTGTTGCGTGCGCTGGATCCCGCGCTGCTCGCGTGGATCCAGTCGCTGGGGGCTCGCCTGGAAGCCGCCCTCGCCGACACCGAGCGGCTGCGCGAACAGAACACCACGCTGCTCGCCCGTGTGCAGCTCCTCGAGGACGAAGTGGCGCGCCTCAAGAACGTCCCGCCCAAGCCAGCGGCTGCGAGGCCGCAGCCGCCCACGCCCAAGGACCACAGCTCCGAGAACGAGCGCAACGCGCCCACGCCCAGGGTGCCTCGCAAGAAGGACGTGCCCATCGACCGCACGATCGCGGTGCCGCTGCCCCACGAGAGCAAGCCGCCCGGCGCGCGCCTCCACGACTACGAGCGCACCACCATCCAGGAAATCTGCCTTGCGCGGGACAACATCTGCTTCGTGCGGGAGCGATGGATCGACTCCGAGACGGGCGAGACCTTCATCGCGCCGCTGCCCCACGGTTGGCATGGACACTCGTTCGGCCCCGAGGTGCGCGCCCTGGTGCTCCGCATGGGATGGAAGCACAACGACTCGCACGCGGTGATCCACCGGTTCCTTGACTACCTGGGGATCGATATATCCGAGGGCGCGCTCAACGACATCTTTGTGCATTAGCTCGCAGTCTTCGAGGCCGAGTGCGGCGCGGCGCACCAGGCCGGGATCGTGACGAGCCCCTGTTTCGAGTCG
>Ga0066709_100004863_pt1 | contig 10864 bp, 8 predicted proteins | sample GraSoiAngelo_158_FD_79665 | JGI IMG/M metagenome (GOLD analysis project Ga0066709, IMG submission 79665) | Grasslands soil microbial communities from the Angelo Coastal Reserve, California, USA - 14_1009_16_30cm | ecosystem: Environmental > Terrestrial > Soil > Grasslands | place: USA... | reverse complement strand
TGTCGGGTGCGGCGCTTCCGGCCCGAAGTCCGGCTTCCAGTCCGCGCCCTTCATCTTCGCGGCGAAACCTTCGAACTCCCCCTTGCGGATTTCCGCCAGGTTGCGGCGCTTCTCGGAAGTCGCGGAATCCTCGTAGAGATAGACCGGGATCCCGTGCCTCGACGCGATCTCGGCCGCGACCTCGCGGGAGAGCGCGACGCACTCCTCGACGGTCGCGCCGCCGATCGGGATGATCGGGAAGACGTCCACCGCGCCCATCCGGGGGTGCTCGCCCGAGTGCTGAGTGAGGTCGATCCGTGGGACGGCCGCGTCGAACAGCGCCCGGGCTCCGGCCCGCACGCCCTCTGCGTCCGCGACGAAAGTCAGAACGCTGCGGTTGTGGGAAGGATCGGAGGAGACGTCCAGGAGGCGGACCCCCGGCGCGGAGCGAACGGCCTCGGCGATTCCGGACACGATTTTCGAATCGCGCCCTTCGGAAATGTTCGGGACGCACTCGATCACGGTTCGCATTCCGGGTTTTCTCTGGCGGCGCAGTTTATAATTTCCGGGATCGTGAACCCGACCAACACCGGAACAGAAGAGTCGCCCCGCGGCGACTCGGAGGGAAACCTGTGAGCGCGCCGACCCCGGTCGGATCGTATCCGGGCAATCTTTCCCTGCCGGTCGAGGTCCGGGAAAAGATCCTTTCGACGTTCCGCCACACTCTCGACCTCTTCAAAGACGGCAAGATCGACGATTGCCTGATCGGCTGCGACTTCATCCTGAAGATGGATCCGCGGTTCGCTCCGGCGAGAAAGCTCCAGGAGAAGGCGAAGAACCCGAATGCGGAAGTGGACGTGAACGAGCTGTGGGCGGTCATCGCGCCTCCAGCCCCGCCGGCGCCGCCGTCGCGAGAGACCGGTCCGGTCGCGCCGGCGATCGGGATCGAGCTGCCGTCTTCGGGAGCGACCCCCTGGATCCAGCCGACCGACGCGGGGGCGACTGCCGCCCACGACGGCGTCCGGCGCGACACCGATCCGGCGGCGGTCTCCGGTCTCGAAAACCTTTCGCTCGACTCTCTCTCCTTAGACGGCCCGCTCCGTGACGCTTCTGGCGCGGGCCGGGCGGGCGAAGCCGGGATTCCGCTCCGCTCGGGTCTTCCCGCGGGAGACCCGAGCGCTCCCGCGTTCGGAGATCTTTCTCTCGGGCCGACGGCCGCGGATCCGGGGCTCGCGAGCCCGCTCGCAGTCTCCGCCGAGGAGGAGATCGAGGGCCTCTTGAGGCAGGGGGACGACGCGCGGGCCGGCGGCGACCGGCAGCAGGCGATCGAGATCTGGTCGCGCATCTTCCTGCTCGACATCAACAATGCCGACGCGGCCTCGCGGATCGAGAAGACACGGGCGGAGATGGCCGAGGAAAGCCGCCGGGCGGCGAGGGCTCCGGCGGCGGTCGCGCCGGGCGGGGCCCGTCTGGACGCGAATCCGGCTCCGCGGCCCGCTGCGCCGGCGAGCGCGCCGCTCCTGCCTTCGCCGCACGACCTCTCGACGGTGGTGGCGACCGGCGACGTGCTCGCCGAGGAGATGGACCAGTCCGGCCCGCCCGGACGGAAATCCTGGGGCCCGCGCCCGAAGACCGGCACGACTGCGGAAGCGGAGCCGGAGGCGGCGCCCGCGAAGCGGGCAGCGATCCGGATCAACCGCCGCGTCGCGATGCTCGCGGCGGCGGTCCTCGCGGTCGTCGTGATCGGAGTCTTCCTCGCGACGCGTCCGCGCGCCGAGAAGACGACCGTCGCCCGGCCCGGGTCGGCGCCTTCGCTGGAGCACGCGACGATGCTCTTCGGCGAAGGAAAGATCGCCGAGACGCGCCAGGAGCTGCGTCGAATTCCGGTGAGCGATCCGGATTACGCGAAGGCGCAGAAGCTGCTCGCCTCTCTCGAAACGCCCAAGGGCGCGGGCGAGTCGGCTCCCTCGGCGAACGCGCCGGCGGCCGCGCCAGGTGAGACCACGACAAACCCGGCGGCAGTTCGCGCCGAAGGCGAAAAGGCGTTGAGCGAGAAGCGTTACATCGACGCCATGAAGGCGTTCAGCTCGATCGCGTCGTCGTTTCCGGCGGACCCGACCTTCGCCCAGGAGATCGCGACCGCGTCCGAGAAGGTCACGGAGCTGACTCCCGCCGTCAAGCTGTTCAACGACGGCGAGTACGAGACCGCGATTCCGATCCTCTGGCGCATCTACCAGGCCGGGCGGGACAACCAGGACGCGCGGTCGTATCTCGTGCGGTCCTACTTCAACCAGGGAATCTCCCAGCTCCAGAACGGTCTCTACGACAAGGCGAAGGAATCGTTCAATGAGGTGCTCGGGCTCGACGCGTCGGACGCCGACGCCGCCCGGCACGCGCAGTTCGCCGAACACTACCGCGGCGGCGATCTCGACCTGCTGGGACGGATCTACGTGCGGTACATCTCCCCGCGGCCGTGACCGCTGCACCGCCGACCGACGAGTCCGGGCAACAGCCGCTCGGCGACTTCCCGCTCCGGGCGGAGCCTCCTCTCGAGCTGACTCCTTTCCGCACGGACCCGACGGCGCCGGTCGTCTCGGGGTTCGCCTCGCTGCCGGACCGGGCGCTGGGCACCGCCGCCGATGCGGCGACGGCGATCCTGCTCGTCTCAGTCGCTCTGCTCGGAGCGTTTGCCGCCCGCGGCCGCACGCCTGAGTTCGAGGGTCTCGGATGGGCCTCCGCTTTCTTCCTGTACGTTTCGTTCTTCGTGGTCGTGGTCCCGCTCGTCCTCTTCGGCCGCACCGTCGGGATGGCTCTCGCCGGGCTTTCGGTCCGCGGGGAAGGGTCGAGCCGCCAGCTCACCCCATCGGAAGCGGCGCGGCGGTGGGCCGGCACGCTCGCGACCCTGGCCGGTTTCGGAATTCCCCTTTTCTGGACCGCGCGGGATCCCGAGGCGCCGACGCTGGCCGACCGTCTCTCGGGGCGGACCCTGGTTCGAGACGGTTGACGGATCGCTCGCTGCGCGTCGCGGTCGCGCAAATCGACACGACCGTCGGGGACTTCTCCGGCAACTCCGAGAAAATCGTCGCGTTCGGACGGCGCGCCGAGAAGGAGGGATCGGACCTCGTCCTCTTCCCGGAGCTGGCGGTGTCGGGATATCCCCCCAAGGACCTTCTCGACCGGCGCTCTTTCCTCGCCGAGTCCGACCGGACGGTCGCGCGCATCGCGCGGGCTTCGGGTTCCGCGGTCTGGCTCTTCGGCGCCCCCGTCGAAAATCGAGCGAAGAGCGGCCGCCCCGTTTTCAACGCGGCGGTGGCGGCGCGCGCCGGCCGGCGAGTCGGCGAATACCACAAGAGGTTGCTGCCCACCTACGACGTTTTCGACGAAGGTCGGCACTTCGAGCCCGGCCGCGGCCGGCCGCTCGTGCTGCGCGTCAAAGGGATGCGGGTCGGCATCACGATCTGCGAGGACATCTGGAACGACAAGACGTTCTGGAAGCGGCCGCTCTACACCGTCGATCCGGTCGCCGAGCTCGCGCCGCTCGACCTGGATCTGCACGCGAACATCTCGGCTTCGCCGTACACGCTCGGCAAGGAGCGGTTACGGCGACGGATGATGGGCCAGATCGCGCGGCGCACCCGCGTGCCGCTCGTCAGCTGCAATCTGGTCGGCGGAAACGACGGCCTGGTGTTCGACGGCCTCTCGAAGGCGTTCGACGGAAGCGGGCGGGTCGTCGGGCGGAGTCGCTCGTTCGAGGAAGACTTTTGGACGATCGACCTTCCGGGCGGCCGGGGTCCGATGCCTCCCGAGGAGAGTGAAGTCGCGGGCCTCCGCAAGGCCCTGGTCCTCTCGCTCGCCGACTATGCCGCAAAGTGCGGCTTCTTCGAGGCGGTCCTGGGCCTCTCCGGGGGGATCGACTCGGCCATCACGGCAGCGCTCGCTGCCGAGGCGCTCGGCTCGCAGAAAGTCCTCGGCGTGGCGATGCCCGGGCCCTACTCCTCGAAAGGGAGCCTGCGCGACGCGCGGGAGCTCGCGAAGCGGCTCGGAATCCGATTCGCGGAGATCCCGATCGGGCCGGTCTTCGAGGCGTACCGGCGGGCGCTCTCGCCCGCCTTCGGCAAAGGGGACTGCGTCCCCGCCGAGGAAAACCTCCAGGCGCGCATCCGGGGAGCTCTGCTGATGGCGCTGTCGAACCGCTTCGGATACCTCGTCCTCTCCACGGGCAACAAGTCGGAGATCGCCGTCGGATACTGCACGCTTTACGGCGACATGGCCGGAGGTTACGCGCTCATCTCCGACATTCCGAAGACGCTCGTGTACGAGCTCGCCGCGGAGATCAATCGGGAGCGGGAGAAGATCCCGGCGGTGATCCTCGCCAAGGAGCCGTCCGCGGAACTCCGTCCGAACCAGAGGGACACCGACTCGTTGCCCCCCTACTCCGAGCTCGATCCGCTGATCGAGGCGCTGGTCGATCTCTCTCTGCCCACGGACGCGGCGGCGCGACGGGCGAAAGTCTCTCCGGAGGTCGCCCGGGACGTGGCGCGCCGCGTGGACCGGAACGAGTACAAGCGCCGGCAGATGCCGCCCGGCCCCAAGGTCACGGCGAAAGCGTTCGGGGAGGGGCGGCGCTATCCGATCGCGCAGCGCTTCGGGGTCTGACCGTTGATCCCGGTCGACTCGGGAGGAAAAGCGTCGCTGGTCGTGCCGGCCTTCGACGAGCGCGGACGGATCGAGCGCGCGATGGCCGAGATCTCGTCGTGGCGGCGCGCCCGGCCCGGCGGCTGGGAATGGGAGGTGATCGTCGTCGACGACGGCTCCTCCGACGGCACGGGCGAGCTCGCGCGGCGCGCGGCGGCTGCGGCCGGTCTTCCGGTCGAGATCCTGCGCCACCCGGAAAATCGGGGAAAGGGCGCGGCGATCCGGACCGGCGTGCTCGCGTCGATCGGCGATCCCGTCCTGGTCTCCGACACGGATCTCTCGACGCCTCTTGCCGAGTGGGTGAAGCTCGCGGAGCGCCTCCCGACGCATCCCGTCGCCATCGGGTCCCGGGCGCTCCAGGAGGACCTCGTCCGGCGGCGGCAACCTTTCTACCGCCAGACCATGGGCAAGGTGTTCAACGCATTCGTCCGGCTGCTCGCCGTGCCCGACATCCACGACACGCAGTGCGGATTCAAGCTCTTTCGGGGAAGCGTCGCCCGCGAGCTCTTCGCGGACGCCCGCATCGACCGGTTCGCCTACGACGTCGAGATTCTCTTCCTCGCGCGGCGGCGCGGGATCGAGATCGCAGAAGTGCCGGTGCTCTGGTTCAACTCCCCTGAGTCGAAAGTATCGGTGGTCCGGGACTCGCTCTCGATGCTGCGGGACCTCGTGCGGATCCGCTGGCTGCATCGGGGGAAGACCCGGCAGGTTCCGGCCACAGCGGAATGAGCCGCGCGCCGGTACCCGCCACGACGAGCGGAGCGAGCCCGGCCACCGTCCGGAAGAACGCAGTGCCGACCAGCCAGGCGGGACCGCGGACGGAGAGCGCCGGCAGGAGAAGGTAGGCCGCGAAACCGCACGCCGCGAGGACGAGCAGCCGGTTTCCCGCCGTCGAGTCGCGGCCGGCCAGGAGGAGCGCCGCCAGAGCCGCCACGCCGAGCCATGCGGCGACCGGCGTTTCCGCGACCGCGACCGCGATGCTCTCCTTCACGCGGGGCGCGAGAGCGCCGGGTTGGACGAGCAGAGAAAAGTCGAAGTCCCGGAGCGGGAGGCTCCCGCGGAGGAGCCGGTGCGCGCCGACGACGAGAGCCGCCGGGAGAGCGAGCATGGCGGCGGCGCGCGCGGCGAAGCCCCTCTGCGCCAGTGAAAAGATCGCGGCGAGCACGAGCGCCACGGCCACGAAGTAGAGACCTTCGTTCTTGGTCGCCGTGCAGATCACGGATGCGAAGGCGACCCGCCGGGACGCTCCGCGATCGGTTCGATCGAGTCGGTCGCAGATCGAAGTGCCCAGGAGCAGCAGGCCGAACGAGAGCGGCACTTCCGCCATGCCGGTGGTGAACGCCCGATAGAGCGGTTCGAAGAAAGAGAGGAGTCCCGCGGCGCCGAACGCCAGCTCGCGCGACGCGCCGCGTCTCCGGAGCCAGCCGAAGAGCGCGAGGAGCGTGGCCGCCTGCAGGAAGGGAAAGAGAAGCGCCATCGCGTGGTCGTCCCAGCGACCCAGGAGGAAGGCGATCCCCGCGTACAGGAACGGCAGGCCGACCGGGTATTCCGGATGCGAGAAGCCCAGAGAAAGCCAGCGGAAGAGGCGCTCGGGGACGGCTCGCTCGAAGAAGAACGTCTTGCCCTTGAAACCCCAGACCGCGACGAAGTCGTTCGCCCACATCGGCTCGGTCAGGGCTCTGGCGGCGTAGAGAGCGATCCCCGCGATCAGGATCGCGAAAAGGACCTTCGAAGCGGCCGAGAGACGGCGGACGGGAGCGGGATGCGCGCGCTCGCGGATGCGCAGGACTCGCGCGAGAGAGACCACGACCGTCGCCAGGACGAGGAACGGCAGCCACCCCGGCGCGGCCCGCATCGAAAACCCCAGCGCCACGGAACCGGCCAGGATTGCGAGACCCGCGCCGAAACCCCAGGCGAGCCGGTCGGCGCGCCAGGCCGTGCCGCGCGGCACGAGAGCCACCGCGGCGCCGAACCCGACCGCCCCGACCGCGAGCAGGATCGCCGCGAGCGCGGCGAGAGGCAGGACGAAAGCGCTCACGGCCGCGCGTACAGCGCGCCGCCCGGGATCGCGGCGATCTCGCGCCAGCCGACGGGGTGTCGGGCCCCGTAGACCGCGGCGATCCACCGCGGAGGCACCTGCCGCGGCGACAGGAGGACCGGAACCGGCGCGAACACGTAGGAGGCCAGGTAGAGCGCGGTCGTCGTCGGCTGCTCCACGGAGATCGCGACGCCCGGGGTTCCCGCGGGAACGAGGCGGCGGGCCGACTCCAAGAAAACGAAGTAGGCGCGATCGAAAGCCGCGCCCGACCCGGCGAGCCGGCGCAGGGCGAGCTCGCGGGACGCGGTCGCCTGCAGGACCCTGACCCGGCGGAGGACCTCTGACGGCCGATTCTGCAGGAGAAAGAGTAAGAACAGGACCGCGGAGGCGGTCAGCGCCGAGAGCCGGCGGCCGCTCACACCGGGAGCGGGAAAGCCGCGCAGAGCTCCGCGACCGTCGAGCGGACCTCCCGCTGCACGTCGGCGTCGCCGCGCGACTCGAGGACGCGCGCGATCGAGTCTCCGATCGTCTGCATCTCGGCCGTCCCCATGCCCCGCGTCGTGACCGCCGGGGTGCCGATTCGGATTCCGGACGCGACGAGCGGGGGCCGCGTGTCGAACGGGATCGTGTTCTTGTTGACGGTCAATCCGGCGGCTTCGAGCATCTTCTCGGCTTCCTTGCCGGAGAGGCCGGCCGCGCCGACGTCCATGAGCATCAGGTGGTTGTCGGTGCCGCCCGAGACGAGGCGGAGACCCCGTCCGGTCAACCGGGCCGCGAGCGCCTTCGCGTTCTCGACCGTCCGGCGCTGGTAGTCCGCGAACTCCGGCGTCGCCGCTTCCGCGAACGCGACCGCCTTCGCCGCGATCACGTGCTCGAGCGGCCCTCCCTGGACTCCGGGGAAGACCTTGCGGTCGAGGTCCTTTGCGCGATCCGCCCGACAGAGGATGAAGCCGCCGCGCGGACCGCGCATCGTCTTGTGCGTCGTCGACGTCACGAACGGTGCGTGCGGCACCGGCGACGGATGGATTCCCGCGACCACGAGCCCCGCGATGTGCGCGATGTCGACCATCAGGACCGCGCCGACTTCCTCCGCCACTTCGGCGAAACGCCGGAAGTCGATCTCCCGCGGATAGGCGGAAGCCCCCGCGATGATCAGGCCCGGCCGGTGCTCGCGAGCGACGGCCGCGAGCTGGTCGTAGTCGATCCGCTCGTCCTCGGGCCGCACGCCGTACGCGACGACCCTGTACTCGAAGCCGGAATAGGAGAGCGGGTGGCCGTGCGTCAGATGCCCCCCGTGAGACAGGTTCATGCCGAGGATCGTGTTTCCCGGCTTCAAGACCGTCATGTAGACGGCCATGTTGGCCTGCGAGCCGGAGTGCGGCTGGACGTTCGCGTGCTCCGCGCCGAAGAGCTTCTTGACGCGTTCGATCGCGACCGCCTCGATCCTGTCGATGAACTCGCAGCCGCCGTAATAGCGCCGGCCGGGGTATCCCTCGGCGTACTTGTTCGTCAGGACGGAGCCTTGCGCTTCCCGCACCGCTCGGGAAACGAAGTTCTCCGACGCAATGAGCTCGAGACCCTCGTTCTGCCGCCGCTCTTCGTCGCGGATCCAGCCGGCGACGTCCGGATCCACGACATCGAGGTCGCGGTCGAGAAATGCCGCCGCGGGAGCCGCGAGAGTCGTGGGGTTCATCGCGATGCCTGCCTTTCGGTGGACTTCATTCCGTCACGAGCTCCCGATATTCCGCGATGCAGTAGCTGTCGGTCATTCCGGCGATGTGGTCCGCGATCGATCGGTAGAACCCGGGCTGCGGCCGGTAGCTGCGCTCGACTTCGGGCTTGACCTCGTCGAGAGGGACCTCGCGCAGGAACCGGACTCCGAGGTCCTGGTGCAGCACTTCCAGGACGGAGTCCGGGAGGAGGCGCGGGTTCTCGCTGTACGCGTGATAAAGGCCGGCGATGACGCGGCGCGCGCGGCCGTCGTGCCGCGAGACCGGAAACGAATGGATGATGTGGCGATACACGAATTCCCGCAGCTCCGCGTAGAGTCTCTTGCCGTCTTCCGAGAAGCCGACGAGGTCGCCGGGCAGCCGCTCCCTCCGGCCGAAGAACTCTGCGGGGGTCGAGATCCCCCCGGCGTCGATCCACCGATCGATCCGGGACCGCGACGCTTCGACGAGGTCGGTCGTGAGCGTGGCGATCATCCCCCGGATGAGGGAAGCGCGGCGGACCGCCGGGTCGGAGCCGCCGCCGCGGACGGCGCGCGCAACCCGGGACACCGCGAGCGCCTCGATCGCGTCCTCTCCGGCGAGCTCGATCCCGTCCTCGAGGTCGTGCGTCTGCTGCGCGATCTCGTCGCACCAGTTGACCACCTGCGCCTCGAGCGTGCCGCCCGACTCGAACCGCAGCCCCTCCACGAAGTCGAGCGGGAACGGGAAATCGCGGCGCCAGCCGGTGTGCTTCAGGAGGCCCTCGCGGACGTCGTCGGTCAGGTTCAGTCCGGGCTCCTCGTAACGCCGCTCGAGGCGGTCGACCACCCGCACCGACTGGTAGTTGTGCTTGAAGCGGCCGGCTTCGGGATGGCCCTTCTGGAGAAGATCGTCGAGGACGTTCTCACCCGAATGTCCGAAAGGCGTGTGGCCGAGGTCGTGGCCGAGCGCGATCGCCTCGGTCAGGTCTTCGTTCAGGCCCAGCTCCCTCGCGACGCTCCGGGCGATCTGCGAGACCTCGATCGTATGCGTCAGGCGGGTCCGGAAGTGGTCTCCCTCGAACGGGATGAAAACCTGCGTCTTGTGCTTCAGCCGCCGGAACGCGCGCGAATGGATGATGCGGTCGCGGTCCCGGACGTACTGGGTCCGGAAGTCTTCCTCCTCGGCCGGAAGCGGACCGCGGGACCGGGTGGCGCGCGCGCTGCGAGAGGCGTAGACCGCGAGCCGCTCTTCCTCCATCCGCTCGAAGCGTTCCCGGGTGAATGCCGATGTCGCGACCGTCATGCGTCCTCGAGACGCCGGGAGAGGAGCAGAGAGCGAGCCTCCCCGACGAGGTAGAGGGAGCCCGCGACGATTATAGGGGCGGGGTCCGGGTCGGCAACGAGTTCCGAGAGCGCTGCCTCCACGCTCGGCGACGCGGCGGAGGGCGGGCCCGCGCCGGCGGTCCGGCGGAGGAGCTCTTCCGCGGTCGCGGCACGGGGCGACGGCGCGCGCACGACGCGCACGCTCGACACGGCCGGAAAGAGGTGCGCCGCCATCCCTTCCACGTCCTTGTCCGCCATCGCGGCGAAGACGAGTCGCGTGCGCCCGGCCAGTCCGACGTCCCGGAGGAACCCGGCGAGCGCGAGGGCGGCCGGCGGGTTGTGACAGCCGTCAAGCACGACGTCGATTCCCCGGCAGGAGAACTTCTCCAGACGGCCGGGCCAGCGCGTGGCGGCGATCCCCCGGCGGATGGCCGCGGAATCGAGTCCCGGGAAATCCCCCGACAGGAGCTCCGCCGCCCTCGCCGCGAGCGCGGCGTTGTGCGCCTGGTGGCGTCCCGGGAGCGGCGTCTCGAGCGTGTAGCGCGCGACTGGTGTCGCGGCCGAGAAGCGCGTTCCGGTCAGAAGCGTCTCCACCCGCGAGACCCCGATCTCGTCGGCCGCGTCGTGCGCGACCGCGCCGCAGTCGCGCGCCGCCTCGAGGAGCGCCTCCCGGGCCTCCGGATCGCGCGCGGTCAGCAGGGCGGGACGTCCCCGGCGGAAGATCCCGGCCTTCTCCCGGGCGATCGAAGAGAGCGTCGGGCCGAGCTCCTCGGTGTGGTCCAGGCCGATCGACGTGACAACCGACAAGGCCGGCGACGCGACGTTGGTCGCATCGAACCGTCCTCCCAGTCCGACCTCGAGGAACGCGAGGTCGAGCCGGCGCCCGGCGAATGCGACGAAGGCGGCGGCCGTGAGCGCTTCGAAATAGGTCACCGGGATCTCCGGGGAGTCGTCCGCGGCGCGCAGCACCGGCTCGAGCGCGGAGTCGAGCTCCTCGTCGGACAGGTCGGATTCGCCGATCCGGATGCGCTCGCCGACTGAAACGAGGTGCGGCGACGTATACAGGCCGGCGCGCACGCCGCCAGCCGCGGCGATGGCGGAGAGGGTCGCCGCGACCGAGCCTTTTCCGTTGGTGCCGG
>Ga0066709_100004861_pt1 | contig 10865 bp, 7 predicted proteins | sample GraSoiAngelo_158_FD_79665 | JGI IMG/M metagenome (GOLD analysis project Ga0066709, IMG submission 79665) | Grasslands soil microbial communities from the Angelo Coastal Reserve, California, USA - 14_1009_16_30cm | ecosystem: Environmental > Terrestrial > Soil > Grasslands | place: USA... | reverse complement strand
GAGCTTCGAAAGATCGTTCTCCGCCAACACCAGATGCGGGCGGTTGATAAGATCGTCGAGCGGACGTTGGACCCGGAAAAGACAAGGGGTCTCATTTGGCATACGCAAGGTTCGGGAAAGACCTTTACGATGATCAAAGCGGCGGAGCAGATTCTCCGTCATCCGGCCTTCGAGAAGCCGACCGTGATCATGCTGGTTGATAGAAACGAATTGGAGGGGCAGTTATCAGGCTGGATCGAAAGTGTATTGGGAGAAGGGAGCGCCATAATAGCGCGGACTAAACAACATCTCAGAGAAGTTCTGCAGTCAGACTATCGAGGCCTTGTCATCTCCATGATTCATAAATTTGATCTCGCCGACGCGGATCTCTGCACGCGAGCGAACGTCTTTGTCCTGGCGGATGAGGCTCATCGCTCCACGAGCGGAGATCTTGGAAATTATCTCGTCGCTGCGGTCCCAAACGCGACCATGATCGGCTTTACCGGAACGCCGATCGATAAGATTGCCTATGGAAAGGGTACGTTTAAAATATTCGGCAAAGATGACCCTCAAGGATATCTGGATAAATACTCGATCGCAGAATCGGTTGGCGACGGTACGACACTACCGCTTCATTACACGTTGGCTCCCAATGATATCCAAGTGCCTCGGGAGCAGCTAGAAAAGGAGTTCTTGAACCTCGTTGAAGCAGAGGGAATAAGCGAGATCGAAGAACTTAACAAGATCCTCGACAACGCCGTTAGGTTAAAGGCGTTCCTGAAAGCGTCCGATCGCGTGGAAAAAGTTGCTGAGTTTGTCGCAGATCATTTCAGAAAAAATGTCGAGCCTCTGGGTTATAAAGCTTTTATGGTGGGCGTGGATCGTGAAGCCTGCGCCCTTTACAAAAAGGCATTGGACAAACACTTGCCCTCAGATTACTCGACGGTGGTCTACACCGCTGCGCATAACGATAGCGCTCTTCTGGCCGAGTATCACCTAACTGAGGACGAGGAGAAGAAAGTTCGCAAAGCATTTGTTAAGAGAGACATCCTTCCTAAGATCCTGATCGTGACGGAAAAGCTTCTCACGGGATTCGATGCGCCGATCCTCTATTGCATGTACCTGGATAAGCCCATGCGGGATCATACGCTACTACAGGCTATCGCTAGAGTTAACCGCCCATACGAAGAAGAAGGAGAAATCAAAAAGCCTGCGGGATTTGTGGTCGATTTTGTCGGTGTCTTCGACAATCTTGAGAAGGCTCTGGCTTTCGACTCCGATGTTGTCACATCGGTGATCAAAAATATCGATGTTCTAAAGGAGCGCTTTCGGACTTTGATGAGAGATCAGGCTCCGGGCTATCTTGCGCTTTGCCAGGGCCCGATTGATGACAAGGCGATCGAGCGAGCGATTGACTCCTTTGCAACCAAAGAAAACCGCGAGAAATTTTACAAATTCTTTAGAGAGCTTGAGACACTTTATGAAATCATTTCGCCTGATCCGTTCTTGAGAGACCATCTCGAAGATTACGGGAAGCTCTCGAACCTATATAGGATTGTGCGAAACGCCTTTGCGAGAGGGGTCGCATTGTATAGGGAACTGGCAAAAAAGACTGAGGGTCTGATCCGAGAGCGCGCGGAGGCTTATGGGCTCAAGGAAACGCTGCCGGTTGTTAAGATTGACGAAAAGACTCTGGATACGCTGAAGAGCTCAGATTCGTCTGACGATGCTAAAGTCATAAATCTCGGTAGAAGTCTGGCTCGCAATGTATTTGAGGAAGCGGACAACCAGCCATATCTTTTTCCTATAGGTGAGCGGGCGGAGGCCGTTCTAGACTGGTACGACAACCGTCAAGTCAGCACACAGGAAGCTCTTCGGCAACTTGAGAAATTGCTGTCCGAATACGTTGACGCGAAGAGGGAGTTTGAGAAGAGCGGATATGACCTCAGTACGTTCACGATTTACTGGGTCTTAAAGCAGGTTGGAGCACCCGATCCCACAAAGCTCGCGCCACTACTCAATGCGGCCACCAATAGATTTCCAAACTATAAGCACAACGCCGTCGAACTTCGTCAACTTAAAGCGGAACTCTACAAGCTTCTTTTGCCAGCGGTTGGCAAGGAGAGGATGGTCGAGGTCGCCGAGCGGATCCTCAAGCTCCAGCGGCAATGAGACGCAGACGACCTGAAGACTTAAAAGGCGAGGTCAGGCGATGGGCTGCAACGATTGGCGTTGTCCCTAAAAGAGTTCAGATTCAAAAGATGACCAGAAAGTGGGCGTCGTGTTCGACCTCTGGCCGAATCTATCTGAGTAGAGATCTTCTCCGCGAGAGTAGAGCCTTCCGAGAAATCGTGATTGTGCACGAGCTCCTCCATCTTTCCGTTCCCAATCACGGCAAACTCTTTAAGAGCTTAATGAGTGCTTACTTGCCGGATTGGGAGGTAAGGGCCAGGGGCCGTGTGGCGCGGATGTGTGGGTACGAATGAGGTGGCTTGCTAAACCCGACGACCCGATCATTTCTCAATGGAAAACTTGACTTACCGCTTGTAAATCTCGCGCCCCCAGATCTCTTTCAAAAATCCGCTCTTCTCTAAGTTGAGCACGAAGCTGTTGTCGTAAATCTCTTCGGGCTTTTTTTCGCACATTGCTGCCGATATCGCGGGCGGGCCTACTGCCTCGGTGACGAGGTTCCGGCTGCGATCATTGTGTCGTCAAGAACTTCTTCGAAGTTGACGTTTCAAAAAACTGGGGCAAAATTTGTCATTTCTGTTGTCGACTTCCTGCACGCATAAAACATTTGTTCGCTCACAGTTCATTGTTGTGCGTTGTTCGAAGGATTTTCTTACGAAAGTTTCGAGGCCTCGATAGGTGCACAGAAAAGAACTGCTTCGGACAAGTATTTTTGTTCATCACCAGAACTGTTGTCGAAAACCAGCCCGTGATGTCGTGCTCTGTCATCACAACCTCAAATTTGCGGCCGTGGCATGGATGTTGCGCCCAATTGGATTACAAAAAAAGTCGAAAATTCCTCCACCGCCGAGCTCTAACCAAACGCCTCTTTTGTAATTTTCGTAAATCAAAAATTTAGATTATGGGACTCTGGAAAAAGAATTCAAATTCCAATCATGGCGTAACGTCAATTATCGATCATGGCTGCGAAGCACAAGGACGTCTCAATTTCATTGGGACAGTAGCTATGAACGGTAAATTCAGTGGTGAACTCTTTTCTGCGGATACGCTTCTCTTGGGCAAGGAGGGTGAGATCGAAGCCGAAGTCCAAGTCGCAGTGGGCATTATCAGCGGGCAGGTAAAAGGCTACATCACCAGGCGCGAACGCATCGAGCTCAGCCGTACGGCGCGGATTTTCGGCAACATTGTGACGCCTGTATTGGTGTTGGAGGAGGGCGCGGTGTTTGACGAGCAATGTAAGACGAGCCGGCAGGAGGGTCAGAAACATGAATAGTCCATACTCGATCCTGGTTCTGCGGGGAACGCAAGTACACCGATTCGTCGTCTCGAAAAAAGGACTGCGTCAACTCCTGTTGGCCGGTATAACGGTTGTGTTTGCGGGTGGGGTGTTATTTAGCGACTATCTCGAGGCGGAAAAAAAGAAAGTCGACGACGTCATTGCAAACGGTCAAGCGCAAAAAGAAAAATTAACAGTGCTTCGGAATCGGGCACAGGAGGTCCAGAAAACGCTTGTTCAGTGGAAAGGCTTGCATGAGAGAATTCAAGCTTCGTTGCCGCGCCGAGGCGAGCCGGCTTCTGAACGTGAGTACGAAGGCGAGGAATTACAGCAGTTTCTCGCCGCTCTCCAGGGAGAGCTTAAGGAGATGATCGCGTCGCTTCCTTCCGAATGGCCTATAAATGGAAAGGTAGTCTCGGGAGTGGGGATGCGGCCCTCTCCATGGACTGGCAAGATGGAGTACCACGCGGGACTGGACATTCCCAAACCGATAGGCACTCCGGTCCAAGCGTCTGGAGACGCTGTTGTGGAATCGATCGACGGTAAGCGCGGGACAATCGTATTGAACCATGGCCAGGAGATCAAAACTCAATATTCCCACTTGTCTAAAATCTTTGTCAACGAAGGCGAGCGGGTGCGCAAGGGACAACCGATTGCGGCGGTGGGTAATACAGGAAAGAGCACCGGTCCGCATCTTCACTATGAAGTCAGAGTGGCTGGTGTTGCCGTTGACCCGCGCCAAAGTTTAATTAGCAATACGCGGGCGGAGTAGCGATTGTTCACTGCCAAGGCGACCAGTTAACTGCCGTTCGAACGAACGAATTTCAAGTTTAGCGTTTGTAGTTCTCGCTCCCCCAGATCTCTTTCAAAAAACCGCTCTTTTCTAGATTACTCACGAAGCTGTTGTCGTAAATTTCTTCTGGTTTTCTTCTGACGGGAGTGCCGCTTTCACGGGCGAGCTCGACGGCTTCGGCGACCGCTTTGCCGGGGACAACCATGGTGCGGTCGAGGATTTCTCGAGCGTAGACGTTGTAGGCGGATTGCAACGCTTCTTGATCGTTGGTGCGCATGGCTTTGGCTACCGACGCTTTGGCTTTGTCGGGATTTTTCTCGACGAAGTAGACGATGTCGGCCAAAGCCGCAACGGCCCGCTGCACGATGTCGGGGCGCTCGCGCAACATTTTGTAGCTGGTATGAAGCGAGCTGTAGATAAACGGCAGATTGAGATCGATCAAGCGATAGACCACGTTGTAGCCTTCGTTTTTCGCCCGCACGTCGAGCGGCGGCGTGATGATAACCCCATGGACGATACCGGCCGCCATCGCCTGGTAACGCTCTCCCTGGCTACCGCCGATGGGCCGAATCGTGACCGACTCAGCAGGCAGACCGAGTTTTTTCACGACTGCGCGAGAAAGCCGGTCGCTCAAGTCTCCGGCCCGCGCGATACCCAGAGTCTTTCCTTTGAGGTCTTCCGGCCGCCTGATTTCTTTCCGCGTTATCAACACATAAGGTAGCTTCACCAGGGGAGAGGCGACGATTTTCGCATCGATGCCCGCGGCCATTCCAGGGATAATTGCATCGGAAGCGCAGTAAGTGAACTGGACTTCGTCGCCGGCAAGAGCGGAGAGATTGGGACCGCTGCCGCGAATAAAAATATTCTCGAATTTCATGCCGTACTTATCGAATAGACCATTATCGAGCGCCGTATAAAGATGGATGAAACCGCCGGAAACGGCGCAGGTCGAAATTCTAAAGCTAAGAATCTTCTCGCCCGGTTTCGGCAAGTAGGGATTGGCGAATGAAACTGACGCAACCATGGACAGAAAGAATGCGATAATTGCTGGCTTCATGGGCGCGACTCTATGCCAACGGCGGCGGCCTTGTAAATAGGATGTCATCCGCAGAATTTTTGAAGAGCAACGGAAGAGAGGTTTATCGCCGGTAATTTTCGCTACCCCAAAGCTCTTTGAGAAAGCCGCTTTTCTCCAGGTTATTTACGAAACTGTTGTCGTAAAGTTCTTCCGGTTTTCTTCTGATCAGGGTTCCCGTTTCGCGGGCGATATCTACGGCTTCGCTGACGGATTTACCCGGCACAACCATGGTGCGGTCAACGATTTCTTTGGCGTAGACGTTGTAGGACGATTGGAGCGCCTCCTCATCTTTCACACGCATCGCTTTGGCAATGGCCGCTTTGGCTTTGTCGGGATTCTTCTCGACGAAGTGCACCGTCTCGGCGAGCGCGGCGACCATGCGCTGCACGGTTTCGGGGCGCTCGCGCAGCATTTTGTAGTTAGTGAGCAAGGAGCTGTAGATGAAAGGAATTTCGAGATCGACCAGCCGGTAGATAACATTAAAGCCGTCGTGTTTGGCGCGGACATCCAACGGCGGTGTCACGAGGATCGCTTGAACGACGTTAGCGACCATGGCTTGATAGCGCTCCGATTGGCTGCCGCCGATGGGATGTATGGTAACTTCATCGGTCGTTAGACCGAATTTTCTCACGACCTGCCGTGACAGGCGCGCGCTCAAGTCACCCGGCCGTGTCACGCCGATGGATTTTCCTTTGAGGTCTTCGGGCCGGCGAACGTCTCTCCGCGCGACCATGACGTAAGGGAGCTTGACGAGAGGAGAAGCAACGACCTTGGCTTCGACACCGGCCGCCAGACCGGGGAGGCTGCCATCAGCCGCCCCATAGGTGAACTGGAGTTGGTCGCCGGCCAGCGCGGCGAGGGCCGGCGATTGGCCGCGGATGTAGATGTGTTCGCATTTAAGGCCATACTTTTCAAAAATTCCGTAATCGAGCCCGGCGTAGAAATGCACAAAGCCCCCGGTGACGGCGGAAGTCGCTACTCGAAGCGTCGTCGTCCGTTCGCCGGCTCTCGGTAGGTAAGGATTGGCAAAGGCATTGGCGCCGTCGAAGAGGAAAAGTACGAACGCAACGATTGCCAATTTCTTCATGTCGCCCGGACTCTATTCCAAATGGCGCCACTGTGTAAATAGTAAACCGCGCGCCGAATCTGCTTGACGCTCAACGACGCGCTGACCTATTTTTAGCCGGACGCGAGGTACAGTCATGAGTTCGATGCGATTCCACGTGCGTTGTTTGATAACGCTGGCTACTCTTCTAACTATTCTCTGCATTGATGACGGCATCAACGCGCAAACGCAAAAAATTCGCATCTCGTTGTCGAGCCGCAGCAACACCAACACATCGTATTACGTCGCTCAAGCCAGAGGCTTCTTCAAAGACGAAGGATTGGAGGTCGAGTTCATACAGATCAATCCAAGGCTCGGCGCGATGGCAGTGTTGAACGGCGACGTGACGTTCACGACATCATTCGTCAGCACCTTTCGCGGCGTGGTTCAGGGGCTGCCGATGAAAACGGTTTTTATTCTGCTCAAAAAGGGCATTTACTATTTGATGGTTCGCCCCGAAATCATCAAAGACATCCAGGATTTGAAAGGCAAGAAACTTGGCGTTACCGCGGTCAACGGCGGAAACCATATTATTGGCAGGGAGCTGCTTCGCATGAAGGGCTTGGATCCAAATCTTGTACAAGCCATTGCGGTAGGTGAACCATCATTGCGCGCCCAAGCGGTTCTTTCCAACGCCGTGCAGGCGGTTTCGGTATCCCCGCCGCACGATCTTTTGCTGCAGCAGATGGGTCTCAAGGCCATTTCAGGGCCGCCGGAGATCGGCGTGCCGTCTTCGGGATTGTTTGCCGCGGATCGTTTGATCAAAGAAAGCCCGCAAGCCTTAAGACGCACGATACGGGCGCTACTGAAGGCGAACCGTTTCATCGAAGACAATCGCGAAGAAACGGTCCGCATCATGACTCGCGCAGTGCCGCAGACGCCTGAGGGCGCCGCGCGGTCCTACGACGTGGAGCTCAAAGCTCTCGCCAAGGACGGTCAGATGACCGATGCCGAGGTCGAGTTTCAGATGGATCGTTTGGCCGAAAAAAAACGACCGCTCGATGAGATCCGCGATTTTTCATTCGCGCGTCAGGCGCTGAAGGAGCTGGAAGCGGGGAAGTGAAGGGAAGGGAGAATCGAGATTTGAAAATTGACGTTCGAGGATGGAGGATCGAAGATGGAGGATGGCGGACATGAGATTGATTCAAGTGTCATCATTAGTGTCACTTAGCCTCATCTTGACCGTTACCGTAAGGCCGAGCGGTGTCGACGGGCAAACGCAGAAAGTCCGCATCTCGATCTCCAGCCGAAGCAACACGAGCGTTCCCTATTACGTGGCGGTAAGTAAGGGCTTCTTTCGCGAAGAAGGCATGGACGTGGAAATCATCCAAGCCAACCCGCGGCTCGGCGTGATGGCGCTGATAAATGGCGATGTTGCTTTCACTGGCACGTTCGTCAGCACGGTGCGCGGGATTCTTTCCGGCTTTCCGCTCAAGATCATTCTGGTGTCGTTAAAGAAAGGCGTTTATTACTTGATTGCGCATCCCAGCATTCAAGACATCCAAGATTTGAAGGGCAAAAAACTAGGCGTATCGAGCATCCGCGGTTCGGATCATTTGGTTGCTGAAGAGTTGCTCAAGTCCAAGGGCTTCAACCCGACGCAACTTCAGCCGGTGGTACTCGGCGATACTTCGGTGCGCTTGCAATCGGTGATCACCGGCGCGGTGGAAGTGACGACGCTGTCGCCGCCGCATGATCTGATGGCGCAGAGATCCGGCGCGAAAGTGCTCGCCGGCCCGCCGGAGATCGGGATGCCGGCTTCGGGGATGATTACTTCGGATCGCGTAATCAAGGAGAATCCGCAATTCGTGAGACGCGGCGTACGCGCGATGCTCAGAGCGAACCGTATGATCGAGGAGAATCGCCAGGAGACGATTCGAATTCTCTTACATTGGGTCAAGCAGACGCCGGAGATCGCCGCGCGCTCCTACGACTCCGAGCTCAAGACGATTCAGCGCGACGGCATCATGAGCGACGCGGACATGGAGAATTTTTTAGACCGGTTGTCGGACAAGAAGCGGCCGCTGGATGAAGTGCGGGATTTCTCCTTCGCGCGCCAGGCATGGAAGGAGCTAGATCAGAACAGGTAAGGGCGGTCATGCGGTCAGGGTGGTGGCATCGATAATGGCAATCACACTGGTGCGCGACCGGGGAAAGTGATTTACGGTCCGGAAAAGAACGGTGCCGTTAAGCAGAACAGGGGAAGCGTGTCTTAAGGCGGCTTTCAGAATGAGCGCCTGAGCTGACCAAAAGTTCTGGGGGCGATCTAGTGTGTCGTGTCCCGTGTTTGCCGTCATGCCGGTGAAAAACTGGTATCCAGAAAGCTTTAAATTTCTGGACTCAGCGTGCGCCGGCTAGCGGAATTCATAAAACACGCAGCGAGGTTACCCCGAAGGTTTTCTTTCCGTAGTTGTTCCTGATGCTGCCGTTCGTTCTCTGCGCCGGCGCCAACCGCGCATTCCAAGTGCGAGCAACATGAGTCCTGTCATCAGCCATCCGCTGGCGATTTTCAACTCCGGGTTTGTGAGAACGTTTTCGTGAGTCAAAACGTCGAACCAAGCAAAGCCGGCGGCCGAAAGAAATAGCGTTCCCAACACGAGAGCCGTGTATGTAACAAATGATGTCATCGAAACGTTCCAAGCAGGACGGGATCCCCGTCAAATCCGCGTATTGCAGAGATCGTTTTTGTGGGAGTGCATTGTCGACGCGCTCCTACACAGTAGCTTGTGAGACGCGAGAGTTATTCTGATAGCTTCTTTACCCGCTCGACAACTTCCTTTGGTTGATTCATGACTTCGCGGATCTGCGCCTCGACCTCGGCGCCGCCGAGCACTTCGAGGTCGAGCTTGGTTTTCTTGGCTTCTTCTACGACCTCTGGTTCCTTGAAGGCTTTCGAATAGGCATCGCGCAGGATCTTGATCCGGTCCGCGGGCATGCCGGGCGTCGCGATCATGGGTCTTCCTAAGGTCGCGGATACCAGCATGACCTTGGCGACGCTGCGGCTGAAAGCGGACGTCTTTTTTTTGTCCATGAGCTCAACCAACGTCGGTGCATCCGCCAGACGAGGATCTTTTTTGTTTCCGGTCTGCACGAGATGCCGGTCGAAACCATTTTTGTGCCAGGTGAAATACGGCTCGCGCGCAAAGTGCGTCGTAATTCCGGTGCCGCGGCAGTGAATCTCGCCTTTCTCCAAAGCCAAGTCGATCTCGACACCACCCGGATAGCCGCGCACTTCTTGGAACTTTACTCCCACGGTTTCTTCCAAGACATTGTTCACGATGGTGGTCAAATCCGAAGTTCCGGTGGAGCCGCATTTAGGCATTTCCTTCGAATTCATAACATCTTCGATGGATTTCCACCGCGCGTCGGCTCTCATGTAAAGCAACAAGTCGCGCTGGTCGACACTGCCGATCCAAGATAGTTTGCGCACGTCGAAGGTGGCTTCTTTGCGCCCAAGCAGTTGATCAAGATAAATCCCGCTTCCCGGCATGCCCAGCGTCAAGCCATCAGGTTTGGCCACGCCGTAGACATAATTGGTTGTGCTCAGAGACCCGGCTCCGGGCATGTTTTGAACGATGATGTTTGGATTGCCCGGAATATGTTTGCCCATGTGCCGCGCGAGAATGCGGGCGTATTGGTCGTAGAGACCGCCGGATGTGAAGCCGACGATGATCCGAATCGTCTTATCTTTGTAGAACGGCGCCGATTGCGCATGAGCCGGGGCGCTGACGATCGATCCCAAACTCAGCAGCGCCGCCGCAGCAATCACCGCCGGATGGCGGATGATGTTAATCATGGAGCGAATGGTCATTGTAACCTCCGTCGTTTTCGCGGGACATCCGCTTATACGGCAATTCCTTGATCTTCCGCAATCGTTGGCTTGACTGTTTCTTCGTCACGGCATTAAGTTCTTACAGTGATGAATTCGGCAATCACAACAGACATTGTCGTCATCCCCAGTGGATCGTTTTTCATGGGTTGCGAGTGCGGCCAAGAGAACGAGCGGCCGTGCCATCGCGTCTGGGTCGATGGTTTCGGTCTCGGCCGATTTCCGGTAACCAACCGCGAGTACAAAACCTTTGTCGAAGAGAACAAAGCGCTGGCGCCGCCCTTTGTTTCAGACCCGATCTTCGCAAATGCCGAGCAGCCGGTGGTTGGCGTCAGTTGGGACGACGCGATCGCGTACTGTCGTTGGCTGAGCGATCGTATAGGCGAGGAGTTTCGACTGCCAACCGAAGCCGAGTGGGAGCGCGCGGCGCGTGGCGGGCGCGAAGGTGCGCTTTACGCCTGGGGGGACGAGGCGCTGTGGGAAAAGCATTTAGCCGGCTGCGGCCCCGAAACCGGCGGACCGGCGCGGGTCGGCGTCAATGAGCCGAACGGCTGCGGTATCTACGATGTGAGCGAGAACGTGCGCGAGTGGTGCAGCGGTTACTATGATTACAGT
>Ga0066709_100004859_pt1 | contig 10867 bp, 6 predicted proteins | sample GraSoiAngelo_158_FD_79665 | JGI IMG/M metagenome (GOLD analysis project Ga0066709, IMG submission 79665) | Grasslands soil microbial communities from the Angelo Coastal Reserve, California, USA - 14_1009_16_30cm | ecosystem: Environmental > Terrestrial > Soil > Grasslands | place: USA... | reverse complement strand
CCTTTGCAGTGTGACGTAAACGATCGTCGGCCCGCGCGGGTGTTCGTACAATCGGCCGACGAGCGTGTCGAGCCGCTGCTCTGGGGCGCACGCCGTGATATGCAGCCGCAGGTTTTTCCGATAAAACCCGGTGCGGACGATGTCGCCGTCGGCGATCCGAAAGGCGCGGGCGATGTCGAGGGCCACGGCGGGCGGGGCCGTCGCCGTCAGGGCCAGCACGCGGGGGATGTTCAGGTCCTCCGCGAGCCGGGCCAGTTTCAGGTAGTCGGGCCGGAAATTGTGGCCCCATTCGCTGATGCAATGGGCCTCGTCAACGGCGAGCAAGTTCACGTTCCACTTCTGCAAATCAGCCAGAAACCCGGAGAGCATGAGCCGTTCCGGCGCCACGTAGAGCAGGCGATATTCGGCGTTGTGCAGCCCGCGCAAACGCGCTCGCGACTCCGGCGAAGCCAGCGAGGAGTTCAGAAACGTGGCCGGCACCCCGCCGGCCTGGAGCGCGTCCACCTGGTCCTTCATCAACGCGATCAACGGCGAGACCACCACGGTCAGTCCGGGCCGCGCCAGCGCCGGCAATTGAAAGCACAGAGACTTGCCGCCGCCGGTTGGCAACAGCGCAAAGACATCCTGGCCCGCCAGCGCATCGCGGATGATTTGCTCCTGCAACGGCCGGAAGGAGGCGAAGCCAAAGTATTGCTTGAGCAGCGGCAGGAGTGGCGGAGCGTCGGATGGCATTGCGCTTAACTTGCCGCGACCTCCGCAAATTTCCAGAAAAGAGTTTGGCGCTTCGGCGACGGTCGCATCTTGATACAACCATCACCTGGCCGCAACAGGTCTCCTCCCTCTCCTCCCTCGGAAGGAGGAGAGCCGGGAAGAGTGGGAAAATTTCTGCCGGTTGTATCGCGATGCGCCCGCGGCGGTCGCCAGGTTACGGCGGCCGTTTTTCCGATGTCGGCGGCGCTTCCGGCTTTTCGGGCTTTTCTTGAATGAACAATTCCTTAAGTGTGCGCAACGGGTGGAACGGGAACATGAGCGGTTTGGGAATGTAAAGCGGTTCCTTCTGCGGCTCATGCAAGGTGCCGCTAACTTTGTATTCGAACAACTTGGTCAACGGGGAGAGAACCAGACTCACCAGCGGGCCGATGACCCAGGCGTCCCGCAACAGGCGCGCTTCCACGCGGGCCTCGACGCGCCCTTTGAAATCAATGGTGCCCCGGTAGGCCAGGCGCATCGCCGGGGAGCGAATCTCCATGTCGTCGGTGTGAATGACGCTGTTGGTGATGGTGAAGGTGGCCTGGCCACCGCTGACAGGGCTGCTGCCCAGGCCGGGAATCACCGCATTCAACACCGAGGAAAAAATGCCGAACAGCGGCATGTCCCAAAGGAAACCCTCGCGGAGCCGGGCCTGGCCAAATCCGTTCCAGCTTGCCCAGTCGGCGCTGTTTGCCTGGGTGATCGTCATGTCGCCGCTCAAGGTGCCTTCGAGTCGATTGGTGGGCGACGAAAGGTCCACCATGAGCTGGTGCAGGTCGGCGTTGGTCACTTCGGCGCGCAGATTGAAATCCGCGGCCCGCGGAGCGGCGCAGTCGAAATACATATTTGCGGCGAGTTTTCCCCGATAGAAGTCAGCCTGCAAATTGGTGATGGTGACCGTTTCGTCCGCCCAGCGCACCCGCCCGCGGATCTGCGGCACGTTGAATTTCCAGTAGCTGAACGGTCCGCCGGCCAGTTCAAAATTCAGGTTCGATTTCTTGCCGTGCCGTACCTCGACCCAGCCATTGACCTGCGCGGCGGGCGGCGTCGCGAACGTGTAAGGGCTCAAGATCCTTTCGGTTTGAGGACCAATGGCGTGGATGACGAGTTTCGGGTCCATGGTACTGACGGCGTTGGTCAGATAGACCGTCTGTGTCGCCAGGTCGTAGCCGACGCCCGACGCCGACACTTGCGGCCCCCCGCCCCGGATCAACACCTCGCTGGCCGTCAGGAAGCGGTTGGTGAACGTGATGGTGGCGGACAAATCACTGACCGGCACCTCGCGAAAGACAAAATTCGTCGCGTTCACCCGGGCCATAACGCCGAATTTCTCCGGATCGCGCCAATGTCCCCAGACTTCGCCTTCGAACTGCGGCGGCTCGTGGAATTGAAAGAAGTCAAAGATTTTGGGCCGGTCCTCCTGGAATAACGGTTTGAGCGCCTGCGGATCCATCTGGCCGCGGACCTTAAAATGATAATCGCGCTTCTGAACGTCGGAGGTATAGGCAAATTCAACCCGGCCTTCCGGGCGCGTGGCCACAAAATCCGGCAGGTGCCAGACGAAATTGGAAAAACTGAAGTGGGACTGTGCGCGGGAAACCGCCACGTCGCAAAAAGCGGCCTCCGCGGCCTGGAACTCGCCCTCGAGCCGAAGCGTCGGCAGCACTTCGCCGCGCCAGTCGGGGTGTGTGTTGGTCCAGGCGGGTAGCATCACGCGGGCCTCTGCGCTTACCTTGGGCGGCGCAGTCCAACTGTATTGGCTGAGCCAGCGCCGCATGAAGGGAGCGAGCAACGACTCGACTTTGCGAAGGTCGAAGTCGAAGCCGACTTGCGTCCGGGCTTCGCGGGTTGCGACCTGGATTTGGGCTGAAGCGTCAAGCTGATGGCCGTAGAGATCGGCGTGGATTTTTTGAAGGGCCAGCTCGGGAGTGCGCCATTGTCCGGCCAGGGCAATGCCGTCCACGACCACGTTAGTCAGCGCGACGCCGTCCAGCCGGCTTTCCCAATCGATCTGAAACGGTTCGAGTGCGGCCCACCAGGCCCAGGAATCGTGAGTCTGGGGCGGGGAATCCGCCGTCCGGCGTATGGCGTGGCCGTTCAGTTCGAAATGTTGTGCCTCGCCCCAGCTTGATTTTGGCCTTTCAACGGCCCATTGCCAGTCGGCCTGAAGTGGGAGCAGGCTGCCCATCGAGTGAATCAACTGCGCGGTGAACTGATTGGTTCGCAGTTGAATCCAGCGGGACCGGAAGAGGCCGGAATCGAGCCTGAGTTCCGTTTTCATCCGGCTCGGGTCCTCTGAGCTGGGCAGCGCGCGGCCGAGGAAATGCGCCTGCGGAATCTCGCCCCACCGCGTGGCGACCGCGGACAATTCCCAGTCGAGCTTCACTTCCGCAGGCATGGGGTTGGTGAAGGATTGCGCCCAGAGAATGTAACATCGGCTGGACTTTGCCCGCCCCCACGGCGTCCGCGCCTCGTCCAACTGCAGTTTCAGCTCGGATTCGCCGGTGTCGAGGCGGCCGGAGGGGCGATTCAGTTGGGCGATCACCAAAAGTTTTTCGAAGTCGCCCCAGGTGGTGTCGCCGTTACGGACCTGGACACGGAGGTCGGCCGTGATGCGGGCCGGCTCGCGCGCGTCACCACGCAGGCTCAAAACGATTTCCGGCGGCCGGCCGAATCGCATTTGGCGGGCCATTCGCACGACCTGCCGCAACTGAGCCTGCCACATTCCAGGAGGCCGGCTGGCGGATCGCTGAAACTGCCAGTGGCGGACGGCGGAAGCGTTGGTGAGCGTGCCCGAGAGATTGATTCTGGCGCCCAGGCAAAGCGCTTGAAAATGGTCGAGCTCCCACCGGTCGTCGGGCAGCAGATGTAGTTCGGTCATGATATTGTTCAGAGCGAACTGTTCCGGCGGTTCGCCGGCGGCGGCCAGGGGCACAACCAGCCTGCCATCGTGAAGCAAAAGAGATTTGATCTGGAAGCGCAATTTGTGGAGCGCGCCGCGATCAAGCTTGAGGTCGGCTTCCGCCAGGGAAAGGTGCGGCCCGACGGGGTCGTCGGCGCGGCCCACGCTGACGTTTTCCGCCACCAGCCCGTGATACCAACGGAGGCGCATGCGGGTGAATTCAAGAACCACGCCTCGGGCGCGCAGTTCGGCCACCAGCCGGGTCTTGAGAAATTCGGGCAGGCCGACCCGATTCAGGTAGGTCAGGCTGGCGAGCAGGAGCAAAACGAAAGACAGCAAACCGATGCGGCACCAGCGGAAGAAACGTCGCAATCGCTGCCAGAATCCCTGCTTGGCGCTTGGCGGCATATCATCGAGAGGTGCCGATGGTCGGGGTCAAACTGCGCACGACTTCGCTGTAAACGTTAAAAATATCGAACGGACATTCGAACACCGTCCGGGCGCCGTCCAGGTCCACCATCGCATACGGACCGCCCGAGAGAGATCGGCCGCCGAATTCCACCGTGAGGGTTTGCGACTTGTCTGCCTGGTTCACCTCGATCGCCAGTTTGTGTGGCGGGTCGGTGAATCCGTATCGAGCCGGATTCACGTCGCCGCGGGCGATCCAGGCCTTCGACCAGAGTTGGCCGAAGCGGAAGATCGCTTCCTCCAAAGCAGACGCGTTCACCATGCCCTGGGATACGTCGGCGAAACCCCATTTGCCGACGCTACTGCGCCGTAGCTGGTAGCTCTTGCCGTTGAAGCTGATGGTCGCTCCGGTCACTTGATTGGTCGTGAAAGTCCATATGCGCCGGTCTCGCAGCTCGAACCCCGCTTGCGGCAGCAGAAGGCTTTCCTCCAGGCGCGTTGTATAAACGGAATTCTCATCGCTGCGGCGAGCATAAATCCTGTCGGCCTGATTGGTGGTGCCGAAGTCGATCTGCGCCACGGGCGGGTTGGTGGCGGAGCCCGAACCGCTGTTTTCCAGGATGTAGGTGCGCGTCGGCGGCAACAGGCCATATTTCGGCAGGTCCGGATCCAGATCGGTTACCACTTCCTTGACCGTGTCGACAATCTGCAGCGAGTTCAGTTGGTTGAGAAATCCCTGCACCAGGGCAGGGTCGGCGGGAGCCTGAAACGGTTCCACGATGCGCCACGTCCGGTTGGCCTGCTTTTGGAGCACGAAGGCTTCCGAGGCGCGCCCCCGGATTCGGTCCACGTCCCCCGGCGCGAATTCGATCAACCGCTTGTCGAGAAAGTCCGTGTAGGGGGCGCGCAACAGGTCGAGCAGTTGCCGGGGGACCGTCACGATCATCGGATAACTCGACCTCCGGGCATAGACGAGCGCGGGATTGTTCGTCGGACTCTTGCCGAACACAACCGTCAGCAGGTTGTTGGTTCCCTGGCCGAACGCCACCGCAACTTCCGGGGCCTGCAAACCGTAAGGCTCGAGGTCGCTGCCCGGCATGTCGCTGACGAATTGGGCCACGCGCGCATTCTGCAACTGCAGCAGGACCTGCTGGAGCAGGCTGTTGTCGGCGCGGGCGGAGAGCGGCGCCGTCAGCCGCCATAGTTTGCCGCTCGCGACCAGTTCCACCACGAATTCCCGGTCCCCGGCGCGCACGGATAACCGGCCGAACTTCAACCCCGCCAGATTCAGGAACGTCCGGTCGCGCCAGTCCAGATCGGATTGCGGCAGCCGGTCGAGCAGGGCCGAATCCGTGACGAAAATCCCGTCCGACCCGACCTGTTGCAGGTACAGCTTTTCCCCCACGGGCGTTTTGGCGCCGAGCCGAAGGCGGAGCTTTTTCCGCCCCAGGTAGACCGTGGCCGTCGCCTGCGGGTCCTCCAGTCCGAAGGCCGCCAGGCCCCCCTGCGCCTGCAACTCTTCGGCGGAGAAGGCGCGCCGATTCAGCGAGTGGAACAAGCCCAGCCAGTTCTCGATGGCCGTCGATTGGGCCGGGTAAATCGGCCGGGTGAGCTGCCAGTGCTCGTTGGTGCGCTCGACGCGAATGACACTGCCACTGTTCGAGCGGATGATCTCCAGGCCGGTGACCTTGCGGGCGTCGAAGTCGGGAAACAGTTTCATTTCCTGCTCCGCGCGCTGTTCGGTGTCAAGCGTGTGGCGTTCGAAGAAAAAAATGTAAACAAAGAGGCTCAACGCCAGAACGCTTAGATAAAAGGTGCTTTTGGAATTCATGATCGGCCTCCCGCCGCCTTTTCTCAGTGGCGTCGGCGCAACCACACCAGCAATCCCAGCAGCAGGACACTCCCGGGCATTCCCGCCAGCAGAATCCAGCGCGCCGCCATCATCTGCGATTGCGTCATCGAAATCGTGTACTGGCGAATCGGCCGCGGCTGAATGTCCATCAGTTGAGATCGGTCCAGCAACCAGTTCACGGCGAGGTTCGCGAAGTCCCGGTTGGCGTCGAAATCGATGTACCCGTTCGCCAGAAAAAACGAGTCCCCCACGACCACCATGCGGGTGGAACCGCGGTCCGCGGCCACGCCTGGGATGGCTCCCTTTTCCACCGCCACCATGAGCGGGATCGCGCCGGGGGCCACGCCCGCTTCTTTTCCCTCTCTTCCTTGCTCGCTGGTGAAGGCCAGTTCGAGCGCCTTTCCGGCGTCCGCCGTTGGTCCGGCGCCGGACAAATGACGCACCGCGTGCGGGAGAATCAGGCCAAGTCTTGAACCGTTCAACGGCCTGACGATGGGATGTTGGCCGAAGTTCATGATGAACAGGACCTGATCATGGCCCGCCTTGGCCTGCGCTTCGTCGGTCACCAGCCGGTCGCCGACCTCGACTCCCCAGTTCGCCAGGATTTTTTCCAGGCCCGTCTTTTCCGCGCCGCTAATCAGCGGGTTAATCAGCAGGATGAACGCCCGCCCCCCGTGGTTCAGGTAATTGTCCAGCCTCTCCAATTCCACCGCGGAAAACCTGTGGCGCGGTCCGGCAATGACCAGCAATTGGCAGTCCGCCGGCACGTCGTTGGTCAGCAGCGTGAGCGGTTCCAAGGTGATGTTCTTGTCCTGCAACACGCGCGCGAACTTGAAATAACCCGCGGTGTCGTCCTCGCTTTCCGCCTCATGTTCGCCATGACCCTGCAAAAAACAGGCCTTGAACGGCTTCGGGTCCGTGACGACGACGATGTAGGAGGTGAAAAACTGTTCGCCTTTGAATCCGGTGCGCCGGGGCTCCCGACCGGCGAATACGCCGGACAGGTCGTAGTCGGCCAACTCCTTTTCACGCACGATCATGACCTTGGCGTTGGCCTTGCAATCAAAAATGAGCAGGTTCTCGTCGGTCGCGGGGGAGAGTTTGTATTGTGCCTTGATCTCTTCACCGCGGCCGGGTGTGTTGATGTAGTCCACAAACTCCACGTCGAGCTTGGGGCAGGTCAGCCGATACTCGTTGATCAAGCCCTTGACGGAGCTGAACAAGGCGTTCTCGGGATCGAAAAAGACGATCACTTTGACCTCCTTGGTGAGGTCTTCGAGCATCTTCACGGTCATCGGTGAAAGCCGGTACCGCTCGTCGGCCATCCACTGATAGCGTTTGAAATGGCGGCTGGCCAGGTAATTGACCATCAGCACCAGCGCCAGGAGCGTCGTGCATGACGCCAGCACGTTCAGGGCGATGGCCCATTTTCTGGCGGGAGAAAAACTGGGCTGATGAACGGAGTCGTTCGCCATGTCATTTCCACCGGCGGCTTTCCACCGCCTTCAACGTCAGAAACAAGAAGACCACCGTCAGGCTCAGGTAGAAAACGATGTGCCGTGTATCGACAAATCCACGGACGAAATCCTCCATGTGTTCGCTCAACGAAATGTAGGAAAACACTTTCCCCGCCCAGTCCGCCGACGGCGCCGGGACGAGCTTACGCAGGCTCAGCACAAACAATCCCAGGCCGATTACAAAACTGTTCATCGCCGCTATAATCTGGCTCCGCGTCAGCGCCGAGGCAAAGCAGCCGATCGACATATACAGGCAGCCGATCAGCATGATGCCGAAAAAGGTGCTCGCCGTCGTCCAGGGATCCAGCACAGTCGGTTCCCTTGTGAAATAGCGCACGACCGCGATGCAGCCGAACAAGGGCAGCCAGGTCAGCATGTAAAACAACAGTGTGCCGGTAAACTTGGCCAGCACGACCTGCCCGTCGCTCACCGGCGTCGTCATCAGCGTCTCGTACGTGCCCGACCACTTTTCGAAGGCGAAGGAGCGCATCGTGATCACCGGCGCGGTGACCAGCAAAATCAGCCAGAAATAAAAGGTGTTGTAAAACAACTCGGTCAACGGCGCCACCGTGCCTTGCGAGTCGTCGTTCAGCTTGGCCAGCATGTCGGTAAAGCTGAACCCCAACAACAACAGCACCGACGCGATGATCACGTAGCCGGTGAGCGAGACGAAAAAGCCACCCAGTTCGCGCCGGACCAGGGTGAGAAATCTCCGCATCAGCGCACCTCCTCGTCGCGGTCGGGCCGGGTGATGTGCACGAACACGTCCTCCAGTGAATGCCGCGCTCGGCTGAGCTCGCGCAACGCCCAGCCGCGGGCCCGCACCTGCTAGAACACGATCGGCCGCAAATCCAGCCCCGCCCGGGGCGTCAAGGCGCAGCGCTGGTACTCACCCTCGGACGCCGCGATGTCGAAATGCTCGATTTCTCCCATCTGCTCCCAGCAGGCGCGCAATTCCGCGACCGGGGCGGCGATTTCCGCGATCACCTGGCCGCCGTCGCTCATGATGTTCTGCAGATTGCGGGTAGTGTCGGCCGCGAGGATTTTCCCCTGGTGAATAATGAGCACGCGGTTGCAAGTCATCTCGACCTCCGAAAGAATGTGCGTCGAGAGCAGCACGGTGTGGTGGCGCGCCAGGTCCTTGATAAGCTGCCGCACGGCGCGAATCTGGTGCGGGTCCAGCCCGATGGTCGGTTCGTCCAGGATGATGAGTTCCGGTTCGTGCACCAGGGCATCCGCCAGGCCAACACGTTGGCGGTAACCTTTGGACAGTTGGCCGATGATTTTGCGGCTCACCTCCGTCAACCCGCATTGCCGCATCACCACCTCGACCCGCTCCCGACTGCGGCGAATGCCCAGGCCCTTGAGGCGCGCCCGGAACTTGAGGTATTCGCGCACCCGCATGTCCAGGTGCAACGGGTTGTTCTCCGGCATGTACCCGATGCGCCGCCGCACGGCGTCGGCCTGCCTGAACACATCCAGTCCCCCCACCCGCGCCGTGCCGGAAGTCGCCGGCAGAAAGCACGCCAGAATGCGCATCGTCGTGCTCTTGCCCGCGCCGTTCGGGCCGAGAAATCCCACGATTTCACCCCGCCCGACCGAAAAAGTCAGACCGTCAATCGCCCTATAGCCGGCGTAACGCTTGGTCAAATCCTCGACCTCAATCATCAAGCTGTCGCTCATTGGGAGTCGCCGGCGAATTTAGCCAGAAAATGACGCATCGAGCCATGAAAAATTCAGCTAACGAACTCGGATCGTGACCGAACCCTGGCGGTTCTGAAGGAATGCGCCGCGCTGCCGGCGTACCACCACCTGGAGCACCACGCGTTCCCCTTTCTTCTTGCCGACCAGCGCGCTGGCGGCGGAAAGCAGGTCGGGCGTCGTCTGGCCGTCCATCCCCGTGATCAGGTAGCCGCGCCGCAACTCTCCGTGCTCGGCGGGACCCCCAGGCTCAACCTCCGCGATCAGCAGGCCTTCGCCGCGATGAAAACCGAACTGTTGCGCCGGTTCGTCCCGGCCCAATTCCTCCACCGACGCGCCGATTTTCTGTCGTATCAACTGCGCTAACGGAATCATTCGCGCCGTGATGTTTCGTCGCTCGCCATTGCGGCGAACGGCCAGCGTGACTTCGCGATCCGGGCTGTTGCTGAGAAACTCGGTGCATTGAATGAAATCTTTGGGCGTATTGCCATTCACCTCCGTGATCACATCGCCTTTCTGCAAGCCGGCCTTCGCCGCCGGGCTCTCCGCATCGATTTCGGTGACCAGCAGCGGATATGGGCCGGACTTGATGCGCGCGCCGAACCAGGCGGATTGGGTCACTTCGGGGATGAAGATTTCCGAGAGCGCCTCGGTTACCTGTCTGATCGGGATGGCGAAGCCAATGCCGTGACCCTCGCGGTAAATGGCGACGTTCAATCCCACAAGTTCGGCGCGCAGATTGATAAGCGGCCCGCCGCTGCTGCCGGGGTTGATGGCCGCGTCGGTTTGCAGCCAGTCGGCCACGTCCAGCGGCTCATTTTCCAACGACGGCCGGCGATTCTTGGAACTCAGGATGCCGCGGCTGACCGAGCCGCCCAACCCGAACGGATTGCCCAATGCCAGCACCGTCTCGCCCAGCAGCAGATCATCGTCCTTCGCCAACCTTACGGCCTTGAATTTTTCGCCGGCCCGGCCGACGAGTTTGAGCAGGGCCACGTCTTTGGACGTGTTGCCTACGATCGGTCGGGCTTCAAATTCACGGCCATCGGCCAGTCTCACCCAGATCTTGCTGGCGCGTCGCACGACATGGAGGTTGGTGAGCACGTAGCCGTTTTCGTCGATGATGACGCCGGAGCCGAGGCTGTATTGGGTGTTGGGCGGTCGCCGGCGATAATAGGGCCCCCAGAAATCGCGCAGCATCTGTTCGAAGGGATCGTTGTATTCCATGATGGTCTCCGTCGCGATGTTCACCACGCTCGGCATGACCCGTTCGGTCGCCTCGACGGTGGCGTCGCGCCGCACGTCCGCCTCCGCCCCGCGAAGGGGCACCGCCGCCAACGCGCCGCTCAGCAGGGCTCCGCCGACCAGCCGCGAAACCCCGTTTTTCCTTGCTGGTTCTCCGTTTTTCACCGCTCTATCGTCAACACCATAAACCGCTGTTTGCTTCCTTCAATTCCCGGCCAAGGACCCGGACCGCCTGCCTCGGGCCAGGCGCCGCCTGGACTCCGGTTTGTCGAAATCTTCGCCTGCCACGCAGTCTTGCGGAGCGCGGATGCTCCCAATCCGCGGCGCGTGGACGAAACCTCAGGCGCTTGGATTGCTTCCCAAGCCCGTTGGCAGGCTCAGCCGCTCTGGCTTGGGACAAGCGCGCTCCGCTTTGGCCGCGGCGATACCGCGCTGAGTCTTCTTGACTTTGCAAAGCCTGCATCCGAAAAGCAATGGCAAGGTGTCCGGCTT
>Ga0066709_100004857_pt1 | contig 10868 bp, 10 predicted proteins | sample GraSoiAngelo_158_FD_79665 | JGI IMG/M metagenome (GOLD analysis project Ga0066709, IMG submission 79665) | Grasslands soil microbial communities from the Angelo Coastal Reserve, California, USA - 14_1009_16_30cm | ecosystem: Environmental > Terrestrial > Soil > Grasslands | place: USA... | reverse complement strand
GCCGATGTAGAGCATGGGCGCTTCGTCACGCTCACCCTCTCCGATTACCACGGTTCCAGCAATCGGGACCGAATCGAGTATGTGCCGCATGGCCTCTACCGCCATCTGGTCCGCGAAATGGCGGTCGCCGCGACCCATGGTACGGGCCGCCGCTATTGCAGCTTCTTCCACGACGCGCACGAACTGGAGTGAAAGTTCTTCCATGATTGTCTCCCCGATGCCCGGCCCAGGGGCAGAGCCGGTTGATCTTAGTTGCTGTGTCAGTCTAACGCAATTTGTTCAGGTCGAGTCACATTATCGAAATTGAATGCAGCGCAATTCTGATGCAGTTTGACACTTCTCTCCTCAATGACATATATTTGACATATAGGAGATCCTATGGCCGCACCCACAACCGTCTATCTTACCCCGATCCAGCGGAAGCGCCTCTTTGAACGGGCGCGCAAGCGCAAGACGAGTTTTTCAGAAGAACTGCGGTCGGCACTGGATCTGTACCTGGATTTGCCGCCTAATTTTGACGGCGAGGCCATAGCGGCTTTGGCTCACGAAGCCTCCGAGTCAGCTGGCAGGAGTGTTGCCCGCCTCGATGAAGCGATCGCATCAGTCCGAGGGATGAGCAGGAAGTTAGACGAGCTTGGCGGGAGGCTGGATGAACTTGACAAAAAGCGTCTATGACGCGTTCAAGACCGTCATGACTATAGAGTCCCGTATTGATCAATTACGCGAATCCGTCGCTGTAGTATCGAAAAAACTGGAAGACTACTCTGAAAGACTCACGGCGAAACTGGAAAATCATTCTGAGCGCCTGGCTCGCCTGGAAGGCAAATTCGAGCTTCTGGAAAATTCTCTCTCTGCTCGCCGCCGAAAACTTCCGGAATAAGCTGTAAGCTGGTAAGCCGTAGTTCGGTCGCGGCACCCGTTGCTCTATTTGTAGGCGGGAATGCCCGTCACCCGCTCGCCGATGATCAAGGTATGAATGTTATGCGTGCCTTCGTAGGTGTAGACAGACTCGAGATTACACATATGCCGGAAGATGGGATACTCGTCAGCCACTCCGTTTGCGCCAAGCAGATCGCGCGCGGCGCGGGCAACGTCGAGCGCCGTCCTGACGTTGTTGCGTTTCAGCATGGAAACGTGCGCGAAATCAGCGCGCCCCTGGTCCTTCAACCGTCCTACCTGCAAGGCCAGCAACTGCGCCTTGGTGATTTCCGTCACCATGTCGGCAAACTTCTCCTGAACGAGTTGGTGGCCGGCGATAGGCCTCTCATCGAACTGTTTGCGTACCTTCGCATACTCGAGCGCTTCGTTGTAGCAGGCCATCGCGGCTCCCACCGCGCCCCAGCCGATGCCGTACCGCGCCTGTGTGAGACAGCTGAGCGGACCCTTCATGCCTTTGACTTTGGGAAGCATGTTGCAGGCGGGAACGCGCACATCCTGGAGCGAAAGCGTGCTGGTGACCGAGGCTCGCAACGACCATTTGCCTTTGATATCCTTTGCCGTGAATCCCGTCGAACCCCTTTCCACCAAAAACCCCCGGATGCCGTCGTCGGCGCGCGCCCACACGACGGCGACATCTGCAATCGTGCCGGAGGTAATCCAGGCCTTTTCCCCATTGAGCACGTAATGGTCCCCGTCCTTGACCGCCCGGGTGCGCATCCCGGCCGGGTTTGAGCCGAAGTCGGGCTCGGTGAGGCCGAAACAGCCGAGCGCCTTGCCCTGCTGCAGGGCGGGTAACCAGCGCTCCTTCTGCTGGTCCGAGCCGTACGCGTGGATGGGGTACATCACCAGCGCTCCCTGGACTGAGACGAAACTGCGTAAACCACTGTCGCCCCGCTCGAGCTCCTGCATGATCAGCCCGTACTGCACGTTGCTCATGCCTGCGCAGCCGTATCCCTGCATGTTGGCGCCAAAAAAGCCAAGGTCCGCCATGAGGGGCACCAGATGCGCAGGAAATTTCGCCTCCCGGTTCCACTCCTCGATGTGCGGCAATATTTCCTGATCGACGAATTCCCGCACCATTTGACGAACCATTTTCTCCTCATCGCTGAAGAGCGAGTCGATTTCCATGTAATCAACACCATGAAATGGAAACATAGGAAAAACCCCCAGTTTGCCGACTGTCGAGTCATTGTACCAACGAATCTTCGTTCCAGGGGCAGTTGCAGCCAGTCATCGCTCGACGACTGAATTGGCACGCCTACGGTCGGAGCATATAATGACTTTGGAGACCCGCGATAAGCTGCGGGATCGAAGTAGCTTATGGATGAGCGTATAAGACTCACCGCCATGGTGAAGGCGGCTGGTTGAGCGGCCAAATTGAGTCCAAGTATCTTGGACTCCGTACTGGCCAGACTGCCTAAGCAATCCGACCCTAACGTCTTGATTGGCTTTGATATGGCCGACGACGCGGGAGTGTATCAACTCACGCCGGAGCTCGCTCTGGTACAGACCGTCGATTTCTTCACACCCATCGTGGACGATCCTTACATTTTCGGCCAAATCGCCGCCGCCAACTCGCTCAGCGATATCTACGCCATGGGTGGCAAGCCTATCAGCGCGCTCTCGATCGTCGGATTCCCCAACACAGGGCGCGATGTCGGAATTCTGGAGAGAATTCTCCAGGGCGGACTTTCGAAGATGCAGGAAGCGGGCTGCACGGTGATCGGCGGCCACTCGATCGGCGACGAAGAGATCAAGTTCGGCTATGCGGTAACAGGCATAGTGAACCCGCGAAATGTCTGGGCCAACGCCACGGCCCAGCCTGGCGATCGTTTGGTGCTCACCAAGCGGATCGGTACGGGGATCATCGGCACCGCGCTCAAAAAGGGGCGCGCAAGTGAAGCCTCCGTAAACGCCGCCGTGGAATCGATGGCTACACTCAACCGCGCGGCGAGCGAGATCGCACGTCAATTTCAGGTCCACGCCGCTACTGACGTTACCGGCTTCGGACTCCTAGGCCACGCGCGCGAAATGGCGGCAGGGAGTAAACTGAGCTTGGTCATCAATTCGGCTCAGGTGGAATTCCTGAGGGAGGCGGTGGGCTATTCACGCGAGGGATTCCTGCCCGGCGGACTCCAGCGCAACATTGACTTTATTACAGGCTGCGTGGACTTCACCAACGGGATCCGCGACGAGATCAGGAATCTGCTTTTTGATCCTCAAACCTCCGGTGGACTACTGCTCTCCCTCGGCGCAGCGGAAGCGGCCGACCTGATTAGATCGCTTCGGGCGCAGGATATCCCAGCTCAGGAAATCGGCGAAGTGGTTGAAAAGAGGAAGCCAATGATTCTGGTTCGATAGGATCTTCTGCCTCAAAAGCTCTCACCACAATCTGCCACTTGTTCGTACATCAGTGCCGCAAGGCGTTAGAGTCTGTTGGCTGTCAGTGGTCCTTCGATCAGGGAACCGTATGACCCAAGCGCCCGGCAATCGTGTCTCAGCGCTCTCGGCAATCATGATGTTCTTGGTGGTGGTCGGGCTGGAATTCCTTGTGATCCGCCAATTCCGGCCACCTGCTGCGGTACCTGCGAGTGCGCCGCCCACCGAGTTCTCTTCGGCGCGAGCCTTGGAGCACCTCAAGATCATCGCGCAGAGGCCGCATCCTACGGGCTCAACGGAGAACGCCATAGTGCGCGGGTACATCGTCCGGCAATTGAGGACATTGGGGCTGAATGCCGAGGTACAGACTGCGACGGCAGCGTTCACGGAACCCCGCTGGCACGGCCCTATCCCCGCCGCGACGGTGAACAACATCATGGCCAGGTTCCGGGGTACATCCAATACCAAGGCGGTGATGCTCACGGCGCATTATGACTCGGTGCCTTCCGCACCTGGCGCCAGCGACGACGGCTCGGGCACCGCCACCCTGCTTGAGACCGTACGAGCACTGAAGGCCGGAGTTCCGCTCAAGAATGACGTAATTTTCCTGATTACGGACGGTGAGGAGCTTGGCCTCCTGGGAGCCAAGGCGTTCGTCGATACCTATGCCGATTTGAAGGGTATCGGTGTAGTCCTCAATTTTGAAGCGCGCGGCGCCTGCGGTCCGAGTTCCATGTTCGAAACCAGCGCCCATAACGGATGGCTGATCCAGCAGTTCGCCAAGGCGGCGCCTTACCCGGTAGCTTCGTCCTTCGCCTATGAGGCTTACAAAAGGCTGCCCAACGATACGGATCTAACCATCTTCAAACGCGCCGGGCTGGCCGGACTCAATTTCGCTTATGTCGGATGCTGGACGCGCTATCACACCAGGGAAGATAGCATCGGAAAACTTGACGCGCGGAGCCTTCAACACCAAGGGTCGTACGCATTGGCTCTGGCGCGCCACTTTGGAAACTTGAACCTGGAGCACACCACAAGCCCGGACGCAGTTTACCTCAGCCTTTTCGGCGTCACACTCCGCTATCCCGAGGCATGGGCCATACCCCTCATGGTTCTGGCCCTCGTTTTCTTCGCTGGCGTCACCGTGCTCGGATTCAAGAGCCACCGACTGACCGTTCGAGGAATCACCTTCGGATTCTTAGGCTGGCTATTCGGCGCCATACTGGCCGCGGCGCTTTGCCAGGCGTTATGGGCCGCTATTCGCGGCGCCGGCTTGGCCTCCCTTCTGCCCTATGGCATGGCCTATAACGGCGACCTTTATGCGGCTGCCTTCCTTGCGCTCACAGTCGCCGTGCTCACGGCCCTCTACGTATTGCTGGGCCGGTGGACAAATGTACCCGACCTGACATTGGGCTTTCTCGCCTGGCCGGTAGTCCTCACCGGGCTGACCAGCCTGAATGCCCCGGGCGCGAGCTTTCTGTTTGTGCTGCCTCTGCTCTCTAACTTAGTTGCGCTTGCCTACGCTTTCGTAAGCAAAGACGCTAACGCCAGGGAGAACAGTATCTGGGTCTGGATGCTTCCTGCCGCAGCAGGAATACTGATTTTCGGTGCCATGCCCTACTGGCTGATCCTGCTGGCTAGCACCACCGCCGTTCCCGTGCTCGCGCTGTCAACCGCGTGGCTCTTGGGCTACCTCGCTCCGCAGGTCCAGATCATGACCGCGCGCGCGAAGTGGCTGCTGCCAAGCCTAGCCGGAACCACGGCGATTGTTTTCATGCTGGGGGCAAGGTACAGCAGTGGCTACGACTCCGGACATCCCCAGGCTGACAGCGCGGCTTATCTCCTGGACGCTGATAGCGGCAGGGCCGCGTGGGTGAGCGCTGATCGAGCTCCCGATACGTGGACGTCCCAATTTCTGAGAGGACGCATGGTCAAGACCAGCCTCAAGGATCTCAGTTCGGGCGCCGCTCCCTTGCCCGTTCTGGAGGCGGAGGCACCGGCGGTTCCGCTGGCTGCGCCGCGAGTGACCACCCTCGATGACGTAAGTTTTGGAGACGAAAGAACCCTGCAGCTTCTGGTCTCTTCGGCACGCCAGGCGCGCGTGGTCTGGATGACGATTGAGAACGCACGCGTCCTCGATGCATCAGTCAATGGAAAGAAGATTCCAAGCCGAGGCCGGCGGAGCAATAGGGAGGGCAGGCCCGCCGACGCGCGAAGCTGGCAGTTGACCTATGTGGGCCTGCCGAGGGAAGGCATAACCCTCACCCTGACCGTCCCGGCCTCGCAGACGCCTACCCTGCGAGTGGTCGACCAGTCGGACGGGCTTCCCGACGTGCCGGGCTTGGTAGTCAGACCCAGACCTCAGGACCGCATGCCTTCGCCGAGGGTACTGTTCGATTCCTCAACTCTGGTGAGCAGAACGTTCGGCCACTTTCAGATGAACCATGCTATGAGTCACTAAGCCGGACGTTCGAGTTGGGAAATTCGCCCTTCGGGCGGGTTTCGAGTTAATATGACTTTGTATGAAAAGTGCGCAAATTGTGGTCGCACTGGTGATTCTGGTTGTTGGCGGCGGTGGCCTGGCGCTGGAGTACGTTCTCGTGAAGTGGTGGCCGGTCCACAAAGAGCGCGTCACGGAAGAAACCCTGGCTCTGCTGCCTTACCGCAACGACGGATTGGGCGTCGAAATGCAAATCGCCTCCGGGATCTACGGGAAGGTGAGAAGCTTTCCCGGAGGAGTAAGGATTTACCGTCCAAGATTGGTGGGTACCGGGCCGGCGATCACCATCAACTCGCAACCCAATCCGGACCACAGCTTCGAGTTTTCACCGCAGCTCCTGGCTGTCTGGCAAACGGATGGCGTGCAGAAGGGAATCCCCAGTTATCGTTTCGAACACGCGCAGATCATGAAGCGCGATGCGGCGCTGATCTGGCAATACAAGAATCGGAGAATGCTGCTGACCTTGCGCGAAATCTCGCCCGACCGCATCATCGAGGCGAATTGCACCGCCGGGGATGAAAGCAACGAAAGCCTCTACATGCAGGCCTGTGAGTCGAGCCTCCGCACCATCAAAGTGGCAGGACCGGAACCTCCCGAGCAACCTGAGCCGGGCGTGCAGGAAATCCCCGGACCACCAATCCGTTGACCGATCTCATCTTCCGCGTTATGCCAAACTGGGAACCTGTCGAAGGCAGCCTAAGCACACCCCTGGGTTTCCGTGCTGCGGCGACGGCGGCGGGGATCAAGAAAACGGCCGGCGCACTCGATCTGGCGCTTATCGTGTCGGATTCGCCGGACACCTCAGCTGCCGGCCTCTTCACCACGAACCGCGTTGTGGCCGCTCCTGTCGTGTTCTCGCGCCGCAGTCTCCAGGAGACTCAAGGGCGCGCTCGCGTCATCGTTGTGAATTCCGGAAACGCCAACGCCTGCACCGGCCGGGCGGGATTTCGAGCTGCGCAGGCAATAGCGCGGGCGGCTGCCCGGCTGATCGGAAGCCCCTCGGGCCAAGTCCGCGTGGCCTCGACCGGCGTTATTGGTGTGCCGCTGAATCCAGACGTGATCGTCGACCGGCTTCCGGCTCTCGTGCAGGACCTATCGTCCGAACGCGCCGGCGCGGTGGCGCGCGCCATCATGACCACGGATACGTTTCCCAAGAGCTGCCTTCTTCGCGCGGAACCCAACGGTGTCCCGGTGCATCTGGCCGGCGTGGCCAAGGGCTCGGGCATGATTCATCCGCGCATGGCGACCATGCTCTCTTTCCTCACCACGGATGCTGCCGTCGCCCCGCGTTACCTACAGAAGCTGCTGCGCGCGGCCGTCGATCTTTCTTTCAACCGCGTGACGGTGGATGGCGATACCTCCACCAATGATACAGTCTTCATGCTGGCGAGCGGTCTTTCTGGGCAAAGCATTGTTCCTGGCTCGAAGGGTGCCGCCTGGTTCGAGGCCGGGCTCGTTGAGCTCTGCCAGCGCCTTGCTAAGATGATAGCCCGCGATGGTGAGGGTGCAAAAAAGCTCATACAAGTGGAAGTGCGCGGGGCGGCGAGGGTCGTGGATGCTGACCGAATCGCGCGTGCTGTCGCCAATTCCCCGCTGGTAAAAACGGCCATCGCCGGCAGCGATCCCAACTGGGGTCGGATTCTCTGCGCAGCGGGGTATTCGGGCGCCGAATTCGATGCTTCCAAGGTCGAGATACTCGTCAATGGCTTCCGGCTGGTCCGGGGCGGAATTGACGTGGGTTTTGACGAAGCGGCGGCTCGGCGAGAGCTCGACCGGAAGGAGTTAACAGTTCGGCTTGATCTCCACCAAGGCAAAGCCTCTGCCCAGATGTGGACCTGCGATCTGACCCACGATTAAATCACCATCAACGCATCTTATAGAACCTGTTTTTATGTTAGCTCCAGTCGTGCATGCCTTCTTAGAGTATTAAGGGTTTCGTAGGGCCGGCATCTTGTTGGCCCCGAAAAAGGGCGGCCGAGACGGAGGCGCCAAAACACCTGCGTGTCACCCTATTACGCGACGTTCAGTAGGTTCATCGAGGTTCCACGTCATGATGAAACTATTTCTTGTTGCTGCGCTGCTTGTCCCTTTTGTAGGCGCCCTTCCCTGGTCAGAAGCACCAGCGCCAGACGCACCCAAAACCCGCTTAGCGATTATCGGGCTCGATCACGACCACGTGTGGGGCCAGCTGGGCGACATCCTGAAGGAGCCAACCGCCGATCTGGTGGCCATCGCCGATCCCAATCCGGAACTCACTGCGAAAGCGAAGGCGCGGGTGCCCGCGAGCGTGAAGTTCTACGACAATTACGGCAAACTGCTCGATGAGGCGAAGCCCGAGGCGGTGATCGTCACCACGGAAAACGACCGGCATCTCGAGATTCTGAAGCAATGCGCCAGCCGTCATATTCATTTCTCCACGGAGAAGCCTATGGCTTCTAACGCCGCGGAGGCGCGCGAAATGGAACGGCTGGCCAACAAGGCGCACATCAAACTGATGGTGAATTACTGGAACGCCTGGGTGGCGCCCACCCACGAGATCTTTCACCGCGTCTACGCGGGCGAGCTGGGGCCCGTGCAGAAGATCCTGGTGCAGTACGGTCATCAGGGGCCCAAAGAGATCGGTGTCTCGAAGGAATTTGCCGCTTGGCTTTATGATCCCGCGAAGAACGGGGGCGGGGCGATTATCGACTTCGGGTGCTACGGGGCAGAATGGGCGCTTTGGCTCAAGGGACGACCGAGCAGGGTCTATGCACGTACGCTCACGCTCAAGGCGGACCAGCACAACGCCGTCGACGACGACGCGCTGATCGTGCTTGAGTATCCGGATGCCTCGGCAATCATTCAGGCTTCCTGGGACTGGCCGTACGACAAAGGACAGGTGGAGGTGTACGGGCCCAAGGGTAGTTTGCTGGCCACACAGGACAAGCTGTTCTATCGCCCTCCCGCTGCTCCCAGCGACAAGTTGATGCCATTGGGCAAGCCAGTCGATCTCAAGCCGGTACCGCACGAAACCAGCAACCCAATCGCCTACTTTCTCGATTGCATTCGCAACGGCAAGCCTATTGAGGACCCGGTCTCAGCCAGATTGAACGTGGGAGTTGTGGAGGTGCTGGACGCGGCCAAGGAATCAATCCGCACGGGGCACCCGGTGGAATTCCCGACGCGCTGAGGATCGCTCCCAAAACACATAAGAAACGGAGCGAATCCCAGAAGAAGCAGCAGATCACCTCTGAATTGCGCTGATTGACTCTTCAAGCTTCTTCACGTGCAGGTTGGGCAGAACCACGTGCCGAACGGCGACAAGCGAGCGGGGCCGTGAGGCTTCCGAACAGCGAACCCACCACGACAGTAAACGAGACCCAGAAGACCAGCTGCGGGATGAAGCCATAGAGAAAGTATGTGGGCACCCTTGAGTGGCCGGGCACGGCGGTGCTGTAGTGGCTTTGCCAGTCCGCCCAGCTGGCGATCAGCATCACGACAGCTACGGGGATTCGAGCCGCGTAGGCATAGGCAATCAGAGTCCTGAAAAGAGCACGCCACGTGGGAAACTGCAGCATTGCCGCAAGCGCAGCAAGCGTCCACATCACCACAAGTCCGGCCAAGTTTCTGATCACTGCCTGAAACAGATAAAAGCCGGCCGCGAGAACAACAAGACCCACAATGGCGTGTCCGATGGCGTGCCCTGTGCTTGGCGGCCTCTCACCGGCGCTGACAAGCTTGAGCGCGAAATAGATGCCAAACACCGGCACCAGCCAAACAATGCCCATGATCGCCAGGAATCCGCCTGGATCGGGGTTGAACCACGCTCTCGACCAGTGCTCAAGTTCCCCAAGCACCCGCAGCGCCGTGACTGCAAGCGTGATCACCGAAGGCAGGAAAATCAATTGAGTGACGCTTTGAGGCTTTCCCGGTTGTAGGGCGTGCAAGCCACCCTCCCCCTCTCCTCCCTTGAGACCCCGCAGCCGACCCGATTACCTCACGGCCACCTCCGCCGAAGGCTTTCCTCGGCGCACAATTGCGTTCACAGCAGTTCCCACGAGCATGCCAACAGACATCGTGAAGGCGATCCATAAAATCAACTGAGGAATGACCCCGATTGCAAACCACTTGCCCCACAATGAAGTCGGACCCGCATAATTGGGAGGCACAGCGTCATAATGAGTTCCCCAATTACCTTTCATAGCCAGGAACATCACGACAGCCACTGGGATTCGGGCGGCATAACCGTAGGCCAGAAGGGTTTTTGCAAGTGCCGGCCAGGGATTGAACTGCAGCACGGCGCCTATAGCCATCAGCAGCAACCCACCTATGAACCGAATCGCACTGAAAGGAGGACTGAAGGAGAGAAATCCGCCACCGAAAACCAGCACTATACCCAGCGCACCGAACCCGATAGCTTTGCCTGTGCTCCTCGGGCCCGCTCCAGCCCCTGAAAGTTTCAGAGCGAAGTACGGACCAAAAATCAACGGAAGCCAGGAAATGCCAATGATCGCTCCACCGCCGCCCGCCTGGCTACTAAACCACGGCCTCGGCCAATTATGCAATTCGCCGTAAACGCGCAGAATCGTGACAAACAGCGTAACCACTGACGGAATCAGAATCAGGCTCATGATGGAAGGACGGACGGCGGAGCTGGTGTTTGACATGGAGTCCTCCTTGGACACTCAGATGTGCTTTCGCAAAACGATTCGCTGATTCCACGAAGTGTGGGGAGTGACCACGGATCGAGACGCGGCCATCCGGCAGTCACTTGCACTTTGTGGAGGCACACACCATGGTCAAAATTATAGTCGATTGCGAGCGGGTGGCAAGAACAAGATTGGCAGGTTCTCAAACTGGTAACGCCACTATGCGTTAGTACCTTAGCATTAAACGATCCTCGCCCCGGGGTGCCGGAGGCCGGCAGGCAATGCACGCCAGTCTTTATCCCTCTGGACGCTAATGGCTCATCACCTTTTCAATCTCAGCAGGATTACGAGGCAGGCGCTGCGTCAGGAGTTCATAGCCGTCCCTGGTGATCAAGATCATGTCTTCGATACGTACCCCGATT
>Ga0066709_100004855_pt1 | contig 10868 bp, 11 predicted proteins | sample GraSoiAngelo_158_FD_79665 | JGI IMG/M metagenome (GOLD analysis project Ga0066709, IMG submission 79665) | Grasslands soil microbial communities from the Angelo Coastal Reserve, California, USA - 14_1009_16_30cm | ecosystem: Environmental > Terrestrial > Soil > Grasslands | place: USA... | reverse complement strand
GGTACCACCAAGACACGCCGAGAACGGGAGACAGCGCAATGGCCTCGCCGCTGGCGACAATCGCCGTAATGGCGAGCAGCAGCAGGAAAGCCGGTCCGCCCGAGTAGAGCACCGCTGTCATACAACAGAATGCAGTCCAGACCAGAGCGCAGCCGTGGGTGCCAACCAGGAAGCCATACCAGCGCCAGTCTCGCCGGCCGTCGTATGCATTCGCCACCCACCACGCAAACACCAGCCGTGCCGTGGCGAACAACAGGATCAGGCCCGCAGCCGCTACAAAGGTTCTGGGATAATCCCGGGCGTAGGAAGTCGCCGAAATGGGCACTACCAGGAGAATCAGGTAAGCGAGCGCGCCGGGAATGGAGCGGTGGGCCAGTTCGCGGCCGGCTTCGTCGGCGAGTTGAGGCTGCGTGGTGGAGGTTGTGTCGGGCATGGCGGTGAGCCCGTTATGGTGTTGACATTGCGATGTGAAACATGGAGAGCAGTTGCGAGACACAGGGAAGATGACGGCGACGAATATTAGCTCTCATTGCTAACCATATTTTCAAGCTGTGGCGCATGCGGTTGCAATGATTGCTTTAGATAGTATGTGTTACGAATTTCACAATTCCAGGACGCCGGTCACGCCCGTGGCAAGGCCGTCAAATCGGACTTAATTCCAGTGACTTGAACCCGGACTACGTATGTGGCCGGCTCGCTAGCACTCGACAGAATGCATAGCCGCGGCGGGGGCCCGGCAGCGCTTGATCGACGCTAGTATGACAGCCATCCCGAAAGTAAACTCTTTGGCATCCATCGAGCATTCTCCTCAGGCCCAGAAACAAATTGTTTCGAAAAAACTCAGAATACACCTGAGCAAGAGGCGATAAGGGTCTTGAAAGCGGTACCTTGGGCATCTGAAAAATTCAGCGGAGAACCCAGGCCCGATGATGTCGGGGTGTATCGCCAATAGGATACTTTATCTATGTCGATCTCAATCCAAACTAACGTAACTTCGTTGATGGCCCAGCAAAACCTGAGCTCCAACCAAGCTTTCGAAAGTCAGACCATCCAACGCCTGACGTCTGGCTTCCGAATCAATTCTTCCGGAGATGACGCTGCCGGTCTGGCTGTCGCCAACCAATATCGCGCCGACATCGCCGAACTCACCCAAGGTGTCCGAAACGCCAGCAACGGTCTCACCCAGTTGCAGATCGTTGATGGCGGGTTGAACAACGTTTCGCAGATGCTGGATCGCATGAAGACGCTGGCCGCTCAGTCAGCCTCTGGCACGTTCACCGGCGATCGCGGCACGCTGAACACGGAGTATCAGAAGGTCATCACGGAAATCACGCGCCAGGCCGCCAATATCAATTTGAACGCGGGCGGCTCCTTCAACTCGATCCTCAACGTGTACATCGGCGGTGGCCGCACCAGTAACCAGGCCGGCTCGACGCAGATCAACGTGGACCTGAGCGGGTCCTCAAACGCGGTGGACGCCGGTTCACTCGGCTTGGGCAGCACTTCTGTGATCGGTGGCGGCACGGACTTCGCCGGCAACACTGTCGCTAACCTGAGCGACTCCAACGCCAAGTTCAACAACACACTCACGACCGGGGACACCACGTTCACCATTCAGTACGCGGACGCGTCTGGCAGTGTCCAGACAAAGACAGTAACGGTCAACGCGAGCGTGGGCGGCGAGTCCGGCGCCCAGTTCGTGAGCGATCTTAACGCGGGGATCACGACTGCCGGTATCTCCGGCATCGCCGCGCAGATCGGCACTAACGGCAAACTGCAATTCACCGGCGGCAGCCTGCTTCAAGTTCAGGCCACGACGACTGGTTTGGTTTCGGGTAGCGAACCCGTGACGTCCGGAACTTCGCTTCTCAACGGAGGCAATTACCAGACCGCGGCGGGTGCGTGGGTAACTTTCGCATCTGGCGAAACTCAGGCACTGACCATCACGGCGGGCGGCACCAATTACGTGGCGAGTCTGGATAACACGAACGCCGACACTATCGGCCATACCGTCACGGCACTCAACGCCGCTCTTGCAAACAGCGGCGTTTACGCTGTGCAAACTGACTCGACGCATATCGCACTGGAAGGCCCGAGCTCATTCTCGGTGTCTACTGGGGCTGCGAGTGGCTCGGGCAATCTGTTCGCCACGAGCGCTGGCGCCGTGGCGGTGACCGCTCCGACCAACTCAGCCACCTCTACCGGCAACGCTCTGAACGCTATCACCGCCATCGACGCAGCGGTGAGGGCCCTCGGCCTGGTCCAAGGTAAAGTCGGTACCGGCGAAAACCAGTTGCAGTATGCCATGCAACTTGCGCAGTCGCAGATCTCCAGCTTCTCCGGAGCGCAGTCTTCCATCCGCGATGCCGATGTGGCCGCCGAAGCCGCGAACCTGAGCAAGGCGCAGGTTCTGGCACAGGCGTCTGTGGCAGCTCTCGTGCAGGCGAATGCCATGCCTCAGGCGGTGCTGGCGCTGCTCAAGGGCTAACAGTCCGATCTAGTAGGACGGTAGGCTGGGCCGTGGCGCGCGGCTCAGCCTGCCTTTTGTTAACTGGAGATAATAAATGGGTAGTCCCATCAGCGGGTTCACTGGTGCACCAACGCTGACACCGAGTCTTAGCAGCAGTGTTGCCAGCCCGGCGTCTACGGGTCTGAGCGGCTACGCAGCCGACCTCCAGAATGCCCTCAACCGCTCCGTCGGCCTGGCGGCGCTTCCGTTGACGTTGCTCCAAAACCAGCAATCGCAGCTCTCCAGCCAAGCTTCCGCGCTGAACTCTTTGGATTTGCGCTTTTCAGTGTTGCGGTCGACAATTTCCAATCTAAATTCGGCGAGCCAGAATCTGCTCGCTTCTTCCGTTTCCGATGAAACCGTAATCACCGCCAGCACCGGCGCGGGCGCGCTGCCGGGCATATATTCCGTGCATGTGACCGACGCCGGCTCCTCTTCGACTTCCATCAGTGCCGATGGCATGCCCACGGTGACCGACCCCGCGATCCAGAGCATCAGCGCGAGCTCGACCTTCACGCTGACGATCGGCGGTGTGCCGCAGACGATCACACCCGCAGCGAACAACCTGAACGCGCTGGCCGCGGCCATCAACGCCGCTGGAGCGAGCGTGCAAGCCACCATCGTCAATGTAGGCCCACCCACGGCTCCCGATTACCGGCTGTCGCTACAAAGCAACACGCTGGGCAATGTGTCGCTTCAGTTGAACGATGGCTCGACCGACCTGTTAACCACGCTGACGACGGGCACCTCCGCCCAGTACCAGGTGAACGGCTCGCCCACCACACCCATTTCGACCGACTCGCGCAGCGTGACCATCGCTCCCGGAATCACCGTGAATCTGCTAAAAGCGGGCACCAGCACGGTGACTGTTTCCCACAGTGCTTCCGCTGTCGCGAATGCGCTTTCCACATTTGTCACTGCGTTCAATGGCAGCGTGGATGAACTGAACAAGAGTTTCGGCCAAAATGCCGGGCCGCTGAATGGCCAAAGTGTCATCTTCGGCTTGAAGCAGTCGCTGCATTCCCTGGCGAGTTATGCGGGCGGAGCCGGCGGTTTCACCTCGATGACCGATCTCGGGTTGAGCTTCGACACCCAGGGCCACCTTAACTTCGATCCCACGGTGCTGTCGAGCGCGAGCGGAACCCAGTTCAGTGACCTGGTGTCCTTTCTCGGCAGCGCGAACAGCGGCGGCTTTCTACAGTTCGCGACCAATCTGTTGGACGGCGTCGAAGATCCCATTAGTGGCACTCTCAAGACTGCGATCAGCTCCACTTCGAACCAGATTACGCGTGAGAATCAGTTGATCTCTGACCAGCAGGTCAAGATCAATCAATTGCAGACCTCGCTGCAAGCCAAGATGGCGGCCGCGGATGCTGCGATCGCCCAGATTGAGCAGCAGCTTTCGTACTTCACGGGCTTATTCCAGTCGATGTACCTGCCAAGGCAATCGCAGTTCTGAGGATGATCCAGGCAACCGCGATGAGCACTGACATCTTGGTCCACGAAACTGCAACCCAGCTCCGTCAAGCCGTGGTAACGGAAGCTTTTGATTCGGTCCAAACGGCTCTGGCGGATTACCGCCGCTATGTGGAAGCTGTCCTGGCCGACCGGCCTCCGGACGCTCCGCCACCGGTGGAACTGGCCCGGCAAGCCGATGAACTCCTGCAATGGGCGCTGCAAACGGTGCGTTGCGCCCGCGCCCGAACACGCGACGATCTTGACCAGGTCTCCGCCGCTCTCGGTTATCAAGGCCATGCCCCGCTGGTGCACACGTGGAAAGTGGATGGCTGACACGCTGACGCCGTCGAAATGCTGACTTCGTCGAATCCGTAACAGTCTCTTCGGTTAACACCATCCCCAACCCGAAAGCGTTTATGGCTGGCACTCGGTTTGCAGGGACAGGGGTCCATGCTGGACCCATTGGCAGGCAGGCTCGAACAGTACATGGATCTGCTGAGCGCACGTCAGAAGCTCGTGGCGTCGAATATTGCGAATGCAGATACCCCGGGGTACAAGACCAAAGACATCGACTTCCAAAATGAGTTTCTGAACGCCGCCGCGGAAATAGCGCCCCACGTGATTGAGGCGCGCGATCTGGCTGCGCGTAACGATGGCAACAACGTCAGTATCGATCGCGAGGCGCGGCTGCTCGCCGAGAACGATCTGCGGTTCAACATTGCCACCAACCTGCTGCGCGGGCAAATCCGCACCGTCCGCGAAGCCATTCAAGAAGGGAAAAGCGCATGAGCCTGTTTTCGCTGCTTTGCGTCGGCGCGTCGGGAATGTCCGCCCAAAGAACACGAGCCGAGCTGCTGGTCGAAAATCTCGCCAACTCCGAAACCACGCGCACACCCGATGGCGGGCCTTACCGCCGCAAAGACGCCGTTTTCGCCACCGACGCCGCCGAGTCGCCATTTTCCTCAGTATTCGAATCGCAGCTCGGACGTCCCGATGGCGTGCGTGTGGCGGGGGTGGTCGTGGATGACCGCGCCCCAGAGCGCCGTTATCTGCCCGGGCATCCCGACGCGGACAAGGATGGCTACGTGGCATTTCCACGAATCAATCCAGCCGAAGACATGGTCGACCTCATGGGCACGACTCGCAGCTACCAGGCAAACGTGGCCGCCATTTCGGCCGTCAAGGACATGATCCAGCGCTCGATCGATCTGCTGCGCTAACCGCGAGTCTCACATGCCCCTTCCCATCTCTCCCATAACCATCCCGGCGCCGGTCGAGAGCATCGCGCGCGCCATGCAAACGCCGGGTGAAAATCGCGCATCCGGCGAGTTTCGCGGCGTGCTCGAAGGCACGATTCAGAAAATTGAACAGACGCGCAGCCAGGCCGCTCAGGCCGTCGAGGGCTTTCTCTCAGGCGATAGCCAGGAACTGCACACCGCAATTCTCGCCACCCAACGCGCCGATCTGGCGTTCGAGCTGGGTCTCCAGGTTCGTAATAAGGTGGTCTCCGCTTACCAGGAAATCATGCGCATGCAGATGTAGCGCGCGTTGTCCTAAGCCATGGAACAGTTCAAAAAACTCTTAGCGGATCTTTCGATCATGCAGCGCGTCACCATCGTAGCAGCCGCGCTGGTGGTGGGCGCCGGCATCTTCGCCTTTGTGCAATGGAAACGTGAAAGCGATTTCCGGCCGCTCTACACCGCCCTGGCTTCTGAAGACGCCGGCGCCGTGGTGCAAAAGCTGAGGGAAGGCGGCGTGGACTTCCGGCTCAGCGAAAGCGGATCGACGGTCCTCGTGCCGTCGGCCAAGCTTGCCGAGATGCGCCTCGAGATGGCGGCCGCCGGGTTGCCAAAAAGCGGGCGTATCGGTTTCGAACTGTTTGACAAGACGAACTTCGGCGCGACCGAATTCGTGGAGCACATCAATTACCGTCGGGCGCTCGAAGGTGAGCTGGAACGTACCGTGATGTCGCTGGCCGAAGTAGAGCAGGCGCGCGTCCACGTGACGTTTCCCAAGGAATCGGTCTACCTGGAGTCCCGCCAACCGGCCAAGGCCAGTGTCGTGGTACATCTCAGGCCGGGCGCGACTTTGTTGCCGCAGAATGTGGTCGCAATCGAGCACCTGGTGGCCAGCGCAGTTGAGGGCTTGACGCCGGAGGCAGTTTCCGTTCTGGATGTTCGCGGCAATCTGCTGAGCCGCGTGCGCGCGGCTGCCGCGGCGGATGGCGCCGAATCGAGCGACAGGCTGCTTGAAATCCGCCAGGGCATCGAGCGTGACCTGGTCGCCAAGATCAACTCCACTCTCGAGCCGCTGCTGGGCGCGAACAAATTTCGCGCCGGCGCCGCGGTGGAGTGCGATTTTTCGAGTGGCGAACAGAGCGAAGAACTTTTTGACCCGAATCGCTCGGTGGTGGTGACTTCCCAGAAATCCGAGGACACCAGCACGACGGGGAAAGCGGCGGGCGTTCCCGGAACGGCATCCAATCTTCCCCGCCCTGCCACGCCTCCCGCCACGGCTCTGGCCGGCACATCCCGCAAGACCGAAAGCGTCGCCTACCAGTCGAGCCGTGTTGTGCGGCGCACCAAGATGCCGGAAGGCACGGTGAAGAGAATGTCGCTCTCAGTCCTAGTGGATCAGGCGGTTCATTGGGAAGGACAAGGCGCCAAGCAGCGCCGCGTGATCGAGCAGCCGTCCCCCGAGAAGCTGAAATCCATACGCGATCTGGTGGCCGCCGCAACGGGCTTCTCAACGACCCGTGGAGATCAACTCATCGTGGAGAGCCTGCCGTTCGAATCCACTCTCAACCTCGAACCTCCTTCGGCCGGCCCGGCCACTCCCAAGCCCTCGGGTACAACAGTCCCCTTGCCCCCATGGCTGGCGCACGCGCTCGATAACCGGTACATCACGATTGGCGGCGCGATCGCCATCGCATTCCTGTTAGTCGTAGTCCGGCGTGTGTTTGCCAAGATGCTGGGCCGCAAAGGTAAGGTCCAAGCGTCGGCCCCCCCCACCTTGCCGGCCGGGGATGGGGACGCGGAGCCCGCACTCGAAGCGCAGCGCCGGGTTCAGCTTGCTGAACAAGCGTCATTGCAGGCGCAGATCGATGCGGCGGCATTCCGGGAGGCGACCAAGAAATCAGCGGTATTGGTCAAGCGCCTCCGCGAAAACATCAACAAAGATGCCACGCTGTCCACACACATTGTGCGCAGCTGGCTCAACGAAGGCAGCTAACCCGAAATGAATGCACAACTCGAAGAAGAGCTGCTCGAAGAACCAGGCCTAGTACCGGCGGCGGATCGCAGGTATGACTCCTTTTCGGGCACGCGCAAGGCGGCCATGCTGCTCATCAGCCTGGGCGATCAGGCCAGCGCGAAAATCGTCAGCCAACTCTCCGAGGATGAGATCCAGCGCGTCAGCAAGGAGGTCGCGCGGATCAAGTCCTTGAGCGGAGGTCAAGTGGAAGGCGTGCTGGAGGAGTTCTACAACCTCACGCTCGCCAGCGACTACGTCGTCAGCGGCGGCGTCGACTACGCGCGCAAAATGCTGGTGGCGGCGTTTGGCCCCGAGGCGGGACTCCGCCTGCTGGACAAGCTGCCGAAAGACATCGGCAAGCCCTCCAGCTTTGGCTCGTTACAGAAAGCCGAACCAAAACAGCTCGCGCGCTTCCTGCAATTGGAGCACCCGCAAACTGTGGCGCTGGTTCTCTCCCACCTGGATTCCTCGAAATCGGCCGCGCTGCTGAGCTCCCTGCCCGAAGAAGTACGTGGCGACGTGGCCCTGCGCATGGCCGGTCTCGATCAGATTGCGCCGGAAATCATCACCAAAATCGCTGGCGTGATTGAAGAGAAACTGAAGGGTCTCGGCGACTTCAGCCGCGAATCGCGCGGTGGCGTGCGCGCCGTCGCGGAAATGTTCAACCGGCTCGATTCCAGCATGAGTGAAGCGCTGTTGTCGAACATTGAGCAGCGCGATGCCAACACCGCCGGCGGTATCCGCAATCTGATGTTTGTCTTCGAGGACTTCCTGGCGCTCGATCAGAAGAGCATCAAAGAAGTGCTGGCCCAAGTCGACCGCAAGGTCCTCACCATAGCGCTCAAGGGTACCAGTGACTCGCTCAAGGCCCATTTCACCACGTGCATGTCGGAACGCGGCGCGGAAATGTTGAAAGAAGACATGGAAGCCGCCGGCCCAGTCCGCATCAAGGACGTGGAGGCAGCACAGAAACAAGTGATCGCCAAGGTGAAGGAACTGCAAGCTCAGGGCGTGGTGAGCCTCAAGGGAGGCAGCGACCAGTATGTCGTCTAAAGTCGTGGTCGAGACTGCGGAGCAAGTCCGGCCATTTGCCTGGCGGACGGTCGCGCTTTCCGGCGAGTCGCTGGATCGCCGCCGCGCCGCAATGGAGCTCAGACCTGGGATGGCGCCAGACCCCATACACCCACTCCAGACGCGCATCGCGGAGTTGGAACAGGAGATGGCCAAGCGCGTCCGCGAGGCGCACGACACGGGCTATAGCGAAGGCGAGGCCGCGGGCAAAGCGCAGGGAGAAGATGAGGTCCGGGCCGCCGTCCAGCGGCTTACGGAAAGCATCGCCGGTGTAGACGAATACCGCACCCGTCTGTATCGCCAGACGGAAGTCGACGCCGTACGTCTGTCGATCGCTATCGCGCGCCGCGTGCTGCGCCGGGAGCTGACCGTCGACCCCTCAGCTATTGAAGGATTGGTGAGCGCCGCACTGCAGCGGCTGCAATCACAGGAAACCTGCCGCGTGAAAATGCACCCCGATTACATACCGACGCTCAGCGCAGCCATCGAACGCATGGGCATGAACGCCAAAGTCGAAGTCGTCGCCGACCCGGCGCAGGAGCCGGGCGCTGCTGTCTTCGAGATGCCGCGCGGGAATCTGGATGCGTCGATCGATTCGCAATTGAGAGAGATCGAGCGCGGCCTGGTAGACCGCTTTCAACGTCCATGACGAGCCCTTTGCCCAACATCAATCTCGACCCGTATCTGGCGCGCCTCGCCAACGTGGAACCGTTCGTGTGGTCGGGTGAAGTGGTCGAGTTGGTCGGGCTGCTCATCGAATCGCGAGGGCCCGCGGCGGCGGTCGGCGATTTCTGCGCCATCCTGGCCTCGGGTGGACGGGTGATCCGCACACAGGTGATCGGCTTCCGCAACGGGAATGTGCTTTCCATGGCGCTCGAAGAAATTGACGGCTTGAGGCTGGGCGATCCCATCGTGGCCCGCACCGACCAGGCTCGCGTCGGCGTCGGCCCGGCACTGCTGGGGCGCGTGCTCGATGGCTTTGGCCGCCCCATCGATTCTCTGGGCGAGCCGGAAGTCGCCGAATTTTACGATCTTTACAAGTCGCCCCCCAACCCGCTCGAGCGCGAGCACATCACCGAACCCTTGGTCAGCGGCATTCGTGCCATCGACGGACTTCTCCCGTGCGGCCGGGGTCAACGAATCGGAATCTTCGGCGGTAGTGGCGTGGGCAAGAGCACGCTGCTGGGCGCCATGGCGCGGCATAGTTCGGCCGACGTCAGCGTAATCGCGCTCATCGGTGAGCGCAACCGCGAAGTGCGTGCGTTTCTCGATCACGAACTGGGACCCGATGGCATGCGCAAGTCGGTTGTGGTGGTCGCCACCTCCGACAGCCCTGCGCCTATCCGCCTGCGCGCTTGTTTTGTGGCGCTCGCTATTGCTGAATATTTCCGCGACCAGGGTGCGAGCGTCCTGATGGTGATGGATTCGGTGACACGCTTCGCCATGGCGCAGCGTGAGATCGGTCTCTCGGCGGGAGAGCCGCCCAGTCAGAAAGGCTATCCGCCGTCGGTGTTCAGCCTGCTTCCCAAGGTTTTTGAGCGCGCGGGAAATTTCCGGCACGGCTCCATCACCGGATTCTTCACGGTGCTGGTGGAGGGCGACGACTTCAACGAACCGATCTGCGACGCCGTACGCTCCATGCTGGATGGCCACATTATCCTTTCGCGGGCGCTGGGCGCCGCCGGACACTATCCAGCCATCGACATCCTCCATTCGGTGAGCCGGCTAACTACGCAGATCGCCACGGCTGAACAATTAGACTCTTTGCGCAAGCTGCGCGAAGCGCTGGCATCTTATCAGCAGGCGGAAGACCTCATCCAGCTCGGAGCATACGTTTCGGGAACCAACACCAAGCTCGACGCCATGATCCGCATGCGCCCGGAGCTGCTGCGCTTTCTGCAACAGGATTCACGCGCGGAATGCACATGGGAAGATACTCTGACCGGCTTGCACAAGCTGGCGTCATTACTGCCGTGACGCTATCGGCGCCACTCGTTGAAAGATCCAAGTGACGGCATTTAACTTCCGGCTGGAAAAAGTGTTGCATTGGCGGCAAGCCAAAATGGAGCTGGAGCAGTTCGCATTGCACCGCCTAGCGGCGGAATGCGCTCGCTGGGATGTTAGGCTGGCTGAGATCGAGAACGCGCGCCGCCAGGCAGAACAGCTGGTGCTTTCCTCCGGGCCCGTGGAGGGTAGCGATCTGGCCGCGCTCGCAAGTTATCAGCAGCACCTGCGCGACGAAAAACAGACGTCACTTGCGCACCGCCGGAATTGCGAGCAAAGAATGGAGCAGCAGCGCGCGCTCCTGCTGGCGGCCCGGCGCGAATTCCGGCTGCTCGAAAAGCTTCGTCAGGTACGCCGTGCCGCATGGGAAACGGCCGTCAACCGCGAGTTCGAAGCGCTCGCGGCGGAAACGTATCTGGCTCGATGGGCGCCCCGTCAACAGCGCGAGCCACAGCGCTAGACTCCGCGGGATCTGCGCCCGTTACGCCGGGGGACACGGACCGAACCACTCCTTCGCTCCGCGCCCTCCGGCCCTCATTCGTGCTTGGCGGGAACCGTCGCAGCCACAGTCTTC
>Ga0066709_100004853_pt1 | contig 10869 bp, 11 predicted proteins | sample GraSoiAngelo_158_FD_79665 | JGI IMG/M metagenome (GOLD analysis project Ga0066709, IMG submission 79665) | Grasslands soil microbial communities from the Angelo Coastal Reserve, California, USA - 14_1009_16_30cm | ecosystem: Environmental > Terrestrial > Soil > Grasslands | place: USA... | reverse complement strand
GCGGCGCCGCAACGGGTGCTGTCCCGCGAACAGCTCCTCGATCTTTCCAGGTTGCACAACGCGGAGGTCTACGATCGCTCGATCGACGTTCAGATCCTCAGGCTGCGGCGCAAGATCGAGACGGATCCGTCGCACCCCGAATACATCAAGACCGAGCGTGGCGTCGGTTACTTCTTCGACGCGCCAGTCGAGGTCCTCCACTGAGGAGCAGCGACGGTTGGGTCGCGCGGGCGCCCGTGCCACTGCTCCATCCCAATTTCTCACCCTCGATTCCCGCTACATTTGCAATGCAAGCGCACGGGTTGGAAACGACAGCGCAGCGCCGGAGCGATTTAATGATCACAAGAATTACCCGCGGCAAAAAGTCGCGTTCCGGATCCAAACATGTCGGGCATCGTCATCATTGAGGAAGACAAGCTCATGCGAGGACTCCTGACGGAATGGCTGAGCGCAGAAGGGTATTCCGTGCGCGCCCTCGCCTCGAGCGATGCCCAGGTGCCCGACAAAGCGGATCTCATCATTGTGAATGTATATATGCCGCGCCACGCAGGCGCGAGAACGCTGCGCACCGTAAAGGCGGCGCACCCGAAGACGCCTATGATCGCGATATCGGGACAGTTCCGCGCGGGACTCGTCGGATCGTCCACTGCGGCCGACGCGCTTGGCGTCCGACAGGTGATTGCCAAGCCGTTCACGCGGCGCGACCTGGTTACGGCAGTCCATGGGGTGATCGGCTCGGCACGTTGAGCCTACGAAGCCCGCAGATGTCGCAAGCGACCGCCTCCGGCTCGCTGCTCGCGGACGCTACGCGCGCGGCCCGGCTGCGGCTCTGGATTGCCATCGTCGGCGTGCTCGCCATCGCCGCGTTCGCGGCATCGGCTGCGTACGATGCCTGGCGCTCATACAACGTGGTCATCTCCGCGAACAAACGCGAGCTCGGCAATCTGGCGAAGGCGCTCGCGGAGCAGGCTGAGCGCAGCCTGCAGCTCGCCGATCTCCTGCTGCGCGAAACAGCCACGTGGTACGAGACCGAGCGCCCAGCACCCGGGAATGCCGCGGACGCGAAGCTGGCGGCCAGAGCGACAGGTTTGCCGGCAGTGCGCGAGGTCAGGATCATCGGCGAGCACGGAACGCCGCTCTTTCGATCGCGAGAGCTGCCAGCCGACAATTCCGCCCTTTCCGATCGAGCGTATTTCATCGCTCACCGGGACCATCCGAATCTCGGCGTGGTCGTGAGCGATCCGTTGATCACGCAAATCGAACATCGCCCTGCGGTCATCATGGCGCGACGTCTCGAAAAGCGGGATGGAAGCTTTGATGGCATCGTGCAAGCGGTGGTCGATCTCGAGGATTTCCAGCGGCTGTATCAGGCGCTCGATCTCGGTGAGGGCAGCGCGATGAACCTGTTGCGTGACGACGGTACGCTGTTCGTGCGCCAGCCGCAGTCGCCGCAGGCGGTGGGAGCCAAATTTCCCGAGCTGGTCGCGACGGCTTCGAAGTCCGCGCGCCTCGTGGAGAATACCGTCGATCGTCGGGAACGGTTCGTCGGCGCGGCGCATCTTGCGGCATTCCCGCTCGTGGTCGCTGTTACACGGGAACAAAGCATCGCACTCCGGAGTTGGCGTGACGAGACCTACCGGGTTGCGGCAACCACCCTCGTACTCACGCTGCTCGGTGCCTTTGCGATCGCCGCGCTGGTGTACCAGGTTCGACGAATCGAAGTGGGTGCGCGCGCACTGCGCCAAAGCGAGCAGCGCTACGCGCTCGCCATGGAAGGCGCTAACGAGGGCCACTTCGACTGGAATTTTGAGGACGGATCTTCGTTCCTGTCGCCGAAAATGAAGCTGCTGCACGGCCGTAGCATAGACGCGCCCGTCACCACCCGCGCAGCGTGGATGGGCACGCTCGATATACATCCCGATGACCTCCCACGGGTCGAGGCCGCGGTTGCGGATCATTTCGCGGGACGGACCGAGCGTTACGAGGTCGAATATCGCTTGCGTCATCCCGATGGCGAATGGCACTGGCTGCAGGCACGCGGGCGGTGCATACGCGATGCGTCCGGCAAGGTGGCGCGCCTCGTTGGGTCCGCGATCGACGTTACCGCGCGCAAGAGTGCGGAAGCGGAGAAGGATCGGCTTGAAATCCAGCTGCGCCAATCGCAGAAAATGGAAGCGATGGGAACGCTCGCCGGCGGGATCGCGCACGACTTCAACAATATTCTCGGAGCGATCCTCGGCTATGGCGAGCTCGCGCAAAAGGCCGCGCTCGAAGGCAGCGGCATCCGCCGCTATGTCGACAACGTGATGCACGCGGGCAGCCGCGCCAAGGCGCTCGTCGAGCGCATCCTCGCCTTCAGCCGCAGCGGCGTGGGCGAACGGGGGCCCATCAACGTACAAGCCGTGGTCGAGGAAACGCTCGAGCTGCTTGCCGCTTCACTTCCGCCCGCAGTGCGTCTCGAGAGACGCCTCGAGGCTGGCGACGCAGCGATCGTCGGCGACGCGACCCAGCTGCACTAGGTTGCCATGAATCTCTGCACGAATGCGTTGCAGGCAATGGAGCATGGCGGCGTGCTCGAGGTGGTTCTAGAGCGCACGGACGTGGCGCAAAACCGCAGGTTGTCGCACGGCGCTCTCGTCCCCGGCGACTACGTCCGGCTGTGCGTGAGCGACACGGGAAGTGGAATTCCGCCGCAAGTACTCGATCGGATGTTCGACCCCTTCTTCACCACCAAGGGCGTCGGCGAAGGAACCGGCCTGGGTCTGTCGCTGGTGCATGGGATCGTGGCGGATCTGGGCGGTGCGATCGACGTACGCACGATAGTCGGCCAGGGCACGATGTTCACGATCTGGTTACCCATTGCGGGTGAGGCGACCGTCCCCTCGGCTGATGTCGCCGCCAAGTTGCCGCATGGCGAGGGTCAAACGGTCATGATCGTCGACGATGAGAAAGCGTTGGTTGCGCTCGCCGAAGAAATGCTGGCAAAGCTTGGTTACGAGCCAATCGGGTTCAGCTCCAGCGTGTTGGCATTGGACGCATTCCGCAAAGCGCCGCAGAGCTTCGACGTTGTCCTGACCGATGAGACCATGCCCGAGCTCATCGGCACCGATCTCGCCCATGAGATTCGCTTGCTGCGGCCCGACATCCCCATCGTGCTGATGAGCGGCTACAGCGGTGCTCAGCTGAACGAACGCGCACGCGCGGTCGGCGTCCGCGAAATCCTGCGCAAGCCGCTGCAGAGCAAGGACATCGCGGAGTGTTTGGGGCGTGTGGTGCGTTCACTCGTGTGATGCAGTCGCGGCGCGAGTGTTGCGAGGATCTCGCCGCCGCTCTCTCAAACATTTACCTGATTGCATTCTTGGCGATGGCCGCGTTCGTCGAGCCGGCCACGCTTGTTTGCCGCGTCGCCGGCACTTGCCACATCGAATCGTTGGACGACAGCGCCTGGTATTCGCCGATCGATAGGCCGTGCGGATCGGTCTTGCGAAACGACGGCAGCGTCTTGTCGATCGACGCTTGCGGTTGCCATTCAGGGCCCTCGGACGACAGCGACTGGTATTGGCTTTCCGTCAGCCCGTGCGGATCTTCCATGCGGAATTCCGACGGCGCCCTGCTTACAACGGGCTTGTCCTCGTGGAAATACGCATAACCATCGCCGCCGAAACGACTCATGCTGCTGTCGTCGGCCCGCGCGACACCTGCAACACCGGCCACGAGTGCGACGGCCACTACAACGCTTTTCATGACGGACCACTTGCTCTTCATGACTGCTCCTTTGATGAATGTGAGGTTGAAAGTTTCTAGGCGGCGCTCAACCGTGATGAGCTCTACGCCTGGTGTCATTAGGCGCGTGCGCCGCTACTTGTAAATTTCGAAGCCGGCGCAGCAAGTTCCAATTGCAACGCTTCCGAGGACTTCGCGATGCGGGACCGTGAGTGGAATGCACGCTCGCGGCCCAATATGTTTCCCGATGAACAAACCTATCGCGTCGACTCCTCTTGCATGATCCTTTCTTGATCAGCGAAGCGAGCCGCTTTCTGTGCCTCGGTGGTTGCTTTGGAAGCCGGGTCCGCGGGCGGCGCAGTTTTGTCAACCGGCCGACTGCTCGACGGCATGTTCGTCGACTCGTCCTGCATCGCGTGTTCTTGCGCTCTGAACCGTGCGATCTCTTGCTGCTCCGTTGTCGCCTGCGGAACCGGATCCTCCGCAGGTGCCGTGGTGTCGACGGGGGCTCTGCTCGAGGGCAAATTTGTCGACTCCTGCTGCATCTCCGCCTCGAGAGCACGGAAGTCGGCGGCCTTGCTTTCGGCAGCCGTTTGGGCAGTTGCAGCGGTTGCGAGCGACGACATCGAGACTACAACCAAAGTACCGACGAGCTTGTGAATCGTGCGCATGGTATGACTCCGAATGAATCACATGGACGTTGCTGCCTCACTCGCCGAAGTGAGTGGGAGTCAGCGTGAATCCATTAGGAGTCCCGCCCGTTTCGCGCCTGTTTCATGCCGGCATGCAAGCGATTACCGGTGAAACGAAAGTCGCTCGGCGTGAGTCTTGGGCATGGGTCGTCACCAGCGCGCGTCGAAAGCACGGCGCAGCTCGTCAATTTGGGATCCGCTCAATGGCTCTGTCGGCGCGGCGTTCATGAATGTGAGGCGCGCCGTCTCTTCGAGCTCCTCCAGCACGGCCATCGCGGAGGCAGGGCTGTCGTGCCAGACGTTCGGACCCAGCCGATCCAGCATGACGGCGCGTATCGGTGTGCCTCGCTCGCCAAAACGCCTGATGGCATCGGCAACTGCCTGCGCAACTTGTGGTGCACCGGGACGACCGTACGGGATCAGCGGCACATGCCCGACCTTCATCACGAAGTAAGGCGTGATCGGCGCGAGAAGCTCTTCGCCGCAGGGTCGCAGCGTCAACGCGACGCAGTGCGTGCTGTGTGTGTGGATGATGCACGCGGTCGCAGGGTCGTACTGCGTCGAGGCCGCATAGATCGCAGCGTGCAGCGCGATTGTCTTGCTCGCGCGATCGCCGCCAACCTGCTTGCCATTCGCATCCAGTCGCGCCAGACGCGACGGCTCGAGAAATCCGAGGCACGCATCGGTCGGCGTGATCAGATATCCCTCGCCATCGTCAAGACGCACGCTAATGTTGCCGGCCGTGCCGTGAACGTAGCCTCGTGCAAAGAGACTCTGTCCGACGCGGCAAATTTCCGCGCGTGCCTCACGCTCGCTCATGTGAGCAGCGTAAACGCCTTGGTGAAGAAATCGTCGGAACCGAAGTTGCCGGATTTGAGCGCGAGGTGCAGACCGTCAGGCGCAACGGTCGGCTGCGCGTGACACCACGGCACACCCGGATCGATCTGCGGGCCGATGCGAAGCTGGGCGATCTCCAGGGCTTGCACGCACGCGCCGGCGGTTTCTCCTCCGGCTATTACGAGTTGGCTAACCCCGCGCTCGACCAGTCCACGGGCGATCTCGGCCAATGCTTGCTCGAGCAGGGCCCCCGCGCGTTGTGCGCCCAGGCGTTCCTGGGCATCTTTCACGACGGCCGGCTCCGCTGTCGAATAGATCAGGATCGGCCTCTGCGCGAGCCGCGGCGCTGCCCACCCTATCGCTTCCGCCACGACGTCGCTGACGCGCGCAACTTGCAACGGCTCGATACGAAGCGATTCGCCGCCCGATGCGGAGAATGCGCGAACCTGTCGATTCGTCGCCGCCGAGCAGCTTCCGGATACGATCGCGCGAAATCCTGATGCCCGTGGCAGCTCGCTCGCTGCATTCGATGGTGCGATCCCGAAGTTCGCCGGCAATCCTATGGCCACGCCGGAGCCCGCGGTCACCAGCGGCATGCCCTTGAGCGCTGGGCCCAGCCTGATCAAATCGTCGTTCGAGATGGCATCGACGATTGCAATTTGGACGCCCTGCTTCCGCAATTCATCGATGCGATCGCGAATTGCAACCGCACCCTTGGCCACAGCGCGATAGTCGATGAGCCCGACACGCCGGCGGCATTGCGCCTGCATCACGCGCACGAGATTGGAATCCTTCATCGGCGTAAGCGGATGGTTCTGCATGCCGCTCTCGTGCAGCAGCACGTCTCCGACAAAGAGATAACCGTTGAAGACCGTGCGCCCGTTGTCCGGGAACGCGGGCGTGGCAATCGTAAAGCCTGGAGCCTCGCGCTCAAGCGCATCGAGCAGCGCTTCAGTGACCGGGCCGATATTGCCCTCGGGCGTGCTGTCGAAGGTGGAGCAATACTTGAAATAGATCTGCTGCGCGCCTTGCGACTTGAGCCAATGCAGCGCGTCGAGAGAATGCTCCACCGCCTCTTGTCGGGGCGCGGTCCTCGACTTCAGCGCGACCACGACCGCATCGACTTGCGTTTGCAGCCGCTCTCCGGGTATGCCGATCGTCTGCACCGTTCGCATGCCCGAACGAACGAGGTTATTCGCAAGGTCGGTGGCACCGGTGAAATCATCGGCGATGCAGCCGAGCAGAATTTTGCTCATCGCCGTTCCTTCTAGGCCGCCTTCCCCACGTCCGTAGCGACAGATCGCCCATTGTGCGACACGGCTTTCGGTCGCACGGGCCACAAGTTCGACAATTCGGTGGCGCATTGCGTGACCAACGGCGCGAGCTCGCGCACGCGGCTTTCCGTCATCCTGACGGTCGGTCCCGCAATACTCACCGTGCCGACCGTTGCGCCGTCCGTGCCGGAGCGGATGGCAGCCGCAATCGCGGTGACGCCCGGCTCGGCCTCGTTGACCGCTAACCCGTAGCCGCGCCGGGCTGTCGTTCGAAGCTCTTTCAAGAGCGCTTCGATAGAGCGAATCACATTGGGACCGTATCGATCCGCGTGACTGAAACCGCCCTGCTTTGCGATGCGTTGAACCGCATCGTTGACCTTGAGCGTCGCAAGCCACGCCTTCCCGCTCGCGGTAGCGAACAAGGGCACGGTGCCGGTGGTCTCCGTCGGCTGATACACCAATCCTCCGTTTGCGCCTTGGGCATGCGCGATCCACACGAGCGCGCTGCCGTCGACGACCGCAAGGCGCGCGAACTCGCGACAATCATGCGCAAAACGGTCGAGCACTGGTTGGCAAATGTCGGGCAGGCCCGAGGCCACGTAGAATCGCTGGCCGAGCACCGCTAAGCGCATCGTGAGCCGGTAGAAACCCGTCTCGCGATCCTGCTCGGCCCAGCCCAGGTCTACGAGCGTTGCGAGCAGCCGATGCGCGCCGCTTTTGGGAAGAACCAACCGCTCGGCGATGTCGCCAAGCGGCATCTCACGCGCGCCATCGGCGAGCAGCTCGATGATTCCCAGGCAACGCTCCGCAGGTACGTGAGCCATGTTGCGTCAACCTCGACCGAAAAAGGACATGAGGGCATCCGATTGGCCGCCCATCATTTCCCCGCCATTGACGTAATGGCAGCCATAGCGGATCGCGTGCCGAAGCAGCGGCGTCGCCTCTTTCGACACAACGACATCACCCACAAGAGTGTCCGCGGCAAGCGGACCGATGTCGCCTGGCAACCCATCGCCGTCACGCATTCCGATCGTCGACGCATTGACGATCATGTCGACGCCGCTCGGCACCGCCTCGACGGCGTCGATACGACACGCCGGAAACGTACCGCTAAGCGTTTTAGCGAGTGCCGCTGCGCGCTCCCTCCGTGGATCGATGATCGACAGTGATTCGACACCCACCGCCGCGAGCTCGCAGCCGATTGCGCTACCTGCCCCTCCCGCGCCGAACAGCGCGACCCTGCGTCCTCGCAATACTTCGCCCTTGCGCTCGAAGGCGCGCACGAATCCCAGTCCATCGAACATGTCGCCGGTCCACGTCCCGTCCGGCTCGCGGCGAAGCGCGTTCAGAGCGCGGATACGACTCGCCGTGGGTCCGAGCCGATCGGCGAATTGAACCGCCTGCGCCTTGTAGGGAACGGTCGCCACCAATCCGTCGACATTGGCGATGCCCATCAACGCGCGCATCGACTCTTCAAAGCGTTCAGGAAGCACATGCATCGGGATCATCACCGCGTTCATGCCGGCGCGGGCGAAGAGCTCGGAGAAAACCTCGGGCGACTTCACCTGGACGATGGGATCGCCGACGATTGCGTAAAGCCGCGTGGCGCCGTCGACGCGTATCGCGGTCATGACTTTGCTCTCGCACGGCCTTCGTGCCATTGCGCAACACGCACGGAGCGGTAGGCGCGCGGCTTTGCGTGTATGTCTGCGGACAACCCCATGAGTCGGGGCCTGAAGATTCGCGCGTCCATCGTCTTCAGGTCACGCGACACGAGCGGATGAAACCCCATATTGAAAATTACGTCGCGCTCGACATCGACCCCGGGCGCGATCTCGATCAGCTCGAGTCCCTTCGGTCCGACGCGGAACACGGCGCGCTCGGTTACGAAAAGCGCGAGCTGCGCCGACTGACAGCCCATGCTCGCGTTGTAGCAAACCTGTTCGAGCTTCCGCAAGAACTTCTTGTGGCGGCCCTCTTTGCGGATGACGGTCTTGCCATCGTCCCACGCGATGTCGAGATCGCCCGCGGTCAACGTGCCGCTGAAGATCACGCACTTCGCGTTCTGGGCGATGTTGATGAACCCACCGACACCAATGATCCTGTCGCCGAAACGACTCACGTTGACGTTACCTTCGGCGTCGACTTCCGCGAAGGACAGGAACGCGAGATCGAGACCACCGCCGTCGTAGAAATCGAATTGCGCCGGCTGCTCGATCATCGCCGCGAAGTTCTGTCCGCCGCCCGAATCGCGGCCCATGATCGGCGCTCCGCCGATGATGCCCTGCTCGTTGGTTAGGACGACCTCGTCGAGCAATCCCTCTTCCGCCACAATCGCCGAAAGCCCCGTCGAGACACCGGCGCCAAGATTGCAAATGGCGCCGGGGAAAAGCTCCATGGCGGCGCGGCGCACGATCACTTTGCGCGGTCCGAATGGGAGAGCGGAAATGTCGTCGTTGGGAATACGCAGTTCTCCCGAGTAGCTCGGGTCGTAGTACGTCGCATAGGTCTGGCGTTGCTCGCGATCGACGACCACGAAATCGACGAGGATCCCGGGGATCTTCACGTGCTTTCCGTGCAACGTATTGCGCTTTGCCATGCGCTTCACTTGCACGATGACGATGCCGCCAGCACGCCGCGTGGCCTGCGCCATCGCCAGCATTTCGCCGAGGACTGCCTCTTCCTCCATCGTTACGTTGCCGTCCTCATCGGCCGTCGTGCCGCGCAGGAAGGCGACGGTAACCGGCACCGGCTTGAACAAAAGCCATTCTTCGCCGGCAAGATTGATCACTTCCACGAAATCGGCGGGCGTGCGGGCACTTTGCCTCGCGCCCTGGTGCCTCGGGTCGACGAACGTATTGAGGCCCGTCTTCGTGATGAGGCCCGGGCGACCGGCGGCCATGTCGCGCATCAGCTGCGACAACGCGCCCTGCGGCAGCGTGTACGCCTCGATCTTGTTCTCCGCCGCCAACGTCACGAGCCCGGGCGAGTCCACGAGTGCGCTCGTGATTGCTCTCTTTAGCAATCCCTCGTGTGCAAGATGGCTCGCACCAAGCGCAGCACGGTCGCCGACGCCGACGATGCTCACCGACGTGAGGCCGCGCGGCTTGCCCTCGGCGAGAAAGCGGCGTTCGACCGCTGCCAGCAACGCTTCGGGAACCGCGTGCCCGCCGCCCGAGCCGCTGATCAGGATGGCGTCCCCGTCCTGAACGAGCTGTGCCGCTTCGTCTGCAGTGATCTTTTCCATCAATGCTTCCCAGGCACGCTCGTCATCGTCCGATGAACGCGGGCTCGCGCTTCGCCAAGAACGCGGCGACGCCCTCGTGAAGGTCGGTGCTGTCGAAAATCCTCTGCTGGGACACGGTCGACATCGATAACGCGGCATCCATCGGGATGTCTTGCGCAGCGTCGACGAGCTCTTTGGCAAGACGATTCGAAAGCGGTCCGCGCTTCGCGATCGTGGCAGCGAGACGGCGCGCACTCTCCAATGCGCTTCCGTCCTCGACGACGATATTGACCAGTCCCCAAGCCAGCGCCTTATCGGTGGAGATCGTTTCACCCGTGAAGAGCAGCTCCTTGGCGCGGGCGGGACCGATCAAGCGCGTGAGGCGCACCGCGCCATTGCCGGCAAGGCCACCGAGCCTTGATTCGGTGAGTCCCAGCGCAACGCCTTTCCTACAGACGCGAAGGTCGCAGGCGAGCGCGATCTCGAGGCCACCGCCAAGCGCGGGTCCGTCGATGGCCGCGATGGTAGGCACTGCGATACGGGCGAGTGTCCGCAGCACCATGTCCTCGAACAGGATTTTTTGCTCGCTTGCATCGTGCCGAAAGCGCGCGAACTCCTTGATGTCGCTGCCTGCGCAAAACGCGCGCGCCTGCCCTCCGTGAACGATCAGGCAACGAACTTCGTTGTTCGCGGACACTTCGTCGAGCGCCGCATTGACAGCGCGAAGCATGTCCCGTGTGACGAGGTTCAACGCGCCGTTTGCGAGCCCGAGTTCCGCCACGAAACCCGTGAGCTCGAGGACGACCGCATCGTGCGCATGCGTCACGACGCCTCTCCTGCCGTCGCCAGGGCCGGCGTATCGATGCCGTGCAGAACGCCCAGGCGCTCAAAATGCCGATGAATGCGGTCGACGTACGCGCCGAATTCCTTGACGTCGCCGAGCACGATCGGCCGCGGTCTTGGTAGTTCGACGCGAATCTCGTCGACAACCTCACCCGGGCTCGGGCCCATGACGAGAATCCGATCGGACAATCCGACTGCCTCCTCGACGCTATGCGTGATGAACAACACGGTGGGCCTGCGCCGCAGCCAGAGTGCTTCAAGATCCATCCTGACT
>Ga0066709_100004852_pt1 | contig 10869 bp, 12 predicted proteins | sample GraSoiAngelo_158_FD_79665 | JGI IMG/M metagenome (GOLD analysis project Ga0066709, IMG submission 79665) | Grasslands soil microbial communities from the Angelo Coastal Reserve, California, USA - 14_1009_16_30cm | ecosystem: Environmental > Terrestrial > Soil > Grasslands | place: USA... | reverse complement strand
TCGCTCGGGCGCTACGACGACGCCCTGGCGATCCAGAGGGAGCTCGCCATCGAAGGGGACGAGACGGGCACACCCGACGGTTACGTCGACGAGGAGCTCGGCGAGCTTCTGCTGGCGAAAGGCGATCCGGCGGCGGCGCGGCCGCATTTTGCTCGCGCGTTCGAGCGGCTCGGCGCCGACGCGGGGCTGCACGAGAGCGATCCGCAGCGCCTGGCGCGCCTCAAGCGACTCGGGGGCCTCGAGTGAATCCGGCGAAGCGCCTGGAGATCTATCGCCGGTTGCGCGCGCGCATGCCGCACCCGAAGAGCGAGCTGCACTACGGTTCGCCGTTCGAGCTGCTGATTGCCGTGGTGTTGTCCGCCCAGGCGACCGACCGAGGCGTGAACCTCGCGACCGCGAGGCTTTTCCCGGTCGCAAACACCCCGCGTGCCGTGCTCGCGCTGGGCGAAGCGGGATTGATCCCATACATCCAGACGATCGGCTTGTTCCGCACCAAGGCGAAGAATATCTTGGCCCTGTGCCGGCAGCTCATCGACGAGCACGGCGGCGAGGTGCCCGCCGATCACGCCGCACTCATCAAGCTACCGGGCGTCGGACGCAAGACCGCGAACGTCGTGCTCAACGTCGCGTTCGGACAGCCGACGATCGCGGTGGACACCCATATCTTCCGGGTCGCCAATCGCACCGGGCTCGCGCCCGGCAAGACGCCCGACGAAGTGGAACGCAAGCTCGTGAAATTCACGCCGCTCGAATTCGTCCACGACGCGCATCACTGGCTCATCCTGCACGGCCGCTACGTCTGCATCGCACGCAAGCCCAAATGCGCGGAATGCGTGATGGTCGACCTCTGCGAGTACCGGCACAAGACGGTTTAACAAACGCCGCGCAAAAACGAAGGGCGCCCTTATTGGGCAATGAGGGCGCCCTGCTTGCGCTTGGAACCGCGCAGGATCAGTGCTTCACCATGAGCACGGGGGGCTGCGCCGCGTAATACGCGGCAAGATTCTCGATATCCTTCGCCGAAAGCGTGCCGGCGAAACCGGCCATGATCGGGTTCTTGCGCGCACCCGACTTGTAATCGCGCAGCGCCTTGGCGAGATAGTCCTGACGCTGGCCACCCAGCTTCGGATAGTCGGGCATCTGGCTGTTGCCATCGAGCCCGTGACAGGCCTGGCAGACTTCCTTGACCTTGGTTTCACCGGCGGCGCGATCAGCCGCGCCCACGGGGTTCGCGCCCAGTACCAGAATCGCAAGAAGCGGGGACAGTATCCTGTTCATTGGCGCTTAGTTCACTTGTTGCTTGCGGTCTTGGCCGGGGCGGCGCCGTAGTACGCCGCGAGGTCCGCCATGTCCTGATCGGACAGGGTTGCGGCGATTGCTTTCATCGAGGGATGGCTCCGCTCGCCGCTCTTGTAGGCCTGGAGGGCCTTGACGATATACGCCGTATGCTGGCCGCCGATCTTGGGAACGCTGTAGACCTCGGGATAAGCCGTGCGCCAGCCGTCGATCCCGTGGCAACCCGCGCACATCTGTGTCTTGCGTGCTCCCGCGACCGAGTCGCCGTTGGGCGCGCCTTGCGCCCACGCGAGGATGGGTGCCCCCAGCGCGAAAAGCACGGCGATTAATTTCAACGGAGTCATCTTGAGGATTCGCGGGTGAGTGAGTTTTTTTGGCGCGGGAGGCGCCGGGCGAGCCCGCGCATTCTACGGGCCCACGTCGATCCGGGTCAACGTTCGAGCATTTCCAGCTTGGGCTTGACCGTCTTCCACTCGTCCGCATCGGGCGGCGCCGGCTTGCGCTCGATGATAGGCTTCCAAACCTTCGAGAGCTCGGCGTTGAGCGCCTTGAACGTCTGCTGGTCCGGAGGCACGTCGTCTTCGGCATAAATGGCGTCAACCGGACACTCCGCCACGCAGAGGGTGCAGTCGATGCACTCGTCCGGATCGATCACCAGAAAATTGGGGCCTTCACGAAAGCAGTCGACCGGACAGACATCGACGCAGTCGGTGTATTTGCACTTGATGCAGCTCTCGGTCACGACGTAGGTCATTGCGGCGAATCCTTGCGGCAAAACGTCATTATTCTATCAAATCCGTCCTCCCCTCGCCCCGGCCGCGCGGCTGGCTTGCGCACCCCGAACCTTTGGGCTAACGTAGAACTTGAGCTTGTCGAGATGGGTCCCAATCTTGTAGGTGTTGGCTGCGAACGCCGGTCCGGGTTGTGCGGCTCCTTAGCGAGGCTTGCATGAACGAGAACGTCAAGCACGTCACCGACGCCAGTTTTGACAGCGAGGTCCTCAAGGCCGGTACGCCGGTCCTCGTCGACTACTGGGCGGAATGGTGCGGTCCGTGCAAGATGATCGCGCCGATTCTGGACGAGGTGGCGAAGGATTACGCCGGGCGCGTTACGGTCGCCAAACTCGACGTCGATGCCAATCCGGGAACGCCGGCGAAATACGGTATCCGCGGCATCCCGACACTGATTCTGTTCAAGGGTGGGCAGGTGGCGGCGCAAAAGGTCGGCGCACTCTCCAAGTCACAATTGACCGCCTTCCTCGACAGCCAGCTCTGAGCCCTTGCGGTTTGGTCCCTCATTCCCGTCATTCCCTTCATTCCGATCATTTTTGATTTGATTTGACAGTCCCGACCGAACTCGTTACCCTGTTGCGGCATTGAGACGCGCCCCGCGGGCGCAAGCCGGCCACCACCGGCGAGAGGCGTAGGCCGCGGGTCGCCATCACCGGCGCCGTCCGGTCTCCGGCGCCAAACCCCAAATCGAATCATGCGGTCGCTTTCTTGGCGCCGCGTCCGTCTCCTCCTACACGTACATCCATGCATCTGTCCGATCTCAAGTCCAAACCCGTCACCGAGCTGGTCGAAATCGCCAACACCAACGAGATCGACGGCGCGAACCGCATGCGCAAGCACGACCTCATCTTCGCGCTGCTCAAGAACCAGGCGAAGAAGGGCGAGAGCATCTTCGGCGACGGCACGCTCGAAGTGCTGCCCGACGGCTTCGGGTTTTTGCGCTCGCCCGACACCAGCTACCTCGCCGGCACCGACGACATCTACATCTCGCCCTCGCAGATCCGCCGCTTCAATCTGCACACCGGCGACACGATCGAAGGCGAGATCCGAACCCCCAAGGACGGCGAGCGCTATTTCGCGCTGGTCAAGGTCGACAAGGTCAACAGCGAGCCGCCGGAGAACGCGAAAAGCAAGATCCTGTTCGAGAACCTGACGCCGCTGTTCCCCGACGAAACGCTGGTCCTGGAACGCGACATCAAGGCCGAGGAGAACATCACCGGACGGATCATCGACATCGTCGCGCCGATTGGCAAGGGCCAGCGGGGCTTACTGGTTTCGTCACCCAAATCCGGCAAGACCGTCATGCTCCAGCACATCGCGCACTCGATCGCGGCCAACTATCCGGACGTCGTGCTGATCGTGCTCTTGATCGACGAGCGTCCCGAGGAAGTGACCGAGATGACGCGCACCGTGCGCGGCGAAGTGGTCGCCAGCACGTTCGACGAGCCGGCGACACGACATGTGCAGGTCGCCGAGATGGTGATCGAGAAGGCGAAGCGCCTGGTCGAGCACAAGAAGGATGTGGTCATCCTGCTCGACTCGATCACGCGGCTTGCCCGCGCCTACAACACCGTCGTACCCGCGTCGGGCAAGGTGCTGACCGGCGGTGTCGATGCCAATGCGCTGCAAAAACCGAAACGCTTTTTCGGTGCCGCCCGCAATATCGAGGAGGGCGGGTCGCTCACGATCATCGCGACCGCGTTGATCGACACCGGCTCGCGCATGGACGACGTGATCTACGAAGAATTCAAGGGCACCGGCAACATGGAAATCCATCTCGACCGCCGTATGGCCGAGAAGCGGACCTACCCGGCGATCAACGTCAATCGTTCAGGCACCCGCAAGGAAGAGTTGCTTCTGAAGCAGGACGTGCTACAGAAGGTCTGGGTGCTGCGGAAGCTCCTCTACCCGATGGACGACCTCGAGGCGACGGAATTCCTCGTCGACAAGGTCAAGCAGACCAAAAATAACGCCGAGTTCTTTGACTCGATGAGACGTGGCTAGCGCGTCCTTTTGCGGTGCCTCGATCGCAGCCTTGGCGGCGACGTTCCGCCGATCGCGATCTTGAAGGTCCGCGTCCAGGCCCCAAGTGTTGTTTTTCTTTCCGTAAACCGCGCCGGGACGCCGGACGTTATGTCACAGTGTTGCAATGCAGCGCGAACGCGCGCATAATTTTTTGGTGCGGTTGGGCTTTAGAGACTAACCCATTGAACGAATAGATATTTTAACAAAGGCCGTGTAGGCGAGAGTCCTACACTGCCTGATGCAGGGGTGCACAATGAAAGCGGGCATTCATCCTCAATACAGCGAAATTCAAGTGACGTGCAGCTGCGGTAATACGTTCGTCACCCGCTCGACGGTTAACAAGCCGTTGCACGTCGAAGTGTGTTCGGCTTGCCACCCGTTCTACACGGGCAAGCAAAAGATCGTCGACACCGCGGGACGGGTCGAGAAATTCCGCCAGCGCTACGCCGGCAAGAGCAAAGCGGCGGCGTGACCGGCGTACGTCCCGACTCCAGGCAAAAGGCAGCTTCGGCTGCCTTTTTGCTTTGGTGACGCCGACCTTAGCGGTCTGCCAGCGCAGTCGGGGAGCGCGGTCGGGCGCCAGGATTTGTGTAACCATTGATGGGCAGCCATCGCGCCCGCGGTTCGCTACCCTAGAATACCGACCGGTTTGCCGACACGGCAAACGCACTTCAGGACCCGGATCAGGATTCCATGCCCCTCGATGAGACGTTGAATCGCGCCGACAGCGCGACGGAGCTGTCGCCATCGGGACCTTACCGTGCGCTCAAGCAAGCCGGTCTGGTGCTCCTTTGCACCGCGTGGATCGTGCTCGGTCTCATCGGCCACGATCCGTGGAAGCCCGACGATGCGACCTCGTTTGGTATCGCCTACGACATGCTGACGCACGGCGACTGGATTGTGCCTCAGGTCGCCGGGACGCCGGCGCCGGAACGGCCTCCGCTGGTGTATGCGCTTTCCGCCGCGACGGCACGCATGTTCGAGAGCGTTCTTCCTCTGCACGACGGGGCACGCGTGGCCCTCGGGCTGTGCCTCGCCACGACGCTATGGCTGCTCGCGCTCGCGGGACGCGAGCTCTACGGGCGCACGTTCCGCTGGGTTCCCGTGCTCCTGTTCATCGGTTGCGCCGGCCTTTGGGACCGGGGCCATCAGGTCTCGCCCGACGTCGGCGTGCTCGTTGCAGACGCGCTTGCGGTCTACGCGTTCGCGCTCGCGTTGCGCCGCCCGCTAGGCGCTGGTGCCCTCCTCGGCCTCGCCGCGGGTACGGCTTTTCTCTGCCGCGGTCCACTGGGCCCGGCGCTGATCGGCCTGACCGCAGCGCTGCTGCCCCTGTTCGCTCCCTGGCGCAAGCGCAGCTACGCATGGACCATCGGAGTGGGACTGGTCGTTGCGGCGCCTTTGCTGGCCGCCTGGCCCTTGGCGCTGTATTCGCGCGCCCCAGCGCTCTTCGCACAGTGGCAGGATGCGGCCAGTCTGGCCCGCTTCTTCGGCCTCGCGCCGGGCTCGCCCCCCGTCGAGCCTCTGTACTACCTGAAGAACCTGCCATGGTTCGCGTGGCCGGCGCTGCCGCTCGCGCTATGGACGCTCTGGCTGCACGGACGGGGATATAACGGTGGGCTGGCCGCACCAGGGATCGCGTTGCCGATGACGATGCTGGGGGTGATGTTCGTCGTTCTCTCGGCGGCCGCGGAGCCCCGGGCCAATCTCGCGCTGCCGATGCTCGTCCCGATCGCGCTCCTGGGTGCAGCCGAGACCGACACTCTGAAGCGCAGCTACTCGGGCGCGCTCGACTGGTTCGGCATCCTCACCTTCGGATTGCTCGCGATCCTCGTATGGGGCTTGTGGGTGGAGTCGCTGTGGCATGGATTGCCAGGTCCCGTCGCACACCTGTTTCGCGATACACAACCGGGGTTCCAGCCGCCCTGGCAGTGGCTGCCGGTGCTGGTCTCGGCCTTCCTCACAATGCTGTGGGTTGCGCTGGTCCGGCCCGCGCGGCGGTCGAATCGGCGCGCGGTGCTGAACTGGGCCACGGGCATGACGCTGGTGTGGGGACTGTTCGCCACGATCGGGTTGCCGTACGTCGACTCGCGGCGAAGCTATCGACCAGTCGCGGAATCGCTTGCCCTGCATCTGCCCGCGGACACCTGTCTCGCAGGCCGCAATCTCGGCGAGCCGCAACGGGCGCTGCTCGAATACTTCACCGGGCTGATCACGATCCGTGACGACCTGCCCGCCGCCAATCGCTGCCGCGGATTGCTCGTCCAGCTCGGTCACGACGATCCGGAAGCCGCTCCCGACTCGGCGTGGGAGAAAATCTGGGAAGGACGCCGCCGGGGCGACGACACCGAGCGCTTCGTGCTGTTCCGACGGCCAGCGGGGACATCGTGAAGTTCATCGACGAAGCCTCGATCGAGGTCATTGCCGGCAATGGCGGCAATGGGGTGGTCTCATTCCGGCGCGAGAAGTACGTGCCGCGCGGCGGTCCTGACGGCGGCGACGGCGGACGCGGCGGCAGCATCTATGCGATTGCCGACCGCAACATCAACACCCTGATCGACTACCGCTACGCGCGCATCCATCGCGCGAAGAGCGGCGAGAACGGCCGCGGTGCCGACCAGTACGGTCGTGGCGCGGACGACATCGTGCTGCGCATGCCGGTCGGGACGGTGATCACCGATGCCGACGCCGGCGAGCTCGTCGCCGACCTCGCCAGCGACGGCGAGCGGGCGCTGATCGCGCGCGGCGGCAAGGGCGGCCTGGGCAACATCCATTTCAAGTCGAGCACCAACCGCGCGCCACGGCAATCGACGCCGGGCGAGGCTGGCGAGCAGCGCCGGTTGAAGCTCGAGCTCAAGGTGCTCGCCGACGTCGGTCTGCTGGGGATGCCCAACGCCGGCAAGTCGACGCTGATCCGCGCAGTTTCCGCGGCGCGGCCGCGCGTCGCCGATTATCCGTTTACGACACTCGCGCCACACCTGGGTGTGGTGCGCGCCGACGTAAACCGCAGCTTTGTCGTCGCTGACATTCCCGGCCTGATCGAAGGCGCAGCCGAGGGCGCCGGCCTTGGCCATCGTTTCCTGCGCCATCTACAAAGAACGCGGTTATTGCTGCACGTCGTCGACCTCGCGCCGCTCGATGGGGAAACCGATCCGGTTGCCGACGCACGCGCGATCGTGAAGGAGCTCAAGCTTTACGACGAAGCACTCCACGACAAGCCGCGGTGGCTGGTGCTGAACAAGCTCGATCTGATCGCACCTGAAGAGCGCGACGCACGCGTCGCGGCGTTCGTCAAAGCGTACCGATGGAAGGGGCCGGTGTTCGCCGTCGCGGCGATCAGCGGCGACGGCTGCCGGCCGCTGGTCTTTGCAGTGGCTGACTGGCTGGAAAAACATCCCGCGCGCGGCCCGACGGTGGTGACGCCGTGAGCGGGGGGCCTCCCATGAGCGTTGGAACCCCGGGCTCGATCGTTGCGCGAGCACGCCGGCTCGTCATCAAGCTTGGCTCGACCCTGGTCACCAACGATGGTCGCGGCATCGATCACGCGGCAGTCGGGCGCTGGGCTGAGGAGATCGCCGCATTGAAGCGAAGCGGCAAGGAAGTCGTGCTCGTGTCCTCGGGCGCGATCGTCGAAGGCATGCAACGATTGGGCTGGACCAAGCGGCCCGCGGCGATCCACGCGCTGCAGGCCGCGGCCGCGGTCGGTCAGATGGGGCTGGTGCAAGCCTACGAAGCGGCGTTCTCGCGCTTCGGCCTGCACACCGCGCAGATCCTGCTCACGCACGAGGATCTCGCCGATCGTCGCCGCTACCTCAACGCACGCTCGACGCTGCTCACGCTGCTGACCTTGGGCGTGATCCCGGTGATCAACGAAAACGACACGGTGACGACCGACGAGATCCGTCTCGGCGACAACGATACGCTGGGCGCGCTGGTCACCAACCTGATCGAGGCCGACGCCCTGGTGCTGCTTACCGATCAGGACGGCCTACACAGTGCCGACCCGCGAAAGGAGCCCACCGCGACGCTGGTGCGCCAGGCGCGGGCGGGCGACCCGGCGCTCGAGGCGATGGCCGGCGGCGCGGGCTCGGCCCTCGGCCGCGGCGGAATGCTCACCAAGGTGCTTGCCGCCAAGCGCGCTGCGCGCAGCGGCGCCTCCACCGTGATCGCCAATGGGCGCGAAGAGCGTGTGCTCGGCCGCCTCGCTGCGGGCGAAGTCATCGGCACCGAGCTCGTCGCGGAGACGTCGACGCTCGCGGCGCGTAAGCAGTGGCTCGCCGACCACGTTCGCCTCGCCGGACGGCTCAGCCTCGATGCGGGCGCGGTACGCGCCCTGGCGCGCGACGGCAAGAGCCTGCTGCCGATCGGGGTCGTCGCCTGCGAAGGGCAGTTCGAGCGCGGCGAAGTCGTCGCCTGCTGCGATCCCGACGGACGCGAGATTGCGCGCGGGCTCGCCAACTACAGCGCCGCCGAGACCCAGCGCATCCTGCGCAAGCCCTCCTCGGAGATCGAAGCGATCCTGGGCTACGTCGACGAGCCGGAGTTGATCCACCGAGATAATTTGGTCCTGCTCTAAAGGAGCAGCACAGATTGTCGCGCAGGCTCTGAATCGGGCGCCGAAGGACCGCTCCGTGGTTAGACAGCGTCAGCGCATTCCCCTACACTCGGGTTGCGCCTGCCTGGTGCCGACAACGCCGCAATGCGCTGCGACCAAGAAGACCAACGTGCGCACTGCGCAACCGCGCGGGGGCGCCGCCAAGGAGGGGAGCCGTGAATCTCATCGAACGTATCAAGAACATCCTGCTTAACCCGAAAGAGGAGTGGCCGAAGATCGCCGCCGAGCCCGCGACGGTGCAGTCGCTCTACGTCGGCTACATCATGATTCTCGCCGCGATCGGTCCGATCGTCGTGGTCCTGCGCAGCCTCTTTTCCGGGTTCGGCATCGGCCTTCCGCTCGCGATCGCCATGTACCTGCTCACCCTTGTCGCGGTGTCCATCGTCGCACTGATCGTGGACACGCTCGCGCCTACATTCGGCGGCGAACGGAACTTCGTGGGGTCGCTCAAGCTGGTTGCCTATTCGTATACTGCCGCGTGGGTCGCCGGCATCTTCCGTCTGATCCCCATCGTCGGTGCCATCGTCGGCCTGCTCGCGGCCGTCTACTCGATATACACGTTTTATCTCGGTGCATCGCCGGTCAAGAAATGCCCGGCCGGGAAAGCCGTCGCCTATACGGTGGTCGTGCTGATCTGCAACATTCTCTTGTTCTGGGTGCTTGCACTCGTGCTGATGCCGATGATGCTGGGCGGCGGTATGGTCGGCTTGGGCGCGATGGGGATGTTCCGCTGACGGCTACGCCACCAGCAAATGCCTGGCGGGCAAGCCCGACAGGCTCCTAGAGGTCGCCGGACGGATTGCCGTAGGGCGAGGGCACGATCGTGTGCGCCCAGCCATACAGACGCTTGCGACGCGACGGCGGCCGATCGTGCAGGAAGCGCTCGAGCTCCGTCAGCGCGCGGCGATAAACCTCGCGCTTGAAGTCGATCACCGCCTCGAGCGGGATCCAGTACTCATGCCAGCGCCAGGCGTCGAACTCGGGATGATCGGTGGCGCGCAGGGAAACGTCGCTGTCGAGGCCGACGAGCCGAAGCAGATACCAGATCTGCTTCTGACCCCGGTAGCTGCCGCGATACTCGCGCTTGATCCAGTGTGATGGCACCTCGTAGCGCATCCACTCACGCGTCCGCCCGAGGATCTTCACATGCCGCCCGTCGAGCCCGACTTCTTCCTTGAGCTCCCGATACATCGCCTGCTCGGGCGTTTCGCCGGCCTGGATGCCACCCTGCGGAAACTGCCACGCATGCTCGCGAACCCGCTTACCCCAGAACACCAGGTTCCTCGAGTTGGCGATGACGATGGCGACGTTCGGCCGATAGCCGTCACGGTCCAGCATCGCGACTACCTTTAATTCAGCAAGTTAGCCCGATTTTTCCACAGTTTTGCGCTGTTGCAAAGGCCGGGCTGCTTGCCGGCGGAAAGAACACCCCGAGCGGCGTTTTTGAAGCGAGCGGGATGCTCAGTGCTGCGATTCGCGCGGCGTGACCGGCAGTTCGAGGCGCTGATCGCGGCGCAGGACGCTCACTCTCACCGCGTCGCCGATACGGCCGCCCGTCAACACGCGCTGCAGATCGTCGACACCGGCGATCGCCGTGCCATCGAGCGCGACGATGATGTCGCCCACGCGGATCCCGGCCAGCGCCGCGGGCGAATCGCGCGTCAGCGCTTCGACGCGCGCCCCGCTCTCGCGCGGAAGATCGAAATGGCGAACGACGCGGCGGAGGAGCGGCAGATCTTGCGCGCTGATACCGAGGTACGCGCGCCGCACGCGTCCTTCGCGAATCAAGGCGATCGCCACCCTCTCGGCCGTATTGGAGGCAATGGCGAAGCAGATGCCCTGGGCGGGGAGGATGACGGCAGTATTCACGCCGATCACTGCTCCGGCCGAATCCACCAGCGGGCCGCCGGAATTGCCCGGATTGAGCGCAGCATCGGTCTGGATGATGTTGTCGAGCAATCGCCCGGTCGCGCCGCGCATCGAGCGCCCCAGAGCGCTGACGATGCCCGCCGTTACGGTGTGCTGGAAGCCGTATGGGCTTCCGATGGCGATCGCTACCTGACCGACGCGCACGCGGGTCGAATCGCCGAGCCGCCCGTAGGAGAGTCCGTCCGCGCCGATCTTGACCACCGCCAGGTCGGAGTC
>Ga0066709_100004851_pt1 | contig 10871 bp, 7 predicted proteins | sample GraSoiAngelo_158_FD_79665 | JGI IMG/M metagenome (GOLD analysis project Ga0066709, IMG submission 79665) | Grasslands soil microbial communities from the Angelo Coastal Reserve, California, USA - 14_1009_16_30cm | ecosystem: Environmental > Terrestrial > Soil > Grasslands | place: USA... | reverse complement strand
TGTTCGGCGGCGAGTCGCCCGACGCCTTCGTCCGCTCGGCCGAGCGGTTCATGACCGAGGTCGCCTGACCTCCGCGTCACGACGCGTCGGCTGAGGCTTACCTCGGGCGAGCTCGACCGATGACGCCGGCCGAGCGACCCTCGGGATCGATCGCGCCGATGTCGGCCGCGGCCAGGCTGCCCGCGCGGAGCCGTCGCGTGGCCGGCTGCAGCCGGCGGAGCCACAGCCAGCCACCGACGCCACAGGCGAGGCTGAGGAGGGCGCCGACCATCAGCGCGAGCGGCACGCCCCACGCGCCGGCGATCGCGCCCATCAGGAGGCCGCCGGCCGGGACCGAGCCCGCGAAGACGGTGGTGTAGACGCTCATCACCCGCCCCCGGAGCTGGTCCGGCACGCTCAGCTGGATGGTCGTGTTGGCCGTGACGGCCATCGCGATCCCGCCGGCACCGGCGATCGCCATCGCCAGCAGCGACAGCCCGAACGCGCTCGACAGCGCGAGCACGACCGAGCCGAGGCCGAGGGCGATCGCCCCCGTGGCGATGACGCTCGGGCTGGGCCGGCGGCTGAACGCGACCCACAGGGCGGCGATCGTCGAGCCGATGCCCGACGCGGCCATCAGGAAGCCATAGCCCGAGGCGCCGACGTTCAGGACTGAATCGGCGAGGGGCGGGATGAGGACCTGGAAGTTCATCCCGAACGTCGCGACGAGCCCGACGATCGTGACCGCCAGCAGCACCATCGGGGTCGATCGGACGTAGCGGGCGCCCTCCGCGAGGTTCTCGACGACCGCCCCGAACGAGCGCGGTCGGGCGATCGGCGCGACCGGTCGGAGCTCGCTGTCGCGCATCGCCAGATAGCCGATGATGACGGCGACGAAGCTGATGCCGTTGATCAGGAAGGCGATCGAGATGTCGAACGCGCCGATCAGCAGGCCGGCCGCGGCCGGTCCCAGGACCCGAGACGCGTTGAACAGTGCCGAGTTCAGCCCGACGGCATTGGCGACATCGTCGCGGCCGACCATCTCGACGGCGAACGACTGGCGGGCCGGCATGTCGACGGCGTTCGAGATCCCGAGCAGCGCCCCGAGCACCATGACGTGCCAGACCTGGACGACATGGGTCGCGGTCAGGGCGAACAGGGCGAAGGCCAGCAGCATCGCCGTCGTCTGGGTCGCGATGAGGGTCTTGCGCTTGGGCAGCTGATCGGCGATCACCCCGCCGAACAGGCCGAAGATGATGACCGGCCCGAACTGGGCGACCGACACGATCCCAAGCCACAGCGGGTCGTGGGTCAGCTGCAGGACGAGCCAGCCCTGGGCGACCTGCTGCATCCACGTCCCGACGAGCGAGATCGCCTGGCCGGCGAAGAACAGGCGGTAGTTGCGGTGGCGGAAGGCGCGGGCGCCCTGGAAGCTCGTCACCGGGGCGACCGGGTCCGAGGCGCGGCGGGCGCGCCGGATCGTCGGGGGTGCTCGTGGGGCGTCGGCTCTCGACCGGCGTCGAGCTCGGCGAGGTGGCCGAGGAGGTGCCCGCGGCGGCCCTCCGCGTCGTCGATCATCGCGGCCAGCCGGTCGGCTTTTGCCCGCAGAGAGGCGACCTGGCGGTCGACCCGGGCGAGCGCGTCATCGATGATGGTCCGCCGCTCCGCGGCGTCCGACGTCGCCCGGAAGCGGTCGCGATTGCGGGCTCGGGCAGCCTCGTCCTCGAGCATCTGGGAGATCTCGGTGAGGCTGAAACCGGCCTCGTCACGGAGGCCCTTGATGAATCGCAGCCGCTCGACGTCATCGTCGTCGTAGAGCCGGTAGTCGCCACTGCTGCGGGCCGCCGGCGTCAGGAGGCCGAGCTCCTCGTAGTAGCGGATCGTTCGGGCGGTCAGGCCAAGCGCGGCGGCGACCTCCTGGATCCGGAGCAGGCTCCGCGGGACGGCGTCAGGCGATTCGGTGGGCGTGTCGAGGTGGCTCATGGGCACCCGGATCGTACCCGACCTTTCCGTTTACGTAAAGGTTAGTGTTGCTCGCGGCCAGCAACGCCCTCGGCGGCTGGCGTGGGATCATCCGCAGTCGATGGAGCTCATCGCCTTCGGCCTCGGCGTGCTGCTGCTCGCCGTCGCCTTCTGGGACCTGTTCGAGACGATCGTCGTCCCGCGACCGACGCCGGGCTGGTTCCGTCTCGGCCGCTATCTCGTCCGCGGGTCGTGGCGCGTTCTCCGGTCGGTCCGCGACGGCAACCCGAACCGGTCCTACGACCGTGCCCTGGGCCTGTTCGCCCCGGCCGCGACCGTCGCCCTGCTCGTCACCTGGCTCGCCGCGCTGATCGTCGGGTACGGCCTGCTGATGTATGCGCTGCGCGATGAGCTTCAGCCCGTCCCGCCGGATCTCGGAACCGCGATCTACTTCGCAGCGACGTCGTTGCTGACGATCGGCTTCGGCGACATCGTCGCCGTCGGGGCTCCGGCGCGCGTCCTCATCATCACCGCGGCCGTCGGCGGCCTCGGAGCGGTCGCCCTCGTCGTGACGTTTCTGTTCTCGCTCTACGGGTCCTACCAGCGGCGCGAGGCCCAGGTCGTCGCCCTCCAGGCCGCCGCGAGCGTCCCGCCCTCGGCCGTCACGCTGCTCGAGACTTACGCCCAGCTCGGTCTCATCGGACGGCTCCCGGACTTCTTCCTCGAGTGGCAGCGGTGGGCGGTCGAGGTGCTCGACTCCCACGTTGCCTACCCGCTCCTCGGATTCTTCCGATCGAGCCACGACAACCTGTCGTGGATCAGCGCGCTCGGCTCCGTCCTGGACGCCGCGAGCCTCGTGCTGACGACGATCGAGGACGTGCCGCGCGGCGAGGCCAAGCTGTTCAAGCGCGTCGGGGCCCACCTCGTCGAGGACATCTACAACCTGGGCTTCCACGCCGGCGAGCCATCGACGCTCGATCGGTCGGCCTTCGAGGCGGCGTGTGCGCGACTCACGGAGGCCGGCTATCGGCTCTGCCCCACCGACCAGGCGTGGGCGCTGTTCGAGGCGGCTCGGGGCACGTATGCCACGCGACTGGAGGCAATGGCGAACTACTGGGCGACGCCGGCGACGTCGTGGCTCGGTGATCCGGTCGTCCTGAGGGCACCCCTCCACCCGATCGACGACCCGTAGGTCGCGACCGCGGCTGCCGGTGCGTCGCCGCACCGCAGAACTGGCAATGAACCTTCCACGAACGCGGGGTGAATAGGTAAGTAGTAATGTCGCGGCCCCGACGATCGTCGAGGTCCGCGAACCGCGGGTGGAGACGCGGCGCAACTCAGCATCGAAGGCGGCGTGGTCATGGTCCGGCGCTTCGGGCGTATTGCTCTGGTCGCCGTCGCGGTTCTGCTTCTCGGGGGGGCGGGCCCGGTCGCCGCGCGCGCCGAGTCCGGGCGCAGCGCGCCGAAGGTCGTCCTGATCGTCGGCCCCGCTGGTGCCGCGACGCCCTACTACCGGCGACTCGCCGACGAGACGGCCGCCGCCGCAGCCAAGCTGACCCCGAACATCGTCCGGGTCTACTCGCCCGACGCGACCTGGGAGCGGGTCAAGGCCGCTTTGGAGGGCGCGTCGGTCGTCGTCTACCTCGGCCACGGCAACGGCTGGCCGAGCATCTACCATGACAAGCTCTTCCCGTCGACCGAGAACGGGTTCGGGCTCAACCCGCACACCGGGGCCGCCGACGCCCACCAGTACTTCGGCGAGGACCGGATCGCGGCCGAGATCCACCTTGCGCCGAACGCCCTCGTGGTCTTCAGCCACCTCTGCTACGCGAGCGGCAACAGCGAGCCCGGGTTGGCGGAGGGGACGCTCGACCAGGCCGAGCAGCGGGTCGACAACTATGCCGCGGGGTTCTTCAAGGCCGGCGCCCGAGCGGTGATCGCCGACGCCTTCCTGTCGCCCACGTACTACGTGAGGTCCGTCCTGCGTGGCCACTCGACGGTCGAGGGCATCTGGCGCGCGGCGCCGAACCGGAACGACCACTTCCTGACGTTCGCCAGCGTCCGGACGAAGGGCGCGATCGCAGCCATGGACCCGGACGAGGCCGACTCGGGCTTCCACCGGTCGATCGTCGCCCGGCCGCGACTGACGAGCGCCGAAGTGCTTGGCGGCGCGCCGCGCCGCCCGGTGGAGGTCGAGCCGGTCCTCGAGCCGTCCCTCGCCGGCCTCGGCGTGACGTTCGGCGAGCCCGATCTGTCGAGACCGCCGACCGCCGGCGCGCTGACGACCTTCGACCTGCCGGTCGCCCGCGACGCGGTCGCCCTCCTTCCCGACAAGGTCCTGATCGCCACGCGCTGGGACCGCCTTGACGGTAGCGCTCCCGCCCCGGCCGATGGGGCGTCGGGGTCAGGTACGGTCGGGACCGGCGCCGCCGGGACGGGCGCGGCGGACAACGATCCCGGCACGACGGCGCCGGGGAATGCCGCCCTGCCGGACCTGGTCGTCCCGGAGGTCCCCGGCGAGATCGTCGCGCCCGTCGCCGCCAGGCACCTGAAAGGCGGCGGGTTCAGCGTTCGCGTACGTGTACCGGCGACGCCCGGGCTGTATCGCCTCGTGGCGACCCTCCACGAACCTGATGGGCTCGCCTACGACGCGGCGACCCAGGCGCTCATCCCGGCGCTCGTCGTCCGGGTGACCGGGCCGCAGACGGCCGTCTACGCCGTCCGCCAGACGGCAACGGCGACGGTCGGTCAACCGGTCGACCTGTCGGTCGCCGTCAGCAACCTGGGCCGGACGCCGTGGGGCCACCCGACGGTCATGCGGGACGTCGGACAGGCAGAGCGGCAGCCGGCTGCGCGGGCGTGGCTGGTCGCGCGGTGGGTCTCGCTGGGGACGGTCGATCCGGGCAGCGGTGGTGCAGCGGCCAGTGCGACGGCGTTCCTGCCGCCCGGGATGGCGCCGGGCGCGACGACGACGGTCGACTTCAGCCTCATCGCGCCGACGACGCCGGGCGTCTACCTCATCGTCCTCGACGTGGTCGATCCAGGCGACGGGTCGCTGGCCGCCCTCGGCGTGCCGCCCGGCATCGTCCGGGTGACGGTCGCGAGCTGACCGACCGCCGAGCGGCCAGACGGGCGACGCGTCCCGGGCTACCCTTCGGCCGGTGACGCACCAACGGGTCGAGGGTTTCCTGCCGAGCACCCACGGCTTCCACTTCGCGAACGCCTGGCCCCCCGGCCCGACCGTCCGATTCGGCCCCCTCGATCCGCGGATCATCGGGGTCGGCGATGCGGCCGACGGACTGTGTGGCGGGATGGTCTACACGGCCGCCGACCTGTTCGCCGCCGGCGTCGCGGTCCCGCCCGTCCGCGAGCCGTTCGCCAATGGCTCGGCACGCTTCAACTCGATCGTCCGCCGCCAGATCCAGTCCCTCGCCTGGTTCACGGTGCCGATCCGCTACTGGCTCCGCTCGGCGCTCGGCGGCTCGTTCGGCGGCGACCGGGCGAGGGCGACGCTTGATCGGGAGTGGCCGAAGGCGAAGACCGAGATCGACGCGGGTCGCCTCGTCCTGATCGGGCTGATCCGGGTCGCCAGCCTGAACCCCTGGCAATTGACGATGAACCACCAGGTAATGGCCTTCGGCTACGCTGAGGACGGGCGGGGGGTGACCCTCGACCTGTATGACCCGAACTGGCCGGATCGCGACGACGTCACGATCACGATCCACCTCGACCCGGCCTTGCGGCCGACGAGCCTCAGCCAATCGACCGGCGAGCCGCTCCTCGGCTGGTTCGTCCTCCCCTACTCTCCCGCCGAGCCGCGCGCCTGGCGCTGACCCCCAAGACAGTCCGGGCTCGCGGCGACATCGCCGGGCCCGAACGGCCTCACCCGAGCGGCGGCAGCTCCTGGGCGTCGGTCTGGGCCCCTGCGAACAGGTCGCCGACGGCCTCGACCCGGTCGACGATCGTCCGGATCGTCCAGCGGTTCGGCCGCAGCTCGGGGTCGTCGAGCTCGTCCCACGAGATCGGCGCCGATACGGGCGCCCCATCGGCCGGTCGGACGGCGTACGGCGCGACGAGCGTCTTGATCGGCTGGTTTTGCGTGTAGTCGAGGCGAGCCTTGCCGCCGCGCGCGCCTTTCGCCCACTCCCACGAGACGAGATCAGGGACGGTCGACCCGATCGCCCGGCTGATCCGCTCGACCCAGTCGCTCGTGTCGGAGAACGTGTACTTCGGCTCGATCGGGATCCAGGCCTGGATTCCCCGCTGGCCGGTGACCTTCGGGTAGGCCCGGACGCCGAGGTGATCCAGCGCGGTCCGATAGAGCCGGGCAAGCGTCAGCGTCTCCTCCCAGGTCGTGTTCGAGCCCGGATCGATGTCGATGAGGGCGAACGTCGGCATGAACGGCTGCTCCAGTCGAGCGGTCCAGGCGTGGATCTCGAACGCGGCCTGGTTGCCGAGCCAGGCGAGCGTCGCGACCCGATCGCCGACGAGGTGGTCGTTGGCCTTGCGGTCGTCGACGCCGACCTCGTGCCAGATTCGGAGCCACGATGGTGCGTGGGGCGGGATGTCCTTCTGCCAGAACCCGGGGCCGCCGGCGCCGTTCGGGAAGCGGTGCAGGTTGAGCGGCCGTTCGGCGAGATGCGGCAGCATCGTCGGGGCGATCCGGGTGAAGTAGCGGACCAGCTCGCGCTTCGTGACCGGGTCGCCGGCCAGATCGGCCGGGTGGGGGCCGAACAGGACCTTGTCGAGATTCGTGAGCTTGAGGTCCTCGCCACGCTCGCCGCCGACCCGCCACACGCCTTCGGCCGGCATCGACCACAGGCGTTCCAGCTCGCCCGGGGCTGCCCTCCACGGCAGCCCGCCGGGGCCGGCCGACGGTGCCCCCGTTTTCGCCTTGCTCGTGGTGGCTCCTCGTGCTGCGCTGGGGTTGGCGCCGTTCGATGGGGTGCCGGCGGCGGGCTTCGGGGAGGCGGCAGGAGCGGGTTTCGGCGCCCGGCCCGCGCCCTTCGCGGCGGACCGCTTCGCCCCGGACCGCTTCGCGCCGGACTGCTTTGCCCCGGATCGCTTCGGCACGGCGTCATCGTCGCCCGAGGCCGCTGATCGCGCTGTCGAGGGTGGCGGCGGATCCTCTGGCTCGGCGGACTCGGCCTCGGCGACGGCTTGCCTCGAGGACACGGCCACCTCGCGGACGACCTGCCGCGGATCGCGGCCCTCCTCGATCCCCTTGAACGAGGTCTGCCGGACGATCCCGTCGCGCGTCCAGCCGCCGAGCTCCGCGCGGATCACGAGCTCGGGCCGGATCCAGGTGATGCCGTTGAGATCGCCACCCCAGCGGCCGCGATAGTCACGTGGCGGCGGCGGATCGAACGGGGGCGCGTCGATGACCAGCGGCTCCATCGCGGCGAGGAGCCGTTTCCGGATTGCCGCGTTGAAGCCGGACCCGACCTTGCCGGCGAAGTGGAGCTTGCCATCCTCGTAGACACCGACGGCCACCGCGCCGAGGTCCCTGGCGTTGCCCTCTCCGGGCGTCCAGCCGCCGACGACGAGCTCCTGCAACGGCCGGATCTTCAGCTTCAGCCAGGCCGGTGTCCGCCGGCCAGGCTCGTAGCGCGATCGGCGGAGCTTGGCGACGACCCCCTCGAGGTCGCGCTGACGGGCGGCCTCGACGAACGCCTCGCCGTCGCCGACGACGTGGGCCGCGAACCGGACCCGCGACGTCTCGCGGAGGATCGAGCGGAGCATCCGCTTGCGGTCCTCGAGCGGGACCTTGAGGAGCGATCGCCCGTCGACATACAGCAGGTCGAAGACCTGGTAGATGAGCGGCCCGGCCGCAGCCGACGCGCCCGCGGACCCGGATCCCGTCCGTCGCTGGCTGATCCGCTCCTGGAGGAGCGAGAAGTCCGGCCGGCCCTCGTCGTCGACTGCGACGACCTCGCCGTCGACGATCGCCTGCGTCGCATCGATCCAGGTCGGGGGCGACAGAAGCCCCGGGAAATACGTCTCGGCGTCCTTCATGTTGCGGGTCCAAAGCTTGACCTTGCCGTCGCGGATGACGGCCTCGACGCGATAGCCGTCCCACTTGATCTCGTACAGCCAGTCGGCGTCGCTGAAGGGCCGCGACGCGAGCGTCGCCAGCATCGGCTCGATCCGGTCGGGCATCGGCTGGCTGACGGCGCCGGTCAGGTCGATCTCGGCGACGGCCGCCGGCTGCTCGCTGACCCAGATCGCGTCGCGGTTGGCCTTGACCTCGTCGTTCGTCCGGCCGGTCTTGACGCTCTGCGGGTGATCCTCGGCGTCCCAGCCCTCCACGGCGTCCGCGTCGCGCTTCTTGATCAGGAGCCACTGCTCGCTGTCGTCCTCGAACGCCGTCGCCGGCGCCGACCCCGGACGGCGGCTCGTCCGGACGATCGTGAACCGGCCACGGATCTTCTGGCCCGCGAGGACGAACTTCAGCTCGCCGTTCGCGACGGCGGCGGCCGCATCGGCGGTCTCCGCCTCGGGCTCCCACGTGCCCCAGTCCCAGACGATCACGTCGCCGGCACCGTACTGGCGCGCCGGGATCACGCCTTCGAAGTCGAAGTACTCGATCGGATGGTCCTCGACGTGGACGGCCATCCGCCGAACCCCCGGATCGAGGGTGAGACCCTTCGGCACGGCCCAACTGACGAGGACGCCGTCGATCTCGAGCCGGAAGTCGTAGTGGAGCCGGGTTGCCCGATGACGCTGGACGACGAAGCGGCCCGTTCCGGCCGGCGGCGTCGAGGCACCGGAAGGCTCGGGGGTGCTGGCGAAGTCACGCTTGCGGCGGTACTGCTCGAGCGGCATCGCCGCTCAGTCTGCCGCGTCCGCGGTCGGCGGGTCGCGCGGGCGGCCGCGGGGCGCGGTCAGGCGGTCTTGCGCTTGCGCTTGGGCGCGGCCTCGGCCTCGGCCTCCGTCTCGGCCCTCTTCGCCTTCGATGCGGCCGGCTTCGTCGGCCGCTCGGCCTTGCCTTCGCGGGCCTTCTTCGCCTCGGCCACGCTGACCGGCTTCTCGCCGGCCCGGGAGGCCTTGGCCGCGTTGACCGACGCCTCGAGGGCGGCCATCAGGTCGACGAGCTTGCCGGTCTCCTCGGCCGGCTCGGGCGCCTTGACCTCGTGGCCCTCGATCTTCGACTCGATCACCTGCATCAGGGCTTCGTGGTACTCGTCCTTGTAGTCGGCCGGATCGAACTCGCCGGTCATCGCCGAGACGAGCTGGCGGGCCATCGCGAGCTCGGCGGCTTTGAAGTCGTAGTCCTCGTCGGGCAGATCGAGCTCCTTGGTCGAACGGATCTCGTCCGGCCAGTGGAGGGTCGTGAGGAGCATCGTGTCGGCGAACGGGTCGAGCGCCGCGAGTGCCTCGCGGTCCTTGATCACGACCTTGCAGATCGCGGTGAGGCCTTCCTCCTGGAGGACGGAGCGGAGGAGGTAGAAGGGCTTCCGACCGATCTTGTCCGGCTCGACGTAGTAGGCCTGCTTGACGAACCGCGTGTTCGCGGAATCCTCGTCGTCGGCCTTTGCGAACTGCTCGATCTCGATCGACCGCATGGTCTTGAGCGGGACCTTCTCGAGATCCTCGTCGGTGATAACGACGTATTCGCCGGGGCTGTACTCGTAGCCCTTGACCGTGTCCGTGCGCGCGATCGGCTCATCCTCGACCGGGCACCACGTCTTCATCTGGATCCGCGACAGGTCCTTCTCATGGAGCATGTTGAAGCGGATCGTGTAGGCCGATTCGGTCGCCACGTAGAGCTTGACCGGGATGGTCACCAGCCCGAACTGGATGGCCCCCTTCCACATCGCGCGCGCCACGGCAGGTCCTCGTTCGTTCGGCCGACAGGCTGCTCGAGCCGTCTCTCGAGCGGCGCGCCCGTGAACGGGCGCGACCGGCTCCGCATGATATCGCGCAGTGGCAACCCGACCGCCTCACGCGGCCGGGCCGCGACGTCAACGGCGGATGACGAACGCGTCGACGTCGACGCGGCGGCTCCCGCTCACCCGCAGCTCGATCCGGTGGGTCCCCACCGAGCTGAACGTCGCGAGATAGACGATCTGCCGGCTCGCGCCCCGCGAGGCAAGCTCGCTGACGGTCGTCCGGTAGGTGCCGTCGATGTAGACGGCGAGACTGCCGCGGTAGCGGCCGATCGGGGCCACCACGGCGATCGCGCGGCCCGTGAACGAGAGCCGGGCGGTCGAGCCGGACGTCGTCGAGTAGCGCGCCGCGCCGCCCGAGTCGTAGGAGTAGGTGTCCCGCGTCCAACGACCCGTCCACCCGATCGAGCTCGAGCTCTCCTGCATGACGGCGTTCGTGCTCGTCGAGCCGGCTGCGGCCCACGAGCTCCAGTTGCCGGCGCCGTCCTGGGCGCGGACGCGGTACTGGTAGGTGTGGTTGAAGGACTCGTTGACCGCGACCGAGCGCGTGCTCGCCGCGGTGGTCGCGGCGGTCGTCCATGTCCCGCCGTCCACCCGGCGCTGCAGCTCGTACGCCCAGACGCCGCTCGTCGCGTCCGAACCGGCATTCCAGCCGACGAGGACAGGGACCGATGAGGTCCCGAGCCATTGATGGACGCGAATCGCCGACGTCGGCGCGGCCGCCGTCGGGCTGTCCGAATCGAGCGCGAGGTTGGCCGTCGTCGAGTGGCTGTTGCCGTGCTCGTCGGCGGTGACCGTCACCGAGAATTGGTGCGTGACCGGGCCGTTCAGATGGACCGACAGCGTCGTGGTCGCAGCGGCGAAGCCGTAGACGCTCGTCGGCGAGAACCACGCCGTCGCACCGTCGGGCAGCCCCGAGACGGAGAAGCGCACCCGTTCGAACGACGTCGAATCGCGCTGGACCGTGATCCCGACGTGGCCGGTCCCGCCGTCGGGGCTGATGTAGCCCTGCTGATCGGTCAGGCCGAAGTCGCCGCGCGG
>Ga0066709_100004850_pt1 | contig 10872 bp, 2 predicted proteins | sample GraSoiAngelo_158_FD_79665 | JGI IMG/M metagenome (GOLD analysis project Ga0066709, IMG submission 79665) | Grasslands soil microbial communities from the Angelo Coastal Reserve, California, USA - 14_1009_16_30cm | ecosystem: Environmental > Terrestrial > Soil > Grasslands | place: USA... | reverse complement strand
TGGCGTGATCGAGTTCGACAAGAAACGCGCCTGGCTCTTCGCTGCGCTCTATGACAGCAGGCTGTTGTTCATCACGCTCGAGGGCGAGATGGGCGTGCTCATCGCGGTCGGTGCCGACGCGAATTTTGTGGTCAGTGTCGGCGGATTTCATCCCGCGTATGCACCACCGCCGCTTCCGTTCCCGACTCCAAAGCGCATCGCCTTCAACATCGCCAACACCAGCTACTGCAAGATCCTCGCGGACGCCTACTTCGCGAGCACGCCCAAAGCGGCGATGTTCGGAGCGCACTCCCAACTCTTCTTCGGCTACGACTCGTTCAGCGACGACGGCCACCTGTCCATGGACGCCCTTCTTCGCTTCGCGCCCTTCTACTTCATCGTCCAAGTGAGCGCCGGAGCGAGCCTCAAGGTCTTCGGCGCAGGCATCTTTGGCATCGATCTCGACTTCACGCTCGAGGGCACCAATCCTTGGCGGGCTCGCGGCCATGGAACGATCGACCTCTGGTTGTTCAGCATCACCAAGGACTTCGACGAGACGTGGGGAGAAGCCAAGGACACCTCGCTTCCGCCAATCCAGCTCATACCGCTCATGCAAGCCGAGCTCGACAAGCCAGAGAACTGGCGCAGCCTTCTTCCCACCGGCACGCACATGAGCGTGGCCGTGCGCGCGCTCGAGGTTCCCGCCGGCACGCTGGTGCTGCACCCGCTGGGTGTCCTCGAGTTCTCGCAACGCCAAGCTCCGATGGGATTCACGCTCACGCGCGTCGGCGCACAGAAGCCCTCGGACGCAAATCGCTTTGAGGTGCGTGTCACGTCGGCCGGCCTGGTGAAGACGGACGACGCCTATGCGCCGTTCCCGCCGGCCCAGTTCCGTGAGATGACGGATGCGCAAAAGGTCTCGGCGCCCGCTTATCAGCCCGAGAAGAGCGGAATCGATGTCGGTATCGCTGGCGGCGATCTCAAGACTGGCCCGTCCATTCAGCGCATCGTGCGCTACCAAGTCACAACCCTCGACACGCTGTACCGCAGGAACGCCCAGCCTCGCCTGGCCATTGGTGCGGCGCTCTTCAATCATCTGGCGCGCGGCGCCGCAGCGAGTCTTGCAAGCGTATCGATGGCGCGGCGCAAGCAGATGCAGCCCTTTGCCGAAGGCGTCGGGGTCGGCGGCCCGAAGTTCGCTGTGGGGTATTCGGCGGACAACCGCACCTATGCGACCGGCTTCGCAAGCCCCGACGCGGCGAACGACTACATGCAGAGCGAGATCGCCAACGATCCGACTCTTCGGAATCAGCTCCACGTCCTGCCAAGCGAGGAGCTTGCGGCATGACCAAAGGCACGTACAGCTTCCTGCCCTGGGCACGCACGGGGCTGGCGGGGCTGATCGACGATCCCGATCCGCCAACTCCGGTCAACGAACCGGATCCACCAGAGCCCGACCAGCGCGCCACGGTCTCGCTCACGCTGGAGCTCGACTCGACGAAGCTCGGCGGCGGCGTCGACGTGCATCAAGCCGCGCGCGACATTCAGCTTTACGGGCCCGGCGAGGTCACGGGTATCGGCGACGATGCGGTGATTCGCACGGATCCAGAGGACTGGACACCGAACTTCGAGGCAAACTACCTCGCCGCGATCGACTTCTACGACGAAGATCTTCCGTGGCGCTACACACCGGTCGCGCCCGATGCGACCGGCCGCCGGCTCCGACCCTGGATCACGCTCGTGGTGCTCAAAGACGACGAATGGACGCTCGGTGGATCTGGTGGCGATGGCGTACTACCGAGTATTCACATCCCGGTCGATCTTCATTCCGCCGTTCTGCCTGCGGCCGAAACGCTTTGGGCATGGGCGCACGTTCATGCCAACCGTAGCCTGAGGCTCGACCCGAAAGACATCCTGAGCTCCGATGCTGCTGTTGCGACGCGCCTCAACGCTCTCCTCACGAACGATCCCGATCTTGCGTACTCGCGCTTGATCTGTCCGCGTCGGCTCGAGCCAAACACGGCCTACAACGCCTTTGTGATCCCGACCTTCGAGACCGGTCGGCTCGGTGGATTGAGTCTCGATCGCAGCGTGGCGCCGCGCGCGACGACCTCAGCGTGGAAAGCGTACCCAACACGGCCGGAACCCGATCGATTCCCCGTCTACCGAAGATGGTTCTTCCACACCGGTGCCGTGGGTGACTTCGAGTCGCTGGTTCGCCTCCTCAAGCCAAAACCGGTCGATCATCGCGTCGGCGTGCGTGACATGGACATTCAGAAGCCGGGCGCAACGCTCTCGGGTATTACCGACGCAGCACTGCAGGGCGCGCTCAAGCTCGGCGGCGCACTCCGCGTCCCAGTGCGGAGCCTCGATCTGGAAGAACAGGCGGCTGCCACACGCGACGCGTCGTGGTTTGAGCCCTATCCGCACGCCTTTCAGACCAAGCTCGCGCGTTTCATCAATCTCGGCGATGACTACGCAAGCGTTCCGGCAGCGCAGGCTAATGCGGCAGTGGTTGGCGCCGACCCGGATCCGGTCGTCACGCCGCCTTTGTACGGACGCTGGCATGCGCTTACCTCACGGCTGCTCACCGACCGCCAGGGCAATCCCGTCGGTTCGCCACGCAACTGGGTGCACGAATTGAACCTCGACCCGCGCTACCGCGTCCCGGCCGGGTTCGGTACGCGGGTCGTACAGGGCGAGTCGGAGAATCTCATGGCCGCAGCATGGGATCAGGTCGGCGACGTGCTCAAGGCGAACGCACGCATTCGCCAAATGCAGCTTGCGCAGCAGGCGTCGCTTGTCTGGCATCGCGGAGACCTACGACCCATGGCCCGCCGGGCTCCGGCCGAACTTCTTTCGTTCACGGCACCCGTGCACGCGCGCGTGATCGCAAGCGATCGACGAACGCTGCGACAACGCCTTATCTCAAGTCCGGTCCACCCAAGTCTGCTCTCCGGTCCCGCGCGTCGTGCGCTGCGTCCGCGCGGTCCGCTTCTCCGGGCCGCGTCAACGACGCTGCGCATGAGCTCAATCGTGGAGCGCGTCAACAGCGGCGAACTCGTCCCAGTTCCTCCGAAGGTGAGCCCAAGTGGTCTGCCCGGACTGTCCGCCCTCGCCACCGCGTTACTGCCGTCCGGCGCGCCGGCCTGGCTCATTGAGGCGCTACAGCGATGGCCATTTCTCGCGATGGCGCTCATCATCGTCGCGCTCGTACTTGCCGTGCTCGCGATCGCGCTCGGAATTGGTTTGGTCGCGATCGTACTCGCCGCCTTCGCCGCGTGGATCGCGCGGATCGAGAGCAAGGTTCGCCGTGCGGATGCACTCGATGCGTCCGGCCTGACGCCACGTGCGATCCAGGACCTGAAGCACAGCCCAAACTTCCAGATCACTCCGGCCGGACCAGGAGGAGCGATCACGTTCGGTGCCACGGACAGCCAAGAGGGCACGAGGTTCAAGAACGCGCTGACGGATGTGGCGAACCTGATTGCCGCAGGTCGCGCCGCAGATAAGGTCGGCGAGAACGGACCCGCGCGTCGGCCGCTGGATCTGACGACCGAGTCCGAGTTGGTCATGCGGTCCATCGACCCCTCGATGACGATTCCGCGCCACGCTCAAACAGTTCTGCAGATTCCTCAGCGGCTTCGTGATGAGCGACCCGATCCATTAAGCGAAGCGTGGGCGTACCCCGTCTTCGACACGCCGATGTACAAGCCGCTTGCCGGAGGATCCGCTGAGCTTTTGCTGCCGAACATCAACCGCATCGAGCACGACAGCGTGACGTTGCTCGAGGTGAACCAGAAATTCATCGAGGCCTACATGGTCGGCCTCAATCACGAGTTCGCGCGCGAGCTTCTCTGGCGCGAATATCCGACAGATCAGCGCGGCAGTTACTTCCGCCAGTTCTGGGACGTGTCGAGCTTGCTCACGGATCCGAACGCTGATCAGGCCGCGCTCCGGGAAAAATTGCGCGATATCCCGCCGCTGCATCGCTGGAATCGGAGTTCTACGTTGGGCACACACGATCAGCGCGCGACCTCGGGCACGGGCGCCGCAGATCTCGTTCTCGTGGTGCGCGGCGAGCTGCTGCGTCGTTATCCGCGCGCCGCCGTCTATGCGCAGGCTGCTGAATGGGAGCAGACCAACGGAGAACCTGATGCAGCAAAGCCGCGGCGCCTCGTCACGATCGCGGATGACGAGGAGGACAACCCGCCTCAGGCCAAGCTGCGCACACCGCTGTACGGCGCCAAGGTCGACCCCGACATCTTCTTCTTCGGGTTCGATCTAACGATCGGCGAGGCACGCGGTGGCGATGCTCCTCCCGCATCTCCGGGTTGGTTCTTCGTGCTTAAACAGCGCCCCGGCGAACCGCGCTTCGGCTTCCAAGAGAAGTCCGAAGACCAGATCGTCATCTGGGACGATGTCGGTTGGGATCGCGTGGTCATGTCCGTGGATCTCTTGACACCCGCAAATCCGAACATCGTGATCCCGAATGCCACACCGCCGGCCGAGTTCGACGACAAGGACGCGCAGCGACAGGACGACCGGCAGGTCAGTTGGAACGACAACGTGAGCGCCGCCGAACTCGCGTACGTCCTCTTCCAGGCGCCCGCGATGGTGGCGGTCCATGCCGCGGAGATGCTGCCGCATGCCTGACATCGAGCGCGGCGCCGTCGCGATGCGCGGAGCTCGCAACGATCTAGTCCGTGCGCGCGCAGCCCTAGACCGTGCCGAGGTTCAAGCCGCGCAGCTTACTCATCGCGTTCAACAGCTTGTCGCTGAGTTGGAGACGACGCGGGCGCGCCGCGCGGACACGGCGAACGTGAGCCGACGCATGAAGGACGCCCGCGCTGCAGCGGAGCGGGCGCATCGGGCGGTTTCCGCCGCACGAAGAAACCTCGCCGACATCGTCCGCGGCTATGCGCCGCACGTAACTGAGGAGGCCACGACGGGCGAGCTTGATCCATCGATTCCGCTCGTGCTCCTGCCGTTCCGACTCGAGACGCGCTTCCAGCAAGCGGGCGCTGCGAACGAGCTTTGGATCCGCATCTACCCGGACGACTGCTCCATCGACGCGTTTGAGGCGAACCTCTCGGAGACCGAGGTCGAGAGCACGCGCCGCTTCTGGAGCGCGTACTACGCCGCGGGTGGCGACGATAATCAGGAACGCGCCGCTTGGCGAGACCTCTGCGCAAGTCACGGTAGCGGCCGCGCGACCTGGCTCGTGGAGCAGCTGCGCCCGGGAAACCTTGGCGCTCGACCCGCAAAGGCGGTTGCGACTGACCAGCTGCTAGTGATCGTCACGTCGGATCTGCCCGACCAGGCAACCCGCGATGCCCTGGGCGCGTACTGGGCCGCTGTCTGGACGGCTGCCGGAAACACTGCAGCGATCGACGCCGCACTCGTCGCGCTTCAGGCCGCACTGGGCTTCGATCCCGCGCATCTCTTAACCCAGTACGTCCCCGCGAACATAGATGCGAATCCGGCTGCGCCGCTCACTCGCGCCGATGTCGGCGTCGACGTTGCGTGGCTCCAGTTGGCCGCCGTCGCTTTAACGAAGAGCCACAGCTGGAGCGAGCCAGCGCGGGTTCGTCTCTTGCCCGAACGTTTCGTCGTCGTCGGTTACAAGGGTGGCAACGAGCTGTTCAGAGCGTCGGGCAACGTGATTCACAGCGACCTTGTCGCAAGTCCCGATCCGTCGGCGCCGATCGGCGACCAATTCGCGCATGACGCGAGCGGCGAACTCATCGTCCCGCGGACGATGCGCTGGCTGGTCGATTTCGACGAGGCTGTACGCGTGGGGATGGGCATGAAGGTGCCGCTACCGGCGGGTTGGGATGTCGATGATGCGGTGATCAGTCGCATCGTCGCCATCGGCGTGCGTGCGGAAGACGCCGGGACCGGCGCGAGCGGACTGGCGACATTACTCATGCACCAGAGTCACACCGGTGGCGGAATTAGCGTGCTGCCGCAGGGAACCCCGACGAACAACACGGACCACGTCGATTCGGGCCTCTCCCGGCGCGACGACCCCGACGGCGTGTGGGATGCCATGAAGCTCGGTCCGGTTGCGCGCAGCGTGGATTGGTGGACGCGGTCTGATGGTGAGTGGCTTTCCGATCTGCTTGGGATCCCGCTCGAGACGTTCACCGGAATCGCGCATGCGCGTGGGACGGATCAAGTCGAGGCGCGTGCCATGCAGCGCGCGCTCTGGCCCACCACCATGGGGTACAGCCTGGCCACGAATCTGTACCCCATGTTCACGGCCGAGCAGATCGAAGCCGTGCGCTGGTTCGCACAGCACTTCGTCAGCGGTCGAGGGTTCGTTCCGAGTCTACGTATCGGTCGGCAGCCATACGGCATCCTTCCGATCTCGGCTCCTGGCGCGCTCGACGCCCGCCAACGTCCCGCGGGACTTGAACCCCCGAACAGCCTGCGCGCAGTTGCGCCCGTGATGGATCGCGTCCTGGACCAGATGCGCGATGCCTGGCGAACGCTTGCCGAGAAGGTCGCGTATCTCGGGAAACCCGGGGATCAAGGGCAGGTGCTGCTGGACGTTCTCGGTCTGCATCCGAGTTCGGTCGAATTCCACCAGCGCCACGCGGAGAGCCTCGATCAGGTCTATAACCACGGCAAGTTTCTAGGACTCTCGGACGAGATCGCACAGGTCTCGCCGAACCTCGCAGCCGTCTCGCGCGCGCGCGACTTACTTCGGAGCTACGGCTACACCGACAAGCTGCCCGATGGCCTGTCTCGCTTCTGGTACCCAACCGCAAGCCGCCTCAATGGTCCGGTCATTGACGATGCACCCCTCTCCGAGCGCGACCCCATCCGGGAATGGACGGCTGACGGACGTAACTATGTGGAATGGCTCTCGGACGCCGCATCCTCACTCGAGGATCTTCGCCTCGAGCGCGGTTTCAAGAATGGCCACCCGCCTGACGCGCTGTTGTATCTCCTGCTGCGTCACGCGTTACTGCTGAGCTATTACGAGGTCGGCCTCGGCCTTCGGACGGACGCCGGCGTGCTCGATCAGGCGCAGGCGCGCGCGGCGATGCGCGAGGCGCCCTTCGTACATGTACAGGCCGGCGGACCCTCCGAGAGCCGATGGCAGGCCCTGTATCAGACCGATGCAGCCGTCACGGGAGACGATCAAGTGACGATCGGCGAGTATGTCGGCGCGCACCCGCAAGCGGCTGACGGCCAGCTGGCCGATCAGATCGCGGCGCTTGACCTTCTGAAACATGCACCGACGGCACGACTTGAGCGCTGTCTTGCCGAACACATCGATATCGCGAGCCACCGCCTCGATGCCTGGCTCCTTGGTCGCGTGCACTACGCGCTCGCGGCGGTGCGCTATCCGCCCGAGCGCGAGGGTGCGCCGCGGCCTGGAGTTCACATCGGCGCATACGCATGTGTGGAGAATCTTCATCGCTCAAGCGCGCGGCCTGAAGGCGCACGACCGCGTGGCGTGCTGGCCCGCGAACAGGCGAGGCTGGGATCCCCGTTGTGGCACGAGCCGTCGAATGCGGGATTCATCTTCGCGCCTTCGCTGGCCCAGGCGACAACGGCAGCGATGCTGCGCGCCGGCTATCTTGCCAACGCCACCAAGGACGACCCATCGGTGCTCTCCGTCAACCTGTCATCGCGGCGAGTTCGTCTCGCGCTCGAGGTCATCGGCGGCATCAGAACCGGACAGCCACTTGGCGCTCTCCTCGGGTATCGGCTCGAGCGCGCATTGCATCACCGAACCGATGGTCTCGAGCTCGACCGTTACACGTACGCGTTCCGGCAACGATTCCCGCTGGTAGCCAACCAGATGGAATCGACCAAGGAAGACGCGCCGGTCGAGGCCCTGGAGGCGAGCAATGTTCCGGACGGAAAGGCGCTCGCCGAGGCAATACGCGCGAGCAACGCAACGACGTTTCCCTTCGGGCTGGACCTGCCGGCCGGTAGCACGAGCGCCGAGGCCGCCGCCGTCACAGCTGCAGTCGCGGAGCTTCTCGACACCTATGACGCGATCGCTGATCTCGCACTATCCGAGAGCGTGCACCAAGCCGGTAGCGGAAATTACGACCGTGCTGGCCCGACGCTAGAGGCATATACCAAAGGCACTTTTCCGCCCGAGCCTGCCGTGACGAGAACACCGAGAAGCGGCTTTGGTCTCACGCATCGCGTAGCGGTGCATTTCCCCGCTGGAGTGGCCCCGGATGCTCGGCCCGAAGGAAACATCGCGCCGACGCCTCGGTCGCGAGCGCAAGCGATGGCGAACGCGTGGCTCGTCGGTGCCCTGCCACCATCGGACCACATCGGCTGCCGAGTCTCATGGATTGATCCACTCGACGGAAGCGCGCACGAGCGCATCGTCACGCAGCGGGATCTCCGACTCCAGCCGATCGATCTCGTGCACATGGGAAGTGTGGATGCGGATCGGGCGATGCGCGAGCTCGATGACCGGATTACACGCCACGTTCTCGCCAATGAAGTCCTACGTGCTGACACATTGCTTTCCCTGGACCACGCAACTCGACTTGCGACCGGAGCGACGTTCTTCGAGATCGCGGCGCTCATGCGTGAGCTGCGGTCGATCGTGCTGCACTCCCGCCCGCTTCAGCCGACGGATGTCTCAACCAGCCTATCCGCTAGGCGGGGCGCCGATCGAACGCTCGTCATCGACCCGGCACGCGTGCGACCGATCCGTGCTGATCTCGCCGCACTCCAGCGCGCGGTGGATGACTATGTCCTTCCCCCTAACGTCGGCGACTGCGATGACCTGATCGACGACGTTGTCGAACTCTTCGAACGAGCCGCGCGCTTCGGCATCAAGCAGGGGGGATGGGGGTTCATGTATGAATGGCGACGCAAGACATTCTCGGACCTGAGCGAGCGCGTACGCGTCGTCCGGGACCGCTGGTCGGAGCGCATCGCGCAGTTCGATCAGGGGCTCGCGCACTACGACAACGACGCACCGGGCCTCAGCGAGCGGGAGCGGCTGACCCGCCTCGGTCAGCTCGATTTGCTGGTCGCAAGCTCACAGCGATCCCCGCAGCCGACATCGGCCGCGGACTACCGCGCGATTGTGACCACGCGACGGACCACCTTCGGCGACGCGCGCGACGCGCTGTCTGCGATCCTGACGACTGCCGATCCGAAGGTTTCTGCCCTGGTCGCGGCTGTTCGAGCGCAGCTGCCCTTCGACGATTTCGATCCGCGGCCGTTCGATCTCGACGGTGTCGACACCGCACTGCAACGGCTCGCCGACGATGTGCAACGGCGCCTCACCGCGCTCCGCAAGGAGCTCGCGGATCGCCTCAAGAACGCCGACGCAGCTCTCGGCCGGCACGACGCCACGGCGGATCCGGGCGAGAAGGTAGACGCGATCAGCGCCGCCGCGAGCGCCCTGCTTGGAGACGATATGCGTCTGGTTCCTGAATTCACACTCGACGGCGACGCGGCCGCAGGCTTGGCGACAGCTGTCGCAGCGAGTGACGAGCTGCTGACGTACGTGAAGGGACAGGGTCGGCATCGGCCCGTCGACGACTGGATGCACGGAGCCGCACGCGTCCGGGAGAAGCTGCATGCGTGGGAGCAGAGCACTCTGTTCGCACCACTGGTCGGCGGACAGTTTCCGACGTTGACGCCCATGCAGCTGCCGTATGTCCCTGGTGAGACTTGGCTGGCGATGGAATTCGATCAAGCCCACGTGCCGGACAGCGATCGGCTGCTTTACACCGCATCGCTGCCGACCGGCTTCGATCCGACACTCAGCACCTCTGGCATGCTCGTCGACGACTGGACTGAGGTTGTTCCCACGAGCGAAGAGACCGCGGCCCTCGCGTTTCACTTCCCCAGCCCACGTGCGCGACCTCCGCAGTCGTGGCTCCTTCTTGTACCACGTGGACATGGCTGGTCGTTCGACGAGGTGCTCGAGGCGATCGAGCAGGCGTTCGAGCTCGCCCGTATCCGGGCCGTCGAACCCGCGCACATCGAGTCCAGCCCGTTCGGCGCCTTCTTGCCTGCGACCGTGAGCGCGAGCACGCTGCCTGGGATCACGATCAGCATGAATCTTACCCGTGTGAACAACTTTGCCGCCGAGCTTCGACACGATGCCTGAAGCATTCGTGATCAACAACATCACTAAGGCGCTCGACGAGAAGCTCTATCCAAGCATCACTATCTGGGAACGGCTCGAAGGCCGTCCGCGCACGGCTGACTTTGAGCGCTCGCTGCGCGCCGAAGCACGCGATGCGCTTTTCATGTTGACGCGTCAGTGGCAGGCGGCGGAGTTCCAGGGTGAAGATGCCGGCGCTCCGGTACGTACGCGTGTCGCCGTTCGCACGAGTCGACTAACGAGGCTGCAGCTCGGCGACTCTGAAGCGCAGGATCTGTCCGCGGCACGACCGCTCGAGCAGCAAGTGCAAGCACGGCCCACCCGTCTGGTACTCGGTGCCGACAAGATCGCTCTCGATCTGCGGCTCGTTCTCGGCCAGCGATGGCTGGAACTCATCACCGGGATCGGCGCGTACGCCCCGGCATTCACTGCCCGCTATCCCTTTGCCATGCCCGATGCGACGGCACGCGACGATGCGGCGATCTGCGCCGATGCGGACACATGGCAGTCCTTCGCGGCCGTCGCCGGACGGGCCATGGACGGTGGCGCGCTGTATCTCTACCTACATGCGGACGCCGCGCACCACGCATACGACGGTGTGGCAGTCGCGACATCGCATCGCGCCGCCATCGACGCAGCCGCTTCGTCGTTTCTTGCGTTCGCCGACGAACTGCTCGGTCCGCGGGACGACGCGGCATGGCAGCCACAGCGACTTGAATACCAGTTCGCCGTCGCATCACGGGATGGTCTCGCAGAGCGTGTGTTCCGGGCGGATCGACACC
>Ga0066709_100004849_pt1 | contig 10872 bp, 4 predicted proteins | sample GraSoiAngelo_158_FD_79665 | JGI IMG/M metagenome (GOLD analysis project Ga0066709, IMG submission 79665) | Grasslands soil microbial communities from the Angelo Coastal Reserve, California, USA - 14_1009_16_30cm | ecosystem: Environmental > Terrestrial > Soil > Grasslands | place: USA... | reverse complement strand
GAACTCCAGAACTCTGCGCCGTTGCCGAATCCGCCCATAACCGCTAAGATGCCCAATTACGTTTTTACAAGGGGTGACTCATGGGGACACGTTCGTTTGAAATTCGAGGCAATCTGGAAAGGGAATACCAGGATGTTTTCACGCCGGAGGCGTTGGATGCTCTCGATGCGTTAGCGAAGTTCGACGCTGAGCGGAAGGCAGTGCTCGCAGCCCGCACGGCGAGGCGAGCGGCGCGCTTTCGAAACAAAGAACGAATCAAGTTTCTGGATCGATCCGCCAGCATCGCCCGCACAAATATTAAGGTACAGGATGCGAGGGACGGCAACTTCATCGGCAGCGAGATTCCAGCAGATCTCCGCAGGCAGTGGATTCAAGGCACCGGTCCCGCTGCGAAGCCGAACTCTCCGCTCGACAAGAGTATCCGCAATATCGCGTATGCGTTGCTCTCGGGTGCCGACGGTTGGATGTTCGATGGCGAAGATGCGCTCGGCCAGATCTCGAGCATGTCGCTCGACAATCAGCGGAATCTGAAGCTGGCAATCCACCGTGACAATGTGTTCATGAAGACGGCAGAGCAAGTCGCCGCGGAAATGAATGACTGGGGGAAAGGCTTTTTTGGAAAACCGATCATCGATAATTGGGTCAAGCAACTCGAATTCACGACCAAAATGTTTCGCGCCCGCGGCCTTCACTTGGATGATCGTCACATCCGGCCGAGGAGCGGCGGCGGCTTTTCCGCGTCGATCGTGGATACAACGTTATTCATCGTCAATAACTACAAGCGCCTGCGCCAGGACGGATCGTCTCTCGTGCTGTATCTGCCCAAAATACAGACGGCGGAAGAGGCCGCGCTTTGGAGCAATATACTGTCGGGCCTGGAACAGCATCTCGGGCTTCCGGACGGCACGATCAAGGTGTACGTGCTCGTGGAGCAGGTCGAACAATGTTTCCAATTGATGGAGATTCGCGCTGCGCTGGGACAACACTTTATCGGGTTCAATACAGGTCGATGGGATTACATCAACAGCGTGTCCGATGCGATGGCATGGGACAACGGGTTCATCAACCCGAATATCGACGCGATCACGATGACGTATGGCTACATGCGCATCTATGAAGACCGTGTCCGCCGCGCATGCAGCACGCCCGACAGACTGGGCCAGTATGCGCTGTGGGAAGGCGGCATGGAGCCCCAAATCCCCGTCGGATCAGAAGCCGGCGTTACCGCGGCCATGAAGAAAGCCGTTGCGGGCGCCGAACGCGAGCAGCGCGAAGGGGCCAACGGTAAATGGGTGGCTCACTGGAAGATGGTCCACATTGTGCGGCCTGTGTGGGAAAAGGCCGGACAGGATAACCAAATGGGCCGCAAGTTTCCGCCGCTCACCTATACGCAAGCCGATGCCGACGGACTCTTCATGCTGGAGAACGCGCCTCGTACCGTACGCGGCGCGCGCGATCTCATCAGCGTGGCGATGCAGTATGGCAATGCGTTCGGCCAGGGCCTTCAGGCAGCCGCGCTCAAGCCCGCAGACTACTTCGGCAATGACGATGTCATGTACCTGATGGAAGACATGGCCACCGGCGAGATCCGACTGAGCATCTTATGGGAATGGCTACACAAAAACGCGAATCTCACCGAAGACGACAAAGAAGTCGGCGTGAAAGCGGGTGACACGTTCACCGCGTCGATGTTCAGGCGTCTGCTTGCCGAGGAGTACGAGAAGTTACGCAGCGCGAGTAACCGTGATGTTCATGATGTCTCGAAGAACACGACACTGCCCATTGCGCGTGAAATCGTCGAGACGTACGTGCTGGAGGACGTGAAGTTGCCGTGGTACGTTGACCTCCTCAATATCAACCTCAACAACTTTGATTTGACAGAAGCCAAACGACGGATACGTCTGCTCGCGGACGTGTTTCGCAAGGACGGTAGCAGGATTACCGAGAACCTGGATTTCGAGACGACGGCGACGAAGGCAAACTGAACAGCCCGATCGGTGCTAGGAGATTCGCCATTTCGCACCCCTCCGGGGTGACGGATGAGGAGACTCATGAAGACGGCATCATTCTTCGTGACATTAATTCTTGTCGCGGCAATCGCAACAGCGGCTGTAGCGCAGGGCCGAACTGTGAAGCCGGTGACTCAGGCGATGCTGTTGAACCCGCCTGCTGACGATTGGCTCATGTATAGCCGGACGTATGACGCGCAACGCTACAGTCCGTTGAAGCAGATCACAAAGCAAAACGTCAGCCGCCTGGCCCAGGTGTGGAAGAAGGATTTGCTGCCGGGCGCGATCGAAATCATACCCATCGTGCACGACGGGATCATGTACGTTGAGGTGCCTTCCCAAGAGAATGGAATGCCGAAGACTGCCGTGCAGGCGCTCGACGCCACGAACGGCAATCTGATTTGGGAATACAAACGCCCAAACGGCGGCGCCGCACGGCCGAAGACGCTCGGTATCTTTGAAGACATCGTGATTTTCGCCGCGCCCGACAACTACATTGTCGGTCTCGATGCCGCTACGGGTAACGTCCGTTGGGAAACGCAGTCCACCGGTGGCTTATCTTCGGGAACCCTCGTGTTTGGCGACAAAGTCCTCACCGGCCGTACCTGCAACGGGGCGCGCGCCAACTGTTACATTGCCGCGCACGATGCGCGAACCGGCAAAGAAGTATGGCGGTTCTACACTGCAGCGGGTTCGGACGATCCAGTCGGCGATGCGACCTGGGGAGGAGCACCCGAGGCCGGACGCACCGCGTCAACGTGGGGTCTTGGCGGATCCTACGACCCCGTTCGCAAGACCGTGTATTGGGGCGTTGCGAATCCCACGCCGAACACGCGAGCAGCGCGGCACGCGGGCAACGTCGATGCTATTCCGAAAACCGCACCGGCCGATCTCTATAGCAATTCGACTGTCGCCCTGAATCTGGAAACCGGAAAGCTGAGCTGGTATTACCAACACCTGCCCGGCGACGACTGGGATCAGGACTACACCAACGAACGAATCCTGATCCGGACGAAAGTCAGTCCCGATCCGAAATTCGTCAAGTGGATCAATCCGGATATCGCAAAAGGTCAGGAGAGAGACATCACCTTCAATGTCGGAGAAGGCGGAGGAATCTTTGCGCTCGATCGCACGACAGGACAGTTTCTGTGGGCGAATCCTTTTCCATATGCGGAGCCGAATTTCCTGATCTCCGACATCGATGTGAAAACGGGAAAGACGACCATCAACTGGGACCTTGTGCTGAAACAACCCGGAGAACACCACGTCATTTGCGCTTACAACACCAAGAGCTACTGGCCGATGGCGTATCACCCGGGCAAGAACTCGTTTTACATTCCATACGTCGATGACTGTCTCGATATGACCCGTGCGGTGCCCGCGCCCACTCAAGCGCGGGGCCAGGCTCCCGCTCCTGTGGCTGGCGCCGGCGGAGGCCGGGGCCGTGGCGCTCCGAATGATGGCAGCCAGCCCGAACGCCGGCAGGGCGTGCGTCGTCCGGGATCGGATCCGGAAAAGTATGGCGGGATTGCGAAGGTCAATGCGTCAACTGGTGAAATCGTGCGTTTCTATGAAGGCTCCGTTCCGGGCAATGGCGCAACGCTTGTGACCGCAGGCGATGTAGTTTTTTGGGGAGACCTGAATCAGAAGTTCAGAGCGTTCGATGCGGATACGGGAAAGATCCTCTGGGAGACCACGCTGGGCGGTCCGATCCAAACGAGCACGATCACCTATGCGGTGAATGGAAAACAGTATGTCGCTGTCGTTACCGGTCTCGGCGCCATCACGGCGGGTCTTTTCCCGCGCTCGGGAGTGACTGGAATTAATCCGCAGCGCAACAATGCGATTCACGTTTTTGCGCTGCCGAACTGATGCAGGCACCGCTCGGCGGTGCGATCAGTGAGGTATATATGATCAAACACACTTTCTTTTTCGTCTCCGTCGCCGCATTCTTCGCGGCTGCAAGCATGCTCGCCCAAGGTCCTCAGGGACCGCAGAACCGCGAGGCGCCCGCACCGAACGTCTCGTTCGAACGCATCCTGAAAGCGAATCAAGAACCGCACAACTGGCTCACCTACGGCGGTTCGCTCACCAGCCAACGGCATAGCGAACTCGCGCAGATCACTCCGGAAAACGCCCGGGAGCTCGAACTGAAGTGGGTGTTCCAATCGCGTTCGCTGGACAAACACGAGGTGACACCGCTGGTCGTGAACGGCGTCATGTACACGATCCAAAGTCCGAACGATGTCATTGCATTGGATGCGGGCACGGGAAAGACGATCTGGACCTATTCGCATAAGCCGGACCCTGCCGCGCGCAACTGCTGCGGCAAGCTCTCACGCGGTCTGGCGATCCTCGGCGATACGGTGTTCCTGGCCGCTTTCGATGCGCGCATGATCGCGATCGATGCGAAGACCGGAAAGGAACTCTGGAACACCCCGGCCGCTGATCCAAAGCAAGGCTATGCATTCACGCACGCGCCGCTCGTCGTGAAAGACAAAGTCATCGCGGGCACCGCCGGCGGCGAGTACGGCGTGCGCGGATTCATCGCTGCGTGGGACGTGAATACGGGGAAAGAAGTCTGGCGATTCAACACCGTTCCCGGGCCCGGCGAACCCGGGCACGAAACCTGGAGCGGCGATTCTTGGATGCACGGCGGAGCGCCAATCTGGGTGACGGGTTCGTATGATCCCGATTTGAACCTGACCTACTGGGGCACAGGAAATCCTGGTCCGGACTGGGACGGAGCGGCCAGACTCGGCGATAACCTTTACAGTTGTTCGGTTATCGCGCTCAATCCGGATACCGGGAAACTCCAGTGGTATTACCAGTTCTCTCCGCATAACGAGTTCGACTGGGATTCCACGCAAACTCCGGTGCTGGCCGATATCGAATGGCAGGGACGCACGCGCAAGGTCATGCTCTGGGCGAATCGCAACGGAATGTTTTACGTCATCGATCGCATCACCGGCGAGTACATGAAGGGACAGCCGTTCGTCAAAACAAATTGGGCAACTGGCTTTGATCCAAAGGGCCGGCCGATACCCGCGCCTGGGATTGTCCCAACGAAGGAAGGCACGCTGGTGTATCCCGGAAACCAAGGCGGCACGAACTGGTATCCGCCGTCATACAGCCCGAAGACTGGTTTGTTCTACATTCCGACCTGGGAGAACAGTTCGACAACCTATATTAAAGGTGAGGAGCCACCGGAGTTCCACGAAGGCCAAAACTTTGCCGGCCTCTTCCCAAGGCCCGGAGCGCGCGGAGAGGATGCCTATGGCGCGGTTCGCGCAATCGATCCAAAGACCGGAGAAAAGAAGTGGGATTTCCGGCAATCCGCTCCGTCAACTGAAGCGGGCATCCTGACTACTGCCTCCAACGTGTTGTTCAGCGGCGGAAGAGACGGCGCGTTCTATGCGCTCGATGCGCGTGACGGCAAGTTGCTGTGGCAGACAAACCTCGGACCTTCTGTCGCTGCGGGCCCGATGACATATATGGTGAATGGCAAACAGTATGTCAGTATCCAGGTCGGCAGTGCCTTGTTCACGTTCGGGCTCAGATAACTGTAGCGGCGGTCATAGGCCGCCGCTACAGTTTCTGCAAAAGGGTTTCCGCCAACTTGGACTGCAGGTGTATAAAACCTTGTCACCAATCCGGGGAGGAGCATATGTCAAAGAAGATCATTTTCTCTGTCGTGCTTTGCATAATACTTTGCGTGGCGCTCGTCGCCTCTGCTCAAGACCGCGGAGGAGCGGGCCCACGAGGCGAACGTGGCGCTCCGCCAGCGCCAAAGCCAGATAACCCGCAGTCTCTCGCACACATTGATGCCGCAAAAAAAATAGCAGGCAATGACGCGTTCCTGATGAACCCTTACAATTTCTTTTGTATCCCTGCCAACACGCGGGCGAACAACGCGAACGCGCCGGAGCTCGAGCCCGTCAAGCTCTTCGACAACGTCTACGCTGTCGGCAATTCGGAAACGATCGTATATGTGATCACCACGCCGGATGGGCTGCTCATGATCGATTCCGGATATACCGACAGAGTCGAAACTGTCGTCGTCCCCGGACTCCAGAAGCTCGGACTGGATCCGGCGAAGGTTAAATACATCCTGTTGGGTCATGGCCACGCCGATCACTTCGGTGGCGCTAAATATTTCCAGGATCACTACGGGACGAAAGTGGGAACAACCGCTGCCGATTGGGATCTGATGTATCCTGCCAATCCACCAGCTAATCAGAATGCGAATGCGAACCAGGCCCGGCCGAAGAAGGATCTAGTGCTTGCGGAAGGTCAGCCAATAAAATTCGGAGGACTGGCGGTAACCCCGGTTGCGATCCCTGGGCACACGCCGGGATCACTCGCGTTTATCTTCCCCGTGAAAGACAAGGGCAAAGCGCGCATAGCGGGTCTCTTCGGCGGCACCATCCTCACTCTGGACCGAATCACGACCGATGGATTGAAACAGTACACGCAGTCGATTGCACATTACCTGGACACCGCGAAAAAAATGAAGGTCGAGGTGGAACTGCAAAACCACCCACTCTTCGATGGCACGCCCGAAAGGCTCGCAAAACTGAAGGCGATGAAGCCCGGAGACCCAAATCCTTTCATCGTCGGCACCGATCGATACGTCAAGATGTGGAACATCGTTTCGGAGTGTGTCCAGGCCGAAATTGCCCGCCGTGGCGCCGCATCGAACTAAGGTTTTCTGTAGGGGCGGTCTATGACCGCCCACCATCATGCATCGACGTCAATTTGCCGGGACTTGATCGAAGAGGGGTGGGATATGGTGAGGAGACGTTCAATCTTCGTAGCACTGCTACTGTCTGTTACGTTCTCAGCACGCGCATTTGGCCAATCCACGTACGCGACCGTGAGCGGCACGATTGAAGACAGCAGCCACGCATTGCTGCCCGGCGTAACGGTTACCGCGACGAACAATGCGACTGCAGTCGTGACAACCGTCATCAGCAATGAGTCCGGAGCGTACAACCTGACCGGCTTGCTGCCCGGCACATACACAGTCAAGGCCGAGCTGCCGGGTTTTCAGACGAAAAGTTTCACAGACGTTCAGCTCGGGAATGCCGCGCAGGTTCGCTTGAATTTCACACTGCAGGTTGCGGGACAGGCTCAATCTGTAGAAGTCACCGTCGCGGCAGACACGCTGTTGGCAACCTCCAGTTCATCGGTTGGCGAAGTGCTCTCGCAACAACGAGTGCAGGACCTTCCCATTGTCGGCAACAACGTGATCAGCTTTTTCACTTTGATGCCGGGCGTTCGCATGAATGACGACGGCGTGACCGGAACATTTGCCGGCTTGAGGGCGGAGAACATCAATGTGCAACGGGACGGCATCGACGCCAGCGGTTCGGGCCGGTATTTCCAAGCGGGCGTGCAAACAGCGACATTCATCAATCCGGACCTGGTTGGGGAAGTCCGCATCATCACCGCACCCGTCGATGCGGAGATGGGGCGCGGTAATGGTCAGATTCAATTCCTGACACGCTCGGGAACGAATCAGTTTCGGGGCAGCGGCGTGTGGAATGCCCGAAACAGCGGATTGGACGCCAACACATGGAACAATAACCGGCAAATCGATCCCAAGACCGGCGCGTGGAAACCGATCAAATCGGATTGGAACAATACACACCAATTCACCGGTAGCATCGGTGGACCCATCGTCAAAAACAAAACGTTCTTCTTCGCTTTATTCGACGATTCGTTGGTCCGCGCGCGCACGACTCAAAATCAGATTGTGCTGACGCCCTGTGCGCGCAATGGCATCTTCCGGTACTTCGATGGTTGGAATAATGGAAATGCAATCGCGCCGCTTCAAGCTACAGGCAACACGCCGACGATTGCGGTGGTCGACGGACTTGGCAACCCGGTCACACCGGCCACAAACCCCAATGGCACACCGTTCTCAGGCAGCCTTCGATACGCGAGGGTCTTTGGTAGCCTGGTGAACTCACCGACCAGAGCCGATTGCTCGGACGCAGTTGCGCAGCCGGCAACGAATTGGGATCCGTTCCGCAAGGCGATCGATCCGACGGGATACGTCACAAAATTGATGGGCACGATGCCGCTGCCGAACAACTACGAAGTTGGCGACGGCCTGAATACCGCGGGGATTCGTTGGACGCGCAGGGAAGACAACGGCACCGAGGATGTATTCGGTAGACCGGGTACGCTCGCTCGCCAGCAGATCAACACTAAGATCGATCACAATTTCAATGCGAACAACAAACTCGGTGTGTCGTACACGTACGAGTATTCCCACGGAAACTTCAACTATGCGACATGGCCGAACGGCTTCCAGGGAAGCGTCTTCCGCCGGCCACAGAACCTCTCATTCAATTTTCTTTCCACACTGTCGGCAACGCTTGTGAACGAGGCCCGCGTCGGTATGCGCCGCACGGGCTCGAATTCTTACAACCCGGTGAACGACCCGAAAACTGGCGCAAAGACACAAGCGTTCATCCCAAACTATAACGGCTATCCTCTCGTTCCCGCTCTCGGACTGGGCGCCGTAAATTTCCAGACGAATCAAATCGTCGGCGGCGGCGCTACAGCTTCATATTTGGACACGACCGTTTTGACGACATACGGCGACAATCTGAGTTGGACGAAAGCCAAGCATGCCTTCAAGGTTGGCGGTGAAATCCGCCGGGGACACTCACTTGGATATGAGATGGGCGGTTCCGGCGCCGTGGCAACCACGATCCCGAGAGCCGTTGGCGGCGAGACGCCATTCGCTCCGATATCGACAGCTGCAATCAGCACCACGAACATGCCGGGACTGGCAGGAACCAGCGCCAGCGGCAACAACGCGACGATGCGTAATCTCCTCGATTTCCTCTCCGGTTCGCTGGCCAACGTGACGCAGGCCCTGTTCATGCAAGATCCAACGAAACTCAGCGCATGGGAAGACTACAAAACATTTCCATTCCGAATTCGCGATCTCCACGGAAATGAAGCCAGCATCTTTTTCAAAGATGATTGGAAGGTGAGGAGCACGCTCACGCTGAATCTCGGCGTGCGCTGGGACTATTATGGAACGCCATATGAAGCCCGAGGCTTGATGCCCCTTCCTGTCGGAGGACCGGCTGGCATTTGGGGAATATCGGGATCGGGATTTTCCGATTGGATGAAAGCCGGCGTTCGCGGCACAAACACGACCATTCAATATGTCAGCAAGAACTCGCCGAATCCCGGCATCCCTTGGTACAACAATGACTACAACAATTTCAGCCCGGCCGTGGGTTTCGCGTGGCAAGTTCCATGGTTTGGCGCGGGCAAGACCACAGTGCGCGGCGGCTACCAGATCACACATCAAATTCCGCAGTCGGCGAACACGTTATCTTTCGAGGTCATCGTTCCCGGCAACGCGAACAACGCCCTTTATCAGGGTGATAGCAACAATCCGTATTTCGATCTGACCAGGATGTCGTCGATAATACCGTTGAACAACGGCATTCAGCCGATGCAACCGGTTCCGGCTACGGACCGACAGCAAACGATCTACAGCCCAATCCAAGGAACAGTATCGCCGTATACGCAGAACTTCACGCTGGGGGTCACGCGAAGTGTGCGTTCAAATCTGACCGTGGACCTGCGGTACGTCGGCACGCTCGCGCGAAAACAATGGAACCCGGCTTTCAACATCAATATTCCAAATTTTCTCTACAACGGATTGAAGGAAGCGTTTGATGCGGCGAGGGCTGGAGGCGAGTCTCCGTTGCTGGACAAGATTTTCAATGGAATCAATTTGGGGAGCGGCATAGTCGGACAGAGTGGTCTCACCGGAGCCGGAGTACTCCGCACGGATAGCCGCTTCAATTCGAACCTGGCCAACGGAAACTACCAGGCGGTCGCGTCCACACTGAACACGCTGAGCTACACGGCTGCACAAAATCCCACCTTGCCGGCTGCGATTGGGAATGGCGCAGTGCTCAGAGTGAATGGTTTTCCAGAGAATTTCGTCGTGGCCAATCCTCAGTTCGGACCGGTGAATCTCGTTACGCAGGATTACAGCACGAACTACCATTCCTTTGAAGCGCAGGTCACGATGCGGCTCACGCGAGGTATCACCACGCAGTCCACATACACGTGGAGCAAGAATCTCGGCACCGCGGGTGCGTATGGCCTCGGACCGACTTACACGAATCCGATAAACCGGCACGCCGACTACTCGGTGCAATCCGACACTCGGGTTCAAGATTTCAGGACGAACGGAACATTCGCGCTGCCCGTCGGGCCGAACAAACTTTTGTTTGGCAAGACGTCCGGGACTGTGGCGCGGATCATCGAAGGCTGGCAGGCCGGTTGGATCGTGAACCTCAACACCGGCGCGCCACTCACGGTGACTGCAAACACGTCGCTCTATGCGATCGGCCGGCCGGATCTGGTTGGGCCGTTTCCGACCAAGGGCGGTGAAGTGACCTTCGCCGGCACTCCGGCGGCAACCGGGGCTTACTGGACACCCGGGATGTTTACAACGGTGAAAGACCCGCAATGCAGTGCAATCGCGGCAAGCTTGCAGGCATTCTGTACACTGAATGCAATTGCGGATGCCAAAACAGGGCAGGTCCTCCTTCAGAATGCTCAGCCGGGTACTTATCCGACGATGGGGATCGGATCAATTTTCGGACCGGGACGCTGGCGCTTCGACGCGAATATCAGCAAGTCCATCAAGCTCGCGGAATCCAAGACTCTGCAGTTCCGCTTAGATGCAACCGACGTCTTGAACCATCCGGAGCCCAATGCGCCGAATCTCAATCTCACCGGCGCCGCTGCCAGCAACTTTGGTCTTATCGTGGCGAGCGGCGCTACGCCGGCAAAAACGAACTTGCATCGTCAG
>Ga0066709_100004848_pt1 | contig 10873 bp, 6 predicted proteins | sample GraSoiAngelo_158_FD_79665 | JGI IMG/M metagenome (GOLD analysis project Ga0066709, IMG submission 79665) | Grasslands soil microbial communities from the Angelo Coastal Reserve, California, USA - 14_1009_16_30cm | ecosystem: Environmental > Terrestrial > Soil > Grasslands | place: USA... | reverse complement strand
GGAACAGGTTGAGGCTCTGATCGGTTCATCGGGACGATGAACACGACGCCTTGCAACGATTGGACAATTCGTGGTCCTGAAAGATCGGCCGCCATTTGCGAAAGAGGTCTGTACCATGCCAACGCAACCCCTGTCTCCCAAAACCCGTCGCGCCAATCACATTGCCGCTGATCAATCGGCGGCCTTAACGGACACCTCGTTACTCCGAGCCGAAGAGGCACACGGTGGAAGCGGACGGAACAACCGCCAGCTCCTCCGCGCGTTGTTCGCGGCGCGAAACGGCGACTTCTCCGTGCGCTTACCCGCGGATTGGATTGGCGTGGACGGCAAGATTGCTGATGCCTTCAACGATATCATGGTCGCCAATGAGACCATGGCGCGCGAACTGGAACGCGTCAGTCGTGTGGTCGGCAAAGAGGGCAAAATCGGGCAACGCGCCTCTTTTTCCTCGAACGGGCGGGCGTGGCGGCGCATGGAGGAATCGGTCAACACCCTCGTCTCCGACCTCGTCTGGCCCATCAGCGAAATCACTCGCACCATCGGCGCGGTCGCCAAAGGCGACCTCACGCAGGTGATGAGCCTGGAAGTCGATGGCCGGCCGCTGCAGGGGGAATTCCTCCGCAGCGCCAAAATCTGCAACACGATGATCGGCCAGCTCGGGGTCTTCACCTCCGAGGTGACACGGGTGGCGCGCGAGGTGGGCACCGAAGGCAAGTTGGGCGGCCAGGCCAAAGTCAAAAACGTCAGCGGCGTCTGGAAGGAACTCACCGACAACGTCAACTCGATGGCCAGCAACCTCACTGCCCAAATGCGAAGCATCGCCGAAGTGACCATCGCCGTGGCCAACGGAGACCTCTCCAAAAAGATCACCGTGGACGTGCGCGGGGAGATTCTTCAGCTCAAGGAGGCGATCAACACGATGGTCGATCAGTTGCGCTCCTTTGCGGCGGAAGTCACGCGCGTGGCGCGCGAGGTGGGCACGGAGGGCATACTGGGCGGCCAGGCCATCGTGCCCGACGTGGCCGGCACGTGGAAAGACCTCACCGATTCGGTCAACTTCATGGCCAACAATCTGACCGCCCAGGTCCGCAACATCGCAGACGTGGCCACGGCCATCGCCAAAGGCGACCTGTCCAGGAAAATCACCGTGGACGTGAAGGGCGAGATACTGCGGCTCAAGGATACGATCAATACGATGGTGGATCAGTTGAACGCATTTGCGGCGGAGGTGACGCGGGTGGCGCGCGAGGTGGGCACCGAAGGCAAGCTGGGCGGCCAGGCGCAAGTGCCCGGCGTAGCCGGCACCTGGAAGGACCTCACCGACAACGTCAACTCGATGGCCAGCAACCTGACCGGCCAGGTGCGCAACATCGCCGAAGTGACCATCGCGGTGGCCAAAGGCGATCTGTCCAAAAAGATCACGGTGGACGTGCGTGGGGAGATTCTTCAGTTCAAAGAGGCCATCAACACGATGGTGGACCAGTTGCGCTCCTTTGCCGCGGAAGTCACGCGCGTGGCCCGGGAAGTAGGCACCGACGGCAAGCTGGGCGGTCAGGCCATCGTGCCGGGTGTGGCCGGCACCTGGAAGGACCTCACTGATAACGTCAACTCGATGGCCTCGAACCTGACGGCCCAGGTGCGCAACATCGCCCAGGTCACGACCGCCGTCGCGGGTGGCGATCTGTCGCGCAAGATCACCGTCGAGGTCAAAGGCGAGATCTCCGAGTTGAAGAACACCATCAACGTGATGGTGGACCAATTGAATGGCTTTGCCTCGGAAGTGACCCGCGTGGCCCGGGAAGTAGGCACCGACGGCAAGCTCGGCGGCCAAGCCATCGTGCCGGGTGTGGCCGGCACCTGGAAAGACCTCACCGACTCGGTGAACGTGATGGCCGGCAACCTGACCGCGCAGGTGCGCAACATTGCCGCGGTAGCCACGGCCATCGCCAAGGGCGACCTGTCCAAGAAGATCACGGTGGACGTGAAAGGCGAGATCCTTGAACTGAAGAACACGATCAACGTGATGATGGACCAGTTGAACGCGTTTGCCGCGGAAGTCACGCGCGTCGCCCGCGAGGTGGGCACCGACGGCAAGCTGGGCGGCCAGGCCCAGGTGCCTGGCGTCGCCGGCACGTGGAAGGACCTGACCGACAATGTGAACGTCATGGCGGCGAACCTCACCGACCAGGTCCGGGGTATTGTCAAAGTGGTTACCGCCGTTGCCAACGGCACGCTGAATCAAAAATTGACCGTCCAGGCCAAAGGGGAAATTGCCGCGTTGGCCGAGACCATCAATAACATGACCGATACGTTGGCAATCTTTGCCGAACAGGTCACCACCGTGGCGCGCGAGGTGGGTGTGGAAGGCCGATTGGGCGGCCAGGCCAACGTTCCCGGCGCTTCGGGCACATGGAAAGACCTGATCGACAACGTGAACCTGCTGGCGGCGAATCTCACCACGCAGGTCCGCGCCATTGCCGAAGTCGCCACCGCCGTCACCGAAGGCGCCCTTACCCGTTCGATTCAAGTGGACGCTCGCGGTGAGGTGGCCGAATTGAAGGACAACATCAACGCCATGATCAGCAACCTGCGCGACACGACCCAGCGCAACACGGAGCAGGACTGGTTGAAAACAAACATCGCCAAGGTCACCGGCATGTTGCAGGGCCAGCGCGACTTGCTAACCGTCGGGCGCATGCTCTTGTCGGAACTCGCGCCGTTGGTCAACGCGCAACAGGGCGTCATATATCAGATGGTCTATCAGATGGACGCGGCCGACCAGGAGCCTTACCTGAAGCTGCTGGCCAGTTATGCGCACCGCCAGCGCTCGCAAAACGGGGAGAAGCTGCGCCTGGGCGAGGGCCTGGCCGGTCAGTGCGCGGTTGAGAAAAAGCCGGTCCTGCTCAGCGGCGTGGGCGACCACGGCTTCGACATCAGTTCCGGGCTGGTGTCCACCACGCCCGCAAATATTGTCGTGCTGCCCGTTCTCTTCGAAGGCCACACCAAAGCTGTCATTGAACTGGCCTCCTTGAGAGAGTTCACCGCCACGCACATGGCGTTTCTGGAGCAGTTGACCGGCAGCATCGGCATCGTGCTCAACACCATCGAGACCACCATGCGGACGGAGGGTTTGCTCCAACAGTCCCAGGAACTGGCCGGTCAATTGCAGACCCGTCAGATCGAATTACAGCGGAGCAACCAGGAGTTGGCCGAAAAGGCACGGGAATTGGCCGACCAAAACGCGGAAGTCGAACGCACGAACCGCGAAATCGAACAGGCCAGGCGCGCGCTCGAGGACAAAGCCGCCGAACTGGCGCTCACCTCCAAATACAAAAGCGAATTCCTGGCCAACATGTCCCACGAGTTGCGCACCCCGCTCAACAGCATCCTGATCCTGGCCCAGCAACTGGCGGACAATCCGCAGGAAACACTCGCGCCCAAGCAGGTCGAATTTGCACGCACCATCCACAGCGCGGGCACCGACCTGCTCAACCTCATCAGTGACATCCTTGATCTGTCGAAGATCGAGTCCGGCACGGTCACCATCGAATCGGAGGAAGTGACCTATGTGTCGGTGCGCGAGGTGCTGGAGCGCAACTTCCGCCAGGTGGCCGAGACCCGCAATCTGGGCTTCACGATTCACGTGGACCCCGATTTGCCGCTCAGCAATATCGTGACCGATGCCAAGCGGCTGTTGCAGGTGCTCAAGAATCTGCTCTCGAACGCCTTCAAATTCACCGCCGAGGGCCAGGTGACTCTCTCTATCTCCCTGGCCAAAGGCGGCTGGTCCCCGGACCACCCGGTGCTCGGCCGCACGCCGCAAGTCGTCGCGTTTGAAGTCCGCGACACCGGCATCGGCATACCGCTCGAGAAACAGAAAGTCGTCTTTGAAGCCTTTCAGCAGGCTGACGCCGGCACAGCCCGCAAATACGGCGGCACGGGCCTGGGTCTGGCCATCAGCCGCGAACTGGCCCAGTTGCTGGGAGGTGAAATCCGCCTCGTCAGCGCGCCCGGCCAAGGCAGCGTCTTCACCCTGTATCTGCCCCAGAGCTTCATCGGTGTCGCCGCGGACAAGCCTGCGCCGGCACAAGCGCAGCCGGTCATCAAAGTTTCGCCCGCGCCACACGTCGAGGTCGTGCCGGATGACCGCGACAAGATCCAGACGGCCGATTCAATCCTGCTCATCGTCGAGGACGACCCGCACTATGCGCGCTCGTTGCTCAGCCTGGCGCGAGAGAGAGGTTTCAAGGGCCTGGTCGCCAGCCGCGGTAGCGCGGCGCTCTCGCTGGCGCGCGAGTTCAAGCCCACCGCCATCAGCCTGGACATTTTCCTGCCGGACATGCTCGGCTGGTCGGTGCTCAACGACCTGAAGAAAGACCCGGCCACGCGCCATATTCCGGTCCAAATCATCAGCATGGAAGAAGAGCGGCAGCATGGGTTGGAGCGCGGCGCTTTCTCCTGCATCACCAAACCGGTCACCGTCGAAGCGTTGAATGCGGCATTGATGCGCCTCCAGGAATACACGCGACCGCGAGTAAAGCAGTTGCTGATCGTCGATGACGACGAGAGCGAGCGAAACAGCCTCGTGGAACTGCTCGCCCACGACGATGTGGAAATCACGACTGCCGGCAGCGGGCGGGAGGCCTGGCAGGTGATGCACGACCGCGCCTTTGATTGCGCGGTGCTGGACCTGCGCCTGCCGGACATCTCCGGCCTCGAATTGTTGGAAAAAGTCCAGAGCGAACCTCCCTTGAGCACGCTGCCCATCGTGGTGCTTACTGGCAAAGACCTTTCCGTCGAGGAAGAACTGCGGCTTCGCCGGATGGCTCAGAGCATCGTCATTAAAGGTGTCCAGTCGCCCGAGCGATTGCTCGATGAGACGGCGCTGTTCCTGCACCGCGTGGTCACCAACCTGCCGGTGGAGAAGCAGCGAATGTTGGAGCGGCTGCATCAGACCGACGCCGCCCTGGTCGGCAAGAAAGTGTTGGTGGTTGATGACGACGTGCGGAATATCTTTGCGTTAACGGGTCTGCTGGAAAGGCACAACATGCGGGTGGTGAGCGCCTCGAACGGCCGCGAGGCCATCGGACTGCTCGAACAGACCCCCGACATCGCCCTGGTCCTGATGGACATCATGATGCCGGAAATGGACGGCTACCAGACCATGCGGGCGATTCGCGAGAACGCTAACCGCAAACTCCTGCCCATGATCGCGCTGACCGCCAAAGCCATGAAAGGAGATCGGGACAAATGCCTCGAAGCGGGCGCCTCGGATTATATCGCCAAACCGGTTAACTCCGAACAGTTGCTCTCCTTGCTGCGCGTTTGGCTGCACCGTTAATCGATGAACAGACTCCGGCTCCCAAAATGATTGCGAGCGGCGACAATTCCTCCCTGTCGGCCCCATTGAGTCCGACGGAGAAGGTGAACATTCTCCTGGTGGACGACCAGCCGGGCAACCTGTTGGCCCATGAGGCGATCCTGGCGGAACTGGGCGAGAACATCGTCAAGGCCACCTCCGGTCGGGAGGCCCTGGAGTGTCTGTTGCGAAGGGATTTCGCGGTCATTCTGCTGGACGTGAACATGCCGGAGATGGACGGCTTCGAGCTCGCCGAGTTGATCCGCGGCCGGCCGCGTTTCGAAAAAACGCCGATCATTTTCATCACCGGAACGAGCACGACGGAGTTGGACCGGCTCAACGGTTACCGCCTTGGCGCGGTGGATTATCTCTTCCTGCCGGTCATCCCTCAAGTGCTCAAAGCCAAGGTGAGCGTCTTTGTCCAGTTGGCCCTTCACAACCAGGCGCAAGCTCACCAACTGCAGGTGATCAAAAAACTGAACCGGGAATGGCAGGACGCCAACAAGGCATTGGAGGCCTCCTGCTATACCGTCTCTCACGACTTGCGCGCGCCGTTGCGCGGCATCACCAGTTTCGCGCAGCTCCTGGTACAGGATTACGGGTCCAAACTCGATGAGGAAGGAAGACGGCTGCTGGGGATCATTCAACGCGAAACCCAACGAATGGGCCGACTCGTCGATGAACTGCTCGGCTTCTCGCGATTGAGCCGGCAGCATCTGCGCAAATCCGTTCTGGACATGACCGCCATGGCCATGTCAGTATTTGATGAACTGATGACACGCCATCCTGGGCGAAAGCCGGAATTGGAACTGAACCCGCTTCCAACGGCCTGCGGGGACGAAGCGTTGGTACGCCAGGTTTTTGTCAACCTTCTGTCCAACGCCATCAAATTCACCGGACAACGCGAAATTGCCAGGATTGAAATCGGCAGCCAGAGCGACTCCGAAGAAGACATCTACTACGTGAAGGACAACGGGGCCGGGTTCGATCCCAAGCATGCCGGCAAACTTTTCGGCGTCTTTCAACGCTTGCACGGCCAGGAGGAGTTTGAAGGCACCGGGGTCGGCCTGGCCCTGGTCCAGCGCATCATTCACCGGCACGGTGGACGAATTTGGGCGAAATCAAATGTCAACCAGGGGGCGACGTTTTATTTCACAGTGCCATCCGAGAAGCACGCACCATGAATGCCGTCAACGAGCCCGAAATCCTGTTGGTGGAAGACAGTCCCTACGATGCGGAACTGGCGCTCCGCGCGCTCGAGAAACGTCACCTCGCCAACAAGGTCGCTCATGTCAAGGACGGGCAGGAGGCCTTGGATTTTCTTTTTGGCACCGGCCCGTATGCCGGTCGCGATACCAGTCAGCACCCGAAAGTGATGCTGCTGGACCTGAAACTGCCCAGGCTGGACGGATTGGAAGTCCTCCGAGCCATCAAATCCGACGCGCGGACAAAAAACATTCCGGTGGTCGTTTTGACTTCCTCAAACGAGCAGCGGGATATTGTGGAGAGCTATAAACTGGGCGTGAACAGCTATGTCGTCAAACCGTTGGAGTTTGATAATTTCTCAGCGGCGGTAGCCGAGTTAGGCTGTTATTGGGTGCTCCTGAATCAACGGCCCGATTTGCCCGAAGGTGGCCGGCGCGAAAATTATGCGTGACGCCAAAATTCAGGATGGAAGAGAAGAAGCGAGCCCGCCTCATTTCGCCGAGAACACGAATACCGTCGTGCTCCTGAAAGTCTGGCCCGGTCGCAGGATCGTGGACGGGAAAGTCCGTTGGTTGACTGAGTCCGGGTAGTGCTGCGTCTCGAGGCAGAGCGCGCCGTGCTGGAGGTGATTTCCCGTGTATAGTTGGACGCCCGGCTCCGTCGTGCGCACTTCCATCACCCGGCCGCTCTTCGGCTCGACCAGGCGCGCCGCCACGACCAGGGATTGGCCGCCGTTATCGATTACAAAATTGTGGTCGTAGCCGCCGGGTTTGGGTTTGAGCTGCTCGATCCGCGCGCCGACGCGCGTGGGAGTGGTAAAGTCGAGCGGTGTGCCCTTGACGCTTGCAATTTCGCCCGTCGGAATCAACTGGTCGTCCGCCGGCGTGTATCGCGCGGCGGCCAGCCACAACTCGTGGTCCAGAACGTCGCCCCGACCCGCGAGATTGAAGTAGGCGTGATTGGTCAGGTTGACCGGCGTGGCCTTGTCGGTCGCCGCTTCGTAGTCGATCCGCAGTTCGTTGTCGTCCGTGAGGGTATAGGTCACCTTGACGTTGAGATTTCCAGGGTAACCCTCCTCGCCGTCCTTGCTGAGATAGCTGAATTGGACCGCAGCATCGCGTTCGCCGACCGGGAGCGCCTGCGCTCGCCAAAGGACCCTGGCAAACCCGACCCGCCCGCCATGAAGATGATTCGGCCCGTTGTTCGCCGCGAGCTTGTATTCGACACCGTCAAGGGTGAAGCGGGCTCGGGCGATCCGATTGGCGACGCGACCGATGACTGCCGCCGCGTTAAAACCCTTCAGATATTCGTCCAAAGTCGTCGCGCCGAGCACCACATTCGTCATGGCTCCGTGCCGGTCCGGCGCCTGGAGTTCGGAGAGAATCGCGCCGTAGGAAATGACCTTCGCCACCGTGCCCTTGGCGTTGCGCATCGTGAACTGCTTCACCGGCGCGCCATCCGACATGGCGCCGAATTGTTGTTCTTCGATTCGCTTCACGGGCGCGGCATGGGAATAAACGGCCGCAGCCAGTAATACGATCAGCCTGGACCCTGCGCAACCAAAGAAACCTGAGGAAAAGGGAAGCATGACCGGATTGTGGGGCCGGCACGATGGAAATCAAACCCAAACAAACCGCCACAACCGCCACTCTTTCGGAATGGCCAAATCGCTTCGATGTGCCAGAATGCCACGCCGACTGAAATGACCTTTGCCTCACGCACCGATGCCGGTCAAAGATTGGGCCGTGACCTGGCCGAACAGAACATTCGGGCCGATGTCGTTTTGGGCCTGCCCCGCGGCGGTGTAATTGTCGCGGCTGAGGTCGCCGCGACACTGCGATGTCCGCTCGATGTTCTCGTGGTCCGCAAGATTGGCCATCCCGGGCACCGCGAATTCGCCGTCGGCGCGCTCGCCGAGGACGGCACGCTTGTGCTGGACGAGGAGGTGATCAACCGAACCGGCGTGACGCAGGTCGCCCTCCGGGAGGTGCTGGCTGAAGAAACGGCGCGCTTGACCGATTATCTGGCCAGGTTTCTTCGCCCAAACCGCCCCGTGCTCGAAGGGAAAATCGCGTTGATCGTGGACGACGGGCTCGCCACGGGCGCCACCACCGAAGCCGCCGTGCGTTCGGTCAGGAACCAGAAAGCCTCCCAAATCATCGTGGCCGTGCCCGTCGCTTCAGATAATGCCGTCGAGCGCCTCGGGCGTATCGCAGACCGGGTGCTGGCACTACTGGTGGACCCGGAGTTCGACGCGGTGGGTCGGTACTATCGGAGTTTCCCACAAACCACCGATGAGGAGGTGCGTGCTATTCTGACCAGGTAGCACAGGCATCCTGCCTGTCCACGCAGGCTGGAAGCCTGCGCTACATGACAGGCGGGACGCCTGTCCTACCGTTCCCGCGCTCAACGAGAGGGGCCGGCGTCAATATCCCGGTTGCATGTTCACGCTCACCATCCGCGGCGCCACCCGTGCCAGTTCCTTGCCCGACCGGTCGTAAACAAGCCCGAGAAGGTGATAAGCGCCCGGCGGACTCAGTTCGTTTGGCCATTGCCCGACTGCACGCCGAAAACTTCCGTCAGCCTCGAAGGTCTCGATTTTGCCTTCGTAATCTCCCAGATTTGCCCCGTCGAGTCCGAGCACGCGGAAAACGACTTTGCCGATTGGCTCGGAGTGGTTCGGAGGAATGGCGAGGTAACCGGTGACCTGAGGTTTGCCATTCTGACCCCAGGCCGTATCACAGCGAACCGGCAGCATGACCGGTCCGCACGACTGCCAGAAGGAAGGCTCGAGTTTTTCGACGAGCTTAATTTTGCCCAGACTGGCCGGTTGTTGCACCGAAAGGGGACTTCCATAGGCAAACGTGCGAAACACGCGCGGTCCGCCGTCGCTGTAACACAACTCCGCATCGAGTGCGATGATGGCGTCGAGTTTCGGTTGAAAGTCCGGGAAATTGGCCCACGGCAACTTGAACTCGACCTCCATGCCGCGAGCCGTGCGTCGCGCGGCAACCGCCACGCCGATTTTTCGGATCGCGCTCAGATAACCGGGGCGCAAACAGAAGCGACCTTGAATGTTCGTGCCTTTCAAGCCGGTCCAGTAACAGTGCACCGCGCCGGCCGAGCTGTTGGTGGGCCATGCCAGGCCGCGAAAATCGGCGCCTTGCCGGGTGTCGAAATACCACTCCACGCCGTCACCTTCCCACAGATGATCGTCATCTGCCAGGTTGGCCGGCGATTCATCGAGTGTTCGCAGTCCGGCATAAAACGCCGCTTCGTCCCACATGTAAAAGAACTGCGCGGCGCGGTTGTGGAGCGTCTTTGGCTCGAAGCTGAAATACTCGACCGGAGTGCAAAAGGCCTCCTTGAACTCGGAGAGGTCGCCGTCAATTTTCATCTCCCTGGGAGCGCGGGTGGCCAGGCCGCGAACGCCCGGGGCGAGCCCGGCCCAAGCCGAACGGGAGCAGAATAAAACGAGCGCGGCCGACAGCAGTGGCCCTGGACGCAGGAGAACCCGGGTGACTTTCATGCCGTGATTCAGCCACAGTTTGAAGGACGAGGGAACACGGATTTTTGCACCGGGCGGCCCTACGGCAATTCTTCAATCCTGATCTCCTTGTACCAGGCCTCGGTCTTGCCGCCGCCGTGGACCTGCAGGCCGATCTGGCCAAACTGCGGAATCCCATCGTCGGGCTCAGTGTAATCCACCGTCGGCACGCCGTTGATCCAAGCGCGAATCCGCTTCCCTTCGGCGCGGATCATATACTCGTTCCAATCCTGCCGATTCAACACCTTGTTGATGGCCTGCAAATCGGACTTGGCCACTACTTTGTTGCGGCGCGATTCGTCATAGATGCAACCCCACCATTCCGGGTCCCCCATGTCCACTTGGTAACCGCTCATTTCGTTCGGCGGTTCCTTGGTTCTTTCGCTGCGTATCTGCACCCCGCCGTTGATGAATCCCTCGGTGCCGACCAGTTTGAATTTCAGCCGCAATACAAAGTTGGTGAACGACCGCGTGGTGGCCAGGAACTCGTTGCGCGGGACGCTCGTCTTGAGCGAACCGCCTACAAAGGCTCCATTCTCCACCCGCCACGTGGTGTTCGTGTCCCCATCCCACCCCTTGAACGACTTGCCATCCGAGAGGGGAACGGTTTTGTCAGTGTCCGCGGCATTACTTGAAATCACGGCGAGCGAAAGCAAAACAGGCGCAAGGAATCCTTTCATAATTTGGGATTTGGTTGTCCACAATCCTATAGCGATCAGGTGAGACCCTGTCGAGCCGTGAATTGGCCCCAGCAGCAAAGC